>Ga0224568_1000179_pt1 | contig 10900 bp, 7 predicted proteins | sample CLU5metagenome_FD_182727 | JGI IMG/M metagenome (GOLD analysis project Ga0224568, IMG submission 182727) | Spruce litter microbial communities from Bohemian Forest, Czech Republic - CLU5 | ecosystem: Environmental > Terrestrial > Plant litter > Unclassified | place: Czech Republic: South Bohemian... | reverse complement strand
CGGTGACGAGCAGGAGCAGCACGATCGCCGGGGTAACCATCAGGTAGCCGAGCCGGCGGTCGTTCCTGTCCTTGGCATGACCGACCGCCCGGGGTGAGCGAGGCTCTATGCCGCGGCCCAGCCGGGCCAGGCGGCCCGCTTGCGCGGGCCGCCTGTCCGCTTTGGCGCGTTCAGTTTCAGCGGCCATCGGGGATCTAGCTACCGGACGGGTTGGCGTCGGAAGCGATGGTCGAGGTGTAGCTGGCGAACGCCTTGGTCACCGCGCTCGTGCTGGCACTGGCGTACGCGGAGGAGATCATCTCCTGCAGGTCGGCCGACACGTTCAGGTAGTACGGCGATACCGGGCGGGCAGCCGCGTCCGCGGCCAGTCCCTGCACCGTCTTCCACAGCGCTGAGCTGGCGAACAGCTTGGCGTCGTACGCGGCGTTGACGGCCGGTGCGTCGGAGACCGCGATCGCGCGGGCGGTCTGCTGTGCCGGGCTGGTCAAGAACGCGATCAGCTTGTTCACCGCGGCCAGGTGCGCGGTCTTGGCGTTGATCGAGAGAACCGAGCCGCCCAGCGCGACACCCGGCTGGCCGCCGGAGGCTGCCGGGAACGGGATGTAGCCGATGTCGCTGGCCGTGACGCCGTTGGTGAACGGCCCGGCCGCCACGTACGGCCAGTTGATGGCGAACGCCGCGTAACCGGCGTCGAAGTCATCACCGGTCTGGCCTTCCTGGTAGCTGACCACGTCGGCGGGGGCGATCTTGTCCTGGTAGATGAGGCTGTGCAGGTAGTTCAGCGCGTTCACGTTCTGCGAGGTGTCGATGTTGGCCAGGTTGTTCAGCGAGCCGCCGAATGCCTTGTCCAGCACCATGAACGAGGTGATCTCGCCCTCGTACTGGTCGCCCTCGAACGCGATGCCCTCCTTCAGGTGCGGGTCCGCTTTCATCGCCGCCTGGGCATCGGTGACGACCTGCTGGGGACTGGTCGGCGGCGTCTTGATCAGGTCCTTGCGGTACCACAGGCCCTCGGTGTTCAGGAAGAACGGGCAGGAGTACTGCTTGCCCTCGAAGGTGCCGGTAGACCACATGGCGGCGTTGAAGTCGCTCTGTGAGCAGCTCACCGGCGCGAGGTAGCCGCCGGCCGCCCATTTGGCGGTGTAGGTGATGTCGGACTCGACCAGGTCCGGCGTCGACGCGCCGGCCGAGAAGCTGTTGTTGATCTGGGACAGGAACACCGTGGAGTTCGACGAGTCCACGTTGACGACCACGTTGACGTTCGGGTTCTGCGCTTCGAACTCCTTGACCTGCTTCTGCAGGTAAGTGCCCTCCGAGCCCAGGCCGGAGATGGCGAAGGTGATCGACTGCTTGGAACTCGCCGACTGCTGCGCGGCGGTGCTCGAACTGCTGCTGCACGCGCTGGCGCTGACGGCCACCGCGGCCGCGGCTACCGCGAATGCTGTTCTCTTATATCGGATCACTGATATAGCTCCTTCAGTTATCTAACTTGTTTTCGTGTCGGGTGCGGTGCGTGCCGAGGGCAGCGTGCTGGCCGGCCCCGGTGTTGTGCGGTCAGCAGCGCCTGGTGAGCTGAGTCAGCCGTCGTGGATGATCGCGGTGAGCTGGGTCTGCATGGCCGCCAGCGCGGCCTGCGGGCTCACCATCCCCTTGAGTGCCTGGTAGACCTCACTGGAGATGACCAGGCTGGCCTGGTCATAATCGGTGATGGCCGGACGCGGCTGTGCGCTGTTAATGGCCTGGTAGAGCGTGGGCAGGTAAGGGAATTTGGCGATCAGGGCCTTGTCGGTGTAAAGCTGCGCGAGGGCCGGCGGGAAGCTGCCGATCTCGAGCATGGTCCGCTGCTGCGCGGGCTCGGTGAGGTACTGGATGAACCGCAGCGCCGTGCGCTGATGCAGCGAGTAGGCGCTGACGGCGAGATTGGCGCCGCCGAGCGAGCTTGACCCCTGGCCGGACGACTGGCCGGGGAGCGCGACGATGCCGTATTTCTTGCTGGGGTCCGGGCCTAGCGTGGCCCACACGTCCGGCCAGTCGTTCAGGAACAGGTACTGCCCGTCCTCGAACGCGTTCTGCGCGCCCACCTCTTCGAAGCCGTACGTCTGCGCCGGGATCCACCCTTGCGTGAACCCGTTGACAAGGAACTGCAGACCCCGCATCGCCTGCGGTGTGTCCAGTGTGACCTGGGTGCCGGACGGGCTCAGGATCGAGCCGCCGGCCGACTGAACCGCCTCGGCGAAGTTAACGGTCAGCCCCTCGTACTGCGCGAATGTGCCCGCGTAACCGAGCAGGTGGTACCTGGGGGCCACCGTCTGCGCCAGCTGCTGCAGCTGCGCCCAGGTCGCGGGCGGCTTGACGTGCGCGGCGGCGAGGATGTCCTTGCGGTAATAGAGCAAGTCCGCGTTGCTGTAGTCAGGTACCGCCCACAGCTTGCCCTGGTACAGCGCGGTCCTGACGGCCGGCTTCAGGAAGCCGGCCAGCGGGAACTGGGTAGTGGACAGCGGGATGATCCAGCCGTTGGAAGCGAACTCCGCCGTCCATACCACGTCCATGTCGATGACGTCGTAGATGGGGCTTTTGGCCTGCAGGTTGGCGACCAGCTGGTCCAGCTGGACGTTGGACCCTTCAGGCAGCAGCAGCGCCGTGACCTTCTGGTCCGGATGCGCCTTGTTCCAGCCCGCGATCACCGGGTTGAGCCAGGCGATGTCGTCGCTGCCGATAGCGAACGTGATCGGCCCGATACCGTCAGCTTGCGGGGCCTGCTCGCCCGATGCGGACGTGCAGCCGGCGCTGAGGGCCAGGGTGAGGATGGTCGCGATGCTAGCGATCGCTCTCCTCATGCCAGGGCCTCCACGATGCACCTAAATTTGAGTACATGCATGTTATGCACCCTTGTTAGGTATATGTCAACAGCTGCCGGACACGTCCTGGAAACATGGGTCTTACCTGGTTGTTATGCACACCGGTAATGTGAACGCAGTAACCCGACGGAGGTGACGGGACCGTGCGGCAGCCACTGCTGGCGCTCCTTGCCAAGGAACCCGCCCATGGCTACGAGCTGAAGCTCGCCCTTGAGCAGACCTTCGGTGAGGCTTACCCGTCACCGAATATCGGCCAGATTTACGTCACGCTCAAGCGGCTGGAGCAGGACGGCCTGGTGCGCAGCCAGGACGTGGAGCAGACCACCCGGCCCAACAAGAAGGTCTACGAGCTCACCGAGGCCGGCCAGGACGCGTTGCGCGCCTGGGTCGAGGAGCCGAGCGAGGGCCCGCGCGTTCGCGATGAGTTCTTCATCAAGCTGATCCTGGCTCCCATGGCAGGCCTGGCCGACCGGATGGAGCTGATTAACGCCCAGCGCCGGCATTATCTGGGGATAATGCGAAACCTGGCCGGGCTGCCCGCTGCGGACACTCCTGCCCGGCTGCTGATCGAGGGCGCCATCTTGCATCTGCAAGCTGACCTCGACTGGCTGGAAAGATGCCAGGAGGAACTCGTGTGAGCCGTTCAACGCCGAGCAGCTTGCCCACGACGGACCTGCTAAGGACCCGCGGGCTGGTGAAGGAGTACCGCTCAGACGGGGTATCGGTGGAAGCCGTCCGCGGCGTCGACATCGCGGTCGGCAGCGGCGAGTTCGTGGCGATCATGGGGCCGTCCGGTTCGGGTAAATCGACGCTGCTGCATGTGCTCGGCGGGCTGGAACGGGCTTCGCGCGGCGAGATATGGCTGCGCGGGCAGCGGGTTGATCAGCTCTCGCTGGCTGACTGGGCGGTGCTGCGCCGCAAGCACGTCGGCTTCGTCTTCCAGTTCTTCAACCTGCTCTCCAACATGACCGTCGCGGACAATGTGGAACTTCCTGCGCTGCTGGCCGGCGTCACTCCCCGCCAGGCAAGGCGCAGGCGCGAAGAACTGCTCGGCGAGCTGGGCCTGGCGGAGAAGGCGAACGCCGCCCCGGCCCGGCTCTCCGGCGGGGAACAGCAGCGGGTCGCGCTGGCCAGGGCGCTGGCCAACGAGCCGAGCCTGCTGCTGGCCGATGAGCCCACCGGCAACCTGGACAGCTCCAACACCCGGGACGTGCTGCGGCTGCTGCAGCGTACCCATGACCAGGGCCAGACGATCTTGCTGGTGACCCACGACGCCCGGGTGGCCAGCATGGCCGACCGGGTGATCAACCTGTTCGATGGCATGGTGGCCGACGACGCCCCTGTCCCCCGTATCCCCCGCCCGGTGTCGGGCCTGCTCGAACTGCACGGGTTATCGCGTGCGGGCGATGCTCCGGTGGGCGCGCGCGGACCTGCGTGCCCGCCGGGGGCAGGCGCTGCTCACCATCGGCGTGGTGGCCGGGGTGGTGGCCGCTCTGGTGCTCGCCACTATGCTGCTCGAGGGCGCGGTCAACCCCTGGCAGGGCCTGTTCGCCCGCACCCACGGCGCGAACATGATGGTGTACCTCTCCTACGAGACGGCCGGCGGCACGCCGGTCGACACCGCACCGCTAGCTCACCTGCCCGACGTCACGCGGATGGCCGGCCCCTACCCGTTCTCCCCGGCCACGCTCAAGCTGTCCACCGCGCAAGGTATCCAGCTGACCGCGATGCCGGACAAGCTGTCCTCGATACCGGTATCGACACCGCTGGTCGTGGCCGGCACCTGGCTCACCGCCAGCAGCCAGTCCGGCATTGTCCTGGAGGCCTCGTTTGCCTCCGCTATCGGGGTCGGGGTCGGTAAGCGGGTCACTGTGCAAAGCGCCGACGGCAAGGCGGTGCAGCTCACCGTGATCGGCCTGGCGGACACCACCGACCAGGGGTTCTACCCGCAGGCCACGCCCGGCCTGGTCTGGGTGCAGCGCAGCGTGCTTGAGCGGGTGGAACCGGCTAAGTCGGAGTGGGAACAGGTAGCGGACTTCCGGCTGGCGGACTCATCCGCGATCGCCTCTTCACAGGTCTTCCAGGCGATCTACGACGCGTACCCGAGCTCTACCAGCGCCTCGGTCGTGCAGCGGTTCACCACCGCCCAGCAGGTAGCGAACTCGATGGCCAGCGACGACCGGCTACTTGGCCTGCTGCTCGGGCTGTTCGGCATCATCGCGCTGGTGGCGGCGCCGTGCGCGATCGCCAACGTGACCGCCGGCCGGCTGCTGATGCACCGCCAGGACCTGGCCATGCTCAAGACGCTCGGTTTCACCCCTGGCCAGGTGATGCGCATGCTGCTGGCTGAGCAGACCGGGCTCGGCCTGGTCGGCGCCGTCCTTGGCGTCGCGATCGCACGGGTGATCACATTCCCGCAGTTCATTCACCCGCCGGACGGAACCCCGATCGACCTGGCCCCGTTCCCTCGCACCTGGGCGGCGCTGATCGCGGTCGGCACGGTGCTGACCGTGGCTGTCGCGACGGCCATCCCTGCCTGGTGGGCCGGCCGGGTGTCCCCCGTCGCCGCGGTGCAGGCCAGCCCGCCACGTGGTCATCTGTCCCTGATCTCGCGGCTCGGCCTGCTCGTGCACCTGCCCGCCGCGCTGGTGCTGGGCGCCAGGGACTCGCTGACCAGGCGCCTCCCCTCACTGCTGACCGTGTTCGGGCTGGCCATCCCGCTGATGATGATCACCGTGGCGCTGAGCTGCTGGACCACGATCGACGGGTTCACCGGCGATCCGGCCAGGATCGGCCTGCCCGCCGCGCTGGTCGTCTCCGCGCCGGTGCCGGGGATGACCGACGCTCAGCTGCGCGACTTGCTTCGCCATGTGGGCACCCCGTACTCGGACGCCAGCCTGCCGCCCACGCCGCTGCCCGGAGACAACGGCACGTTCACCGCGCTGGCAGTGGGCCAGTCAAGGGGCTCCCGCCGGTACCCGTTCCAGGTCGTGCAGGGCCGCCTGTATGACGCGCCGGACGAGGCGGTGGCGGGCCAGGGCTTCCTGTCCCTGATGCACCTGCAGGTCGGCGACCTGACCCTGGTCTCGGTGGACGGGGTGAACGTGACCGTGCGGATTACCGGCCGCATCCTGGACGCGGACTACAACGGCGACGTGCTCGCGTTCGGCATGAATACGCTGCAGTTCTACGGCAGCCCGCAGCCGCCGGGCGCCTACGACGTAGTGCTCTATCACGGCCTGACCGCGGCGGCGGCGCGCGCCGACCTGCTCCGCCTGGCCCCCCATGATCAGCTCGTGCTGAGCACGGTCGCCAACCCGGCCGACAGCCTGGGCATCGTCCGCGTGGTGATCGCGATCTCGGTAGCGGTACTGGCCATCATCGGCCTGGCTAGCCTGCTCACCGCCACCGCGATCGGGTTGCGTGATCACCGGCACGAGACCGGGGTGCTGGCCGCGCTCGGGCTCACCCCGCGCCAGGTGATGGCGACGCTGGTGGTGAACACGACGATCTTGACCGCGATCGGCGTCTCGCTCGGCGTGGCCGCCGGCCTGCTGGTGGCACCGCGGCTGATCAACATGCAGGGCCAGAACAGCGGCATGGGCGCGGGCATCGCCACCGCCCCGTCGGTGCTCCTGCTGACCGCGACCTTCATGGTCTCTTTTCTGGTTACCACGCTGGCGGCCGTACTGATGGCTCGCCGCACCATGCGCACGGCTGATCCGGCCGCCCACCTGCGTGGCCCCGCCCGGCCGGCGCGGACCTTCATTTCCTGACTGACGGCGGCGGCTAGCCGAAGCGGGTTTTCATCCACTCAGTGACGACCCGGTCAGCCTGCCTGACCGCATCGCCTTCCAGCGAGTGACCCATACCGGGGATGACGACCTGGCTGACTGGCCCGCCGAGCGCGGCCGCCAGCGCGGCCTGGTCCGGGCGGAACTCCGGGTACTCGTCCTGTCCCGTTACCAGCAGCACCGGCGCCCGCACCTGCGCCGCCACGGCCACGATGTCGAGTGCGGCCGTCCGTTGCCGCGCCTGTTCAGACCACGTGTAGCTGAAGTCACCGAAGCGCTCGTTGACCGCCACGACTGATTCCGTCCGCACCGCCGGGTTGATCACCGCGGCGGCCGCGACCGGCACTTCCCCCGCGGTCAGCACCCGCAATGCGGTGTGGCCGCCCGCGGAACTGCCCACCACGGCAACCGGTCCGTCGTCAACAGGCAGCATGTCCCGCAGCGCCGCCCTGGCCGCGGCGAACTCGGCCGCCGCCTGCTCGATCATCGGCGAGTAGATGTCCAGTACCAGATCCGAGCCAGCCGCCGCTGGCGCGCGGCTGCCCGCTCCCGGCAACGCGAAATAGATCCGCCAGGCAGGCACCCCGCCTAGCGGCAGCACCGCTGCCAGCTCGTCCGGGCTGCCCGCAATGCCCAGCGGGTGCCATAGCGCGATCATCGGCGCCGGCTCACTGCGGCCGCCGGCCGGCGGGAGCGCCAGGAACGGCACTCCGGCAGCGGTTCCGGTAACTGCTTGGTCCAGGCCGGCCGTCATAACCGACAAAATAACCGTGCCTGCGCGGCCATCGCCGCGATTCCGCACTCGGCGAACACGACGCTGACGGGGGTTAAGCTGGTGCCCCGCTGACGGCGCGGCAAGGAGCTGACGTGAACTGGTTCACCTGTCCCCGGCCCGGCGCCGGCGCACCGACGTCGCCATGAAGCCCGAACTCGGCTGGCTGCGCGCCGGTACCGGCCTGCTCATCAGCCAGCTCGCCGCGCTCAGCGATGATCGTTTCAGCGAACCCTGCGCGCTGCCCGGCTGGACCAGAGCGCATCTGCTGACTCACCTCGCGCGAAACGCCGACGCGATCCGCAACCTGACCCGCTGGGCCGCCACCGGAATCGAGTCGCCGATGTATCCTGGCGGCCACGCGCAGCGCGAGGCCGACATCGACGCCGATGTCGCCCGCCCGGCGCAAGTCATCCGCGGCGACGTAGTGGCGACCGCCGATCGCCTGGACCGCGCCTTCGCGGACCTGCCTGACCAGGCCTGGTCCCGCGAGGTCCGCACGGCGCAAGGGCAGCCGATCCCGGCCAGCCGCATCCCGTGGCTGCGCGTCCGCGAGGTCTGGATCCACGCCGTCGACCTGGACACCGGCCTCTCCTTCGCCGACTTCCCCTCGGACCTGACCGCCGCTCTCATCGCGGATGTGCGCCAGGCACGGACTCGCCCCGGTGCCGCGGACCTGACCGCGGTTACCGGACCGGCTCCGGCGCTGCTCGGCTGGCTGGCCGGCCGCACTGACGGGGCCGGCTTGTCTCCGCTGCCGCTGCCGGAACTGGCCACCTGGCTTTAGCTGGCACCTGCAAGGCCTCGCGCACCCCGGCGCGCCCTGATCGATATACCCGAATTAGACCATTCGCACCGTATGGCATTGCGGATTTCTCTTATTCTCTATTCCGAAGCCGTTTTGCCGCTCTTACCCTTAATTGTCCTCCGGTTGGAATATTCTCCGCACTCCTCGCGTTTCCCGCACCACGCCAAGCGGGAAGATTGTGTCGTTACTGTGCATTGCCAGCTGCGAGGGGGCGCTCAATGCGAGTACAGATGCCGGGTATGCGTATGCAAATACAGGCGGCAAACCAGGACATGTTCTTTGTTCTGGACATTAACGGATGTTTCACCTACCTGAGCCCGCCGTTCGCCCGGCTGCTCGGTTACCGTGCCACTGAACTGCACGGGCGGAACGTGCTGGATTTCATCCACCCGGACGACGAAGAGCGGCAGGTACGAGCATGGGATGCCTGGCAGCAAGAGCCTGACCAGCCTTGGCATGCCGAGTGCCGGTGGGCCTGCGGCGACAGTGAGCGGATACTGCGGTTCACGGTCTGGCTGGACGTACCTGGCGGCCATATCTACTGCGCCGGCCGCGAAGTGATCGACGGCAGCGCCGCCCAGGAGCGAGCCGCGCTGCAGCGTGTCGCCGCTGCGGTGGCTCAGGGCACGCCTCCCGGCGAGGTGTTCCGTGCCGTCACCGCGGAGTTGCGAGCGCTGCTCGGCGTGGCGGCCTGCGTGCTCGCTCGCTTCGAGCCGGACGGATCAGCGGTCATCCTCTCCGATAGCGTCGATATCGGCAGCGGGCTGGCACCGGGCACGGTGCTGCGCTACCGGGCCGGCACGTCCGGGGCTACGGTCCGCGCGATCGCCCTGCCGGTCAGCGGGGACGGCGTGGCGGACCTGCCAGCCCCGCTGCGCGAGCGGGCCCGTCGCCTCGGCGCCACCCAGGCGGTCAAGGTCCCGGTGATCGTGGACGGGCAGGTGTGGGGCTATCTGAGCGCGAGCTGGCGCGATACCGCTCCGCCGCTGGTGGAATCGCGGATGGCACGTTTCACCGAACTGGTCACCATGGCCATCAACAATGCCGACGGGCGGGTCCGGCTCGATGCCTCGCACGAGCGCCTGGCCGTGTATGCGGAGGAGGAGGCCGCTCTGCGCCGCGTCGCTACCGCCGTAGCAGCCGGGTCCACCACCAGGCAGGTCTTCGACACAGTGACGGCGGAACTGCGCAGGCTGCTGGACATCGAGGGTGCGATCCTGGTCCGGTTCGAGGACGACCGCACGGCTACCGTCGTTGCCATCTGCGATCCGCAGGCCCTGATCGCGGCGGGCAGCAAGATCGGGGCGCGGGTCTCCACCGAAAGCGGCAACCTGGTCAGCAGGGTGCGGCATAGCCGCCGGGCCGAGCTCGCGGGCAGCTACAACGACGAGTCCAGCCTGGTCGTACCGGATCTAGGCGGAGCCGGCCTGATGGGTGTCGTCGGAGTGCCGGTCAAGGTGGAGGGGCGGTACTGGGGCATGGCGGCGGTCGGGTGGCAGCGGCCGGTACCGCACGACCTGAAGTCCCGGCTCACCGAGTTCACCGAGCTGCTCAGCATCGGGATCGACAACGCGGACAGCCGTGACCGGCTCGCCGCGTCCCGGCTCCGGGTCATCGCCGCCGCCGATCAGGCCGGGCAGCGGATAGAACGCGATCTGCATGACGGTGTGCAGCAGCGCCTGGTGGCGCTCGCCCTCAACCTTCAGGAGCTTAACGAGCACGAGATCGGGCCGGCCGATGTGCGGCGAATCAGCAAGGAGCTGCAGGTGGCGATGGACGAACTCCGCGAGATCGCCTCCGGCATCCACCCTCTGGTGCTGCGCAAACACGGATTGGAGCGGGCGCTGCGCGGGCTTGCCCGCCGCGCCAGCATCTCGATCCGGCTCAACCCGCGCTTGTCCGGCCGGTTGCCGGAGCCAGTGGAGATCGCCGGCTACTACGTCATCTCCGAGCTGATCACGAACGCGGCGAAACACGCCGGCGTAGACGCGGTCGACCTCGACGTCGAAGCAGGCGCAGGCGAGTTGTTCATCCGCATGCGCGATGACGGCGCCGGCGGCGCCGACTCGGCCAACGGAACAGGACTGACCGGGCTGCGTGACCGGGTCGAGGCGCTGGGCGGCACCATGGAGGTGGACAGTCCGCCCGGCAGCGGAACATCCGTGCAGGTCCGCATCCCCGTACCGCCAGATCCACGCTGATGGCCACAGCACGCATATTGCCGCAGCTAAGAGGCAATACTGAAGCAGTGACCATTCGCGTTGCGCTAGCGGATGACAATGTGCTCCTCCGCGAGTCGCTGGCCAGCCTGCTCGAGCGCCAGGGCTTTACCGTCGTCGGCCAGTCCGGTGACGCGGCCGGCCTGCTGGACATCGTCCGCGACTGCCAGCCAGATCTGGTCATCGTGGACATCCGGATGCCTCCCGGGCACTGCAACGAGGGCCTGGAAGCGGCCCGGGCGATCAGGACTGAGCATCCGGCCATCGCGATCCTGGTGCTGTCAGCCCATGTCGAGGTCGAAGAGGCCATGGACCTGGTTGCGGCTGGCACGCGGATCGGTTACCTGCTCAAAGACCGTGTCACCGACGTCGGGAACTTCCTGGGCACGCTGCGCTCCATCGTCATGGGCGGTTCGGTTGTCGATCCGACTCTGGTCAGGGAACTGGTC
>Ga0224568_1000178_pt1 | contig 10909 bp, 4 predicted proteins | sample CLU5metagenome_FD_182727 | JGI IMG/M metagenome (GOLD analysis project Ga0224568, IMG submission 182727) | Spruce litter microbial communities from Bohemian Forest, Czech Republic - CLU5 | ecosystem: Environmental > Terrestrial > Plant litter > Unclassified | place: Czech Republic: South Bohemian... | reverse complement strand
TCCCACTCCTACCGACAATCATCTTTTCGACCTGCACGCCTTTGCCGAATACGGCAAACAGGGCGTGCTGGCACTGTTTCAGGATTCCACCAACGTGGAGCGCAAGGGCTATACGCCCAGCGAGCGTGCGGTCCGCCGCAAATTCGATGAAATCTTCGCGCATACCAAGCGGCGTTTATTCGTCTCGTGCTTTTCATCTTCCATTCATCGGATAAAACTTGCCATCGAGTTGGCTCATCAGCATGGGCGCAAAGTGGCGTTCATCGGACGTTCGATGAATAACTCAGCCGAAATCGCCGAGGACTTGGGATATCTGGAAATTCCAGACGGCCTCGTGATCAATCCCGGCGATATGAAGAATTTCGCGCCGGAAAAAGTGTGCGTGATGATCAGCGGAACGCAGGGCGAACCGATGTCCGCTCTTTCGCGCGCTGCGGTCGATAATCACAAGCACGCCAAAATCGAAAAGGGCGATACCGTCGTGCTCTCGTCGCGCATCATTCCCGGTAACGAGAAGACGATCTACCGCATGATCGATCACCTGTTCCGCCGCGAAGCGTACGTGATTTATGAAGACGGAACTTCACCTCCCGTCCACGTCAGCGGACATGCCAGCCAGGAGGAATTGAAACTAATCATCAACCTGGTCAAGCCCAGATATTTTATTCCTGTGCATGGTGAGTACCGGCAACTCAAGCTGCACGCCGAAATGGCAGCCGCAATGCATGGCTCAGTGGGCAAGGCCATGCTCATCGAGAGCGGCGATGTTCTCGAATTCGATGAACTCGGCGCTCGCAAGGCTGGCCGCGTGAACGTGGGCCGCGTGTGCATCGATTCGGGCTCGCGTACCGACGTGGTCGAAGATTTGATTATCAAAGACCGCCGGCATTTGAGTGAAGACGGCATCGTGCTGCCGATCATCGCCATTAACAAGCTATCGGGTAAGGTTGAGACCACCCCTGAGATCGTGACTCGCGGCTTCAACCCGGGCGACAATGGCCTGATGGAGGGAGCAAGGCGCATTGTCGAAGACACACTCGCGTTCTCCAGCGAAGAGGAAAAAGCCGATTACGGCGTGATCAAGGAGAAAATTCGGGCCGATTTGAAGCGGTATATCTCGAAGCAGACGCAGAAGCGGCCGCTGATTATGCCCGTGATACTGGAAATCTAGAACGGACAATCTCCGGTTGAACTGTATATGCGGTTTACAGGTGAACGCGACGGAGAATGGACTGCGCAGCGTCATGAATTGGCAAAAAGGTTAGCTCGCGAACCCGCTCGGCATCCTAAAACGGACCAACCCTACTCCAGCGGATTCACCCATCGCAGCCCCGGGAACCTGGCAAAATCCCGATCAGCCCTGTAAAGCACACCGCCGTACTCAACCGTCAGAGCAGCGGTAAGTATCCCTCTTTTCAAACGACTGAGCGATAATGAGGAATACATGATCACTCTCGCCGATATTCGCGCCGCGCAATCGCGCCTTCAAGGTATCACCGTCCGTACTCCGCTGATCGAGTTCAAACTCTGTGATGCCGACCCACGGCGGCTTTTTCTCAAACTGGAAAACCATCAGCCCATTGGCGCTTTCAAGCTGCGTGGGGCCTACAACAAAATTGCTTCCCTTTCTCCAGAAGATCGCAAACGTGGAGTGATCACCTACTCCAGCGGCAATCACGCGCAGGGCGTCGCTTATGCAGCGCGTGCGCTAGGTACGAAAGCAGTTATCATCATGCCGAATAATGCTCCCGCCATCAAACGCGAAGCCACGGCAGCGCTTGGTGCAGAGATCGTCTTCGTCGGCCCGGGAAGCACCGAGCGCCAACTCAAGGCCGAAGAACTTGCAGCGCGCCATGGATACGTAATCGTGCCTCCTTACAACGATGAGCAAATCATTGCCGGCCAGGGAACGATGGGACTGGAAATTCTCGAAGACCTGCCGGATGTTGAAATGGTTCTTGCACCAGTTGGTGGCGGAGGCATGATCAGCGGCGTAGCTGCGGCGATTAAGCTAAGCAATCCTTCGATTAAAATAATTGGCGTGGAGCCGGAGCTTGCCGCCGATGCACAAGCCAGCTTGCGTGCCGGAGAGATTGTTCAACTCCCCGCCGAAAAAGTTTCCCGCACGTTAGCCGACGGCTTGCGCACGCAAAGCATCGGTGCCATCAACTTTGAGCACATCAGAAATTTCGTTGACGACATTATTACAGTTAGCGAGGATGAGATCCGGCAGGCTGTGGAGTATTTGAGCGCGAATACAGCGACCGTGGCTGAACCGAGCGGCGCCGTAGCTGTGGCCGGATTTATTTTTCATGCCGGGCAGTTGCCGCGGAAAAAACTTGCCGCTGCCATCATTAGCGGAGGCAATATCGATCCCAAGATGCTGGAAGAAATCCGCAGCTAGACGGTACAACGGTAATTAGCTGCTCCGAGAGCGCGCCATAAACCAGCGCCGTATCGCCACCACCGACCAAACTCCTTCCACCAACCCAAACGGCCATGCGCCTTGCAGAAAGCCGTAGATCGAGCCGAGCACGCATGACCCCGCAAACGCCAGAATGAACCACGGGCTGCGCGCTTCCAGTGCATAGCAGACAAGCATTGCGGTCACAGCAAACAAACCGAAGATGGTAAGCGGCGTCACAGAATTTCTGGAAGAACGGGCGTCGGCCAACCTTTCATCATAAAGTATTTTGCAATTACGATCTTGCCTCTTTTCATACAATTGCCTTGCTTTATACAACCGTTAAGTCAAACGCGTTATCTAAATGATGGTTGCGTTGCCGCATTTACTTTGGCACAGTTAGCTTGTGCAAGATCGAGCTCTGTGATAGAAGCAGATTAGGTTGACCTTGGCATCCGAACATTCATCGTCACTTCGTTTTGAGAGAACAGGGCTGGGCAACTGGTGTGCGCTCATTGTTCTGGTCGCCGTTTGTTCACTCACGGTCAGCTTGGCAACGCGCTATTACGCGCCGCTGAGCATCGCGTCCCAAACGATTAAAAGTGTTCACACGCACGCTTCCGCAGATGCAAAAAAACAGCGCCTCGCGAAAGATGCGATTGACTGGGCGCCACCATTATCCCGCACTGATGTATTGCGGATTCCCACCTTCTATGCGGTAGCTATTCCGCCCATACCGCAAATTCCGAATCTTTTCCTGCAATATAGCCTTTACAATCACCCGCCTCCTTTCTCGAAAATCCTCGGCTAATTCGCCCCGGAAACTATTCCGATCCCATATACCATCTCGCAGTTTTTGGCATCCTTAATACGTGCACGAGCAGGATTGCTGCGCTATCTGCAATCTGGTATGCCCGAAAATATTCACTCGTTGATGGTTCGCGGCCCCTGGGAATAGGACTTTCGTTTTTAGGTCGGATTTTGCCGAAGGAAGATGCTATCGCTGCAGCTCGGCAATTGAAAGGCGAAGAACCGATGCCCCAGAGTAATTTTGATTCCAAAAAAATGGTTTCCATTCGATCGGTGATGTTGCGCCCCCATGCGGGGGTGGGCATTTCGCTGGCGATAGCCATCGTGTTGTCTTCGTGCTCAGGCAAAAACAGACAAGCGGAAGCAAGCGGAGCGGCGACAAATGTCGCCGTCACCATGGTGACGAAAAAAACGCTTGGCCGGCAAATCACGTTGTCTTCCGAGTTGGTTCCCTTCCAGGAGATCGACGTTTACGCCAAAGAATCGGGATATGTGAAGAAGCTGCTGGTCGATTACGGAACTCATGTTAAGGCTGGCCAAGTCATGGCGATTCTCGAGATTCCGGAGTTGGAAGCGCAGCTTCAGGAAGATGACGCAGAGATCAATAATGCGGCCAATCAGGTGAGCCGGGCCCAGCATGAGTTAGCGCGCGATCAGGCGCAATATAAGGCGCTTCATCTGCAATACACCCGGTTGAACGGAGTGTTTGAAGGCCAGCCGGGGATTGTTGCGCAACAGGAAGTAGACGACGCGCAGGGAAAAGATCTGGCGGCATCGTCTCAGGTAGACGCCGGACAGGCGACCATGGAAGCGGCTCAGAGCCAGATGTCGGTAGCGAAAGCGAAACTGGCTCACGATCAAACCCTGTTCGATTATTCCAAAATCACGGCTCCCTTCCCCGGTGTGATCACGGAGCGTTATGCAAACCTGGGCACGCTGGTGCAAGCGGGCACGGGTTCAAGCACGCAAGCGATGCCGATCGTCCGGCTTTCAGAAGACGATTTATTTCGGCTCGTCATTCCGGTTCCTGAATCCTACGTGCAATACATCCGCATCGGCGACAGCGTAGATGTGCGTGTGCCTTCACTCAACCAAACTTTCCCCGGAAAGGTAGCGCGCTTCTCCGTGGATGTGCGCGAGGACACCCGCACCATGCACACGGAGGTTGACGTGCAAAATCCGCGCGGAGCATTGTTGCCCGGTTTGTACGCGGACGCTGATCTTGCCCTCGACCGGAAGGAAAGCGTTCCAACCGTCCCTATTCAAGCGTTGAACCACGAAGGTGAGAAGACAACGGTTTTTGTGGTTGCACCCAACGGCGAACTGGAAGACCGCATTGTGCAAACCGGATTGCAAACCGCCAGCGATACAGAAATTACATCGGGACTAAACGAAGGCGAGCGGGTAGTAATCGGCGATCATGCCGGGTTGAAGGCCGGCCAGAAAGTTCATGCACAAGAAATTGCTGTGATGCAGTACCACGAGGAAAACACACAGTAGGGCACAGAGAATGATGCTGAACATTGCGGCAAAGTAACTGAAAGAGCTTCTATGCCAGGGTTTTCAATTCGCAATCCCTATTTCATTATAGTGATCTGTCTCGTGCTGCTGGTCATTGGCGTGACCAGCCTGGCGCGGATGCCAGTTGATCTTTTTCCTCCGATCAACCTGCCCGAAGTTGTGGTCGCCACGTTTTACTCGGGTATGCCGCCGCAGGATATTGAAACCGACATCACCGATCCTCTGGAACGATTCTTCACTTTGGCTTCCGGCGTGGATCATATGGAATCGCGGTCGATGTTAGGCGTCAGCATAATCCGCGTGTACTTTCAACCGGGAAGCAATGCCGATGCCGATGTAACACAGCTTTCAAACTTGGCGCTCGCCGACTTGAAACGCTTGCCTCCCGGTACTCTGCCGCCAGTGGTTCTCAAGTTCGATGCTTCAAGTCTGCCCGTAGCGCTAGTTACGGTGAAAGGCGATGGGCTCAACGAAACCCAGCTGCACGACTATGCCCAGTTTCAGATTCGCAATCAGATCGCGGTCGTACCGGGCGCTGAAATTCCCGGAGTATTCGGTGGAACGTACCGGCAAATCATGGTCTACGTCGATCCTTACAAACTTGCTTCCCGGCAGTTGAGCGTGATGGACGTCGTCGGCGCCGTGAATGACGCCAACCTGATCCTACCTGCCGGTGATGTAAAGATGGGACCGTACGATTACTTCGTTTACTCCAACAGTCTTGTCGACAACATGAAGCAACTCGGCGAGCTCCCGCTTAAGGTCAAGGGAAATTCGTGGGTGACTGTGAATGATGTGGGCAAAGCTGAAGACGCTCACGGAATTCAAACCAACATCGTTCGCATCGACGGTCAACGCTCTGCTTACATTCCGATCATGAAGCAGGGCGGCGATACCAACACCATCGCGGTGGTGAATGGCGTGCGCCAGTTGATTAAGCATCTGTACGACATTCCGAAGCAGATGACGACCAGCATCGTCTTCGATCAGTCCGTGTATGTGAAAGAGGCAATCGATACGGTTTTGCACGAAGGTTTTTTAGGACTGGTTCTGACCAGTCTGATGATCCTGATTTTTCTGGGAAGCTTTCGCGCTACATCGGCAGTCTTACTTTCTATTCCTCTATCGGCGCTGGCGGCATTTGTCATTCTCGCTTTGATGGGCGGTACGATCAACACGATGATCCTGGGCGGCATGGCGCTGGCCTTCTCACGCGTGATCGACAATTCCGTGATTTCTCTCGAGAACATTTACCGCCATCTGGAAATGGGCACCGCGCCAATGATCGCCGCCGAAGCTGGCGGATCGGAAGTAAGTCTTGCCGTGTTGGCGGCGACGCTGGTGGATGTGGTCGATTTCTTTCCAGTGGTTTTTCTCTATGGCGTAGCCAAGTTTCTTTTCTCGGCTTTAGCGCTGGCTTTTTGTCTGTCGCTGCTGGCTTCGTTTGTGGTGGCAATGACGGTGATTCCCCTGTTCTGCTCGCGATTCCTCAAGGCGATGCCCCATGGTGAGGTTCACGATGACAAGACGTATCACCAGAAACCAAGTCTATCTCGCGTAGAAAGATTCAACGCTCGCTTCAACAAAGCGTTTAACAAGATTCTCGATTATTACGAGCGCTGGGTAAGACGCGCCGTGCAGCGCCCCGGACTTACGGTTGCGTTGCTAAGCGGTTTGTTTCTTGTAAGTCTGGCGATTTATCCGCTGCTCGGATTAGCTTTTTTCCCCAAGACCGATGCTGGGCAGTTCACTATCAATTTAAAAGTGCCCACTGGTACGCGCATTGAGATGACGAATCAGTACGTCGCGAAGGTCGAAGATCTCATCCGGCATGAGGTTGCGCCGGGCGATCTGAAGCGGATGGTCTCGAATATCGGGGTCGTGCCCGATTTCTCCGCACTCTATACCACCAACTCCGGGCCTTATACCGCAACCGTTCAAGTGGCGCTCAATGAACCGCACACTCTAACCAGCTTTGCCTATATGGACCGCGTGCAGAAGGCAATGGCAAGCCAGTTCCCGGATGTTCGCACGTTCTTCTCCAGCGGCTCGATGGTGGACGCCATTCTTAACATGGGCATGCCCGCGCCGATCGACGTGCAGGTAAGCAGTCCGGATCTCGATGAGATTTACGGTATTGCACAGAACCTGGCAGCACGCTTTCGCGAGGTGCATGGCGCAGGGCAGGTTTTCATTCCGCAGGATATGAACTATCCGGCGTTAAGGCTCGACGTAGATCGCGTACACGCGGGCGAGTTGGGCCTGACGCAGAAAGACGTCGTCGACAACGTGATCACCGCGCTCAATTCCAACTATATGATCGCGCCCAACTATTGGGTCGATCGCAAGAGCGGCAACGATTATTACCTTACGGTCCAGTTCTTCGAGCATGGGGATGCTGCCATTCATAACATGATGGATCTAGGGCAAATTCCCCTGCGCGATCCCGGCAACGGGGCAGGCATGAATTGCGGACCATCTGGTTCGCCGCAGCCCGGCGCCTCTCGCGCGTCATGGGCCTGCGATAACGGGCAAGGCCGTGCGACTACCGTTCTCAACAATGTGGTCAATGTGAAGCAGATTCTTACGCCTACTGAAATCGACCACTACCAGATTCAGCGCGCCGTCGATATCTACGTCACACCCTCCGGAGAAGATCTGGGACGCGTCACCAATGCAGTCCGAAATATTCTTGCCAAAGAGAACATTCCCGGCAACGTCCGGGTAAATCTGCGTGGCATGGTGCAAGGCATGGATGCTTCTTTCAAGAGTTTCGGGCTGGGATTTTTGATTTCTTTTGTCCTGCTGTTCCTGATTTTGACGGCTCAGTTTAAATCTTTCATAGATCCATTTTTGATCATGCTGGCCATACCCATGGGATTCATCGGCGTCTTGATTATCCTGCCGCTTACGCACAGCACGTTGAATGTAATGTCGCTGATGGGAGTCCTGATGCTGGTCGGCATCGCAGATTCAAACAGCATTCTGATTGTGGACTTCGCGCACAATCTGGAAAAGCAAGGCCTCTCAGTGACCGACGCAATCATTACAGCTTGTCGCGTGCGCCTACGGCCGATTCTGATGACTTCCCTGGCCACCATTATCGGCATGATTCCCATGGCGCTCAGGTTAGGAACTGGCGCCGAACAATATGCTCCTATGGCCCGCGCCATTATCGGAGGCCTTACATCGTCGGTAGTATTGACGATCTTTATTGTTCCTGCTGCTTATTTGCTGGTGTATGGAAAACGTGCACAAAAGCCGGTTGAGAATCTGCCTCCGGCCATCGAAGCATGAACACGCGCACGCGACTAAGCGAAGGGTGAAAAAGATGAAAGACCTTGGATTCGCCTGTCTCTTTCTGGCTTTGCCGATTTGCGCGTTTGCACAAGCGGCAAACACTTCGAGTAATGCCAACAATCTGCCCTTGGCACCAGAACCGCAGACCCAACTCAACCCCAGTCCTGCGACAGTTCCTTTGGAACAGCAAGCCAGCATCGCGCAGACGGCTCCGGGCAGCCCAGTACCGCTGTCATTAAAAGATGCACTGGCGCTGGCGATAAAGAACAATCCTCAAATTTCTTCCGCGCGGCTGATTGCCCTGGCTCAACAACAGGCCGCGCGCGAAGTGCGATCCAATTTGTGGCCTACCGTAACTGCCAACCTCACCGCCGTAGACGCGAATACCGGAGCCCGCATCACCGCCGGATTGCTGAACAATCCCAGCGTCTATGAACGTGTAGCAGGCGGAGCGATGGTGAGCCAGTTGATTACCGATTTTGGGCGTACGACCAACCTAGCCTCCAGCGCAGACCTGGCGGCAAAGGCCGGGAATCAGAATTCGCGGGCCACAAAAGAACAAATTCTTCTGGCGGTAGACCAGGCTTTTTATAATGCGCTGCAGGCACAAGCCGTGCTCACGGTAGCGCAGCAAACCGTAAATGCGCGGCAAACCGTTTCTAATCAGGTTGGCGCGTTATTCAAGAGCAAATTGAAGTCCGAACTCGACTTCAGCTTTGCCAACGTGAACCTAGCCCAGGCTAAACTTCTGCTCCTGGATGCGCAGAACAATTTGAATGCCGCGCTGGCTGAGCTTGCTTCCATACTCGGCTTTTCCAGTTTGCAAAACTTTCAACTCGTTGAAGAAACGGCAGCCAATGCTCCCCCGCCAGATAACATCGACGATCTGATCTCCACTGCTTTCGCCATGCGGCCGGAAATTTTAGCTCTGGAGTTCGAGTCGGAGTCTGCAAAAAAGTTTCACAATGCGGAGCGCGATTTGCTTCTTCCCGATATTCGCGCCCTCGCGGCCGTTGGTGACACGCCGATCCGGAATCCTCTGATTACGGCGAACTGGTATGGCGCGGCAGGAGTGAATGTCGAAATTCCTGTTTTCAATGGGTTTCTTTTCACGGCGAAGGCTCATGAAGCTCTCTTGCGATCGAAAGCTACGGACGAGAGATTGCGCGATCTTCGCGACCGCATCGCCCGCGATGTGCGCACCAGTTGGTTAAATGCCAACACTGCTTACCAGCGGCTTGCAGTCACTCAACAACTGCTGGAGCAAGCGAATCTTGCGCTAAATCTTGCCCAATCGCGCTATAACCTCGGCTTGGGATCGATTGTCGAACTCAGCCAGGCGCAACTTCAACAGACGCAGGCACAGATCAGCAATGTCGGCGCAGGCTACGACTACCAGTCAGCGCTCGCCGCACTGCAATACCAAACAAGCGGAATCCAGGGATAGCAGCTCGATTGTTCCAGAAAAAATCAGCGCAATAGAAATCACGGCTAAATCTGGAGCGGGAGACGGGGATCGAACCCGCAACCACCGGCTTGGGAAGCCGATGCTCTACCATTGAGCTACTCCCGCCGCGAACAGCTGGCCTGAAAATAATACCCCGGCACTGCCCTTGAGCACCACCTCCCGACCAGGAAACTTTCTGACAGAAAGCACGCCGTGAGGTGAAATATCCCCGCTAAAATAAGCTCATTACGATTCTCTCCGGATTTCCCTGCCGTCCGTCGATTCGAAATATAACTCTTTTCGTCACTTCCACCAGCCCCGTTCTCCACCAATGATGAAGGTCATGCCAGCTCGAATCTCAAACGGCGCAGCCGGGAACCCAAGAGCCGGCTGATAATGCTGGCTAAAAAGGTTTTCGATGCCCGTGTAGATTTTCGCGTAGTGAGTCAGTGAATAGCTCACGCTCAGATCAAATTTCTGATAGCCGGGCGCAAGGTTCCGGTTCGGCAGCAGCATTGTATTGCCGAAATTCGCATCCGAAAGAAACGTGCTGTCGTCGCGGCGTCCTACAAGATAACCGCTCAACGCTCCGCCGAATTTCTTATGGTTGTAAAACAGAGCGAGACTTCCGGAGTGCGGTGCGCGAAGGAATGGCCGATTGCCCTCTAGCGGAGCAAACGCGCCGATTGGGATGGTAGAGAATAGAGGATTGAAAGAGGGATCTCCAAAGGCCTTCGTAACCAGACCATCCAGATATGTATATTCGCCCTGAAACAAGAATCCATGTCCAAGATCAGTTTTGGATTCGACTTCGAATCCTTTGCTCCATTCGGAAGTTGCGTTCACATAAGCCCCAAAGGTCGGGGTGCCGTTTGCAACAGCGGGAGGGACACCAATGGAGATCAGGTCGCCCGGACTAAGGAATGCGATCAGGTTATAGAAGTTGTTGTCAAAAAACGTAATACCAAGAAGCGACCGCCCATTCCATAATCTTTGTTCAAACCCAAAGTCGTATGTGCGGCTTCTTTCCGGCCCGACAGGCCCAACATTATATTGCGTAACCAGAGCAGGGCTGAGAATGTTGACGAGCGCGCCCGACTGTTGGAATGTGCTTGCTTCCTTAATTCCTTTGCCAAAATTGAACTTGAGTTTCGTTTCGCCGAACACCCCGGCGTTGCTTGGCTTTCGAACGTAATAAGCCACCGATACACGTGGTGTGGCTGCAAAACCGAAAAACGAGTTGTGCTCGAGTCCAACGCCGAATGTGGTAAAGAGGCGATGCGCAATGCTGCCATGGCCTTGTAGCATCGTGCTGTAGTTGTCTCGCGTAAAACCTTCGCCATCTTCGTGCTCATAGCGAAAACCGAATATTCCCGTCCAATCCTTGAAAAACTGGTAATCGGATTGAGCATAAAGCGAACGCCGCG
>Ga0224568_1000177_pt1 | contig 10996 bp, 14 predicted proteins | sample CLU5metagenome_FD_182727 | JGI IMG/M metagenome (GOLD analysis project Ga0224568, IMG submission 182727) | Spruce litter microbial communities from Bohemian Forest, Czech Republic - CLU5 | ecosystem: Environmental > Terrestrial > Plant litter > Unclassified | place: Czech Republic: South... | reverse complement strand
GGCGAGCTCCCGGTCCAGGCCGCCAGCTTGGAGGCGGGCCAGGAGCCCGTGCCAGGGCCGCAGCCGGCACAGCGCCAGGCGGTCACCGTCGTCGTCGATTAGCACATACATTTCGTGACCCATAAAGTTATCTTACAGGTCATGGACATGACCTATCAAGAGGTTTTACCGGTCACTAAGGTTACGGGGATACGCTGATCGCCATGACGCTGGCGCAGGACGAGGACAAGCCGGCTCCGCTGCCGCTGCTGTCCGTGCAGGCATTCGTGAACACCGCGGACCGGGAAGAGGGCACCGACGAGCTGGCCGACGCCAGCTCAGCTCGCGCCTGGCTGAGCGCGGCCGGCCTGATGCCCGCGCCGAGCCCGGTACCGGCCGGTGACCTGGAGCTGGCCCGCCAGGTCAGGGAGAGCATCCGGGCGCTGATCGGTAAGGACCAGCTGACACGCGAGCAGCTGGCGCCGTTCACCGAGGTGCTCGCACAGGCACAGCCGCCGCTGGACATCACCGCGGACGGGCAGGTCCGGCTGTGCGCGGAGCCCGCGGGAAAGCTCGCGGACGGCCTGGTCCGGCTGCTGCTGACTATCCGCGACGCGCAAGCGGACGGCACCTGGGACCGGCTCAAGCTATGCGGGAACCCGGATTGCCGCTGGGCGTTCTACGATCGCTCGCACAGCCGGCGCGGCCAGTGGTGCAACATGACCACCTGCGGCAACAAGATCAAGAACCGTAATCTGCGTGCCCGTAAGCGGTCCGGCTGAGCTCAGCGTTCTACGTTCGCAAGTGCCAGCAGTTCCTCGGCGTGGGCCTGCCCGAACTCAGAATCCTCTATCCCGCCGAGCATCCGGGACAGCTCCCGCACCCGGCCGGCCTGATCCAGGCGCAGCACGCCGCTGGAGGTGACCAGCCCGTCGACAGATTTCTGCACAACCAGGTGGTTGTCCGCGAACGCGGCCACCTGGGGCAGGTGGGTCACGACGATGACCTGGGCGGACCTGGCGAGCCTGGCAAGGCGCCGCCCGATCTCCACCGCGGCCGCCCCGCCGACGCCGGCGTCCACCTCGTCGAACACGAACGTCGGCAGCGGGTCGGCACCGGCGAACACGACCTCGATGGCGAGCATGACCCGGGACAGCTCGCCGCCGGAGGCGCCCTTGTGCAGCGGCAGCGGCGGCGCGCCTGGGTGCGGCGCGAGCTTGAACGACACATCATCGGCGCCGTGCGGGCCGGGCCCATCCTCCAGCGGGGTCACCTCGGCGGCCAGCCGCGCGTGCGGCATGGCGAGCGCCGCGAGCTCACCGGTCACCTCGGCCGCGAACCGCGCCGAGCAGGCCTCCCGCAGCCCGGTCAGCTGCGCGGCCAGTTCCAGCAGCTGTGCGCGCAGCGATTCCTCGGCCGCCGTCAGCTCCGCCACCCGCTCGTCATCGCCGTCAAGTTCGAGCAGCCGCACCGACGCCTGCTTGAACCAGTCGAGCACCCCGGCCACATCGGCCTGGACGCCGCCGTACATCTTCACCAGGCGGGTCAGCGCGGCCCTGCGCTCCTGCGCGGCGGCCAGCCTGGCCGGGTCGAAGTCCACCGCCTGCACGTAGGAGGCGAGCTCGGCGGCCACGTCGGAGACCAGATATGAGGCCTCGGCGACCCGGTCAGCCAGCCCGGCCAGCACCGAGTCGTGCGATCGCACCGCCTCCAGCGAGCGCGACGCGACACCGAGCAGCGTGACCGCGTCACTGGAGTCCGTCGCGGACGATTCACCGGCCAGCGCCTCATGTGCCAGCGAAGCGGCGGCGTGCAGCGCGTCCGCGTTGGACAGCCGGGCTTCCTCGGCGGCGAGCGCGATGTCCTCACCGGTCGCTGGCGCTATCCCCTCCACGTCGGTCAGCCCGCGGCGCAGCGTTTCCGCCTCGCTCTCGCGTTCCCTGCGCGCCGCCTTGAGCTGCTCCAGCTCGGCGGCCGCGTCACGGTGCTGGTTGTACACGCGCCGGTACTCGCTGAGCACGGTACCGAGTCCGGCGCCGCCGTACCGGTCCAGCGCGTCCCTGGGCCAGTTCGGCTTGAGCAGCTGCCGCTGATCCGCCTGGCCGTGCACGGCGATCAGGTCGTCGGCCAGCACCTGCAGCAAGGACACCGGCACCGAACGGCCGCCGGCGAACGCGCGGGACCGTCCTTCCGCCGATACGGTGCGGCTCAGCACGAGCGCGGAACCGTCATCGTCCAGATCGCCGCCGGCTTCCTCGACCTCACGCGCGATCCGCTCAGGAACGAGCAGGCGGCCTTCGACCGAGGCACGTGCCGCACCAGGGCGGACCCGCGCCGGGTCCGCCTTGCCGCCGAACAGCAGCCCGAGCGCCGTGACCACCATGGTTTTCCCGGCCCCGGTCTCCCCGGTCAGCGCGGTGAACCCGGAGGAAAGCTCGAGCACAGCCTCGTCGATGACGCCAAGGGACGAGATCCGCACTTCCTCAAGCATGCCCCGGCGACTCCTTCCGCCCTCGCCAGCCCGACACTGGCAGCCCGAACTTCGCGACCAGCCGGTCAGTGAACCGCCCGCCACGCGGTCCCGGTCCATCCAGCCGGGCAAGCCGCACCGGCAGCGTACCCCGGCGCGCCTCCACCCGGGCACCTGGCGGCAGATCGACCTTACGCCGCCCATCGCACCACAGCACGGCGCCAGGCGCCGCCGAGATAACCTCTACCGCCAGTACTGATGACGGAGAGACAACCAGCGGCGGCGCGAACAGCGCATGCGCGCTGATCGGCACCATCAGCAGCGCCTCGACTTCGGGCCAGACCACCGGGCCGCCCGCCGAGAACGCGTAGGCGGTGGAACCGGTCGGTGTCGAGCAGACCATGCCGTCACAGCCGAGCCTGGACAGCGGCCGGCCGTCGATCTCGCAGATCACCTCGAGCATCCGCTCTCGCGCTGCCTTCTCCACGGTCGCCTCGTTCAGCGCCCAGGTGTTCGCGATCAGCTCGCCGTTCGCGCGTGCGCTGACATCGATCGTCATCCGCTCTTCGACGACATACTGCCGCGCGACGAGCCGGTCCACGGTATCGGCCAGCCCGTCCGGTTCGGCCTCAGCCAGGAAGCCGACATGGCCCAGGTTCACCCCGATCAGCGGCACGCCGGATGGCCGGGCCAGCTCCGCGCCACGCAGCAGCGTCCCGTCACCACCCAGCACGATGATGAGCTCAGCCTGGCTGATGTCATCGGATTCCTCGGTACCGGGCAGCTTGAGTTCGTCTGCCTCGGACTTCAGCACCTGCACGCCGATGCCGGCCGCATGCAGCCGGTCAGCGACGAGCCTGGCCTTATGCAGCGCGTCTCCGCGCCCGGTATGTGCTGTCACCAGCATGGTCCGCTGTTCCACTAGCGCGGCCCTTCCTCGATTGCCCGCTCCAGTTCTGTCTCATCCAGTGGCGGCGCACCCGCCCGTAGCCAGACGAAGTACTCCACGTTCCCGGCCGGGCCTGGCAGCGGACTCGCCGTAATTCCGCGCACGCCGAGCCCAAGCTTCGCCGCCGCTTGCGCCACGGTCCTGACCGCATCGCCGCGAGCCGTGGTATCACGGACCACTCCGCCCGCACCGACCTTTCCTTTGCCGACCTCGAATTGCGGCTTCACCATAAGGACAAAGTCACCCTGTTCGCTGGCGCATTCCCGCAGCGCGGGCAGCACCAGCGTGAGCGAGATGAAAGACAGGTCAGCGACCACCAGATCCGGCTCCGGGCTGAGCTGGCCGCTGTCAAGTTCCCGCACGTTGACGCGGTCCAGCACGGTAACCCGCGGATCGGTGCGCAGCGACCAGGCCAGCTGCCCGTACCCGACGTCCGCGGCCGTGACGTGCGCGGCGCCGGCGCGCAGCAGCACGTCGGTGAACCCGCCGGTGGACGCGCCGGCGTCCAGGCAGTTCCGGCCCGTTACGCCGAGGTTGGTGAAAACCGCCAGCGCGCCGGCCAGCTTGTAGCCGCCGCGTGAGACATAACCGGGATCGCCGTCGTCGTGCCGGACCTGAATCGGGGCGTCCCTGCTCACCTGCGTGGCGGGCTTGGCGGCTTGCTGCCCGCCGACCATCACCTGGCCGCCCGCGATGAGTTCCGCGGCCTGCTCTCGCGACCTGGCCATCCCGCGCCGTACCAGTTCGCTGTCAAGCCGGACTCGGGTCGTCACCAGACTCCACTTCTCCCAGTATCTCCCCGAGCCGCCGGTTCGTCCGCTCCAGCATGTCCGGATGCTGGTCAACTGCGAGCGCGCTGATGTCGGCGAGCCCGGCGATCGCCGCGTCCACTTTCTCATTTCCCGTCACCGGCACGTCACCAGCTGGCCGTGTCTGCGCTGGGTTTTCCGCATCCATATGCAGTACCCTCCGCCTGAACGCTACCGTCCGATGATCAGATGAGCGAGGCGAGCATGGCTTCAGCCGAGGAATGCCGCGAGGCGCTGCAGACGCTGACCGGCAGATTGTCCGAAATGAACCCGGGTGACCGGGCCAGCTATTTCGGCGATAAGTCGATCAGTGCTGAGGTGACCGACCTCGGCATCACGTTTTTCACCCGGTTTACCTCCGACGGGGCCGAGCCTGTCACCGAGGCCAAGCCCGGCGACCCGCCCGCGGACATCCGCCTAGCCGCCAAGAGCGACGATGTCCTGCACCTGGCCGAGTCACCCGCCAATATCGCCCGGATGTGGGTACAGGGCAAGGTCAGCGTGAAGGCCAGCATGCGTGACCTGATGGCCCTGCGCAAGCTGCTCTAGCCCGCCCGGCACCGGCGATGCGGTCCGCCAGCACCGTCGGTCAGGCCGGGCACCGCAATCCTTCACGTGCCCCTGGCGGTGCGGGAATGCGCAGCTCCGATATGTTATCGAGATATGGGAGACCTGATCCTGCTTCGGCATGGCGAAACTGAGTGGAGCCTGTCCGGCAAGCACACGGGGCGGACAGACATCCCGCTCACCGCACGCGGCGAGGCGGCCGCCGCCGCGCTGGCACCGCTGCTCAGCCACCGGCACATAGCCGCGGTCTTCACCAGCCCGGCCCAGCGTGCGGTCAAGACCGCTCAGCTGGCACTGGGACCGGCCGCCGCGTCCGCCAAGCCCGACCCGGACCTGTGGGAATGGGACTACGGCGGCTACGAGGGCATGACCACGCCGCAGATACAGCGCGAGCACCCAGGCTGGTACCTATGGCGCGATGGCGTCATACCCGGTACTGGCGATCATCGTGGCGAAACCGTCGAGTCGGTCGGGGAGCGGACCGACCGGGTGCTGGGCCGCGCCCGTCCGCTGCTGGCCGACGGCGACGTCATCCTGGTCGCGCACGGGCATGTGCTGCGAGTGCTCGCCGCCCGCTGGCTCGGACTGGAACCGGCGGACGGGCGCCTGTTCAGCCTCGATACCGGCACCGTCTCCGCGCTCGGCTACGAACACGCTGAGCCGGTCATCCTGTCCTGGAACGTGCCGGGGCCGCCCAGGTTATGGGCTGGAAGACGACCATCTTGATGGCGTGCGACGGCGATCCGGCCAGCTGCCTGCGCGCGCCAGGTGAGAGCGACCCCGCCGCCACCGCTGACCTGATCGCCCGGGCCTACCCCGGCTGGACGGCCACCGCGGCCGCGGGCGAGTCGCTGCACCAGGCCGCTTATCCGCCGGAGGGTATCGCCTACGCGGGCAGCTTCGGGTCCGCGGATATCGTCTGTGACCAGGAGTTCATGCTCGGCCATCCGTCCCAGCTACCACCGCACCTGGTCGCCCTCGGCCAGCGGCGGACCCTGGTCCTGCACACGATGCACAGCGTCGTCGACTTCTTCGCCTACGCGCTATGGGCAGACGGGACGCTGGTGCGGTCGCTGAGCATGGCGCTGGGCGGTCCCCGGCCAGGGATCATGGAGAACATCGGCGCGCCGCTGGCGTTCGAGGAACCGTACTGGGCCGGGGACCATCCCATCGGCGAGGAGTATCCGCTTCCCTTCTACCCGCTGGACCTGGCCGAACCTCCCGCCATGCGCGCGCTGTTCGGGTTCTCCCTCAGCGGCCACGCGCAGCCGGGCGAGATTGACCCGGGCAGCATCCGGCTAGGCGGCTTCACGGTACCCGCGTCCGGCCCGGTCACCCCCGGCCAGCTCACCGAGCTCACCCGGGCGCCTAAGCGGGCCACCTACCGCCTGGTGGACGGAGAACTGATCGAGGTCGAGCGGTGACCGCGCCCGAGATCACGTTCGGGCTGCTGGACGGGTCACAGGTCAGCGCCGCAGACGTCGAGTCCCTGTACGCGGAGGTGCACGGGACAGCTGAGGACTACCCCGCCCGGTTCCGCGTCCGGCGCCGTCAGCCTGGGTTCATCCTCGCCGAAGCACGGCACGGCGGCTATCTGGTCGGCTACGCGTCGGGCATGCCGCTGCGGCCGTCCACCGACTGGTGGCGGCAGCTGACCTCGCCGCTGCCGGAGACGCTCACCGCGGAGCACCACGGCAGGACGTTCGCCCTGCTCGACCTCGCGGTCCGGGCCTCCTGGCGGCGGCAGCGAATCGCCGGCACCTTGCACGACATGATCCTGGCCGGCCGCGATGAGGAACGCGCGACGGTCAAGGTCTGCTCCGCCGCCACCGCGGCACAGAACGCCTTGCAGATGTGGGGCTGGCGCAAGGTCGGACGGACCCAGGCTGATGCCGCCGGAGCTGTCGCCGACATCTTGGTGAAACCGGTTACCAGGTAACCCGGCTACCGGGCATCCTCACCGGTCCTGGTCTCCTCGCTCATCCAGGCCAGGTATGGCGCCGATCCCGCGACGATGGGCAGCGCGATGATCTCCGGCTCGTCATAGCTGTGCCGCTCGGTCAAGAATGCGGCCAGTTCCTCGTACCGGTCAGCGGGCAGCTTGAACATCACGAGCCATTCCTCGGCCCGCTCAAGCGCGTCACCCCACCAGTACATGGACGCAACGGGCCCCGCGACCTGGGCACACGCGGCCAGCCTGGCCTCGACGGCGGCCCGCGAGAGCTCCATTGCCTCGGCCCGCGAGTCGGTCGTCGTCTGTACCTGGAGGTAACCGTGCCCTGCCATGGCCTGATCGTACGCGCAGGGCCGCTAGTACGCTGAGCCCACCGGAGGCAAGAGGAGGCGAAGCGGCAATGGAACTAGTTCATTCCGGGAAAGTCCGGGAGCTGTACGCCGACGGCGATGACCTGATCATGGTCGCCAGTGACCGGATGAGCATCTACGACGTTGTGCTGCCTACCCCCATCCCGGGTAAGGGAACCGTGCTGACCCAGCTCTCGCTGTGGTGGTTTGACCAGCTAGCGGACGTGATGGCGAACCATGTGATCTCCGGCACCGACGTCCCCGCGCAGTGGCAGGGCCGCGCACTGCGGTGCAGGCCGCTGGACATGATCCCGGTCGAATGCGTGGTCAGGGGTTACCTTACGGGGCTGGGGCTGGCGTCCTATAACGAAACCGGCACGATCTGCGGCATCCGGCTTCCGGCCGGCCTGACAGACGGCGACAGGCTGCCAGAACCCGTTTTCACCCCGACTACCAAGGCCACCGTCGGTCATGACGAGCCGATCAGCTACGACGAGGTGGCCAGGATAACCGGTGCGGCCACAGCGGCCAGGCTGCGGGAGGCCAGCCTTGAGGTGTACCGTCGCGGCGCGGCGCTCGCCGCCGCCAAGGGCATCATCATCGCCGACACGAAACTGGAGTTCGGCCTGTCCCCCGACGGCGCCATCGTGTTGGCCGATGAGGTGCTCACCCCTGACTCGTCCCGGTTCTGGCCCGCCGGGCAGTGGCAGCCAGGGCGCCCGCAGCATTCCCTGGACAAGCAGTTCGTCCGCGACTGGTCCGCCGCGCTGGACTGGGACCGCAAGCCACCGGGCCCGGTCATCCCGCCCGACGTCGTCGCCGCCACCCAGGCCCGCTACCAGGAGCTCTTCGACCGCCTCACGGCCTCATGACAGCTGCGGCCGTTGTCCTGCAGGTCAGGCGGCTGCGCGCCGCTCGAGGCGTGACGGTCGCCACCGAGGTCGCGCTGACCGCCAGTCCCGGTGAGGTGATCGCGGTTGAAGGCCCGAACGGCGCGGGCAAGACGACGCTGCTGGCCGCCGCCGCCGGATTGCTGCCGGGCAGCGGCCGCGTCGTCCGCCCTTCCTCGGTCGGATATGCACCGGAACGAGCCTCGGCACTCCCGCGCGTACCGGTATCGCGCTGGCTGACGGGGCTGGCCAGGACCGCCGGCCTGTCCAGGCGCGAGTCAGCGGCGCGTGCCGCCGAGGTGCTGGACCGCCTCGGCCTGGCCAGTTCGGCCAGCCGTCCGGTGAACGTCTTGTCCCGCGGCAACACCCAGCGCGCGCTGGTCGCGCAGGCCGTGGTCGGTGAACCCGCCCTGCTCATCCTTGACGAGCCGTCCGGCGGCATGGATGACGACGGCGTCACGCGACTGGCCGCCGAGATCCAGCGCGCCGCGGACAGGAACGCGACGGTGCTGGTGGCCCGACATCCCACCGCGCCGCTGCCGCTGCCCGCGGGCAGCACCTGGCGGTTCCAGCACGGAACGATCGCCGCCGTCCCTCGTGCGATGGCCCCGGCCGTCCAGCACATGCTGGTGGAGACGGGGGATGGGGTTATCCGGCACGTGCCCGCGGCCGCGCTCCCGGCTGTGCTGCGCGCCGCGCTGGAAGCCGGTATTCCCATCCGCCGCGTACAGCCCGCTCCGCCAGGGCCGCCGCCGCGGCCCACCGTGTCGCTGGCGCCGTGGCACCCGCAAGAACAGCCCGATGCCGCGGCCGCGCCCGCCGCGCTCCCGGTCCAGCGCGCCGGCACGGCCTATCGGCTGCTTTTCGGCGCCGCGCACCGGGCCCGGCTGCTCGCCGCCTCGCAGTGGTTCTTCGCCCCGACGCTGGTATTCCTCGCGGTGCTCGCGATCATCTACTCGGGCTCGGCCGGCGCGGCGCTGCAGACGGCGACGATCACCGCGATCGTGCTGGTCCCGGTGATGACCTGGATGGCCATGCTCGCGCACCGGGTTGACGGGCGTGAGCTGGCCCGCGCCTTTGCCGCACACGTGGGCGGCCGCCAGAAGGCACATCTGGCCACCGATCTGGGGCTGGTGCCCTATGCCGCCGGGCTCACCGGCGCCGCGATCATCTGGCCGCTGGTCAGTCAGGGCGGGCAGCCGCATCCAGCCGCGCTGGTGGCCAGGATGGTCGCACTCCACCTGGCCGCGGCCTTGTTCGGCACCGGCGTCGGCTCGCTGCTCGTGCTCATCGAGCGTTTCGGCTGGCGGATGATCGCCACCGTCGCGGTGTACCTGGGATTGCTCGTGCTGAGCCCTACCCCGATGACTCCCCTGCTCAAGCTGGCCACGACCAGCACCAGCACCGTGACCCCGGTCGCCAGCCAGGCCGCCTGGCTAGCTGCCGCAGGCGCGGTCTTGGTCGCGGCAGCGGCAGGCCTGTCGGCCCGCGTGAGCTGAACCCCGGCAGGGTGATGCCTCCTGCTCCGGGCCGGGTATCGGGCTAGCCAGCAGTCTTGACGCAGGTGTACTCGCCGTAGACGCGGCCTTCATACCGTACCTCGGCGATCTCGAAGCCCGCCGCGGCCAGCATCGGCTCGAACAGCCACCGGTAGGTGCTGAATTCCAGCTGGATGTGCTCGAGGTAGTCCGCGCGCGTGTAACCGTCGGCCGGGTCGGCGGCCGCGTTGTCGAACCAGCCGGCGAACACCTGGCCGGCCTCGGCTGGCTGGAAGTCATAGATCAGGTCGCGCACCCACAGCAAGCCGCCCGGCCGCAGAACGCTGGCGATCCGGTCCAGTGCGATCGTCTTCCAGAAATCGGGCAGCTGATGCAGCGCGTGCCGCGAGTGCACGCCGTCGGCAGGCGGGCCATCGTGGTCATAGCTGAGGAAGCCCGCTCGCAGCACGCGCAGGTTCGCCAGGCCGGCCCCGCGCTCACGCAGTACCTCGACCATGACCGGGGATATGTCCAGCGCGCTCACCTGCCCGAACCGGTGTGCGGCGGCCAGCGCGAACTGGCCGGTGCCGGCTCCGAAGTCGATCACGGCTGAGTCCTGGCCGAGCCCGTGTGCCGCGAAGGCGGCCAGGGCGGTGCCTGGGTCCGGGTTGCCCTGCTTGCGGTCATAGCCGGCCACAAATTCCGGGTTCAGGTGCTCGGCTCCCGCATGCGCCAGCTCGTCGATGATCCATGCATCAGTCACCTGGCGATTCTCGCGCGGGCCAGCGCGGGAGAGCAATTCATTTGCCGCCCTTATTACGATTTCGTATAATTCATTTTCGTGATATCCGAAAATGGACTAACCAGCCCGCTGCTCACCCTGCAGCGGACCACGCATCACACCCTGCGCGCGCTCACCGCGGCCCTGGCCGATCTGCCGCTGTCCGCGGCCGAGCTCAACGTCCTGGCCAACATGGCCGGCCGCGGCGCGCTCAACGTCAGCCAGCTCAGCGCCAGGACCGGCACCAGGCCGAGCACCCTCACGAACGTCCTTGACCGGCTCGAGCAGCGCGGTTACCTGACCAGGGAACTGGACAGCCGCGACCGCCGATCGTTCCGGCTGACGCTGACCAGGCAGGGCACAGCGACCGCCAGGCGGGCCAGCGACGCGATCGCGGACCTGGAAAGCCGCGCGCTGGACGGCTTGCCAGCCAGCGCGCTTGACGGCTTCCACGCTGTGCTGTCCGCGCTGGAACAGGCCAGCTAGATGGACTATCCGCGGGTCGATCCTGAGTTCAGCGCCATCTTGTCCGCCATGGACGGGCCGGCCGGGCAGTTCGGGCACCGCCAGCACATCGCCCTGGCGTTCGCGACAGTGCGGCGGTACGGCATGCCGGCCGCCGCCGACCGGGTCTGCGCATGGATTCAGCAGCTCACGGCCTACCATCGCGCACCGCAGAAGTACCATCACACCGTCTCCCGCGCCTGGATGGAGATTGTCGCGCAGCATGTCGCGGCGGATCCCGGCTGCACCGACTTCGCTCTCGTCG
>Ga0224568_1000176_pt1 | contig 11015 bp, 7 predicted proteins | sample CLU5metagenome_FD_182727 | JGI IMG/M metagenome (GOLD analysis project Ga0224568, IMG submission 182727) | Spruce litter microbial communities from Bohemian Forest, Czech Republic - CLU5 | ecosystem: Environmental > Terrestrial > Plant litter > Unclassified | place: Czech Republic: South Bohemian... | reverse complement strand
GGGCGGGCCTGTCACCAGCCGCTCGATCAAGCCGCGCTGGAGGCGACGCCGGCTGAGCAGTGCCGGGCGGGCGCTGCCCTTGACTACCTGCGGGAACAGACGCGCCGGTTCCCTCGCTGGCTATACGCGCTGCCTGGCGCCCGGCCCAGCGGCGAGTCGGTGGAGGTGCAGCTGTCGTCGGTGGCCGCCGCGATGGCCGTGCGGCAGGTGGCGGCGCGGACCAGGACCAGCCGGTCCAGCGTGGTGCTCGCGGCCATCTGCGCCGTGGTCGCCCGCCGGGCTAATTACCGGGAGCTGGTGTTCCCCGTGTCGTCAAGCAACCGGTTCGGGCGGCACCTGGTGAATTACGTCGGACCGCTGGCCCAGGGTTCCACCGCCACCGTGGGGATCGTCGGCCGCAGTTTTGACGAACTGGCCGCGCACACCTGGACCGCGGCGATGGAGGCAAGCCGGCACGCCAGGTACGACACGGTCAAACGGGACGCCATGGCCGCACGGATCGAGCAGGAACGGGGCGTGCGCTTTGACTACGGCCCGATGTTCATCAGCGTGGTTCCCGAGTCATGGTCCGGGCTGACCGCGGGCGTCGGGTTCCAGTTCCAGCCTGGGGAGATCGGCGCCGCGCTCGCCAGGACCGAGCTGGCGTGGCGCCGGCTCCCGGCTAGCCCGACGCCGATCGAGTTCACCCTCAACCAGATCGACGGCTGCCTGCGGCTGGACGGGTGGGGCGGTGACGCCGGCTTGCTGCCGCGAGCCGAACTGGAATCGGTGCTGCTGGCCATCGAACGCCTGCTGGTCGCCGTCGCGTACGGTGACGTGACCAGCGACGCGATGCCCGGGCTCATCGGGCTGGAACCCCTGGCCGGCCCGGACCGGATCCTGGTCGACCATTGCTGGGTGGACGTGGCTGCCGTGCAGCGCCTGGTGCAAGGCGCCGTCGCGCCCGGGGTGGCCCGTGTCTTCGCGGCGGCCGGGGGCCGGCCGCTGGTCGCCTACCTGGCCGCCACCGAGGCCGTCCGCACCCCGGCGCAGGCACACGCCCGCTGCATGGCCGCCCTCGCCTGTCACCCGACTGCCATCACCCCGCGGAGTTATGTCATCTGCCGGAGCGTGCCAACCGATCCGGCTGACCCGGAGGCTTGGCCCGCACCGCTGGCGGCCGGCCCCGGTCGCGGCTGAATGCCTCGCCTGGGTGCCTATTTTCCGGCCGGTATCGCGTCAGCAGAACCTGGTACCGGCCGACCCAGATGACGATGCTTTACCGGCGCCTTTTACCGGCGCCTTTACCGGCGATGCTTTACAGCGGTATTGCCTGGCCGGGGGAGAAGCGGTCGTAGGAAAGGCTGACGGCACGGGCGACGACTTGCGTGGCGACGCCGGAGACAGTCACGCGGGAGCCTGCGTCACCGCCGATGACGGACACGGTGAGCACTTCAGTTTCTCGTAGGAGCAGGGCAAGCAGGGGTATACCGCACATCCAGAAGCAGGTGCCAGCGACGATGGCCGCCCACATCGGAACGTGGGTCCGCGTGACATGAACGGAGTTGGACGTTGCCTGCTGCACCAGATAGCCGTCGAAGTAATTGCCGCCTCGCGGGATGCTGAGCAGCGTCTGCATGACCTCGCCCACCGGAGCCGACATTTGCACAGAGTAATTAAACGGTTGCCCGGAGCCTTCCATTGCCATATGGCGATCATAGACGCAAGATGCGGGCAACTGGGCGAATCATGGCTGGAGCCGCGTTGGCGACTATTCCGCCCAATCTGCCTGCGCGGCCGCCGCCAACGGTGACGGTGATAAATGCGGATGGGCGGATTGGGGCTGCAGTTAAGTACCAGTGCCCAGTAATTCGCCGAGATGGCGGATCGGCGTGCCCCGGTACGGGGCTAGGCCGGTGCGGCCGGTGCCGGTGGCCAGGGGTACCGGCCAGGCGACGGGGTCAGCTGGGTCGGACGGTGCGGTGCGGCAGATGACGTAGTGCCGCGGGGTGATGGCCGTGGGATGACGGGCGAGGGCGGCCATGCAGCGGGCGTGTGCCTGCGCCGGGGTACGGACGGCGTCGGTGGCGGCCAGGTGGGCGACCAGCTGGTGTTCGCCGGCCGAGGCGAACAGGTGGGTCACTGCGGGCGCGACGGCGTCGTTGACCAGATGCCGCACGGCGGCCACGTCCACCCAGCAGGAGTCGACCAGGATCCGGTCCCTGGTGCCGGCGATGGGTTCCAGCCCGATGAATCCGGGCAGCTGGCCGCTGGCTAGGTCAGCGGGCGCGGCGGCGGCCAGCAGGCGCTCGACGGCCAGCAGCACCGACTCCAGTTCGGCCCGCGGCACCACGGTGCCCCACACGTCCAGCCGCAGGCAGCCGTCGATCTGGTTGAGGCAGAACTGGATCTGCGTTCCGCTGCATGGCATCGGGCGCCAGCGCAGCTCGGTCCTGGCGAGCGCGACACCGATCTGTTCGGGCTGGAAACCGAACCCGACGCCGGCGGTCAGTCCTGACCACGACTCAGGGACCAGGCTGTTGAACAACGGGTCGTAGGCGAAGCGCAGGCCCCGGTCGTGCTCGGTCAGTTTGTCCATGGCGGCTTGCTCGGCCCCGTCGTACCTGGCATGCCTGCTCGCCTCAAGCACCGCGGTCCAGGTGTGCACGGCCAGTTCGTCGAAACTCTTCCCGGCGATCTGGACCGTCGCGATGGAGTCCTGAGCCACAGCGCCGACGTAGTGCACCAGGTGCCGCTCGAAACGGTTGCCGGAAATCAACGGGAACACCAGTTCCGGATAACTGGCGCGGCGGGCGACCACGGCGCAGATGGCGGCAAGCACGACGCTGGACCGGCTGGTCCTGGTGCGCGCCGCTATCCGCCGTACGGCCATCGCGGCGGCCACCGACGACAGCTCCACGGCCAGTGATTCGCCGCTGGTGCTGGTGCCCGGCAGCGTGTACAGGCAGCTCGGAAGCCGCCGCGACTGCTGCCGCTGGTAGTCCAGGGCCGCACCGGCCCGGCGTCGCTCGGCCGGCGTCGCTTCCAGCACGGCCTGGTCCAGCGGCTGGTGGCCAGCCCTGGCGCCCTGCAGTCGGGTGGGCTGGCGTCGGGTGGGCTGGCGTCTGGTGGGCTGGCGTCGGGTGGGCTGGCTGAGCAGGGCGGCGAAGTCATCCTTGAGGATCGCGATCGCGCCGTTGTCCACCGCCAGGTGCGAGAACGCGGCGGCGCACGCGATGACCCGGTCACCCGCGCCGGGGGCGACGGCCACCGCCAGGCGCACCGGACTCTGCCCTGGATCGGATGACTCGCGCAGCCACCGGAGCAGTGCTCCGGCCGCCGCGGCGCGGTGCTGGGGTCCCCACTGCCCCTCGCCGAGGGAACAGAGTTCCAGCAGCTGGACACCGGCCGCCGCCACCCGCTGGCGCGGCGGGTCGCCGGGCAGGTAGGTCGTGCGCAGGCTCTCGTGCCGCGCGATCAGCGCCCCGGTCGCCGCCGCCACGTCAGCGACAGACACCACGGCCGGCACCGGGAGTTCCGCGCACAAGATGGCATAGAAGTGGTCCGGGTACTGGCGCAGCCAGTGGTAAAGGTCCAGCTGGCCCAGCGTGAGCGGTCCTTCGCCGGCCCGGTCACCGGTGAACGCGACCGGGACTGCCCGCATCGGGGTGAGCCGCACGCGGCGCTGGCGGCGTTGACCGGTTTCGGTGACGGTGCTCATGAGCAGTCCGAACGTACCCGGCCCGCAGGCCTGAACACTTACCCTGAGTTGCGGAACACGGGCGGCGGTTAGCGATTCAGCGGTTCTAGCTGGGCGCTGATTCGCTCGGCCTCGGGCGCGCCGAGGGCGGTATAGAGGACGAGGGCCTGCTGCCAGTGCTCGCGTGCCGCCGCCATATCGCCGCCCGCGTGCTGGGCGTGGCCAAGCCCGTTATGCGCGCGTGCCTGCTCATACTTCTCCCCGGTCTGGGCGGCCAGGGCGAGCGCCTCGGCGTGCTGACGGCGGGCGTCGCCAGGGCGCCCGGTGGCCAGGAACGTCTCGCCGAGGCCATTGAGCGCCGCGGCCTCATCGGTCTTATCGCCGGTCTCACGGCACAGCGACAACGCCTCCCGGTGATTGGCGGCGGCTTGCTCGTACCGGCGCTGGCACAGGTCGAGGTCGCCGAGGCTGGTCAGGGCGTGCGCCTGCCCCGCGCGGTTGTCGGCGTCGCGAAATAGCGAAATAGCGCGCCGCAAATGGTCACCAGCCCGCTGGTAATCGCCCCGCAACCGGTACGCGCAGCCAAGGATGGCCAGCGCGTATGTTCCGGTGAGCTGATCTTCTATCTCATTGCACAAAACCAGGACGCGCTGAAGGCGCACGGCCGCCGCCTCGTAACGGCCTTGCTGCAGGTCGATGTTGCCGAGATTCAGTTCCGCGCGAACCTCGCTGACCTGATTCCCGATACCGCGAGACAACGCCGATGAGTTATGAAAGTAATTGATCGCTTGCGGGTAAAGGCCTTGCTGTGCCCGGATGATGCCGAGGTCATTGAGCGCACGCGCACGGGCGGCCGGGTCGCCGGTATCGCCGAGCAAGGCGATTGCCTGCTCGAGGCGCTCGGCGGCTTGTGCGTAGCGTCCTTGCCGCCAGTCGATGATGCCCAGGCTGTTGAGCGCGGAGGCTTCCGCGGCGCGGTCGCCGATGTCGCGGGCGGCGTCGCGGGCCTGGCCGTGGATGATCGTCGCCTCCGGAATGTGACCGGCCGCGTCCAGGTAGCGTCTCAGGGTGCCGGCCAGGCGAATGGCATGGTCCGGCCAGCCGTTCGCGGCCATGCTCGCCGTCGCCGCGACCAGGGTGGCCCGTTCGGCATCCAGCCAGGCGCGGGCGGCGGCCCGGTCGGCCAGCCGGGGGCCGTCGGCGGGCGGACAAGTGCCTGGCGGCCGGCCTCGGTCCAGCGGACCCAGGAGTCCGGTCGCGATCTTGGCGGTAGCCAGGTAGTAGTCGAACAGGCGGGACAGCGCGGCCCGCTGTTCAGCCGCACTGTCTTCGGCGTCCGCGCGTTCGCGCGCATAGGCACGCAGCAGATCGTGCATGCCGTGCCGATCCGCCGCGGCCGGGCGGACCAGGTGCGCACGGGTCAGCTGAGCAAGAACCTGACCCGCCTGCCGCACCGTGGTGCCGGTAAGCGCGCCGACCGCGTACAGGTCATGATCGGGACCTGGGTGCAGGCCGAGCAGGCGGAAGGTATGCGCCGCGGCTGTGTCCAGATGGCGGTAGGACCAGGAGAGCACGGCCCGGACACTGGCGTGAGTGTCGTCGCCCGCATCCAGCAGATCCAGCCGCCGCCGGTGATCGGCCAGTTCGGCGACGAGGTCGGCCAGCGGCAGCCCGGCGCGCAGCGCGGCGAACTCGGCCGCGACCCGGAGCGCCAGCGGCAGGCAGGAACACTGCGCGGCCAGTTCCGCGGCGGCGCCAGGATCGGCGGCGACCCGGGCGCCGATCAGTGCCGCCAGCAACCGCACCGCGTCCGCGAGCGGCAGCACCTCCAGGTCAAGTCGCCTGGCGCCGTCCCTGGCGACCAGGCCGGCCAGCGTGTCGCGGCTGGTCACCAGGGCCATGCAGGTCGCCGTGCCGGGCAGCAGCGGCCTGACCTGGGCCGCGGACCCGGCGTTATCCAGCACCACGAGTACTCGCCGGCCGGCCAGCAGGCTACGGTACCTGGCGGCGCGTTCGTCCGCGTCCGGCGGCACATCCGGCCCGGGAACTCCGAGCGTGCGCAGGAAGCCGGCCAGCGCGTCGGCGGCGGTCAGCGGCCGTCCGGGGTCGTACCCGCGCAGGTTCACGTACAGCTGCCCGTCGGGGAAGCGGTCCGCCAGCTGATGCGCCCAGTGCAGCGCGATGGCCGTCTTGCCCACCCCGCCGGGACCGCTGATCACCGAGCAGGCCAGGTTTCCCGTTGCCCCCGCATCGGGCCGGCCGAATGGCCTGGTCAGCGCCGCCAGTTCCGCTGACCGGCCGACAAAATCCGGCACTGGCGCCGGCAGCTCTCGCGGTACGGCCGGCTTGCGGCCGTCCGCCTGGGCGGCGCCGCCGGGTTCCAGCGCGGGATCCGCGGCGAGAATCCGCTGGTGCAGGTCGCGCAGCGCGGCTCCCGGCTCGGCGCCTAGCTCCTCGACCAGAACCCGCCTGGCATCGGTGTAGCAGGCCAGTGCCTCGCCCTGGCGGCCGTCGCGGTAGAGAGCGAGCATGAGCAGGCCGTGCAGGCGCTCGCGCAGCGGCTGGGCGATCACCAGCTTGCGCAGTTCGGCGACCACCTCAGCGTGCTGGCCCAGATGCGAGTCAGCGTCGATGCGGGCCTCGACCGCCTGCAGCCGCAGCTCCTCCAGCCGGGGGAGTTCTCGTGCCGTGAGTGTCTCTGCCTCGACATCGGCCAGCGGCTCGCCGCGCCACAACGCGAGCGCCGCACGGGCCTGGGCAGCCGCGCGTTCCCACGCGCTGTCCCTGACCGCGACCTGCGCGCTCTGCACCAGCGCCGCGAACCGGGTGAGGTCCAGCTCGTCGGCCGTAGCCGTGATCAGGTACCCGTGCGGCATCGTCCTGATCCGGTCCCGCTCGGCCGCCCCGAGTGCGTGCCGCAGTCGCTTCACGTAATTGCGCACGGTCACCTGGGCCGTGGGTGGCGGCGCCCAGCCCCAGAGCAGCCAGGTGAGCTCATCGACCGAGACGAGCTGGCCCGCGTTCAGCAGCAGCGCCGCGAGCACCGCTCGCTGCTTACCTGGCGGCACCGGTACGGCGACCCCGTCACAGCGCACCACCAGCGGCCCGAGCAGGGAGAATTCCACGTTTGAAGCCATCGACTTCTCCGCCCGTTGTGATGGCCAGCTGCCCCGTGCTACTCGCATGCTACCTCCGTGCCACAACCGGTCGGCAGACTCTGTCGTATTGGCGGACTTCGCCGAATGCAATGCCTGGCTTAATCCGGGAAATGGAAGCAGGACTCGCGGGGAGCGATCCGGTGGCTAAGGCGAATATCGCCGCGGCGATATTTATGCGCCAGCCGCCGGTAAAGGCCGAGTGCGCGTCTTTCCGGATCGGCGGCTGAACCCCAGGGGCGAAATGCGGCCTGCCTGGGGCAAGGAGATGGAGGCGGTGGCGGGTGGAGACCAGAAGCGAGCGGCACCGGTGACCGGGCTGCCCCGGTTGAGCTGCCCGGGATCACGCCGGGAGCCCGCATGGGCTGCGCGGCACGCGCCCCGCGGGCCATCCCGGCCGGGGCGAAAACGGGTTGCTGTGGTGACTGAGATGGAGTTCTGCTTGCTCGGCTCGCTGCTGGTGCGGCATGGGCAGGCGGAGGTGGCGGTGCCGCGGGGAAAGCAGCGCGCCATACTCGCGATGCTGCTGCTGAACGCCGACCGCATCGTCCGGGTGGATGAGCTCGCTGAGGCGCTGTGGGTGTCCGGGCCGCCGCCGTCGGCGACAGTGGCGGTGCAGAACTACGTGCTGCGGCTGCGCAATACGCTCGGTGCGGCCGGCCGGCGGCGGATCATTACCCAGCCGCGGGGATATCTGCTCCGGCTGGAGGCCGGCGAGCTGGACGTGGCGCGCTTCGAGGTGCTGCTGTCCCAGGCCCGCGCGGCGGCCAGGGACAGATCGTGGCATCAGGCGGCAACCGACGCGGGCGCGGCGCTCAGCTTGTGGCGAGGCGAACCGCTGGCGGACGTGGACGCGACGGCGCTGGCCGCGCGAGAGGTTTCCCGGCTGGAGGAGCTGCGGCTGTCGGCCCTGGAGCTGCGCATCGACGCGGACGTGCACCTTGGCCGTCACGCCGGGGTCATCGCGGAACTGCGGCAGCTGGCCACGACGCATCCGCTGCGCGAGCACCTGCACGGCCTGCTGATGACTGCCCTGTACCGGGACGGCCGCCAGGGCGAGGCGCTGGCCGCCTACCAGGCGGTCCGGCAGGTGCTGGTGGCAGAGCTCGGCACCGAGCCCGGCGCCAGGCTGCGCGAACTGCACCGGCAGATACTCGCGGCCGATCCCGCCCTTGAGTTCGCGCCTGCCGGGCGGCAGTTCGGGGCACAGCATGAGCGGTGATAGCCGCCGGCTCGCAGCCGCGGTTCCGCGGCCATTTCGTCAATGGTAAATGCCGCGGAATTTCCATTAAACTCAGCTGGCGGGCGTTTAGCCAGCGGACCTGGTGATATCAGAACCCAGGGACAAAGTAAACCAGCAGGGTGTAGGCACCGTCGCATGCATAGGTCTCGTCGGTGCGGTACGTACGGACAAGGTACGCGCCCTCCGTATTGCAGGCCGTGTAGCCCGCCGGAGTATCCGGGTAGGTGGCGACAACCTGCCATTCACCAGCGGGGGCGATGTCGGGCGTTATGCTGTGACCTGCGGAAACAGTGGCAGTTGGGGCAGGAGTAGCAGCCTGGGCTGCGATGGGAAACGCGAGCGCGGATCCCAGTGCCGCCGATATAAGTGCTCCAGCCATAATAAACCGGCCCATGAGTCCCTCATTTCACGACAGGTAACAACTGGCATTTGTCTATCAGTTACCTAGATCATCGCAGCCGCATCGATAGCCGTCAATCGCGACGTCGAATAATCACGGCGGCAAATACCGGCCGCCACCCGCCCTGTCGCCATCCGCGCTGCTGGTAGCGAGTGGCTAGGCCAGGGCGGCGATGGCCTTATGCACCGAGGCGATGGCGCTGGCGCCTTCGCCGGTGGCGGCGGCTACCCGTTTCATCGAGCCGGAGTGGACGTCGCCGACCGCGAACACGCCGGGAATGCTGGTCTCGAACGGGAGCGGCCGCCGTCCCAGCGTGTCCCAGGCCGGTCCGAGGTCATCGCCGGTCAGCTGGACGTCGGTCCGGATGAACCCGTCGTCCCCGGTAGCGATCCCGGTCAGCCAGCTCGCGGCGGGCTCGGCGCCGATGAAGCAGAACAAGCCTGAGCACGGCTGGGCCTGGGCGGTCTCCGCCGTCCGGTCGGTGATGCTGACCTCTTCGAGGAAGTCAGCGCCGTCGAGCCGGGTGACCTCGCTGCGGCAGCGCACCGTCACCCGCGGGTGGACCAGCAGCCGGTCGACCAGGTAGGCGGACATCTCGGCCGCGATGTCCTGGCCGCGGACGACCAGGGACACCTCGCTGCCCCGCCCGGCCAGGTACAGCGCCGCCTGACCCGCGGAGTTCGCGCCGCCGATCACCGTGACCGGGCTGCCCGTGCACCCCCTGGCTTCTAGTTCGGTGGCCGCGTAGTAGATGCCGGCCCCCTCGAAGTCAGGCCAGCGTTCCAGCGGCAGCGCCCGGTAGCGAGCACCGGTCGCGATGACGACGGCTCTGCTGTCGATGACCTCCCCGCCCTGCAGGTGCAGGCGGAGCAGGCCGTCCCTCCGATCGGTGTCGAGCTTGACCGCCTGGCACGGGCTGGCCAGCTGGGCACCGAACTTCAGCGCCTGGAGCACGGCCAGGCCGGTCAGGTCGGCACCGGAAAGGCCGAACGGGAAGCCGAAGTAGTTCTCGATCCGGGAGCTAGCCGCGGCCTGGCCGCCGGTGCCGACGGCGTCAAGCAGCACTGTGTCCAGGCCCTCGGACGCGCCGTAGACCGCGGCCGCCAGGCCGGCCGGGCCCGCGCCGACGATCGTGACATCGACTGGCTTGGTGGCCGAACGCCGGTAGGACAGGCCGAGCTTCTCGGCCAGCGCGCCCGGCGTGGCCTGGGTCAGCGTGGTGCCGGGCAGGATGACGGCGGGCAGGTCGTCCTCGGTCAGGCCGCTGGACGCCAGCATCGCCCGGCCCGCGGGGGTGCCGGCGTCGAACCACAGGTGGATCAGGCGCTGGCGGGCGGCGTAAGTCCGCAGCGCCAGCGCCGCCGCCGACCGCTCGGTGCCGATGATCTCCACCGCGAGGGCGGCGGTGCTGCGCTGCAGCAGCTCGCGGCGGGCAACCAGCGCCTTGAAGATGATGTCGGACAGCTCGACGTCGTTGGCCATGAGCTGGCGCAGGCGCTCCGGCGGCACCCGGTAGACCAGGCCGCCCTCTCGCACCCGGCACAGCAGGTAGACATTCTGTCCGGTCAGCAGGTTCAGCTCGCCGACAAAACCGCCCGCGTCCACCGCCGCGACGGCCGCGGCGGGCACCTCGGCCGTCTCGGTCCTGACCACTTCCACCGAACCCCGGTCGACCACGATCAGGTCGACGTCTTCGTCGCCCGGCCGGAACAGCACATCGCCCGGATGCGTCTGGTGCGGCGTGCCGTAGGCCAGCAGCCGTGCGAACAGCTCATCGCTTAGCCGCGGCGAGGCGACACCGGCCGACGGCAGCGGCCGCCCGAACCGCCCGCGGGTCTGGCTCGCCCGCAGCCGGTCCAGCTCATGCGGTGTGGTCCAGGTCGCGGGCCGGGCCAGGCCGGCCTGGCTGAACGCGGGGCCACGCGCAGCCCAGGGCGCGGCGGCGGTAGGCGAAGGCTCATTCATCGATGTCACGTTCTCAGCTCCCGGCCATCTGGTCAACGGCTTGTATCACAGGAGCGTATTTCCATAACAAGCAGTGGCGCTCGTCCCTCGTACTGGAATTGACACCCCAAATTGCGCTTGCGAACATAACCCGCGAAGCAGCAGGTACGTCGCTGATTGGCGGCCCGGGCACGGCGCTCGCCGCGGCACCGTGCGGGCCGGCCGGCGTCTATACGCAAACCGGTACGACCGCCACGCACCGCGCCCGGCGGTTCGCGTGACGGCAGGGGCGGCGGACTGGCTCCGCGCGGCCATGGGCATGACGCAGCGTGAGCCGCCGCGGATCGACGAGGCCTTCGACAGCCTCCAGCAGGCGCTGGGCGAGCTTGCCGAGGCTGCCTCCATCCTGGACGGCTTGGGTGCCTCCAGGCACGCCGCACGTTCCTGGATCGAACTCGCGCACGTCCTGGCCGACAGCGGTCAGGTTCAGGAGGCCCTGGCCGCCTACGAGAACGCGGCCCGCACCCTGAACATCGGCGACCCGCGCTGGGACCGAAGGCGCGGCTGAGCCCGACTCCCGGCAGGCGGCCGTCC
>Ga0224568_1000175_pt1 | contig 11019 bp, 7 predicted proteins | sample CLU5metagenome_FD_182727 | JGI IMG/M metagenome (GOLD analysis project Ga0224568, IMG submission 182727) | Spruce litter microbial communities from Bohemian Forest, Czech Republic - CLU5 | ecosystem: Environmental > Terrestrial > Plant litter > Unclassified | place: Czech Republic: South Bohemian... | reverse complement strand
CCGCTCGTGCGCGAGCGCGATGATCTGCGCGATCTCGTCCAGCGACTGCTCGGTGGACCGGTTGACGTTCTTCCTGTTGTGCGTGTCCGAGGCGGATACGACCGCCTCCAGCTCGGTGAAGCCAGAGTCCAGCGCGCGGATGGCACCGCGCAGGTTGGGCACCAGCGCCGAGTAGCGGACGCCCGGGTTCTTGGCGGCCCGTTTCCATACCTCGTCGGCGTCGGCCATCTGCGGGATGGCCTGCGGCCTGACATAAGAAACCGCCTCGATCCGCTGCACGCCGGTATCCGAGAGCCGATCGATCAGCGCCACCTTGGCGTCGGTCGGCACCGGGTCCTCGTTCTGCAGCCCGTCCCGCGGTCCCACTTCTCGCAGCGAAATCCTGTCCGGAAGATGCACAGGCCAAGCCTACGTCGCGATCGCCTGCCGCTACGGCTGCGCGCGCTGCTGCCGCTCCAGCCGCCGCTGCTCGTCCTCGACCAGGCGGAACAGCGTCGTGTGCACGGTCTCCACATGCGGGATCTCGGTCAGCACGATCTGGCCGTGCTCACCCGCCGACTCGACCACCAGCCGACCGCAGCCGAGCACCCGGTCCAGCAGCCCCTTCTCGAATGACACGTCGTTGATCCTGGCCAGCGGAATGTCCCGGCCCCGCCGGGTCAGCACGCCATGGCGGATCTGCAGCCGCCGGGTGGTCAGCTCATACGTCGTCATCCGCCAGCGCAGCAGCGGCCCGATCAGCCACAGCATCAGCGCGAGGATGGCCACCACGCCGACCACCAGGTGCTCTATCGCGGCGTACTTCCCGCTGTTGATGATCACCTCCACGATGAGCGCGGCGATCACCACGATCACGGCCACCAGCACCGGCGTAACGAGCGTCTTCCAGTGCGGCCGTAGCAGGAGGACGACCTGCTCATCGCCGGCGAACGAAGGGTCAACCGCCATAGGCCACATACTGGCACGAAACAGGCACTTATCGCGCCATGGCCGGGCGCGCCCCGGCTCCGGCCGGGTCCCAATTTGACAAAACCCGCCGGCAAAAATGGGATGTACGGGTGCCCGAACTCGCCGAATGCCGCGGATGAAACAGCTAGCGCGAAATCACTGGACGTTCCTGATCGCGCTAGCCGGCGCCATCGCGATCCGGATCCTGTGCCTGCTCGCGTTCCGGCCGATCATCTGGTTCGGCGGTGACTCGGCCTCATACCTGTCCACCGCGCTGCGGCTGACCCCGGACCCGAGCCGGGTCGGCGGCTACGGGTTCGTGCTGTTCCTGCTCCGGCCGCTGCACAGTTTCGCGGCCGTCGCCGCCGTGCAGCACGTGCTGGGCCTGGGCATCGGCGTGCTCATTTACCTGCTGGTGCGCCGGTACGGCCTGCCCGGGTGGGCAGGCACGCTCGCGACACTGCCGGTCTTCTTCGATGCCTACCAGGTGCAGCTCGAACAAGATGTGGTGCCGGACATCACGTTCGCGTTCCTGGTCGTGCTGGCCCTGTTCCTGGTGCTGTGGTGGCCGGGGGAACGGCGGCTGGTCCCGGTGGCCGGCGCGGCGCTGGCGCTCGGCCTGTCCGCGATCATGTGGCCAGTCGGCCTGGCCCTGCTGGTGGTGCTGCTGGTGGCCCTGCTGATCTGGGCGCTGAGCCGGAACCCAGGCAGGCAACTGCGACTGCTCGTCGCCGCCGCCGCACTGGTCTGCGGCGCGATGCCGGTGCTTGGCTATGCGGCCTGGTTCGACGTGCACGAGCACCAGTTCACGCTGACCAGAAGCGACGGGGTGTTCCTCTGGTCACGGACGACGTCGTTCGCCAACTGCGCCGTGATCAAGCCACCGCGCGATGAGCTGTCCCTGTGCCCGCCGTCCGGGCCGCGGATCGCCTCCTCGCTGTATATCTGGGACGCCAACTCACCGCTGCTGGCGATGCCGGGCGGCCGCTTCTCCGCGAGGACCAACTCCCTCGCGCTGAACTTCGCTGAGCGCGCCATCGCCGCGCAGCCGGGCGGCTACGCCGCGGCCGTCGGCCACGACCTCATGCTGAGCTTCTACTGGGACCGCCCGGTGCACCCAGATGCCGGCATCGTGGACCGGTACCAGTTCGCCGACGCGAGCACCGCGTGGGTACCGGCCAGCATGCACGTCCTGGGCGGCGGCACCGTAGCCAGCGAGCAGGCCGCCTATAACGGCGGCACGCCAGCCCCGACCCGGGCGGTGGGCCCGTTCGCCTCCTGGCTGGTCAGCTACCAGAACTGGATCTACCTGCCCGGCACGCTGCTCGGCGTGATCTTGCTGGCCGGCCTCAGCCTGCTGGCCGCGCGCTGGCGCCGCGGCGGGGCCGCGGCCAGGCTGCCGTGGATCTGCGCGGCCGCGATCTTGGTCGTGCCGCCGCTGACCGCCGACTTCGACCTGCGCTACCTGGTGCCGGCCGTGCCGCTGGCCTGCCTCGCCCTGGCCCTGTCCTGCGCACCCCGCCAGCCGGATCAGCGGACGTGGACGACATCTCCGGCTGCCACCGCGACCCTGACCGAACCGCCCGACCCCGGCCCCGGCCCCGGCGCTGACTCTGACTCTGGCCCTGACGGCACCAGCAGCACCAGCCTGCCGTCGGAGTCCACGTCGACCGCCTTGCCGGATAGCACCTGACCGCCAGGCTGCTCCACCCGTACCTCGCGGCCCAGGGTGACGCACAGATCGCGATATTCCGGCGCGAGCCTGGCCAGCAGCTGCCCCGGGTCCTCTCGCCAGCCGAGGTAGCGGCGCTCCATCTCCGCCAGGATGGCGCCGAGCAGCCGGGCCCGATCTAGGCTGGCCGGGCGCCCCGCCCCCTCGACGTAACCACCCGCGCCCTCAACGTAAACAGAGGTGGCGGCCAGCGCGCCTGGCCCCGGTGCCGGCAATTCATCCAGAGTTGTCGACACATTCAGGCCGACCCCGATGACCACGGTGTCGCCGCTGACCTCGGCCAGGATGCCCGCCAGCTTGCGCCCGCCGGCCAGCACATCATTCGGCCACTTGAGCCCGGCCTGAACTCCGCCTACGTCGCGTACCGCGGTGGCTACGCAGACCCCGGTGAGCAGCGACAACCAGCCAAGTTTGCCGGCTGGCACCCAAGCCGGGCGGAGCAGCATGGAGAAAGTGAGGGCGGCATGCGGCGGGGCGAGCCAGGTCCGGCCCATCCGGCCCCGGCCGGCCGTCTGCTCCTCGGCGACCAGCACCTGGCCCTGCGCCGCACCGGCGCGGGCGAGCAGATCGGCGTTGGTCGACCCGGTCCTGTCCACCACGTCGATTGCCCGCCACAAGCCATTTCCCTGCCGTACGCCATTTATTTGCACGGCGTCGGGATCTATCCGCACCCTGCTAGCCGTTAGTAGGTCGGTGTCTGGAGTCGCATCATCGGTTGACATCTCAACGCACTATTGTGCAGGTGCCGGAAGGAGACAGACAGGTGACGGGTATGCAGACGACGCCGCGCACGGCGCAGACGTCGCCGAAGCGCAGGTTCCGGCCGTCCTGGGACCCGACCGACACCGTGGACGAAGTCATCTCCATTCTCAAGAACGTGGCCCCGGCCACGGTGTGGCGCACGCACCGGCTGTTCACCGTGGTCGCCTGCCTGTCCATCCTGCCGCGCTTTGTCGCCGCGATGGGCTTCAAGCCCGCGCTGCTGATCCAGGACTCATTCTCCTACCTGCGCGAGGGCACCAATCTCGGCCCAGGCGAGCTGCGCCCGGCCGGGTACCCGATGATGCTCAGGGTGCTTGAGCCGTTCCACAGCCTGCTGCTGGTCACCACCGTCCAGCACGCCATGGGCATCGCGATCGGCATCCTCATCTACTCCATCCTGCACAGCCGGGGGCTGCCGGCCTGGGCAGCGACGCTGGCGGCCGTGCCGACCCTGTTCGACGCCAGGCAGATCTGGCTGGAGTCCTCGATCCTGCCCGACACGCTGTTCACCCTGGTGCTGATGATCGCGGTCGCGATCTTGATCATGCGCCCCAAGCTGGGCATCTTGTCGGCCGTCATCGTCGGCGTGCTGGTCGCCTACGCGTCGGTAATCCGCGGCAACGGCGCCCCCGTGATTGTCATCGTGGTCGCGTTCTTGCTGGTGCGGCGCGTCGGCTGGCGGGTCATCGTGGCCTGCGTGGTCGCGTTCGCGGTACCGCTGCTCGGCTACGTGATGTGGTTCTACTCCAGCTACGGGCAATTCAACATCACCAACAGCAGCGGCCTGTTCCTGTGGTCACGGACGATGTCGTTCGCCAACTGCGCGATCATCAAGCCGCCGGCCGACCTGCTGCCGCTGTGCCCGCAGAACCAGCCGGGCTACCAGGCAGGCCCGACCCCGGCCTGGTCCGCGGACGCGGTGGTGAACCAGCGCACGCCGGCCGACTACCTGTGGGATCCGGGGGTCTGGTACGAGCACGACGCCCACCCGGGCATTAACGCCTACAACAACAAGCTGGGCATGGAGTTCGCCGAGCGGGCCATCGAGGCCCAGCCGCTGGCCTACCTCAAGACCGTCGGGGAGGGCGTGATGCTCACGTTCTTGTCCACCGACCGGTCCACGAATTACCTGGCCGATCACTTCACCGCGACGGCGCATATCCCCACCCTCGCCCCGTACATGAAGTACTACGAGGACAGGTACGCGCACACCGTCGATAACACGCACCCGCACCAGCCGTGGGCCTACCTGATCTTCTGGTACCAGATGCCGGTGTGGTTCCCCGGCTGGATTTTCCTCGCCGTATTCGTGTTCGGCCTGGGTGCCTTGATCAGGCGATGGCGGGGCTGGGGCGTGTACGCGGCGCTGGCCTGGGGGGTCGGCATCGTCAACCTGGTCGTGCCGATCGCCGCGCACGAGCTGGACTACCGCTACGCCCTGTCCTCGGTCCCGTTCGCCTGCCTGGCGCTCGGATTGGCACTGAACAAGAAGCCAGTCCCCGGCCAGCTGGAGCCGGACACAGCCCAGCCGGCCCCAGCCCAGCCGGACACAGCCCCCGCCGACCTCGGCTAGCCCGATCCAGCCCGCCGACCTCGGCTAACCGCGCAGCGCGATGCGCAGGCGGCGGAAGCCCTTGCCCTTGCTCTCGATCTTCACGATCTCGATCTGGCCGACCTGGGCGGTGGACGCCACGTGCGTGCCGCCGTCCGCCTGCTGGTCCAGGCCGACGATATCGACCACGCGGACGTCCTTGACCTCGGCCGGCACCAGGTTGGTGGCGGTGCGGATGATGTCAGGCAGCGCGAACGCCTCCGCCCTGGGCAGCACCCGGACCTCGATCCTGCGGTCCGCCGCGACCTCGGCGTTGATCGCGGTCGCTACCGACTCGCGGAAGCCGTCCGGCAGCTCGGGCAGGTTGAAGTCCATCCGCGCGGTCAACGGCTCCATGTTCCCCCCGGTGACCAGGGCGCCGAAATCACGGAACACCACGCCGCACAAGATGTGCAGCCCGGAGTGCGTGCGCATGAGGGCGGTCCGGCGCTCATCTTCCACCGCACCGCGCACGGCGCTGCCCACCGCGGGCAGCGGGTCGCCGTCGGCCGGTATCAGATACAGGTCATCGCCCTTGCGGGTGCCGACGATCCTGGTCTGCACGCCGCCCCATAGCAGCACCCCGTGATCCGGCGGCTGACCGCCGCCGCCCGGATAGAACGCCGAGCGGTCAAGCACGATCCCGTCCGGGCCGGCGGCGAGCACCGCCGCGTCCCACTCGCGCAGGCTCTGGTCGTCAAGCTCAAGCCGATGTGTATGCATAACCCAGTATTCTGCAGGCCGGCCGCTACTCCGTTCACGGACAGCAGCAGCAGCCGCTCCAGCTGCTCGCGATCTTGGGATTGGTCGCCGCGCAGCGCGGCCAGGGCGCGCAGCTGCAGATAGGACAGCGCGTCCACGTACGGATCGCGCAGCGTCACGGCGCGGGACAGCACCGGCCGGTCGGCCAGCAGCCGGTCGTGCCCGGTCACCTCCAGCACCAGCCGCCTGGTCAGGTCGTATTCGGCCAGCACCTGCTCGGTCAGGTCGTCGCGGCCGGCCAGGGCGAGGTAGCGCGAGGCGATGGACCGGTCGGTCTTGGCCAGGCTCATCTCCGCGTTGTCCATCAGCACCCGGAACAGCGGCCAGGACCGGTACATGTCCCGCAGCACGGCGGTGTCGGCGACTGCCGCCAGCCCTGACCCGAGCCCGTACCAGCCGGGCAGGTTCAGCCGGGTCTGCGACCAGGCGAACACCCACGGGATCGCGCGCAGGTCGGCCAGGTCGAGGTCCGCCGCCGCGGCGCCGAGCCCTCGCTTAGCCGGGCGGGAGCCGATGCGCAGGCCGCCGATCTCGCCGAGCGGGCTGATCCGGGCGAACCAGGACGCGAATCCGTCCGCGTCCACCAGCCGCCGGAAACTGGCCCGGGCCGCGTCGTCCACCACCGCGGCCGTGTCGGCGTAGGCGAGCGAATGATCCACCGCTTGCGCGGAAGAAAACGAAGCGAAGATGACAGCGGAGCTGACCTGTTCCAGGTGCCGCTTGGCGATGACCGGCTGCCCGTACCTGGCGAAGATCACCTCGCCCTGCTCGGTGACCTTGAACGAGCCGCCGACCGAACCCGGGGCCTGGGCCAGCACCGCGCGCCCGGCCGGACCGCCGCCCCGGCCCAGTGCGCCGCCGCGGCCGTGGAACAAGGTGAGCTTGATGTCGTGCTCGTGCGCCCACGCCGCCAGCTCGGCCTGCGCCCGGTACAGCCGCAACGTGGCGCTGGCCGGGCCCAGTTCCTTCGCCGAGTCGGAGTAGCCGAGCATCGCCTCAAGCCGCCGGCCGTTGACCGCCAGCCGGTCCGCGACCGCCGGGATGGCCAGCATGCCGGACAGCACGTCCGGCGCGTTCGCCAGGTCCTGCGCCGACTCGAACAGCGGGACCACGTCCAGCACCGGTGCCCGGCCGCCCGCCAGCCGGGCCAGCTCGTGCACGGCGGCGATGTCGTCAGCCGAGCGGGTGAAGCTGACCACGTACCGGTGACAGGCCTGCTCGCCGAACCGGTCCTGGATCCAGGCGATCGCCCTGATCGTGGCCAGCACCTCCTGCCCCGCCGCCGAGTCCGGTGCGGCCAGCGCCCGGGCATGCACCTCGCTGTGCTGCCTGACCTCCAGCTCGGCCAGGTGGAAGCCGAACGTCTCCGCCTGCCAGATCAGGTGCTGCAGGTCCCCGTACGCCTGCCGGACGGCGCCGGCCCTGGCCAGGCCGTCCTGGACCGCCCGCAGGTCGGCGATGAACTCAGCCGGCCGCTGGTAGGCCAGGTCGGCGAACCGGGTCCTGGTGGCGGCCAGCCGCTGCGCCGTGTACAGCAGGTAGGCGCGGAACGGCTCCTGCGGGGAGCGTGACTCCAGTTCGGCCAGCAGCTCGGGGTGGGCGGCCCTGGCCTGGTCAAGCGCGGTGCGCAGCGCGGTGCCTGTCGGGTCGGACGCGGTCAGCGACCGGCCGAGGCTGACCGTAGCCGCCTCCAGGGCACGCAGCACATGCTCCGCCTGGATCACCGCGGTCTCCCTGGTGACCTGGGCCGTCACGAACGGGTTGCCGTCCCGGTCAGCGCCCACCCAGCTGCCGAACCGGATGAAAGCGGGTACCTGGGTGGGCTCGGCGCCCGAGTCGGCAGCCAGCGCGTGGTCCAGCTCACGGTAGACCGCGGGGATGACGCGGAACAGCGTCTCATCGAACGCGGTCATCACCGTGCGCACCTCATCGATCGGGTCCATCGCCTTCACCCGCAGCTGGGAGGTGCGCCACAGCAGGTCGATCTGCTCCCGCAGCAGGCGGGTGGCCTCGGCCCGGTCCGCCGCGCCCTGCCGGTCATCGTCCACCAGCTGGAGCAGCTCGCTGATCCGGCGCAGCGCGCCGACGACGGCACGGCGCCTGGCCTCGGTCGGGTGGGCGGTCAGCACCAGGTGCACGCGCAGGTCATCGAGCCGGCCGCGCACCTCCTCCGCCGCGGCACCCAGTGACTCGCGGACCGGCTGCTCGCCGGTGTCACGTTCGCGCAGGATGCGGATGCGCTGATGTTCCTCGGCCAGGTTCACCAGGTGAAAGTAGACGGTAAACGCCCTGGCCACCTGCTCGGCCCGGTCCAGGGTCCAGGACCCGACCAGCTGCACGATCTGGTCGCCGCGGTGATTGCCGAGCCGCGCCTCGATCACGGCGCGGCGCAGTTCCTCCACGTCGTTCAGCAGGTCCTGGCCGATATCGTCCCGTATTGTCTCGCCGAGCATGTCCCCGAGCAGCCGCACCTCGCGGCGCATCGGCACGGGCAGCTGAGCGCGGTCCATCTCCCTGTTCACGCCTAGAGCGTAATGCCCCCGTTGCCTCGGCGCCGGCCGAGGAGGCCCGGTTCGGCCAACAGCGCTACCCTGAGGCCCATGGCTGACGAGGTTCCCGCGCCCGAGAACATCCACACCACCGCAGGCAAGATCGCCGATCTGGCCCGCCGCCGCGACGAGGCGATGCACGCCGGTACCGAGCAGGCGGTGGAGAAACAGCACAAGCAGGGCAAGCTCACCGCCCGCGAGCGGATCGACCTGCTGCTTGACCCCGGCTCGTTCACCGAGTTCGATCAGCTGGCCAGGCACCGGGCTTACGACTTCGGCATGCCCGCCAGCCGGCCCTACGGCGACGGCGTCATCACCGGCTACGGCACGGTCGACGGCCGCCCGGTCTGCGTGTTCAGCCAGGACTTCACAGTCCGGGGCGGCAGTCTCGGCGAGGTGTACGGCGAGAAGATCATCAAGGTGATGGACTACGCCGCCAAGACCGGCTGCCCGATGGTCGGCATCAACGACAGCGGTGGTGCCCGTATCCAGGAGGGCGTGGTGGCGCTCGGCCTCTACGCCGAGATCTTCCTCAGGAACGTGCACTCCTCCGGGGTGATCCCGCAGATCTCGCTGATCATGGGGCCGTGCGCGGGCGGTGCCGTGTACTCCCCCGCGATCACCGACTTCACCTTGATGGTCGAGGGCACCTCGTACATGGCGATCACTGGGCCGGACGTGATCAAGGCCGTGACCGGCGAGGACGTGACGCTGGAGGAGCTGGGCGGCGCCTACACGCACGGCGTCAAGTCCGGCGTGGCGCATTACCAGGCCGCGGACGAGCAGGACTGCGTGGACTTCGCCCGCGAGCTGCTGTCCTACCTGCCCTCCAACAACATGGAGGAGGCGCCGCGGCTCGAGCCCGCCAAGGTAGCCGAGGAACTCGACATCGAGCTGGACACGATCATCCCTGATTCGCCGTCCCAGCCCTACGACATGCACGAAGTGATCACCCGGGTGCTCGACGACCGGGAGTTCCTGGAGATCCACACCGGATTCGCGCCGAACATCCTGGTCGGCTTCGGCCGGGTTGAGGGCGGCCCGGTCGGCGTGGTGGCGAACCAGCCGATGCAGCGCAGCGGCGTGCTGGACATCAACGCGTCGGAGAAGGCGGCCCGGTTCGTGCGCACCTGCGACGCGTTCAACATCCCGGTGCTGACCTTCGTCGACGTGCCCGGCTTCCTGCCCGGGGTCGATCAGGAATGGCAGGGCATCATCCGGCGCGGCGCCAAGCTGCTCTACGCCTACGCCGAGGCGACGGTGCCGAAGATTACCGTCATCACCCGCAAGGCGTACGGCGGCGCCTACGACGTGATGGGCTCCAAGCACCTGGGCGGCGACATCAACCTGGCCTGGCCGACCGCGCAGATCGCGGTGATGGGCGCCGAGGGCGCGGTCAACGTGCTCTACCGCCGCGAGCTGGCCGCGGCCGATGATCCGGACGCGCTGCGGGCACAGAAGCGGACCGAGTATGAGGACACCCTGGCGAACCCCTATATCGCCGCCGAACGCGGTTACCTGGACGCGGTCATCCGCCCGGCCGAGACCCGGCTCGCGATCACCAGCGCCCTGCGCACGCTGCGCACCAAGCGACAGACCCTGCCGCCTAAGAAGCATGGAAACATACCGCTATAACTGGTCACCTAACGCAGTAGGGTAACTTCAGCCTGCCGGCAAAACTGGCGCAAGTGGCGCACGCACGGGTCCAACTGGCCTAGAGTCGAGATGATGACCGAATTCGCTGCCCCCCTACCCATCCTGGCCCGGTACGCGGTCATGGTGGATGTCGGCTATATCTATGCGGCCGCCGGGGAACTGCTGTTCGGCACCAGTTCGCGCCGGGAGTTCCGGGCCGACGCGGTGCCGCTCATCCAGGTCATCATCAAGCATGCCGACGAGCTGATCCGCGGCGAGCTGCTCCGGGTGTACTGGTACGACGCCGCCCGCGACCGGGTGCCCACCATTGACCAGCGGGTCATCGCGCAGATGCCGTGGGTCAAGCTCCGGCTCGGCAACCTGAACGCGCGCGGCCAGCAGAAGGGCGTCGACGCGCAGATCAGGGCGGACATGGAGGCGCTGGCCAGGCACCGGGCGATCACCGACGCGGTGCTGATCGCCGGCGACGAGGACATGGTCCCCGCGGTCGAGGCGGCGCAGGCCTATGGCGTGCGCGTGCACCTGTGGGGCATTGAGCCGCCGTACGGCACCAACCAGGCCGAACGCCTGGTCTGGGAATCGGACACGGTGGACGTGCTTGACGGCGGGTTCCTGCGGCCGTACTTCACCAAGAACCCGGTCTCGGTTCCGGTCAATGACGTCCGGCCCGACCAGCAAGTTTCCGCGACGCTGCCGACGCCCGCGCAGCTGTTCGGCGAGCGGCACCCGACCAGGCCGATACCGGTGCTGCGGTCCGGGCCCGGGCACAGCGGCGCCTATCCCACCATGTCCGGCCCGATGCCCAGGCTCGGCCCGGACCGGCTGCGGGTGGAAGAGGCGGGCGAGCACGTCGCGCAGAAGTGGATACTCACCCGCGGCCGCGAAAATATCCGCGACCTGCTACCCGGCCCGATCCTGCCCCCGGTCATCGACAAGGAACTGCTGGTCGACGCGGAAAAGGAACTGGGCCTGTCCCTGCGCCCTTACCAGGAAGCCCGCGAATGGCTGCGCGACGCTTT
>Ga0224568_1000174_pt1 | contig 11051 bp, 6 predicted proteins | sample CLU5metagenome_FD_182727 | JGI IMG/M metagenome (GOLD analysis project Ga0224568, IMG submission 182727) | Spruce litter microbial communities from Bohemian Forest, Czech Republic - CLU5 | ecosystem: Environmental > Terrestrial > Plant litter > Unclassified | place: Czech Republic: South Bohemian... | reverse complement strand
GGTCAGCAACGCGATCATCACCGCGCCGACCGTGACTATCACCGCGCCCGGCACCACCACGGTGCCCAGCCGCCCCTTGCCCGGTGCCGGGTCGTAGCGCTGGCCGTACTCCGTGATCAAGCCAGGCGGGGTGAGCACCGGCGCGCTCAGCGGCAGGTATCGCTGATCGTCCAGCTGGTCCGCCACCGCGCCTGACCGGCTATGCCGTCCCTGGTACCGAGCCTGCGCTCGCCGGCCGGCCTGCCTCGGCTCCGGCTCCGGAATCGGCTCCGGGGCCGGGGCCGGGGCCAGCCTCGCATTGGGCACATCCCACGTAGCGCCCGATTCGCTCCATCGCTGCTGCGACCGCTGCCAGGGCGATTGCCCGGCATCCGCGCTGGCCGCGTCCGGGTTGAATGCCGGGCTGCCCGGGTTACCACGCAGCGCTCGGTCGGGGTCAGGTATCAGCCGCGCTGGCTGGTCGGCCGCGGGGGCCGGCTTGCCAGCCGAGCGGAAGCCTTTGCCACTTCCGCCACTCTTGCCAATACCACCACTCTTGCCACTCGGATAATTACTGTATGTGCTCATACCCAGCCATGCGTATCGGACTTTGCGATTCAATGCAGTGCACAAGGAACGTTACAGTCGCTCTCGCGCCGAATCAACGACGAAAGTCCTAAACACCCCAGGGCGGCCAGCTATGCCCGGCCGGGGACGAGCCGGGCCTGCCACGCCGGCCACGTGCGGCTGGTGGCGGAGGAAGATGGCGTCGCGGTGGCGGACGCCACCGCCCTTTCCATGCGGCAGAACGTCCGCGGCACCATCTACCCGAGGGCCGGCACCGCCGGTGACGCCACGTTGCCGCTGGCCCGGCGTCGCGGCTACGCCAGCACGCTAGTCACCCGGCTGCCGCGTCAGCTGCGAGATGAGGGGCACGTGCTGAGCAGGCTGTACCCGGTCCGACCCGGGCTCTGCGGGGAGGTCAGCTGCGAGCGGATCGGCGCGGGCTAGCCCCGCCTACCGCGACTTCATCCTCAGCCTGCTGGCGTGACGGCACGGCTTCGCCGTGCTGCCGCAATACCGCGCCGTGCAGCTGCGGATGCGGACGCCCGATGGCTGGTGCTGGCGCGCGCCACGGCAGAACCCGATGCGAGGCTCACGGCGGCCGGGATATCCGCCCTCATCTACGGCGTCCTCGATCCAGAGGACCTCGTGGTCCGCGGCCTCGCCGGCATCGGTCATGACGCGGTGCAGCGGCCGCGCCGGCTGTTCCCCAGCCGCTTGCCCCTACCTGTACGCCCGCTTCTGACGCCAGGCACCACCAGATCGGCGTCGGTGATGTAGGTCTCTGAGGTCTACATGAATGGGGTGCAGCGTGCCTGCATTGGCATTGTCGCGCGTGGGTGCGCGCGTGGTCGAGTCCGGTCCTGATGGCCAGGATCTGGCTGCGGAGGTATGGCAGCGGCTGGAGGCGCTGCCGGATCCGCGCTCGCCGCAGGGGCGGATCTATCCGCTGGCCTGCCTGATCGCGGTCGCTGTCTGCGCGTTCACCGTGGCGGGGAACGACCGGTTCACCGCGGTCGGGCAGTGGATCAGGCGGGCTGGCCAGGCTGATCTGGCCCGCTTGCGCGCCCCGCGGGACCCGATCGCGGGCCGGTACCGGGCACCGGATGAGAAGACGATCCGGGTGGTCCTGGACCGCCTCGACCCGCGAGCCGTGGCCCGGGCCCTTCTCAGGCCGGGCAGGGGCGGCGACTCCACCGGGACGCCCTCAGGCAGCGTGCGCGGCTACCGTGCCCGGCGCGCCGGCCAGCAGGCGAAATCGCTGGCCCGCAGCCGGTTAAGGGCAGTGGCCGTGGACGGCAAGACCAGCCGCGGCGCCCGCCGCGCCGACGGCACCCGGGTCCGCCTCCTCGGCGTCGCCGAGCACGGCGGGCACCTGCTGGACCACGTCGAGGCCGGCAGCACCACCCGCGACACCGGGCACGGCCGGACCGGGACCCGCGTCCTGAAGACTGGCCACGTCAGCCGCCTGGACTTCCCCGGCGCCCGCCAGGCCATCAAGATCACCCGCTGGCGGAAGGACACCGCCACCGGGAAGACCTCCCGCGAGACGGCCTAAGGCGTCACCAGCTTGACCAGCGCCGACGCCACCGCGCAGGACCTGGCCCGCCTGATCCGCGAGCACTGGCCCATCGAGGCACACCACCACGTCCGGGACCTGACGTTCCAGGAAGACACCGCCACCAGCCGCACTGGCAGCGGACCCGCCAACCTGGCCACCATCCGGGCCGCCATCATCGCGGCCATCAAGGACGCTGGCTACCTGCACATCCCCGAAGGCCGCCGCGATCACACCACGGCCGCCGAAACCCTCCGCCTCCACCACTTCGATTAGGCAGATGCGGACATTTACGGAACAACGCCGGAGCCCTGCGTCCGCGCCTGATTAATGCTTTCACCCAGGGCTTCGCGCACTTTATCTTGAGACTGCCGATATCTTCGGCACGGTAAAGATGCTGCTGGACCCAGGCCGCCAGTCACCTCCGTCCCGCCGCCAGTGCCAGCAGCCAGGGAACATCGATTTATCGACCTTCCCGGATTCGATCTTGATACGTTACCTCTCGGCCTTTTGCGTACTAATGCGTACACAATTGATATACGCGCCTTCCACTAGGGAACGAATTTATGCGTCATGACAATAAACAATCAGCTAGCTGCATGGCACTATCACGATAGGATCCAGGTAGCTCCAGTCGACCGGGTGACCGGGGGAGACACTGATCAAACTGGACTGGCAGGCCGCGATGACCGGTGGCGATCTGGCCTTCGGGAGGATTCTGGTGTCCTGCCGCCGATCGGCCGGACTGTCTCAAAACGGCCTGGCCACGCAGTCTGGCCTGAGCGTCCGCACGATCAGCAACCTGGAACGGGGCCGTGCCAGGTGGCCGCACGCTGACTCGGTCCGCCGCCTGGCTGATGCCCTAGGACTGCACGGGCGCCGGCGAGAGGAGTTTTTCGCTGCCGCTGCCGGCCAGCTGCCGGATACGACCGCCGCGGCCCTCCTCACGCCAGACGTCCGGTCGGGCGCGGCCGATGACGGGCCAGCCGCTGCTGGGCACGCCCAGGCCGATGACGGGCAGGACCGGGCTGACCAGGCAGTCTGGCCAGATCCGCCGCGGCAGCTGCCCGCCGCTGTCAGCTGTTTCACCGGCCGCGCTGAGGAACTGGCGGCGCTGGACGCGCTGATGACGCGGGACCATCCAGGCACGGGCAGCCCAGCGCTGCTGATCGCGATGATCGGCGGTACGGCGGGGGTCGGTAAAACTGCCCTTGCGGTGCACTGGGCCCACCAGGTCGCGGACCGCTTCCCTGACGGCCAGCTGTACGTGAACCTGCGCGGCTACGACCCGGACGCGCCAGTGGCGGCGGGAGATGCGCTGGCCGGCTTCCTGCGCGCTCTTGGTGTGCCTGGCCAGCAGATTCCGGACACCACCGAGGACCGGGACCGGATGTACCGCAGCAAGCTGGCCGGCCGGCGGGTGCTGGTGCTGCTGGACAACGCCAGCGACGGTGCCCAGGTCCGGCCGCTGCTGCCTGGCGATCCTGGCTGTGCCGCGGTAGTGACCAGCCGGGATGCGCTGGCGGGCCTGGTGGCCACCGACGGTGCCCGCAGGCTGGACCTGGACGTACTGCCGCTGCCGGACGCGGTCGCGCTGCTGCGCACGCTGATCGGCGCCCGGGCAGATGCCGGCTCTGCGGCAGAGCTGGCCGGGTTGTGCGCCAGGCTGCCGCTGGCCTTGCGGATCGCCGCCGAGCTGGCCACCGCCCGCCCGTCGGCACCGCTGGCCGAGCTGGTGGCCGAGCTGGAGACGGGCCGGCTGGACAGCCTGGACGCCGGCGAAGACCGCGCCGCGGTCCGGGCGGTGTTCTCCTGGTCACTGCGCCAGCTGCCGGGCGAGGCCGCGGACGCTTTCGCGCTGCTGAGCCTGCACCCTGGCCAGGACCTGGAGGTGCACGCGGCAGCAGCGCTGACCGGCAGCACAACCAGGGCCGCTGGCCTGCTGCTGGCCAGGCTGCACCGGGCCAGCCTGCTCCACGCCAGCGGCCCAGACCGGTACGGCATGCACGACCTGCTCCGCGCCTACGCCCACGAGCAGGCCAGCGCCCGCGACCAGGCCAGCGCCCGCGACCAGGCCAGCGCCCAGGCTAGCGCCCGCGACCAGGCCAGCGCCCGCGAAACCGGCCAGTGCCAGCTGGCCATGACCCGGCTGTTCGACTACTACCTGGCCGCGGCGGCCGCTGCCATGGATCTCCTGCTGCCCGCCGAAGCCAGCCAGCGCCCTTCCATTCCGCCATCGGCCGCCGTAGTGCCTGTCCTGTCCGACCAGGCGAGCGCGCAGGCGTGGCTGAACCGGGAGCGGGCGAACTTGACCGCGGCGGCCGTGCACTGCGCCGACCACGGCTGGCCTGAGCACGCCACCAGGCTAGCGAGCATCCTGTACCGGTACCTGCTGATCTGCGGGCACCTGCCTGAAGGGCAGGCCATCTACAGCCACGCGCTGCGAGCCGCCCGCCAGTACGGCGACCGGACCGCAGAGGCCGGGGCGCTGCACGGCCTCGGCGCCATCTGCTACATGAAGGGCCACTTCGGCGAAGCGGCCACCCACTACCGGGCCGCGCTGGCTCGCTACGGTCCCGCCGAGCGGTCAGGTCAGGGCCGGGTCCTGACCAGTCTCGGCCAGATCGAATACCAGCTGCACAACTACCGCTCGGCGGTGCATTACTACCGCCAGGCCAATGCGGCCCACACCGATGCCGGAAACGCGTCCGGCGCGGTGGGCGCGCTGGTCCATCTCGCCGAGTCCGAGGCTGAACTGGGGCGCTATGACCAGGCGGCCGGGCATTTGCGGCATGCGCTGCCCGCGGCTCGGGCCGCCGAAGACCAGTATGGTGAAGGCAGCGCCCTGCAGGTGACCGGGATACTCAACCTGCGTCGCGGCCGGCTGACCGAGGCGGCAGGCTTTTTCGAGCAGGCCCTGGCCGTGTTCCGCCGTCTCGACTCGCCGACCGAAGTGGCTGGCCAGTTCTTCAACCTGGCCGGCGTCAGCCTGCGTCAGGCGCAATACCGGCAGGCGATCGGCTACCTGGAGCAGGCGTTGACTATGTTCAGGCAGGTCGGCTACCACCATGGCGAGACCGCGGTGCTGCGCAGCCTGGCACAGGCTCTGGACGGAGCCGCCCAGCCCGCCTCGGCCCAGGACAAGCTGACGGCAGCGCTGCGCCTGGCGGCCGAGACCGGCAACACCTACGAGCAGGCCACCCTGCACCGCGACCTCGCCGACAGCCATCATCGCGCCGGGGAGCCGGGGCAAGCCCGGCACCACTGGCAGCAGGCGCTGACCCTGTACACCAGGCTGGGCGCGGCAGAAGCGGACCAGCTCCGGTCACGCCTGGCCGAACCGGCGGACGTGGCAGATCACCCTGCCGCGACATCGTCAGCCGTCCGCACCCAGAGAAGGCTGCCTCAAGATCGTGCGCGATGACTCAGCACCGCAACCTCAGCTAGCGGACCCGCCCGTCACCTGGCAGGAGCACTGGTTCGATCACCGCCAGCTGCTCCGGCTGTCCCACAGCGACGAGCACTGCGCGCTGTACACCGACCCCGATGTGCGACTGGCCGAGATCCGGTGGCTGCCCCGGTTCGTCAACGCGACCTGGCAGTACTCCAAGGCGGCCTACGGCGACGAATTCGGGCCTGACCCGCGTATCTACTCCATCCACCACGCCGGCCGGCACGGCGGCGGCCACGCGGGTTACTACGTCAGCCCGGTGCACGACCACCACAACGTCAGCGACTGCGGACTGGACAGCTGGCGCGAGCGCAACGCCCTGGCTCGCGAGCTGCCCGCCCATGAGATCGGGCATACCGTCGAGAGCGCCAACAACGGCCGCCACGGCTCACCGGCGTATGAGATCTGGGGCGACAGCAAGTGGGCCGAGTTCTACATTTATGACCTCTACACGGCGCTGGGCATGGATTGCGAGACCAAGGATGTCTACCGCCGGTTCACCGCTAACACCGACGAATTCCCGCGCCGGGGGACCCGCTGGTTCCGCGACTGGTTCTACCCGCTATGGCGAGAGTGCGGGCAGGCAGAGGTCATGAACAGGTTCTTCGGTGAGCTGGCGCTGCACTTCCCGTGCGATACCGGCGGCACTTATACGCGACGGATGAACTGGGGCGAGTACATCCACTTCACCAGCGGAGCCGCGGCCGCCGACCTGAGCAGCCAGGCCGCCCGCGCCTTCGGCTGGCCCGGTGAGTGGGCCAGCCAGCTGGAGCATGCCCGCGAGCAGTTCCCCGCCATCACCTACTGAGCAGGGGCCGCGGCCCTGCCGCCAGCTCAGGAACAGTCAGCGGACATCATCTGGCCCAGGTCGGGTCCAAATTGGTGCCCTGGCAGGCATAGCTTGCCCCGCCCAGGCCCTCGGCGACCTCGGTTCCGTTCTTATAGGTACACGCCAGACTCGCAGGACAGATAGGCAACCGCGTCAATGGAGTCGCTGCTCACATCGAAACTGAGCGAGGTAAAAGCGAGGTGAACAGGTGGCACGCCGGCGGGCCAAAGGAAAGGAAACGGCGAACAGGTATTACCGTTGCAAAAGGCATCGTCGCTTCCGATGAGAACGCCTGGTCATTGCGGGGCCGGAAGTGACCGGCGGCCCCGGATCCTCTCTTGTTATGCGATGCTGAGAACGCTGATCGCGACGACGGCTCGGTGGCAGCGCCCGCGGTCAGCCAGGCGAAGCGCCAGCAGCCCAATCAAGGGGAAGAGGTAGCCAGGTGCCGGCCAGCAAAGCCGCGGCGCTGATCGTGCCGTTCAGTACCGGGTGGCTGTTCGGCCCCGCCACCGCGGGCTGCACCCAGCCGGACTTCGATGACTCCGGCCTGCAGACAGTGACTCTGCCGCACACCGTGACAGCGCTGTCCTGGCGCAACTGGGATCCGGCTTGCTGGCAGCAGGACTGGGTGTACCGCAAGCGTTTCCCCGCTCCGCCGCAGGCCAGCGGGATGCGGGTCTTCCTTGACGTCGGTGCCGCGATGACCAGCTCCGCCCTGGTGCTGAACGGGCAGCCGCTACCGGGCAACACCGGCGGCTACCGGCCGTTCGCCGTCGAGCTGACCAGCGCCCTGGCCGCCGACAACGTGCTGGCGATAACGCTGGGTGCGCAATTCAACCTGGACGTCCCGCCGGACCGGCCAGCTCCGTACGACCCGCGCAGCGTGGATTTCCTGCAGCCGGGCGGCATTTACCGCGACCTACAGCTGCGCATCGTCCCGCAGGTCTTCATCGCCGACGTGTTCGCCAAGCCGGTCAACGTGCTTGACCCCTCGGCCAGGCAGCTAGCTGTCCAGTTCACGCTGGATGCCGCCGGGGTGCCAGCAGGCAGCGCCACGGTCTCAGTCGAGCTGCGCGATGACGATCAGCTGCTGGCTTCCGCATCGGCACCGGTCACGATCCAGGCCGCAGGCCAGGTCACTGGCAGCATCTCGGTACCGGACCTGGCCGCCATCACCTTGTGGGACACGGACAATCCCAAGCTGTACACGGTCCAGACGACGCTGCACGTGAGCGGCGCTTCGCCGCATCACTACCGGGTGCGCACCGGTTTCCGCCAGGTCAGCTTCACCACGAACGGGTTCTTCCTGAACGGCAACCGGGTCAAGCTGACCGGCCTGAACCGCCATCAGTTCTTCCCGTTCGCCGGCGGCGCCATGCCCGCCCGGGTGCAGCGCCGGGACGCGCACATCTTGCGCCGGGAACTGAACTGCACCATGGTCCGCTGCTCGCACTACCCGCAGTCGCAGGACTTCTACGATGCGTGCGACGAACTGGGCCTGATGTGCTGGGCCGAAATCCCCGGCTGGGGCTACTTCGGTGACGCGCCCTGGCAGCAGGCAGCCGCCCAGGATTTGCAGAACATGATCATCGCCAACCGCAACCACCCGTCGGTGATCATCTGGGGTGCCATGCCGAACGAGGCCGGCGCGCACGCCACCGCTTACAGCGGCTACAACGACCTCGCGCACTCTCTCGACGACACCAGGCCGACCGGCGGCGACGGCTACCCGGCCGACGCCAGCTTCGTCTTCGACGTGTTCAGCAACCACGACTATTCCAGCGGGACAGGCCCGGACGGCCTGCGCGCACCTGCCCTCGTCCCGCCGACGGACACGGCGGGCAAGCCTTACCTGGTCTGCGAGGCTATCGGCGCGCTGTCCGGCCCGGCACTGGCCTACCGCCGCACCGATCCCCAGCAGCTGCAGCAAGCCCTGGCCACCGCGCACGCGAAGGTGCAGGACATCTCCTACTCCGACGACCGCTACTGCGGCACGGTCGCCTGGGCCGGCTTCGACTACCTGTCCGACCTCACCGGCAACTGCTTCCAGGGTGTGAAGTACGTCGGTGTGGTGGACCTGTTCCGCGCGCTGAAACCAGGCGCCGCGATCTACCAGTCCCAGGTCGACCCGAAGATCCGCCCGGTCATCGCGCCCGCGTTCTACTGGCACCTCGGCCCCAGCTACCCGGTCACCATGCTGGCCTCCGCGATGATCTGCTCCAACCTGGACCGGCTAGAGGTCTACGTCGGCGGCACCCACTTGGCCACCCTCACCCCCGACACCGCCACCTACCCGCACCTGCCATATCCGCCGTCGTTCGTCTCGTTCTCGGCCGTTCCCGCGAGTCCGCTCGCGGAACTGCGCATCGACGGCTACCTGAACGGCGCCCGCGTCGCCTCGCGCAGGTTCTCCGCCGATCCCGAGCAGGACCGGCTAGCCGTCACCGCCGACGACCAGGAACTGGTCGCGGACGGCCAGGACGCGACCAGGGTAGAGTTCCGCGCGGTCGACCAGCACAGCAACACCCGTCCTTACGGCACCGGCTCGGTGACAGTGTCCGTATCCGGCCCGGGCGTGCTGGTCGGGGACAGTCCGTTCGCGTTCGCCGACACCGGCGGCACCGGCGCGGTCTGGATCCGGACCCTGCCCGGCTCTCCCGGCCCGATAACCGTCACCGCGACGCACCCGGCACTGGGCTCCGGCACCGTCACCATCCAAGCCGCGCCCGAGCTGAACAGCCGCGCGCTCCCCGCCGACCGTGCTAGCCAGCCGCCTCCGTCCGGTGCGGTAACCGCACAGCCGAGCCAGCAGGTAGTCACCCCCGGCAGCACGCTTACCCTGACCGCGTCGTTTACCAACAACGGCCTGCCGGCCCTGCACACCGTCAATCTCATCCCGGAACTTCCCCCGGATTGGGCCGTCACCGCCATGTCGGCCACGTCTTTCACCGGGCTAGGCGCCGGCCACTCGGTCCAAGCCAGCTGGCAGATCTCCGTCCCGGCCGACGCCACCCCGCGGACCGCCACGCTCACCGTCCAGTCCAGCTACGCGGCCGCCGGCCAGCGCGGCGTGACCAGCGCCAGCACGGCGGTGTTCGTGCCGTACCCGTCGCTCGCCGCGGCGTTCACCAACACAGGCATCACCGCCGACGGCACCAGCACCGCCGACGGCACCAGCAACCTCGACGGCACCAGCAACCTCGACGGCGCCGGCAACAGCTACTCCGCCGCCGCGCTCGCCGCCGCGGGCCTTACCCCGGGCGCCACGGTGACGACCCCGGACGGCCTGGCCTACACCTGGCCCGACGTCCCGGCCGGCCAGCCGGACAACGTGCTGGCCGCGGCGCAGACGGTGCTCGTCGACGTCAGGCCCGGCGCCACAGCGCTCGGCCTGCTCGCCTCGTGCACCCAGGGCGCCGGCTACGGCACGATCATCATCCGGTACGCCGACGGGACCGCGGACTACCGGCAGGCCTATCTCAACGGCTGGACCTCCGGGGCCGCCGCCGGCGGACCTGACCAGGGCTTTGCCGTGGCCGCCAGCGCCGCCTACTACAACACCGCGGACGGCACCAAGCGGCCTGCGCCCAGCTACGTCTACGCCGTCACGGTTACGCTAGACCCGTACCGCCAGGTCATCGCCGTGACACTGCCGAACCGCTCGGCCACCGTCAGCCCTCAGGTGAACGCCGCCCACATCTTCGCGCTGACCACCGGCACCCCGGTCGAGTATCCGTCGCTGGCCGCGGCGTTCAACAACACCGGGATCAGCGACGACTCCGCCGCCGCCGGCGCCGATTTCGACGGCGCCGGCAATAGCTACTCGCGGCAGGCGCTGGCGGCGGCCGGCCTCACCCCAGGCGCGGTGGTCAGCTCCGGCGCCCTGTCCTTCACCTGGCCCGACGTCCCGGTCGGCCAGCCGGACAACGTGCTCGCGCTGGGCCAGACGGTCCTGGTCACCGGCACCGGCACATGGCTGGGCCTGCTGGGCGCCACCAGCCCGTCCACCGCGCTCGGCACCGGCGTGGTGCACTACGCCGACGGAACCCGCTCCGAGTTCACCCTCAGCCTGGACAACTACTGGTACCCGCCCGGCCCCGCCAACCAGGCCGCCGCCACCCTGCCCTACCTGAACGGCACCTCCGGCAAGACCGAGCACACCGTCTACGTCTTCTCCGTCAGCGTCCCGATCGTCCCCGGCCGCGAAGTCCGCGCGGTGACCCTCCCCCGCAACGGCGCGAATCCCCCGTCCGGCCGGACCTCCGGCCTGCACATTTTCGCGCTCGCGCTGGGCTGACTCGCGCGGGGCTGACTCGCGCGGGGCTGACTCGCGCTGGCGCGCTCAGCTGGACAGCAGCGCGAAATAGCTGGCGATGTCAGCGTCCAGGCCGGTGATGAGTCCCACGTACCCATCGGGGCGGATCACCACCCGCCCGCCCTCAGGCAGCCCGTACCGCTTCGCCACCGCCCGGCCAGGATCGGCCGCGACCAGGTCGTACCCCGGCACCGCGTTCTCATCGGCCGCTATCAGTACGCTAACCGCGCCATGCCGGGCCGGGGCCTGCGGCGGGCCAGCGGGCCCGGCGATCGTCAAGATGGCGTGCCCGGGATTGTCAGGTCCGCATACCGGGCGCAGCCGCGCCCGGACCGGTTCCGGCAGCGGCGCC
>Ga0224568_1000173_pt1 | contig 11057 bp, 9 predicted proteins | sample CLU5metagenome_FD_182727 | JGI IMG/M metagenome (GOLD analysis project Ga0224568, IMG submission 182727) | Spruce litter microbial communities from Bohemian Forest, Czech Republic - CLU5 | ecosystem: Environmental > Terrestrial > Plant litter > Unclassified | place: Czech Republic: South Bohemian... | reverse complement strand
ACACGACCAGCGTTATCGGTTTCAGCTTGCTCAGTTTCGTTCGCACCAGCTACAACGCTTTCTTTGTCGTCACGCTCAAGCCGTGGGATGAGCGCACGACCAGAGCTGAGCAATTTCAGGCCATCAAGGCGCATCTGAATCAGCAGCTTTCAAAATTGCCGGCGGGAATTGCTTTCAGTTTTTCGCCGCCGGCTATTCCCGGTGTCGGCACCGCCGGCGGATTCACATTCATCCTCGAAGACCGCTCGGGCGGCAGTATTCAATTTCTTGCTAAGAATGTGAGCGCGTTTCTTGAAGCAGCGCGAAAGCGGCCCGAGATCGCCAGCCTGAGCACTACTTTTCTGCCCAGCGTTCCGCAGAAATTTGTCGATGTAGATCGCGACAAAGTATTGAAACAGGGCGTCAATCTTAGCGATGTCTACCGTACCATCCAGGCCTTCATGGGCGGCTATTTCATCAACTACTTCAACCGCTTCGGCCGCCAGTGGCAGGTTTATGTCGAGGCCGAAAGCGACGATCGCGCCAGCGCGGATAACGTCGGGCGATTTTACGTCCGTAACAACAAGGGCGAGAACGTTCCGCTCTCCACACTCACCTCAGTTAAATCGCAGTTCGGACCCGAATTCACCATGCGTTTCGATGAATACCGCTGCGCGCAAATCAACGGCAGCGCCGCGCCGGGGTTCAGCGCCGATCAAGCCAGCGCTGCCCTGGAAGATGTTTTCAAACAAACCATGCCGCGAGAGATGGGATTCGACTACTCGGGAATCTCATTTCTGGAACAGAAAGCGCGCCAGGGAGTGCCGCCCGCGGCGATCTTTGGGCTGTCGCTGTTATTCGTCTTCCTGATTCTTGCGGCTCTTTACGAAAGCTGGTCGCTGCCTTTCAGCGTGCTTCTTAGCACGCCGGTTGCGGTCTTCGGAGCTTTTGCGGTGCTTTGGCTGCGCCGCACTCTGCTCGGCGTTTTTCTGCCGCCCTATATGGTGCAGATTGAAAGCGACGTCTACTCGCAGATCGGCCTCATCATGCTGATTGGCCTTGCGGCAAAGAACGCGATCTTGATCGTCGAGTTCGCGAAGGATGAGTACGAACACGGAAAACCGCTCGCGGATGCGGCACTTGAAGGCGCACGCTTGCGGTTGCGCCCGATCCTGATGACCTCGTTCGCATTTATCCTTGGCTGCGTTCCACTGTGGGCGGCTAGTGGCGCTGGTTCCGTGGCGCGCCAAATTATGGGAACAGCGGTAATCGGCGGGATGGTCGCTGCCAGCGCGATTGGAATCTTTTTTATACCAGGGATCTTTTACTTGGTTGAGAAATGGTCGGGCGCTGGCAAAGAACCTGCATCGGGCACATTGCCGGTGACTCCTTCTCCAGCACCGGGGGATTGAGATTTGTTGGCGGGGCGGTGATCGGAGTAGTGATCCAAGTAATGATCGGTACAGAGTTCAAACGGAGTTTCGCGTTCATGAAAATCGCCAAATCGCTCAGTGCAATATCGCTCTCCATAGTGTTAGCGGGCTGCACGGTTGGCCCCAAGTATCACCGGCCCGCTGTTCAGACTCCAGTTGCATATCGCGACTTGTCAGAGAACCCTCAGGTTCAGGCACAGGTTGCCTCGTATGCCGATCTCCCCTGGTGGCAGGTATTTCAGGATCCGAAGCTGCAGGAACTCATTCGCGCGGCGCTTAAACAAAATTACGATCTACAACTTGCAACCGAACGCATCAATGCTGCCCGTGCTCAAGTTACGGTTACGCGTTCCAGCTTGTTTCCTCAGGTAGGCGGCAACGCTAACTTCATCGGGGGCAAAGAGAATCAGGAACAATCCAAATTCAACTTCCTGACGCTCACCGCCGACGCGGCCTTTCAACTTGATTTCTTCGGAAAACTACGTCGCGCAACCGAAGCGGCTCGCGCCGAGCTCCTGGCCACCGAAGACGCGCGCCAGGTGGTCACCCTCACTCTCGTCAGCGATGTAGCCAGCGCCTATTTCAGCCTGCTGCAACTCGATCTGCAACTTGCGATTACGCAGGATACGGTCAAGACCCAAACCGATTCGGTCAAACTCACGCAACTGCGGCTTCAGCACGGCGTCGCCACGAAGTTAGATGTGCTTCAGGCCCAGCAAGTTCTCGACACCGCGAATGCGCAGATTCCCGACCTGGAGCGGCAGATCGTACAAGAAGAAGATGCCATCAGCATCCTGCTAGGCGACTATTCGCATGACATCACCCGCGGCGTCGCTCTTGTCGAGCAGACGCTTCCGCCTAAGGTGCCCACCGGTCTTCCATCTACGCTCCTCGAGCGTCGCCCCGATATCCGCGAAGCGGAACAGATTTTGGTCGCCGCGAATGCCGACATTGGAGTCGCCAAAGCTGAATTCTTTCCGCAGATATCGTTGACTGGCTCCGGCGGCGGTTCTTTCGGTCGAGATAACCTCTTCTCGAGTCACAACACGACGCAGCTTGGCATCTGGTCGTATGGCGCGCAGGTAAGCCAGCCGATCTTTACCGGCGGTGCGCTGAAGGGAAATCTACATCTGGCCGAGTCGGAACACAAGCAGGCTCTCATCGCATACCAGCAGGCCATTCAGCAGGCTTTTGGCGACGTCTCCGATGCGCTCATCGGCTACGAAAAACTTCATCAGGTACGAATGCGCCAGCAGGATAGCGTGGCCGACCTGCAAGAAACCGTCCGCATTTCCACCCTGCGCTACAAAGGCGGTACAACCACGTACCTCGAAGTACTCGACGGGCAGCGGTCGCTTTTCGGCGCCGAACTGACGCTCGCAGCGGCGCGGGGCGATGAATACCGAAGTTTGGTGCAATTGTATAAAGCGCTCGGCGGCGGATGGCAATAATACAACGTCGTCCGGTACTTGTAGATCGCTATCGGAAGCGGGTGTTTGGACTGTTGCGAGGCGGCATTTCCGAAACGGTGCCTAGCGTAGACGAAAAAGCATACTTGAAGGGGGAAGAAACATGCCGGTCTCATTCGCGCGCGACATCTTGCCGATGTTTAGACCAATTGACATCGAACACATGAGCAAACATAAAATCTTACTCGATGACTACACATATATGTCGGATCCTTCACGCGATCACGGCAACGCACAGGATGTAGAGGACACTTTAGTAAAACAAACTATGCCGCCTGGAGGGCCCTATTGGAATGCTCAGCAGTTGAGTGTCTACAAGCAATGGAGAGACGATGGCTATCGGCCATGATCTGGATGGAATCACTCCACTGAAGAGATGATCGTCGCCGCTCTTTTTTAATGGGTTGGCATGGCGGTTCGGAAAGATCCGCGCCCTCACTTTTCCAGCTATGAAAAATCGGTATGGAAAGGCGTTATTGTAACTTCGCGTCCTGTTGTTCTCGTACCGGCCTCAGCCAGCGCGCCGCGATAGCGGGTCTTGACGTGAAGAACCGACGAAGTCTCGCATCAGTGAGGCGATTTCATCGGCAGCGGTGTCCAATGCGAAGTGGCCACCGTCTACAACGTGAACTTGAGCGTTGGGCACGTCCGCACGATAGCGTTCCGGCTCGCCGGCATCAAACGAGAGTTCGTATTTGCCCCATATCACCAATAGGTGCGGTTGCTTCTCGCGCATCCACGCCTGCCATTTTGGATAGGCGTCAACATTGGTTCGATAGTCGTAGAACAGGTCGCTTTGAATATCGGCCTGCCCGGGCTGGTTGAGAAAATAGAATTCATCGATCCAGAGGTCGGGGTTGTGGCGCTCTACGTTCGGATCGTTTCCCACATGGCGAGCACGCGTTGTTGCCAGTGAGAGCAGATTCGTGCGTAGCGCGTTTTCGTTCGGAACACGATCGGCCCAGAAGGCGCGTCGCGTCTTCCAATTTGCGCCCAAGCCATCGTTATGCGACACAGCATCCTGCACGATGAGCGACTCTACGCGCTCCGGGTGCGCCAAGATCATGCGGAAACCCACCGGCCCGCCATAATCCTGCATGTAAAGCGTGTAGCGTGAGAGACCGAGCGCTTCGGTGAAATGATTCATGATCTCGGCGATATGATCGAACGTGTACGCGAATTTTTTCGGATCGGGCCAGTCGCTGTGCCCAAAGCCGGGGTAATCGGGAGCGATCAGGTGATAGCGATCGGAAAGGCGCGCGAAGAGCGGCTCGAACATCCGCGATGAAGAGGGAAGTCCGTGCAGCAGGAGAATCGTCGGCGCGTCCTTCGGGCCTGCTTCTCTGTAGAAGATGGATAGCCCATCTATCTGCGTAGTGCGGTAAAGCGTCGGGTACTTCATAGGACGTTCCTTTCCGTGGACCTGGGCTAACAATTGAAATGATGCGAGCATTACAGAAACCACCAACTTCATGCAGCAGGCCCGCAAGGACAAATCCAAACGGGGAGATGTAAAAATGTGCATTCGCCTGGCTCCATTTCGCGTTTAGGCCGCCACCCGCAGCGCTGATCGGGCCTTGTGCGGGGACCCGTGAGGGAATCCGTAGTCTGGTCCGGAGTTATGGTGCGACATAATTATCCCCTACTGTAGATACTCACCGAAGTGAGCTTTAAATTTGCTCGGCTTTACGATTGCGTTCTCGGCCTGCATTCTTGGTTAATTTCCCATAGTTAGTACAACCCGGAACTCGGCCTTGCCGCTTAACATGCGAGCATAAGCTTCGGCCACTTTTTCCAGCGGGTAAGTTTCAATCATGGGGCGGACGCCGCTTAGTTCGGCGAAGCGCAGGGTGTCATCGGAATCGGCCGGCGTTCCCGCGGCCCAACCCTGAATCGTTCGACTGCCGTTGATGAGCTGCACCGGCGCGACTTCGATGGGATCGAATGTGGCGCCAATCACCACCAGCTTGCCGTTCGGCCCCAGACCGTCGATCAGTTCGGACATGGCTTTCGAGTTTGGAGCTGTTGCCAGAATTACGCGTGCCCCGCCGAGCTTTTGTAATTCTTCGGCCGGTTTGGTCGATTGGCTGTCGATGTAGACGCTCGCTCCGAGTTTCTTTGCGAGCACCCCATTTTCAGATCCGCGCCCGATGGCCACAACCTTATAACCAAATTTGTTTGCGAACTGAATTCCAAGGTGCCCCAAACCGCCGATACCCTGTACTGCAACCAGGTCGCCGGGAAGCGCGCCACTATGGCGGAGTGCGTTGTACGTGGTAATTCCGGCGCAGAGCAGCGGCGCTGCGTCAACGTCGCTGAGACTATCCGGGATTGCTACCAGCGCTTCCACGGGAGCCAGCATGTATTCCTGATATCCGCCGTCGTAACTGATGCCGGTAATTTTCTGATTCTGACAATTGCGAAAATCTCCACGCCGGCACTCGCGACAGGTATTGTCGTGGCCTCCGTGCCAGCCGACACCGACACGCTGCCCCTTCTTCCACACGGAAACATTTTCGCCCACTTCATCGATGATGCCCGCGACCTCATGTCCGGGAATGCGGGGATATTGAATTCCAGGCCACAAACCATCTTTGGTGAGCACGTCACTGTGGCAGACGCCACAGGCCTGTACTTTGATGCGCACGTATCCCGCGTCCGGCTCAGGAATCGCACGCTCGACAATCTCAAAATCTGCTCTGGGTTTGGCCACTTGCGCCACCTTCATCTGTGTCGCTTTCATGGGTACCACTCTGCTCGTTGCCATAAATCCTCCTATGACTTTCTAGTTATCGTTTGAAGGCAATTGTTTCTATTAGCCGTGAAGAAGAAATCGTTCACATCCTCGCTTGTTGAATGCCAACCTCGGCCAGTCTGGTTCTCTGAATTAAGATACGTTTCAGATGCAATAGAACGGCGCTCGTCACTTTATTTAAGCCGCTATCTGGCAGAACACCTGCGCCCTTCAAGACTGGGCTTGCCAAACAATCTACGATTTCTTTGGACATATCTTCTCTCGTGCCGGATTCAAACTTAGTTTGTGCGGGTCAAGACACCACCCACGCACCGATTGCGCGATGACCAAAGAAAAGCCACAGCGACGCTTTTAAGAAAAACTTGATGCGGCTGTTTCCATCCCTGCGCAGCCGCCTGTCACGCCGTACGGAGGTTCAGCCAGAACGTCGAGAGAAATTCGATGATGCAGTGCGATGTTCAGTCGGCTTGCCAATCGAGCCGAGGCTGCGACCGTGACCGCTCGCCAATCGCGACTTGTCGATCGAGGCGGGCTATCCATTAAGTCAGACTCGTCAACCCAGTCCTCCGCTGAAAGCCTGGCCTCCTCTGGACCAAATAACTCCGTCACTGCGAGGATGAATGCCGTTAACTCGCGTTCCGCCAGGTGGATCCGGTCTTCATAAGTCGAAGTGCCAAATGTCTCTTCTGTGTTCATGGGATTCTCCTCTGCTTTAGCTCTGCTCTGCGCAGTTCCGATTGCACCCGGCTGCGATGAGTGCATCACACCAGAAGCGTGAAAGCGAAACAATTGGACGATAGTATCGGCGACGCTTTGGTATGAGTTAGAAAGGGAAGGTAGAAACGTAAGGGTACATCTGCTGGGGCAATTCGATCCTATCGTGGACACAGCACGTCTCTCGTATTAGCCGAAGGTGAACGAAAAGGCTTCAACACCGGAATCGAGAAATTCGATCTCGAAGTGGCGATACGCGATGGATTTCGATTTTTGTATCACGGTGCGTAACGGGTGAAGACAAAGTCTCGATCTTTGCCAGGTTCATGGCAAGAAAAGCAGGCCTGGGGCACCGCCTCGTTGACGAGTTTGCCGTCTGTAAATTGAGCAAATCCCCAACCGCCCGTCGTAGCGTATTTTTTTAAGTCCTTCACCATGAACTGAACGTTAATGGGAGGCCCGGCAACGAAAGACTGTTCACGGCCAAAGACTTTATTGTTTTCCTCAGACGGCACGTAACCCCAGGCGAGCCTGGCAATGATTGCGCCGTCTGGGAACGGCAGTTTTTGTTCCCGGTAAGCCTTGATCGCTACATCGTTGCCCAAAACGGCGCGCAAATCGTTGTTGTTCCCCGCCTCGTGAGCCACCGAGATCAACTTCCAGTCGCGGTATCCGGGGGGAATGGTGATTCCGGAGGCCGGGGCGGCTTCTTCACTGGAGTGTCCCCATGCGTGGGCCATATAGACCACGCCGGTCAAAGCTATAACTGCAACCGACAAGTAGGCCATCCGTCTCATAGAATGCCTTCCTTTCCCAAATGCTCGATTAACCGATGCCTTCACCTGGGTCAATCCCCATTAAAAACCGTTCGGCAGTCGTCGAAGTAAATCAGACGCGCCCATGCAAAACAATTAGACGATGGTATCGCCCTTTGGGAGGGGTGAGACAAATAGAAAGCGGTAGTCTTGCGGCCTGGGGCAAAGTGAAAGACACTCATAGATAGCGCCGGAACGCCAGCATGAGAACTCCTTGCGATGAAGCCGTAGTGCAATCGGCAGTTGGCGGGGTTCCATGTGGAACAGAAGCGAGAACCTGGGTGCTCGCCGCGACCATTCTCGGTTCCAGCATGGCCTTCATCGACAGTACGGTCGTCAATGTAGCTCTGCCGGCGCTCCAAGTCAGCTTTCACGCAACCGTGGTAGATCTGCAATGGGTAGTGGAGTCTTACGGAGTTCTTCTGGCTGCTTTGATTCTGGCCGGCGGCTCCTTCGGCGACCGGTTTGGCCGTCGCCTCATCTTCGTCGCGGGTGTATTGATTTTCGCCCTGGCTTCCGCAGGCTGCGGGATCGCCTCAAATATTCATCAACTGATCATCGCGAGGAGTATTCAAGGTGTAGGAGCCGCTCTCCTCGTACCGGGCAGCCTTGCCATTATCAGTACGTCTTTCGACGGGAAGAGCCGCGGGCCGGCGATCGGTACGTGGTCGGGTTTCACAGCGATTACTACCGCTATCGGTCCAGTGCTTGGAGGCTGGCTGGTTCAGCGCGCTTCCTGGCGGTGGGTGTTCTTCCTCAATCTACCGATCGCAGCCGCCGTCGTGGCGATTTCGCTTTGGCGGATTCCGGAGAGCCGTAGCGCCGACTCGGAGCGCATTGATTGGCCGGGTGCGATTCTTTCTACCCTGGGACTTGGGAGTTTGGTGACTGGTTTCATCGAGTCGCTGAATCTGGGCTGGAGAAGCCCGCTCGTGTTCGGGAGTTTGATCCTTGGCGTCGGCTGTCTTATTGTGTTCGTATTTGTCGAGGCTGCAAGCGCTGCGCCGACGCTCCCGCTCGCGCTGTTCAAATCCAGAAGCTTCAGTGGCGCAAACCTGCTAACGCTCTTTCTATACGCCGCTATCGGAATTTTCTTCTTCTTGTTTCCATTGAATCTGATTCAAGTTCAGGGATACTCTGCTACCGCAACCGGCGCTGCGGTTCTTCCTCTGATCCTGCTTATGTTCTTTCTCTCGCGTTGGTCTGGCGGGCTTGTGGCCCACTATGGTTCAAGGGCGCCGTTGATTGTTGGTCCTCTCATCGTTGCGCTGGGCTTCGCTATGTTCGCCGTGCCATCTACCGGAGGTAGTTATTGGAGGGAGTTCTTTGCGTCCGTGATTGTTCTCGGGTTTGGAATGGCAGTCACGGTCGCTCCTCTGACTACCGTCGTTATGAATTCAGTCAATCAAGACCGAGTAGGCGCGGCTTCCGGAATCAACAATGCCGTGGCGCGCGTTGCGGGCGTGCTTGCGATCGCAGTCCTTGGAATTGTGATGGTGAAGGCTTTTTCTGCGCAACTGAATTCCAGCCTGGCTCACCTGATGCTGCCGACAGATGTTCTAGCGGAGTTGCAATCGAACGAGAATAAACTCACCGGCTTGCAGGTTCCCGCCGGCCTTAGTCCCACTATAAAAGCTGCCGTTAATGTATCTATTCGGGAAGCGTTTGTATTTGGATTCCGAGTTGTCATGCTTATTTGCGCAGGACTGTCTCTGGGAAGTGCGGCCGTAGCATGGTCATTGATCCCGAAAGATCGTGATTACCAAAAGCTAAATACGGCAGTCTCTCCCGGTGCAAAAAGGCCTTAGGAAATATTCAGGACGTGATGCAATTTAATCCGCGCATCAAGCCTTTTTCGCCTTCGCCGGAGAAGCCAGCGCGACGGCAGCTTCGCTGGTAAGCAGCAGGAACGTGAATGTCTCCTGTAGATACAATTGGACAGCCGCATCGGTGTGGCTGAGATAGCCGATAGAAACGTCCTGTCCGATGTGCAGATCGAAATCGCCGCCACGGGTCGTGAGTACAAAAGCTCCCGTAATGGCGGGGGCCCAGATGATTTCATCTTTGACCAGCCGCTTGACGTGCTCCAGCACCGGGTATCCGTGGTCGCTGGTTTCGGCCAGTGCGGTGTAGGCGTCCGCGCCAAGCAGCACGGAGTAGGGACCGTTGACGCCCACGAGACGCAACTGGCTCAAGCTTTGGGCGATCGCATCCGGATACTCGCGCACGTCGGCGGGGAGCGTCTTAATTGGATTGTTAGTGCCTTGGCGGATGCCTCCGATGCCGGCGGCAGCATAGCCGTCGAATATGGCGGCATCCTCGGCAAATGCGATCTGGCGTGCGGCGTCCTTCGCTGGTTGCCAGTCTGAGTCGTTCGCGCCCCGATCGACGTCGTCAATCGCGTGGCGATCCAGTTCGAACGGAACGCGCAGCTCGACCAATGCTTTAACCTCGCGCTGCCGCGCGACGATTCCTTTCGCTGGGGCGGTGATTGTCCGCAGGTGGCCGGTGCCGACGGCAGAGAGACCCGTGCCACCTGGCCCATTTAGATCGACGACGCGCCGTCCGGCAAGATAGCGCTTGAGCGTGCGCGATGTTTCCTCTTCGATCTGAGCCCAGGCTGATTCGGAGATGGGGGCGAGCTCGCGATGGAGATTATTCATGTCGTATGTCTCCTTTGAGAGAACCGATGCCGAGCGAACCGTCTCGCACCGATGAAATAGATGATGATGGAGCAGAAGAAGAGGTTTCGGCTATCTCTGGGGCTGTGAGAGATTCCGCAACTGCCGGCTGGTCTCCGTTGGTTTGATCTTCACTAGGTTGATCGTCCGCGACATTCTCGAGAAACGTAGCCGATGGCACGAAGAACAAATTTCCGGTGACGGCGCGGCTGAAGTCGAGAATCCGGTCGTAGTTGCCGGGTGGGCGGCCGATGAACATGTTCTCGAGCATCTGCTCGATGGTGCGGGGTGAACGGCTGTAGCCGATGAAATAGGTTCCAAATTCACCATACCCCGGCCGGCCGAAGGGCATGTTATCGCGCAGAATCTTGATCTCTTTCCCGTTCTCGACAATGGTTGTGAGCGCGCTGTGCGCGGAGGTGGGCTTAACGGAATCGTCTAATTCAATATCGGAGAGCTTGGTGCGCCCGATGATGCGCTCCTGCGCTTCAGTGGAGAGCGCAGTCCACGCGTCAAGATCGTGGAGATATTTCTGAATGATTACATAGCTGCCGCCCGCAAAGTCGGAATCCTCATTGCCGATGACAACGGCCTCGGCTGCAGCCTCGCCTCTGGGATTCTCCGTTCCATCGACAAAACCCATCAGGTCGCGGTCGTCGAAGTAACGGAAGCCCTGCACTTCATCCACTGCGGAAACGGCATTCCCGAGGCGCGCCATAATCTGCGTGGCCAGCTCAAAGGATAGGTCCATGCGCTTGGCGCGGATGTGAAACAGCAGGTCGCCGGGCGTGGAGACGGCGTGGCGTGATCCGGAGCGAAACTCGCGAAAGGGATGCAACTCTACTGGCCGCGGCTGGCCGAAGAGGCGATTCCAGACTTCGGATCCAAATCCGATGACGCAGGAAAGACCTCCTTCCAGGTCGCGAAATTCGACCGCGCGGACCAGTGCAGCGAGGTCTCCGCAGAACGAGCGTAGCGCGGCGCGATTCTCAGAGCCGGAATTGAGTGTCGCGACCAGAAAGATCGCGGCGCGGGTAAGCGGCGCAGCGACTGCCTGCGCGAGAGCAGGAGATTTACTTGCCGCCGCGGGCGCGCTTATTGGATTGGGATCGTGATTGGTCTTCAACTTGTGTCGTCGCTATTCGCGTGCGCGGATTTCGCTCTCCGAAATGCTGCGCTCGCGTCCCGTATAAAAGTTAGGACTGCAAGTT
>Ga0224568_1000172_pt1 | contig 11073 bp, 11 predicted proteins | sample CLU5metagenome_FD_182727 | JGI IMG/M metagenome (GOLD analysis project Ga0224568, IMG submission 182727) | Spruce litter microbial communities from Bohemian Forest, Czech Republic - CLU5 | ecosystem: Environmental > Terrestrial > Plant litter > Unclassified | place: Czech Republic: South... | reverse complement strand
ACCGGGGTCCCGTTGCCCCCCTCGCTCACCCGCAGCCCAGCCCGCATAGGCGCAGTCTGTCACCAATGCGCCCGATAGCGGCGGCCGCGCGCCGATCAGATCCCGTCGGCCTCAAGCAGGCGCTCGGCCGCGGCCTGTTCAGGTGCGGCCTGTTCAGGTGTGACTTGTTCAGGTGCGGCCACGGCTATCCGCTGGGTCAGGGCGGGCATCCGCCGGGCGAGCAGGCGCACCGCGACCAGGTCCAGCAGCGCGACCGCCGCCAGCGGCAACCACAGCGCGACCGGGCCAGCGCGCAGCGCGACCGCCACCACGCCAGGGACGATGATGTCCGCGATGCTGAAAGTCAGCTGGTAGGCCGAGGTATAGCGGCCCACGGTCTGCGGCGTCGCCGACTCGGTGACCACCGCGGGCACGACCGCGGCCTGCATCGCTTCGCAGGCGGCCAGCGGCAGCACGGCGATCAAGACCGCCACGATCGCGGCCGCGGCCGGCAGCCCGCGGACGAACAGGAATACCGCGAGCGCCACGATCATGAGTGCCTGGCAGAAGACCAGGACGTTGCGGCGCTGGCGGCCGGTGATCGCGGCCAGCACGACCGGTGCGAGCACTGCCACCAGGATCGCGTTCAGCGCGAGGGTGGTGCCGGGCGCCCAGGCCGGAAGGCCGAGGACTTTCACCAAGAACACCGGCAGCGCGGTCGGGACCGCGATGGCCAGGAAGGTGATGCCGATGTTGACGGCCACGAAGCCGAGGAACCCGTGGTCGTGCAGCATCGGCTGCCAGCTGGCGCGCGGGCGCGGCGCGCTCTGGCCAGCGGGCGGCCGTTGCCCGGCCTGGCCGGTATCGCGGCGCGGCACGGCCTGGCCGGTATCGCGGCGCGGCGCGGCCTGGCCGGTCCGCAGCCGGGCGGACAGGAAAGCGGCCAGGATGAACGAGGCGCCGTTGGCCGCGGCGACGGCGAGGTAGCCATCCCGGCCGCCGGCCGCCACCGTGGCCCCGGCGATCAGGCCGCCGGCCGCCACGCCCGCGGTCCGCAGCGCGGTAGTCAGGGCGAACCAGTGCTCCCGCTCATCCGGGGCGGAGATGGCGAAGATCAGCGGTGCGTAGGCCACCCAGAAGACCGAGTTGCCGATCTGGACCAGGACGGCGGCGGCGACCAGCTGCCAGAAACCGTGCACGAACAGGTAGCCGGTGAAGCCCGCCGCCTGCAGCAGCTGGGAGGTGAGGATGGCGGCCCGGGGACCGAACCGGTCGGACAGCGGACCCGCGACAATGGTCGCGGGGATCCGCACCACAGCGGCGAGGGACAGGGCAAGCCCGATCCGGGCCAGCGGCATCGACGTGGTCGCCAGGAAGAACAGCAGTGAGAACGGGATGAACATCCCGGTCCCGACCGCGTCGATGAAGAAGGCGCCGACCAAGCCCGGCCGGCTGCGGGCACTGGCGGTAAACCTGGTTCTGGCTGGCACGCTCATTCCTTGCTCGCGACCCCCGGCGCTGTTCCCATTGATCATCGACGGCGGTTTGATCATTGCCGGCGGTGCAGCTTGCCGCAGTTATGACCGATGTGCGCTCTAAGCTGGCAGCGTGCCTGACCACTACCGGGAGCCTGGCTGGTTCACCCGCAACGTGCTCAACCGCCTGGTGGCGTTTCTCACCAGGCGGGGGATCAGCGTACTCGGGGCGCGGGTGCTGGCGGTGCGCGGCCGGACCAGCGGGCAGTGGCGGACCACGCCGGTGAACCTGCTGACCTATGACGGGCGACGCTACCTGGTCGCGCCTCGAGGTGAAACCCAGTGGGTACGCAACCTGCGTGCGGCGGGTACCGGCGAACTGCGCGCGGGCGGCCGCGCGGAGAGCTTCCGCGGCCGGGAACTGGGCGAAGACGAGAAGGTGCCGGTGCTGCGCGCTTACCTGAAGCGGTGGAAGGCAGAAGTCGGGATCTTCTTCGACGGCACCGGGCCGGACTCAAGTGATGACCAGCTCCGCGCGATCGCGCCGAAGCATCCGGCGTTCGAGGTGCTCGCAGCGGACTAGCGGATCATACTTCGAATCAATGTGCGCCTTTTTACCCTCTATCAGGGGTAATAGGACACACGATCAGGAGATGTGCTCGAATGGACTTTGAGTTCAGCGGTGAGATGTGGTTCTGGCGGGGACCGGCGCCTTGGCACTTCGTCACCGTTCCTGAGCAGGAATGCGGCGATCTGAAAGAGATGAGCGCGGCGGTGACCTACGGCTGGGGGGTGATCCCGGTCGCGGCACGGATCGGTGCGAGCGGCTGGAAGACCTCTCTGTTCCCCAAGGACGGGCGCTACCTGGTGCCGGTGAAGGCGTCGGTACGTAAGGCTGAAGGGCTGGAGGTCGGCGATAGGGTGACGGTCCGCCTGGCGGTCGGCCCATGACCGGCCGGCCCCGTACCGGGACGGCTGCCCGCGGCGCCCCGGCTGGAGTGTGCCTGAGCTGCTAGGTGGCGGGCTCGTCTATGCCGCCGAGCAGGGCCAGTACCTCGCCGACGGTACGTTCCCTGACCGCGGGTTCCGGCAGCGGGAGATGTGTCTGAATGTGGTAGTGGTTGCGGCGACCGTCTTTCTCCTTGACCACGTACCCGGCCTCGGTCAGGTCCGCGATGATGCCGAAGGCGGTGCGTTCGGTGATATCGAGACTGGCCGCGATGTCGCGCAGGCGCGCTCCGGAGTCACGGGCAACGCAGAGCAGCACCCGGGCGTGCGCGGTAAGAAAAGTCCAGCTAGCCATAACACATAAGGCTACCGGATTCCGGAAATAACTTGCTAGTTTCTGGGTGCCGGTATGCGGCGCTGGCCCGGAGGCCGCCCGCGGATTGGTGAGCACGCTGCGGCGTTGCCAGAGCACGGATATGATCACCAGAAGCGGCCGCCCGGATTTTGTGTCATTTGTCCTGCGCCGCGGCGGACAGCGCGGTTCGGCAGCTGGTCTGGCTGCTGTCGCGATGTCCGGGAGAGGATGCCCGTGGTGCGAGCCAGCCTGGCGCCGAGCCCGGTACGGCTCGTTGCGATACGGCTGGTCGCGGCTCGGCGAGCCGGTCCGCTGCGCGAGGACCTGCCGCAGCTAGTGATGGTATCGGCGCTGGCATGGGCTTGACTGACCCGGCGAACTCAGCCTGGGGCGGTGCCACCATCGGTGCTAGCGCTGACCCGGTCAGGGACTACCTGAAGCAGATAGGCAAGGTGCCGCTGCTCAACGCCGTGCAGGAGGTCGACCTGGCCAAGCGGATTGAGGCCGGCCTGTTCGCCGATCAGAAACTCGCTGAGGCCGGCCATGACCTTTCCGCGCAGATGCGGATCGACCTGGACCAGATCGTCGAGGACGGCAGGAGCGCCAAGAACCACCTGCTCGAGGCCAACTTGCGCCTGGTCGTCTCGCTGGCCAGGCGGTATACCGGGCGCGGGATGCTGTTCCTGGACCTGATCCAGGAGGGGAACCTGGGCCTGATCCGCGGCGTGGAGAAGTTCGACTACACCAGGGGCTATAAGTTCTCCACCTATGCCACCTGGTGGATCCGGCAGGCGATTACCAGGGCGATGGCCGAGCAGTCCCGCACCATCCGGCTGCCGGCCCACATAGCCGGGGTGATCGGCAGGCTGGCCCAGGTGCAGCGGCAGATGCTGCAGGACCTTGGCCGCGACGCCACCCCGGAGGAACTGGCAGCCGCGCTGGACATGACCCCGGAGCGGGTCGTCGAAGTGCAGAAGTACGGTCGCGAGCCGATCTCGCTGAATACCAGGCTCGGCGAGGACGGCGACAGCGAGTTCGGCGACCTGATCGAGGACTCCGAGGCCATCGAACCAGGCGAAGCGGTCAGCTTCACCCTGCTCCGCGAGCAGCTGCACTCGGTGCTCGGCACGCTGTCCGAGCGAGAGGCGGGCGTGATGTCCATGCGGTTCGGGCTGACCGACGGGCGGCCGAAGACGCTGGACGAGATCGGCAAGGTCTACGGGGTGACCAGGGAGCGGATCCGGCAGATCGAGTCGAACACCATCTCCAAGCTGCGCCATCCGTCCCGGTCCAAACTGCTGCGGGGCTACCTCGACTGACCGTCAGGGACTAACCGTCAGGGACTAACCGTCAGGCGTGGCGGACGGTGCCAGCGCGGCGTCGCGATATCGCTCTCGGTTACTGTTACGCTCTTTTCGGTTACCATCCGTAGTGCCTGCGCTGGAGAGACTAATGCCCGACGCCAGTTGCTTGCCCGCCAGTTCCGCGGTGCGCTGATGCTGACGGTCATCGGCGCGGGCCTGCCCAGGACCGGGACGAACTCACTGCGGCTGGCGCTAGGCCGGCTGCTCGGCGGCGAGTGCTACCACATGTTCACGGTCAAGGCCGATCCGCCGCAGGCGCGTCAGTGGCTGCGCGCACTGGACGGCGACCTGGCCGGGGTGCACCGGCTGCTGGCCGGCTGCACGGCCGCGGTCGACTGGCCGGCCTCCTTGTTCTGGCCGGACCTGGCGGCGGCCAACCCGGCGGCGGTGGTGGTGCTGTCCGTGCGCGATTGCGCGCAAACGTGGTGGCGCAGCTTCGACGCGACCGTGCTGGAACGCAAGCGGCAGCCGCAGCTGCTGGCCGGTGACGACGGCAGTTTCGCGGCCATGCGGGATCAGCTGCTTGACCGGGTGTTCGGCCCGGACTGGGCCGACCCGGCCGTGGCGATGGCGGCGTACCAGCGGTACAACGACCTGGTCCGGGTGCAGTGCCCGCCCGGCCGGCTGGTCGAGTGGTCGCCGGCCGACGGCTGGGCGCCGCTGTGCGCCGCGCTCGGCCAGGATGTGCCAGCGGAGCCGTTCCCGCACACCAACACGATGCCGGAGTTCTTCGCCTGACCTGGATCAGTGCAGGACCGCGTCGCTGAGCACATCGAGGCCGACCGACCCGATATCGAGCACCCGGCGGTGGAAAGCCTTCAGGTCGAAGGCCGCGCCCTCGGCGGCACGAGCCTGGTCGCGTAGCCGCAGCCAGTGCCGCTCGCCGATCTTGTACGAGGGCGCCTGGCCAGGCCAGCCGAGGTAGCGGTGGAGTTCATAACGCAGGACTCCCTCAGCCATACGGGAGTGCGCCGACAGGAAGTCCCACGCCTTGCCGTAGTCCCAGCTGCCGCCGCCGACCGAAGCCGGTGCGGGCAGGTCGCAGTGGATGCCGATGTCGAGCACCACCCGGGCTGCCCGCAGCGACTGCTGATCCAGGGCGCCGAGACGGTCGGCTGGGCTGTCCAGGTAGCCGAGTTCCACCATGAGCCGCTCGGCGTACAGTGCCCAGCCCTCGGCGTGGCCGCTCACCAGCGACCCGATCCGCCGCCACCGGTTGAGCACGTCGGCGCGGTACAAGGTCTGCGCGATCTGCAGATGGTGACCGGGCACGCCTTCGTGATAGACGGTCGAGCGTTCCTTCCAGGTAGAGAACATGGTCTGGCTCCGCGGCACCGACCACCACATCCGGCCAGGACGTGTGGTCAGGTCCGCGGTCGGCTGGGTGTAGTAGATGCCGCCCTCTTCGGTCGGGGCGATCAAGCACTCCAGGCGGCGGATCGGGACGGGAATGTCGAAATGCCGATCCGCGAGCGCATCGATTGCGGCGTCGGATGTCTCCTGCATCCAGGCGCGGAGCGCTTCGGTGCCGTGCAACATGTACTCGGGCGCCGCGTCGAGATAGGCGATCGCCGACTCGACCGACGCGTCGCGCTGTATCTCCTGCGCGGTGGCGCCCATCTGGTCCACGATGCTGGCGAGTTCTGCCTGTCCCCAGGCGTAAGTCTCGTCCAGATCGATCCGGGTGCCGAGAAAGTAACGCGAGTGCACTGCGTAGGCATCCCGGCCCACCGCGTCGCGGGCGGGCGCCGCCGGCATGAGCTCGCCGCGCAGGAAGGTGGCGAGTTCGGCATAGCCAGCCGCGGCCGCCGCGGCGCTGGCGGTCAGCTCGGCGGCCAGCGCGGCGGGCAACGGGCCGGAGCCTGTGGCCGCTCCGGCAGCGAACGTGCCGAAGAAGCCGTCCGGCCGGCTGTAGTCGGTGCACTGGCCGATCACGGCGGCGACCTGACGGCGGGGCACAACGTGGCCGCGCCCCGCCGCGGTGCGCAGCGACTCGGTGTACCCGCTCAGGGCGGTCGGCACCGCCCATAGCCGCGCGACGACAGTCGCCCAGTCCTGCTCCGATGCCGTCGGCATCAGGTCGAACACGTTGCGGATGTCGTGGTGCGGTGACGAGACGTTATTCAGGTCGCTGAGGTCCTCGTCCGCCTCATGCAGCTGCTCGGCGACCTCAAGCTGGGCACCGAGCGCGGCCGCGGTGATCCGGTCGTCCGCGTCGGCCGGCGTCGCGGCGGCTAGTGCCGCCAGGGTCCGCCTGCGCAGCCGCGAAACCTCGTCATGCCAGGCCGGGTCCAGCTCGGGCAGCCGGTGGTCGTGACCGGGGATACCAGCGTCCGTCGCCTGCACCGGGTCGAGCGCGGCACTGTCGTCGAGATAGTCCTCAGCGATCTTGTCGATCGCGGTCCGCGCGCGCTCAGACGTCATGGCAGCGATGCTAGTCAACCACGGCCGGCTGTGGTTACGGCGATGCTCGCGTTACTCCGGCACAGGCCGTTGCCGTGCTGATGGGCGCGCGATGAGGTGCTATGGGCGCGCCGTCAGGGCTAGAGGCCTGAGCCGCTCGGCACCGGGTCCTGGCGCGATGAACCATCTTGCGGCTTTTCCTGGCCGGCCGAATCGTCGTCCGACAGCAGCGGGGAACGGGCCATCATGATCACCCCCGCGACGATCACCCCAGCGCTGGCCGCTTCGCCGATGATGTACCAGCCCTGCCGGACCTCCTCGTGGAAGACCAGCACGCCCCACAGCACGGAAATGAGCGGATCGGACAGGGTCAAACCGGGTTGCGCGGCGATCAGCTGGCCAGCGTTCAGCGCGGACTGAGTCAAGAACATGCCCAGCACGCCGGCCGCGACCATGGCGTAGATCGGCCAGCTGGTGAACAATCCCACCAGACCCTCGGAAAAGGTCCTGGTCATCGCCTTCATCAATGCCGCGGTCAGGCCGAACGTCGACCCGGCCGCGACCGCGAGCACGGCCGCACGAAACGATCCTGCTTTCTCACCTGAGCTGTCGCTCTGCTTGCCTGAGCTGTCGCTCTGCTTGCCTGAGCTTGTGCTCTGCTTACCTGAGCCGCGGCGAGCCCACACCACCAGGCATCCGACCAGCAAGAGGTTCGCCCCGACGCCGGCCACCCACTCGTACCAGTGCAACCGGGGACGCCCGCGCGCCGACGGCGCGAGCAGGTACAGCAGGCCGGCCAGCCCGGCTGTCATCGCGGCGGCCGGCAGCCACTCGTGCGGGCCTAGCCGCTGCCGGAACAGCCGGGACGCCAGGATCAGCGTGAACGGCAGTTCCAGCACCAGGACTGGCTCGACGGCGGAAAGCTGGCCGGTATCGAGCGCGGTGGCTTGCAGCAGGAACCCTGCGGTGATGGCCAGGATGCCGCCGAACCATACCGGCTGATGCAGCAGGCGCCAGATCTGGTGCAGGCTCATGTTCTCGCGCTGCGGGACGCGCTTGTTCGCCTTGCGCTGCAGTACGGAGGAGACGGCGTTCGCGCACGCAGCCAGCACCGCGAGGGCATAGGTGAGCATCGTGCTCCTTTGGCCGGATGAAGTGACCCCCTACCCGCGCTGTGACTACTGATGCCAGTGCAGGCGATAAGCCTTCCGCGCCCACGCGGTACCCGCGCTGGTGGCAGGCGTGCCGGTACTGGCCTGCCGCGCGCTGTGACGGATTTCTTACGGCCAGCGCCGGACCAGGGCACCGCTGGCGAGGCAAATGTAACTTTTGCATCACATGTTGCGCGCCGCGCTCACGGTTAGTCTGAGCGTCCGGTGTTCGGTAGGGAGACAGATTGCCGCGCACAGGAAGCCGGCAGGAGCAGTCGGCCACCCGGTATCCATGGTGCTGGACTCCAACAGCCATCCGGGTCCGTGACCGTCCTGGAGGATCTGGACTGACTGGAAGCCAACGGCATCAAGGCAGCGTGCTCGTCCGGCTCTTCCCGCACGCAATAGACGCGGGCTCACTCACCTACGCGGCTCGCCTCGGCGAGGATGGCGACGATCGCGGCGACGGCCTGTTCCGCGTCCGGGCCGGATGCCTGGACGGTAACTTCCTGTCCGCTGCTGGCGCCTAGCTGCATGACGGCCAGCACGCTCTTCGCATCGACCTGCTTCTCGCCCGCGCTGAGCCGCACCGTGGCACCGAATTTCGCGGCCGCTACCGACAGCGCGCCCGCTGGCCGGGCATGCAGGTCACCGGTCAGCGTGATGGTCGCTTCACAGCTTTGTGGCATGACGCGCCTCCTGTGCCGCTGCAAGCACGGCGTCGACGTCGCCGCCCGCGGCGGCAGTGACAGCGGCTGCGACCGCGCCTTCCACGAATGGCGCGTCGGCCATGACTACCAGATCAGGGAGGTCATCGGCATCGGCGAGCAGGGCCCGGACGGTGAGCACGGAACTGCCTAGATCGGGCAGTATGACCACGCCCACCCCGCTGTCGGCCAGCCTGAGCGCACGCTCGACCTTGTCAATGCTGGTGCCGATGCGTCCGTCATCCGTGCCCCCGGCGGTGCCGATGCTGACACCCTCCCCGCTGACCTGCCCGGCTAGTTCGGCCGCACCCTCGGCGAGCGGTGCGCTATGTGAAACTAGGACGATCCCTACCTTCGGTGCCATAACCGATGCCCTATCCTGAGCGTGTTCGACATTACCGAAAGGACTCCATGATCCAGTCGGTGGAGCGCGCGGCGGCTATTCTGGGCGTACTTGGATCCGGCACCCCCCGCCTCGGGGTGACCGAGATCGCCGCACGGCTCGGCCTGGCCAAGCCCACGGTTTACGGGCTGCTGCGCACTCTGGTGGCGCATGATCTGGTCGCCCAGGACCCGCAAACCGGGAAGTACAGCCTGGGACCTGGCGTGCTGCAGCTCGGCAACGCCTATCTGGACGGCTCGGAACTGCGGGCCCGCTCCTTGCTGTGGGCTGAGTCGCTGGCTCAGCGCGCCAACGAGGCGGTCTGGGTGGCCACGCTGTCCGGCACCCGGGTGATCGTGCTGCACCACGTGTTCCGGCCGGACAACACGGTGCAGATTCTTGAGGTGGGAGCGGCTATCCCGTGGCATGCCTGCGCGCTCGGGCACGCGATCGTCGCGCACCTGCGCGCGGAGGAATCGGCCCGGGTCATGGCCGAGGAGCGTGCGCCGCTGACCGGCCGGACCAGGACGGCCCGGGCCGCCCTGGGGCAGGCGCTGGCCCAGGTGCGCAGGCGCGGCTATGCCCTCGAAGACCAGGAAGCCACGGTGGGGGACGCCGGCCTGGCCGCGCCCATCGTGAACAGGGAAGGTCTGGTGGTCGGGTCGATCGGCCTGGTCGGCCCGGCCGAACGGCTGCTGGCGCAGCCGGCCAGGGAGGACCTCACCCGTGCCGTGGTGGATTCGGCCCGGTCGATATCGCGGGACCTGGGGGCCGGCCGCGGCGGATCGGTGCTGACCGCACTGAGCTGACCATGGGCGTGCTGGCCACAGGCGGGCTGGCCACAGGCGGGCTGACCAGGGCAGCGCGGAAAAGGGCAGGACGGAGGTAGGCAGCGCCGTAGCCGGGTTCATAGTGGGGGCACCATGGCCCAGACTTGTTCGGCCGTGCTGGCCCGTATCGCCCGCGCGGCCAGGTCGGCGCAGGCGGCGACGTCTAGCGCAGGCACCCACGAGCGAACGCGCGTTACCCGCGCGGCCGGCACGCTGAGGGTGCGGACGCCCGCCCCGATCAGCAGCGGCAGCACCCGCGGATCGGCGGCCGAGTCACCGCAGACGGACACGGGCAGATTAGCCCGCTGGCCGGCCTCGGCGACGTGGGCGATCAGCTCGAGCACGCGCGGGTGCGCGGCCAGTGCCGGGCCGGCCGCGCGGTCCTGCCGGTCGATGCCGAGTACGTCGCTGGTCAGGTCGTTGGTCCCGATCGAGAAGAAGTCGACGGAGCTGGTGAACTGCTCGGCGGCGGCCGCGGTGGCGCGCAGTTCCACCATGATGCCGAGCCGGGGCAGCTTACGGCTCATCGCCGTGGCCGTCCGCTCCAGCACGTCACGCACGCGGCTGATCTCCGCGAGCGAGCTGACCATGGGGATCAGCACGGACAGTTCAGTGTTCTGGCCTGCGTCCAGAATCGCGCCGAGCTGGTCGGCCAGCGCGGTGGGATGGGTGAGCAGCGCGGTCAGGCCAGCCGACGAGGACAGGAACGGCGGGATCTTGTCCCCGGAGAAGTCGAGCAATCGCACCGTGGCGGGGCGGCCGGCCAGCAGGTCGAGTATCGGCGCAAGCTGAGCTCGCTGCTGCTCACTGGCCGGCCAGGCACTCGCCTGGGTGAACGGGATCTCGGTCCGCAGCAGACCGACACCGGCCGCGCCCGCGGCCAGCCCGCGCCTGGTCTCGACCGCCGACGCGACGTTGCACAGCACGCCAACCTGCTCGCCATCCGCGGTGCGCACCGGTTCACCGGGTGCTGGGCCAGCAAGCACCGGCCTGGCTGGCTGGCTTGCTTGCTGGCCGGTACCGGCCGGGCTGGCGGCTGACTTGGTCGCGCCCACGATCAGCTCGCCTGCGTCGGCGTCCAGCTCGCCGGACTGTCCCGGCGGCAGCCGCAATATGTCCGGGTCGGTGCCGGAGATCATCGGCAGGCCGAGCCCGCGCGCGATTATCGCCGCGTGCGAACTCGCCCCGCCGGCCACCGACACCGCGCCGACCAGGCCGGCATCGGCGAGCTCGATCAGGTCTGCCGGGCTGATCTCGTACCGGATCAGGATGAACTCCTGGCCGGGGCCTGACGGCCAGGCAAGGCCGGCTTCTCGCCCGGCCAGCTGGTCTAGCACCGCCCGCCCGACCTGACGGATATCGCCGGCCCGCTCGGCTAGCGCGCGGTTGGACAGGCCCTCCATCACGGCGGCCTGCTGCTCCGCCGCCGCCGTGACCGCTTGCGCGGCGTTTTCACCGCCGCGCACGGCGGCGACCGCG
>Ga0224568_1000171_pt1 | contig 11167 bp, 10 predicted proteins | sample CLU5metagenome_FD_182727 | JGI IMG/M metagenome (GOLD analysis project Ga0224568, IMG submission 182727) | Spruce litter microbial communities from Bohemian Forest, Czech Republic - CLU5 | ecosystem: Environmental > Terrestrial > Plant litter > Unclassified | place: Czech Republic: South... | reverse complement strand
CTGTCCGGCAACCTGATCACCGAGACCTTGTTCAACTACCCAGGCCTCGGCCTGCTCTTCCTGGAGAGCCTGCAGAAGGGCGACTACAACGTGATGCTCGCCTACACGCTGATCGGCGCACTGCTGGTCGTGGCCGGGAACCTGGTCGCGGACATCGCGCTCACCGTCACTGACCCGCGCATCCGGATGACCTGACCGGCCAGGGAACGAAGGAGTCCATGGTGGCACAACCAACCTCGCTGAGCCCGCTTGACCTGCAGCGGGCGGCAGAAGGCGGTGATGTCGGCGCGGTGCGCAGCGGCTGGAAGCTGGCCTGGCGGGAATTCAGCAGCAACCGGCTCGCCGTGGTCGGCGTCGCCCTGCTGCTGTTCTTCATCTTGTTCAGCTGGGCGGGCCCGCTGATCTATCACAGCGACCAGCTGCAGGCGAACCTCGCCAACGCCAACCTGGGCCCGTCAGGCACGCACTGGCTCGGCACCGATTCGCAGGGCTTTGACGAGCTGGGCCGGGTGATGAAGGGCGGCCAGGACGCGCTGCTGATCGGCCTGTTCTCCGCGCTGGTCGCGATCGTGGCCGGCGCGCTGATCGGAGCGGCGTCCGGGCTGATCGGCGGCGTCGTGGACAGCGTGCTGATGCGCATCACCGACGTGTTCCTGGCCGTGCCGTTCCTGTTCGTGGTGCTGATCCTGGCCGTGCACTACAGCCCGCCGACGGTGGCGTCGCTGTCGGCCATCATCGGTGCCTTCTCCTGGCAGACGCCGGCCCGGCTGGTCCGCGGCGATGTGCTGACGCTGCGCGAACGCGACTTCGTGCTGGCGGCCAGAACCGCGGGGGCGGGCAACTGGCGGCTGATACTCAAGCACCTGCTGCCGAACTCCATCGGGCTGATGCTGGTCAACGCGACCTTCCAGGTCTCGGACGCGATCTTGGCGATCGCCTCGATCGGATTCCTCGGATTCGGCCTGCAGTACCCGAATGTCGACTGGGGTGACATGCTGTCCAACAGCATCGGATATCTGCAAGATGGTTACTGGTACCTGATCTTCCCGGTCGGCGCCTGCATCGTGGCGACCGTGATGGCGCTCAACTTCATCGGCGACGCTGCCCGCGACGCCATGGACGTGCGGCTGCGGCGGCGGTGAGGGACCAGCCCGCACACATAGCATCAGAACACGGCGAACCCGAGTGAGAGGTACCAGGCCCCATGGCCCCCGTCCTTGACATCACGAACCTGTCCACCCACATCAAGCTGACCAAGTCAGTTGTGCAGGCTGTCGGCAACGTTGATCTGCACATCGAGGCCGGCGAGACGCTGGGCGTGGTCGGCGAGTCCGGCTGCGGCAAGTCGATGACCGGGCTGTCGATCATGGGCCTGCTGCCGCCAGGCGGGTCGGTTGTCGAGGGTTCGATCAAGCTGGACGGGCGTGAGCTGGTCGGCTTGAAGAGCGAGGACATGCGGCGCATCCGCGGCAACGAGATCGCGATGATCTTCCAGGACCCGCTGACCTCGCTCGACCCGACCAAGACCATCGGGTACCAGGTCGCCGAGCCGGTCCGGCTGCACCGCGACGCCAGCAAGCGCGACGCGCTTGACCGTGCGGTGGAGGTGCTCAGCCTGGTCGGCCTGCCGCGGCCGAAGGAGCGGCTGGATGACTACCCGCACCAGCTGTCCGGCGGGCTGCGCCAGCGGGTCATGATCGCGATGGCGCTGGCGTGCGAGCCCAAGCTGCTGATCGCGGACGAGCCGACGACCGCGCTTGACGTCACGATCCAGGCCCAGATCCTCACCTTGCTGCGTGACCTGAAGGACCGGCTCGGCATGGCGATGCTGCTGGTCACGCACGACATGGGGGTCATCGCCGGGCACTCGGACCGGGTGAACGTGATGTACGCGGGCCGGGTGGTGGAGACGGCGAGCGTCACCGACCTGTTCCGGGACATGCACCACCCGTACACCCAGGCGCTGCTCGCCTCGATCCCGCGGCTGAGCCAGGACCCGAGGAAGGCGCTGCACGCCATCCCCGGCCTGCCGCCGGACCTGTCCAACCCGCCGGCGGGCTGCCGGTTCGCCCCCCGCTGCCAGCGCGCCACCGACAAGTGCCGGACCGAGGAGCCCTCGCTCAACGGCAAGACCGACACCCACCTGTTCTCCTGCTGGCACCCGGTGGACGGCCCGCTGGTGCTGGCGCTGATCGACAGCGACGGCCCGGACGCGGCGAGCACCGGCCTGGCCGCCGTGGTGCAGGAGGGCCTGGTCGCTGACGTCCCGGCGACCGGGAACCTGCACGTGAACGAGCCCGAGCACGCCATCGACGTGGACGAAGGCGCCGGTGCCATCGGCGCCAGTGTTAACGGTGCCGGGGCCAACGGGGTCAGTGTCAACGGGGACGGGGCCGGCGGGGGTAAGGCGCTGCTGGAGATCCGCAACCTGGTCAAGGAGTTCCCGGTCACCTCGGGCGCGATCTTGCAGCGCAAGGTCGGCGCCGTGCACGCGGTCTCCGGCGTCTCGTTCAGCGTGCCGGCCGGCACCACGTTCGGCCTGGTCGGCGAGTCCGGCTGCGGTAAGACCACGATCGGCAAGATGATCGTGGCGCTGGAGAAGCCGAGCTCGGGCGTGATCAGCCTGGGCGAGCTGGACGTGACCAAGCTGCACGGCTCCGAGCTGCGCAAGAAGCGCCGTGACCTGCAGCTGATGTTCCAGGACCCGCACGCCTCGCTGGACCCGCGGATGCGGGTCGGCTCGATCATCGGCGAGCCGCTGGCCATCCAGCACCTGGGCAGCCGGCGCTCACAGCAGGAGCGGGTCTATGAGCTGCTCGGCGAGGTCGGCCTGCCGAAGAACGCGGTCGAGCGCTACCCGCATGAGTTTTCCGGCGGCCAGCGCCAGCGCATCGGCCTGGCCAGGGCGCTCACCTTGAACCCGCGGCTGATCGTGGCGGACGAGCCGGTCAGCGCGCTGGACGTATCGATCCGCGCGCAGGTGCTGAACCTGATGAAGCGGCTGCAGGCCTCGCACGGGCTGACCTACGTGGTCATCTCGCACGACCTGGCCGTGGTCAAGTACATGGCCGACCGGATCGGCGTCATGTACCTGGGCAAGATGGTCGAGCTGGGCTCGGGTACCGATATCTACGAGCGGGCCGCGCACCCGTACACGGCCGGCCTGATCGCCACCATCCCGGTGCCCGAGCCGAGCGCGGAGCGGGCCAAGGAAGGGGCCGGCATCACGGGCGAGCTGCCCAGCCCGGTGAACCCGCCGTCCGGCTGCCGGTTCCGCACCCGGTGCCCGTTCGCCCAGGAGCTGTGCGCGCAGGAGGAGCCCGCGCTGCGCTCGTTCGGGCCCGGGCACATCGCGGCCTGCCACTTCCCGTTGCAGTCCCCGTCGGCGGACACGCAGGAGGCGGCCGCCGCCGTCGGCTGAGCCGTAACCGGGGGCAGCTAGAGGGGTAAACGCGGCGAACCGGCTAGAGTCGGGTAGCGTGACGACGGTTCTGCTGGTCCGGCACGGGCTGACCGCGACTACCGGCCATGCCCTCACCGGCTGGATGCCCGGTATCAGCCTGGACGACCGAGGCCAGGCACAGGCGCGGGCGGTGGCCGAACGGCTGCGCGAACTGGCGCTCGACGCGATTATCACCAGCCCGCTTGACCGCTGCCGCCAGACCGCCCAGGCCATCGCTGACCTGCGGGATAAGCCGGCGGTCACGGTGGAGGACCGGGTCGGTGAGTGCCACTACGGCGACTGGACCGGGCAGCCGCTGAAGAAACTGTCCCGCGAGCCGCTGTGGCGCGTCGTCCAGGCGCACCCGAGCGCGGTGACCTTCCCCGGCGCCGACGGGGAGTCCATGCCCGATGTGCAGCACCGCGCTGTCGGCGCGGTCAGGGACTGGAACTCCAGGCTGGGCAAGGACGCCACCTACCTGATCTGCTCGCACGGAGATGTGATTAAGGCGATTGTGGCCGATAGCCTGGGATTGCACCTGGACCAGAGCCAGCGGATCCAGGTGGATCCCTGCTCGCTGACCGTGATCCGGTACACGCCGCTGCGGCCGTTCCTGATCCGGCTGAACGACACTGGAGGTGGGGTCGGTGACCTCATGCCGCACCAGGGACACCCGGGAAACAGTGATAGCGATGCCATGGTAGGCGGCGGCGCCGGCGCCAGCGCCGAAACGGCAACCGCCAGCGCAGCGGGCACCGAGTCGGAAGCGCGAGGATAGAGACATGCCGGTCTACTACTATGACCCGCCGGACAGGTTCGTGGCCGGCGTGGTCGGGCAGCCTGGGGAGCGGACCTTCTACCTCCAGGCCACTGCCAGCGGCCGCGTCACCAGCGTCGTCCTGGAGAAATTCCAGGTGAACCTGCTTGCCGAACGGATCGACGAACTGCTGGATGAGGTGCTGCGGCGCACCAGCGGGTCGGTGCAGGTGCCGGCCGCCGCGCCGGCCGGGCTGGCCGACGACGGGCCGCTCGACCTGCCGCTGATGGAGGACTTCCGGGTCGGCGCCATCGCGCTGGCCTGGGACGGCGACGAGGGAATGATCGTCATCGAGGCGCAGGAGGAGTCGGAGGAGCCGGTCGAACTGCTGGCCGAGGACATCCCGGCGGACGGTCCCGACGTGCTGCGGGTCCGGATAACGCCGGGCGCCGCGCGCGCTTTCGCCCAGCGTGCACTCCGGATCGTGTCGGCGGGCAGGCCGCCCTGCCCGCTGTGCAACCAGCCGCTGGATACCGAAGGGCACGTGTGCCCACGGCAGAACGGCCACCGCCCCAGTCATGCCTGATCAGAGCCAGGCCAGGAGCGAGGATGGCGAGCAGGCGGCACTTGACCTGCTCGCGTCCGGCCGGCTGGAGGTCGAAGGCAGGCTGACTGCCGCTTCTAACGCGACGCTGTACTGCACGATCAGCCCCAGGGGCCGCAACACCGCGGTCGCGGGCAACTGCGTGTACAAGCCGGTGGCGGGGGAGCGGCCGCTGTGGGATTTCCCGACCGGGACGCTGGCCGGGCGTGAGGTCGCGGCGTACGCGATATCGCGCGCGGCCGGTTTCGACGTGGTGCCGCCGACCGTGATGCGGGACGGCCCGTTCGGGCCCGGCATGTGCCAGCTGTGGATCGACTACGACACCAGCGTGGACCTGATCGCGCTGTCGCGCCGCACCGATCACGGCGGCCTGCGCGATATGGCCGTCTTCGACGCGGTGATCAACAACGCCGACCGCAAGATCGGCCACCTGCTGCCGGTACCTGAGGGCCACCTGTACGGCTGCGACCACGGCGTGTGCTTCGCCGAGGACTACAAGCTGCGCACCGTGCTGTGGCAATGGCGGGGCAAGAGCCTGCCCCGGCACAGCGTCGAGGCACTGCGCCGGCTCTATACCCAGCTGGACCCGGATAGCCCGCTGATGACCGAGCTGGCCACCCTGGTCAGCAGCGACGAGATAGACGCGATGAAGATCCGGGTCGACACCCTGCTCAAGCACCGGGTGCACCCGTATCCGCCGACCGACTGGCCGGCCATCCCCTGGCCGCCGGTCTAGTAGTCCCGCGCTGGCGGCGGGGCAGGCGGTCTAGCCGTCGGCGGTGCCGGCGGTGCCGCCGCGGCGGCGCAGGTACCGCTCGAACTCGCGGGCTATCGCGTCCCCGCTGGCCTCGGGCAGCTCGGTGGCGTCCTTGGCCTCCTCCAGGGTGCGCACGTACTCGGCCACCTCCGCGTCGGACTGGGCCAGCTCATCCACGCCCCGCTCCCAGGCCCTGGCCTCTTCCTGCAGATCGGCCAGCGGCAGCGGCAGGTCAAGAACGTCCTCGACGCTGCGCAGCAGCGCCAGCGTCGCCTTAGGCGACGGGGGCTGCGCCACGTAATGCGGCACCTGGGCCCACAGCGAGACCGATTCCAGGCCGGCCCCGGTGCACACGTGCTGCAGCACGCCGACAATCCCGGTGGGGCCCTTGTAGTCGACGCGGCCAAGACCGGACCCGTCCAGCAGCGCGGCGCTCGAGGAGCCGACCGAGATCGGCACCGGCCGGGTGTGCGCCGTCTCGGCGAGCAGCGCGCCGAGCACGATCACCAGCTCCACGCCCAGGTCGGCCAGACCGGTGACCACCTCGTCGCAGAACGCCCGCCAGCGCATGTTCGGCTCGATGCCGTGCACGAGCACGACGTCCCTTGGCAGCCCGGCCGGCTCGGCCCTGGCCAGGGAAAGCCGCGTGGTCGGCCAGATCAGCCGGGTCGTGCGGCCGTCCTCGATCTCCACCACCGGCCGGTTCACCTGGAAGTCGTAGAAGTCCTCAGGGTCGATGGCGCCGATCGGCGTGGCCTGCCAGGCGATGCCGAGGTGGTTGACCACGCCGCTGGCCGCCTCGCCAGCGTCGTTCCAGCCCTCGAACCCCGCGATCGCCACCGGTGAGGTGAGCGGGCCGACGTCGGTGAAGTCCACTGTTGTCCCCCTTCCCGCTCGGGCCGCACGGGGTGTCCGGGGCGCCGCTACCTCTAGCCTATAGAATCGGCGGTGATGACTACGCTACGCGCCGCGCAGATAAGCCCGGACATCGTCACCGGGATGCACGATGCGGGCCGGCCAGCCGACGCGGAGTTTGCGCGGGAATGACCCAGATCAACGCGGCCGTCCTGTTCGACATGGACGGGCTGCTCATCGACTCCGAGCCGCTGTGGCTGGCGGCTGAGACCGACGTGATGGCGCGGCTTGGCGGCCCGCCGTGGACGGCGCAGGACCAGCAGGCGCTGCTCGGCGGCAGCCTGGAGCGGACGGTGCGGTACCTGCGGGCCAAGGCGACGCGGCCGCAGCCGCCCGGGGTGGTCGCGGACTGGCTGATGTCCGGCGTCGAGGACCGGGTGCGCACGCACGGCGTCCCGCTGCAGCCGGGCGCGGCGGACCTGCTCGCCGCGGTCAAGGCGGCCGGCCTGCCGCACGCGCTGGTCACCTCGTCCGAGCGGTCGTTCATGGACGCGGTGCTGACCAGCACCGGCATGGCGTTCGACCTGACCGTGTGCGCGGACGACGTGACCCACACCAAGCCTGATCCCGAACCGTACCTGCGCGCGGCGGAGCTGCTCGGGGTGGCTCCCGGCCACTGCTCGGCGCTTGAGGACTCGCCGAACGGCGTCGCGTCCGCCGAGGCGGCGCGCTGCCGGGTGTTCGCCGTGCCGTCGATGGTGGCGATCCCGCCAGGACCGGACCGGACCGTGGTGCGGTCCCTGCTGGACCTGCGCGCGGGCCCGGACGGGATAATCTGGCGAGATCCGGGTGCTAGCCCTAGGGCGGATGAGGCCGATACGGCCTAAACTGGGACACGACACCCCCGGGGAGGGTTTTGCCATGTCGACGTACGACAAGATCTGGTGGCTGCCGATATGCGGCGGCGTTACCGGCCTGGGCCTGGTGCTGAGCTACCTCATCATGCGCCGCCGCGGACTGGGCGCGGGCCTGCGCGGCGCGGCCTGGTCGCTGCTGCCGATCGCGGCCTACCTGACCGGCTCGATCGAGATGTTCTGGAAGATGGGCGTCGCCATCGGCGACTTCGCCAAGGGCTTCGTGTTCTCGCCGAAGGTATGGTCCGGCATCGCGGTGGCCGGCCTGGCGGTGGTGCTGTTCGTCGTGTCCGGCCCGCTGCGCAGCCGCCGCCAGGTGAAGTCCGGCAGCCGCGGCGCCAAGTCCGCCGACGCGGCCAAGCCGTCCGCGGCACTCGCGCCCACGTCCCCGGTGGGCGCGGGCCCGGTGGCGACGACGGCCGCTCCGCTGCCGCAGCGGGTCAAGCCGGCCAAGGCGGGCAAGGGCAACGGTAACGATCCGGACCAGGGCGGTATGGGTAGCGATGTGGAGGATATCCTCCGTCGCCACGGCATCAGCTGAGCCCTGTCGCGCTGCGTGATTCCCGGCATTACAGCTGATCACGATGTGATAGCGGTCTGGTGACCTGCAACGTTATCCGGCGTACGATGCGAGAATATCGGGCGATCTCGTATTTCCGGATACAAGCGGGAAGATTAAGGAGGCGGGTGGCACTCTACATTGTGCGCCGGCTGCTCCAGTCAATATTGGTGCTGCTGCTGGTCACGATGATCACGTTTGCGTTGTTGCGGGCGATCCCCGGCAACGTAGCCGCCGCCATTATGGGGCCGAACGTGTACCGCGACCCAGGTGCGATCAAGCTCTTTGACCAGACCTATGGTTTCGATCATCCTTGGTACTACCAGTACGTGCTGTGGCTGAAACAACTGCTGCACGGCGACCTCGGCTATTCGTGGAACCTGAACCAGAGCGTGGCCTCGCTGCTCGGCCAGCGGCTGCTGAAGTCGGGCATTCTGGTCGGCATATCGGTGGTCCTGGCCGTGCTGATCGCGGTGCCCATCGGCATGGTGCAGGCGGTCCGGCGCAACAAGTTCATTGACCACTTCTTCAACGGCTTCTCGACCTTCTTCTACGCGACGCCGTCGTTCCTGCTCGGGCTGCTGCTGATCTTGGTGTTCGCGATCAAGTTCCCGATCTTCCCGGCGGAAGCACCGCAGGGGGAGGGGGTCGGGGTGATCTTCGCGAACTTCAACGCGATGATCTTGCCCATCGCCACCCTCACGCTGATCACGCTCGCCCTGTTCAGCCGGTACATGCGCTCGGCGGTGATCGACAACCTGACCGAGGACTACGTCAGGACCGCGAAGGCCAAGGGCGCCAGCGAGCAGCGGATCCTGTTCCGGCACGTGATGCGCAACTCGCTGATCCCGATCATCACCCTGCTCGGGCTGCAGCTGCCGCAGATCCTGGCCGGCGCGCTGATCACCGAGTCGGTGTTCAACTTCCCCGGCATGGGCCTGCTGTTCTACCAGCAGGCACAGAAAGAGGACTACCCGACGCTGCTCGGCATCATCGTGGTGGTCGGGGTGGCGACCGTGATCGGATCCCTGCTCGCTGACATCGCCTACGCGGCCCTCGACCCGAGGGTGAGGTACTGATGACCGTTTTCCTGCCGCCGCCCGCGGCCGGCCTGCCGCCGCTCGGCGGGGCCGGCGAGGCAGAGCCCGCCGGGCAGGCCATGTCGGCCAAGCCGCGCAGTTCATTCCGGCGCGGTCTTGAGGTGTTCGTGGAGAACCGGCTCGCCGTCGCGGGCCTGGTGATCGCCGTGGTGATGCTGGTGTTCTGCTTCATCGGGCCGCTGGTCTACCACGGCAACACGACCGTGGTGAACTTCACCAACGAGACGCTGCCGCCCGGGGCCGGCCACCCGCTGGGTACCGACGCGAACGGCAACGACGTGCTGGCCCGGCTGATGACGTCCGGCCGGATCTCGCTTGAGGTGGGCATCGCCGCGGCGGTGCTGGCCACCTTCCTGGGCACGATGTGGGGCTCGATAGCGGGCTACATCGGCGGCGCGCTGGACGCGGTGATGATGCGCATCGTGGACGCGGTGCTGTCCATCCCGGTGCTGTTCCTCGCGCTGGTGGTGGTCGCCCTGGTCACCCCGACCGAGCCGGTGCTGATCATGGTGATCGCGGTCACCTCGTGGCTGTCCACCGCCCGGCTGGTCCGCGGCGAGTCGCTGTCGCTGCGGGTCAGGGAGTACGTGCAGGCGATGCGGGTGATGGGCGGCGGCAGCACGCGGGCGGTGGTGCGGCACATCGCGCCGAACGCCGTCGGCACCATCATGGTCAACCTCACCTTCCAGGTGGCGGACGCGATCGCGCTGATCGTGGCGCTCAGCTATCTCGGCCTGGGCATCCGGCCGCCGCAGGAAGACTGGGGTGCGATGCTCAGCAACGGCATCACCTACGTCTCCAACGGCTACTGGTGGCTGATCGTCCCGCCAGGAGTCTGCATCATCTTGATCATCACCGCGGTCATGTGGATGGGCGAGGGCCTGCGTGACGCCGTGGAAGTCCGGCTGCAGCGGCGTTAGACCAGCGACCCGGTCATCGGCAACTAAGCGAAAGAGCAAACAGTCGTATGGCACCTCTGCTTGAGCTTGAGGACGTGCACACTGATATCCGGCTGCGCAGGAGCACCGTGCACGCGCTGGACGGAGTCAGCCTGACCGTCGAGGCCGGCGAATGCGTCGGCGTCGTCGGCGAATCCGGCAGCGGCAAGACGATGACCGCGCTGTCGATCATGCAGCTGCTGCCGCACGGCGGGTACATCACCGGCGGCCAGATCCGGCTGGAAGGCCAGCCGATCTCCACGCTGAGCAATGACGACATGCGCCATATCCGGGGCAACGCGATCGGGATGATCTTCCAGGACCCGATGACCTCGCTGAACCCCACCATGACGATCGGCGAGCAGATCGCCGAGACGGTCCGGCTGCACCGTGGCGCGGATAAGGAAAAGGCGCTGGCGCGGGCCGTGGAGGTGCTCGGCCTGGTCGGCATGCCGCGGCCGGAAGAACGGATCCGCGCGTATCCGCACCAGCTGTCCGGCGGCATGCGGCAGCGGGTGATGATCGCGATGGCGCTGGCGTGCGAGCCGAAGCTGCTGATCGCGGACGAGCCGACCACCGCGCTTGACGTGACGATCCAGAAGCAGATCCTGGAGCTGATCGACGGCCTGCGCAAACAGCTCGGCATGGCGGTGATCCTGGTCACCCACGACCTGGGCGTCATCGCCGGCCGGGCGGATCGCTCGGTGGTGATGTACGCGGGCCGGGTGATGGAGGCGACCAGCACCACGGGGCTGTTCGCCAACCCGCGTCACCCCTACACCGAGGCGCTGTTCGAGGCCCTGCCGGAGAAGGCCGCCGAGTCCAACGGGCGGCTGTACAACATCCCCGGGCAGCCACCTGACCTGTCCGCCCCGCCGCCCGGCTGCAAGTTCGCCGCGCGCTGCCGGTACGTGCAGGACCGGTGCAGGGAGGAAGAGCCGTCCCTGGAAGGGGCCGGCCAGGACCACTCGTACCGGTGCTTCTTCCCGGTCGGCGAGGTCGCCGAACCGGCCAGGCGGGCGGCCGCCGCCGTCGCGGAGCGGGTAGCCGCCGAGCGGGCGGTTCGCGTCAGCGACGCCAAGCCGCTGCTGGTCATCGACCACCTGGTGAAGGAATTCCCGGTAACGGCCGGCGCGGTGCTGCAGCGCAAGATCGGTACGGTGAGCGCGGTCGCGGACATCAGCTTCTCCATCGCACCCGGCCAGACCTTCGGCATGGTGGGGGAGTCCGGCTGCGGCAAG
>Ga0224568_1000170_pt1 | contig 11180 bp, 9 predicted proteins | sample CLU5metagenome_FD_182727 | JGI IMG/M metagenome (GOLD analysis project Ga0224568, IMG submission 182727) | Spruce litter microbial communities from Bohemian Forest, Czech Republic - CLU5 | ecosystem: Environmental > Terrestrial > Plant litter > Unclassified | place: Czech Republic: South Bohemian... | reverse complement strand
CGTACAGTCACGCACGGCAGGAACATGGCGGGAGCCCGCGCCCTGCTGCGGGCGACTGGCGTAGCCCGCGAGGACATCGGCAAGCCGATTATCGCCGTGGCCAACAGCTTCACCGAGTTCGTCCCCGGGCACGTGCACCTGCGCGAGGTCGGCCAGGTCGTGGCCGACGCGATCCGCGCGGCAGGCGCGATACCCAGGGAGTTCAACACAATCGCGGTCGATGACGGCATCGCGATGGGACACGGCGGCATGCTGTACTCGCTGCCCAGCCGCGAGCTCATCGCCGACTCGGTCGAATACATGGTGAACGCGCACTGCGCCGACGCGATGATCTGCATCTCGAACTGCGACAAGATAACCCCCGGCATGCTGATCGCTGCCATGCGGCTGAACATCCCGACCGTGTTCGTCTCCGGCGGGCCGATGGAGGCGGGCAAGCCGGTAACCGGCTCAGTCAAGCTGGACCTGATCGACCCGATGGTCGCCTCGGCGGACCCGTCGGTCTCGGACGCTGAGCTGCTCGCGATGGAGGAGGCCGCGTGCCCGACCTGCGGGTCGTGTTCGGGCATGTTCACCGCGAACTCGATGAACTGCCTGGCCGAGGCGATCGGCCTGGCCCTGCCCGGCAACGGCACCGTGCTGGCCACGCACACCGCCAGGAAGGCGCTGTTCGACCGGGCAGGCACGCTGATCGCGGAGCTGACCAGGACCTATTACCAGGACGGGGACGAGTCGGTGCTGCCCCGCGCGATCTGCACGCGGGACGCGTTCGAGAACGCGATGGCGCTTGACGTGGCCATGGGCGGCTCCACGAACACGATCTTGCACCTGCTGGCGGCCGCGCACGAGGCGGGCGTGGACTTCGGCCTCAAGGAGATCGACGAGCTGTCCCGGCGGGTACCCTGCCTGTGCAAGGTCGCGCCGTCCAGCTCCTACCACGTCGAGGACGTGCACCGGGCCGGCGGAATCCCGGCCATCCTCGGCGAACTGGACCGGGCCGGGCTGCTCAACCGAGGCGTCAGGACCGTGCACTCCGCTTCGCTGCAGGACTTCCTGGCTGCGTGGGACCTGCGTGCCGACTCGGTGTCCGCGGCGGCGGTCGAGCTGTATCACGCGGCGCCGGGCGGGGTGCGGACGATCAAGCCCTATTCGCAGTCGGCCACGTGGTCGGCACTGGACACCGACCGCGAAGCGGGCTGCATCAGGGACCTGGCGCATGCCTACAGCGCCGACGGCGGGCTGGCCGTGCTGTACGGGAACCTGGCACCAGACGGTGCGATCGTGAAGACGGCCGGGGTACCGGCAGAGCTGCTTACCTTCTCCGGCCCGGCTGTTGTCTTCGAATCGCAGGAGGACGCCGTTGACGGCATCCTCGGCGGTGCGGTCAAATCCGGTGACGTGGTCATCATCAGGTACGAGGGGCCGCGCGGCGGTCCCGGCATGCAGGAGATGCTGTACCCGACCAGCTTCCTCAAGGGCAAGGGCCTTGGCCGCGCGTGTGCGCTGATCACCGACGGGCGCTTCTCCGGCGGGACCTCAGGCCTGTCCATCTGCCACGCCGCGCCCGAGGCGGCGGGCGGCGGGGCCATCGCGCTGGCGCAGAACGGCGACACCGTGGTCATCGACATCCCGCGCCGGTCGCTGTCCCTGGAGGTCCGCCATGACGTGCTCGAATCGCGGCGCGCGGCGCTGGTCAGCGCCCTTGGCGGGTACCGGCCGGCGTCGCGTCAGCGTGCGGTAAGCCCTGCGTTGCAGATCTACGCCGCGATGGCCACATCGGCGGCCACCGGCGCGGCACGGGATGTCTCGCTGATTGCCGGTACCTCGTGACCAACGGCGCTTCATGACCGGGACAGGATTGTTCTCGTGACGGGATTCGTCCGCGATGCCAGGTCGGCGGACGCCGCTGACCTGGCTCGGGTCCAGGTAGCGAGCTGGCAGTGCAGCTACGACGGCATTGTGGCCGCGGAACTGCTCGCCGAACTGACCGGTGCGGACGCCGTGCCAGCGTGGGCGCAGCGATGGCAGGACGCGATCTCTAACCCGCCGACGAGCAAGCACCGGGTCCTGGTCGCGGTCACCGACGACACCCGTGCGGTGGTGGGCTTCGCCTCGGTCGGGCCCGCCACCGACCAGGACCGGTGGCCTGGCACCGACGCCTCGCTGTACGAGCTGCGGGTGCTGCCGGAACAGACCCGGCAGGGGCACGGCGGCCGCCTGCTGCACGCGGCCGCCGCCACGCTGGCCGACGACGGCTTCCACACCATGAGCACGTGGGCTGTTGCGGCCGACACTGCCCTGCGCGAATTCCTCGAATCGTCCGGCTGGGCACTGGACGGCGCCCGCGCCGACCTGGATGTCGGCGTTACCGTGCCAGCCGTGCGACTGCACACGCAAATCTCCGAATAGGATTCGCGGGTGGCAACTGCGCAAGAGTGGATATCCGGGACCAGACCGCGGACACTGCCCGCGGCCGTCGTGCCGGTACTGATCGGCTCGGGGGTGGCCGCCGGATACAGCAGGTTCTCCTGGTGGCGGGCGGGGCTCGCGTTGCTGGTCGCGCTTGCGCTGCAGATCGGGGTCAACTACGCCAACGACTACAGCGACGGCGTGCGCGGGTCCGACGACAAGCGGGTCGGCCCGGTACGACTGGTAGCGGCGGGCCTGGCACCGCCGCGGCAGGTGCTCGCCGCCGCCTTCGGCGCCTTCGCGCTGGCAGGCGCGCTGGGCCTGGTGCTTGCCGCGGTCTGCTCGTGGTGGCTGGTGGCAGTCGGGGTCGCGTGTATCGCCGCCGCCTGGTTTTACACCGGCGGATCGCGGCCCTACGGCTACCTGGGCCTGGGCGAAGTCTTCGTTTTCGCCTTCTTCGGCGTGGCCGCGGTGAGCGGCACTGCCTACGTGCAGATGAACCGGCTGAGCTGGCTTGGCCTGGCCGCCTCGGTGCCGGCCGGGCTGCTGGCATGCGCGCTGCTGATGGTCAACAATCTGCGGGATATCCGTTCCGATACGCAAGTGCAGAAAAGGACACTGGCGGTCAGGATCGGCGACGCGCACGCCCGGACGGCTTATCTCGGCGCGCTCCTGTTGCCCTTCGCTTTCGCCGTGCTGCTAGCCCCATGGCGGCCACTGACTTTGCTCGGTTTGCTTGTGCTGCCGCTGGCCCGTATGCCTATCAAGGCAGTACGAGCCGGCGCATCCGGTCCCGCGCTGATCCGGACACTCGGCCAAACCAGCCGGATACAGCTTGCATTCGGCATAGTGTTGACGCTAGGCCTCGCGGTACACATTTCGTGGTGATTGGCGGCTCGCCGTGGAAAAAAGTGCCGTATTCCGCGCATCCTGGCTTGCGACGCGGTACTCTCCACATAATCCCAGGTGAGCGCCAGTGCCAGCGCTAGATAGACACGTAACGAGTCACGTAACGAGTAAGGTGTAGCTGTTGCAAATGTCTCCGGCCGGCCAGGGCGACAATAGCGCAACGTTCCTCACCGAGTTCCGTGCGCTCCGTGATCGCGCCGGACTCGACTACATCGAGCTAGCGGCCAAGGCACATTTCCCGACCGAAGTCCTGCTGGAAGCAGAAGCCGGTCCCAGCCTGCCAAGTCTGCCGGTGCTGGCCGCCTACGTGCGCGCCTGCGATGCCGACGTGACCGAATGGGAAGAACGGTGGCGACGGCTCGCGGTCGGCGCGCCGGACCAACTCATCGTGGACGGCGGCCAAGATGACAGCGGCCTGCCGGTCCGGCTGGCCGGCGCGAGCCCGGCCGCGATGGCTGGCGCCCGCGCGGGCGTCACGGTCGCCCCAGCCGATGTCCATGATCCCGAGCGGATCAAGGCGGCACTGCGCGCCCACCGCGCCAGGACCGAATCCGCGGTCACGCAGTCCGGCTCGGCCGGTAACGGCTCGGCCGGTAACGGCTCAGCCGGCAACGGCTGGGGTTCCGGTAACGGCTGGGGTTCGGGTAGTGACCGGGGTTCGGCTAACGGCGGCGGGCACAGACCGCTCACGACGGCCTTTTCCGCCGCGGACTGGCCGGCCGAGACACCCGAGTCCGCCGCGCCCGCAGCCCCTGCCGCACCACTAGCCCCGGCGCACTACTCCGCCTTGGCTGACTCGTCCTCGACCGGCTCCCCCGCGGCCAGCACCCCCCAAGCCAGCGCGCCGCAGCCCAGTACGCCGCAGGCCAGCCCTCAGCCAAGTAGTGTGCTGCCTGGCAGCGGCCCTGCGGCCGACCGCCACCCCGCCGCCCCGAACGGCATCCGCGGCCGGATCGGCATGCAGGCCGGTCCGCTCGCCAGGAACACGCGGATCAAGCTCAGCGTCATCGCCGCCGTCGTGCTAATCGGCTGCATCTTGCTGATCACCCTCGCCTGACGTCCCTACTCAGGCACCTCGGGCTCGGTCCCGTTCACGGTCGTTTCGCTATCGCCGGCTGGCGGCGCCTCGAGTGCGGCGGTTATCCCGGCGGCGTCCAGGACCTTGCTCAGATCCAACGGCGACGATTCTTCGTCGTCGTCCTTGTCTCGCTGCCGCTTCGGGCGCGGGGCCGCCGGTGCGGCGCCGTTCTGGTCGCCGCTGAAGGCATTGGTGACCATCTTCAGCGCTGAGGTCACCTCACTCGGGATGACCCAGACCGTGTTGCCCTCCCCCTGAGCAAGTTGCGGCAGCATCTGCAGGTACTGATAGGCGAGCAGCTTGGGGTCAGGATCGTTGTCATGGACCGCCTGGAAGACCTCAGCGATCGCCTCCGCCTGGCCTTCCGCCCGCAGCACGGCGCCACGCTTGGCGCCTTCCGCGGTCAAGATGGCGCTCTGCTTCTCGCCCTCGGCCGTGAGAATTTTCGATGCCCTGACACCCTCGGCCGTCAAGATCGCGGCGCGCTTCTCCCGCTCAGCGCGCATCTGCTTCTCCATCGCGTCCTTGACCGACTTCGGCGGGTCGATGGCCTTGAGCTCTACCCGGGTGACCCGGATGCCCCACTTGCCGGACGCATCGTCGAGCACCCCGCGCAGCAGGGCGTTGATCTTGTCACGGGAAGTAAGCGTCTGCTCCAGGTCCATGCTTCCGATCACGCTGCGCAGCATCGTCGCGGTGATCTGCTCGATCGCCTGGATGTAGTTGACGATCTCATAGTCCGCCGCGCGCGGATCGGTCACCTGGAAGAACAGCACGGTGTCGATGAGGACGACCAGGTTGTCCTCGGTGATCACCGGCTGACCGTTGAACGAGACCACCTGCTCGCGCAGGTCGATGACCGGCTTGACCTTGTCGACGAACGGGATGATGAAGTTCAGTCCCGGCTCAAGCGTCTTGCGGTAACGGCCCAGTCGCTCAACGTTGCGCGCACGCGCCTGCGGGATAATCCGCACCGAACGCATCACTGTTAGCACGACAAGCACCGCGAACACCACTGCGATGATGAGTTCGGCCACGATCATGGCAGCTCCTGAGCATGTACGAGGGCGGTGGCACCGTCGATTTGCCAGACTTCGACCTTGGTGCCGACCGGGATCACCTGCGACTCGTCGTAGGCACGTGAGGACCATTCCTCACCGCCGATGCGGACTCGCCCGCCGTCGCCGGTGACTTCCGCAATTACGATCGCGGGGCGGCCGACCAGTGCGGCCGTTCCGGTACGCAGCAGCGGAGGCTGCTTGATGTGCCTCATCGCGATCGGCCGGATGAAGCCGAGCCCGGCGCCGGCCGCCACCACGAACGCCACGATCTGGATGGCGAAGTCAAGGTGGAAAGCACCGGCCACCGCGGCGACCAACGCCGCTACCGCGATCAAGCCAAAGGCCAGCGTCGTGGTGACGAGCTCGGCGACACCGAGCAACGCCGCCACTATCAGCCACACGATCCAGGACGTCATAGCCGCTCCGCGGAGATCTTGTCACTTGACTGTAACTCCGGCCGATATCTTTCGCATCACAACACAAGTGCGACCTTAAGCGACCGAAAAGTCGCACATAGTTACCATTCACTTGCTACCCTAAGAGTTTGAACATATTCAAACCGCAACAAATGCCCTTCTCGGTCCTGCTCGGGATTTCCGTCGACCTACACTCTTGAGGTAGGGCCGTTCGCGGCTGAACTGGTCCAGGAGGTACCTGGTGGAACGTGGCGATGCCGAAACCGGCCGCGACGCGTACGGCCAGAGCCAGCTCAGCCGTGATGGGAGCGGGTACGAAAACCGTGGGGGAACGCTGGAGAGCGCGGAAGACGGCGATTATGGCCATTTGCTGCGCCGGCCCGACGAGGCGCCAGCACGGTCATCAAGGTTTCGTCCCGGCCGGTCGCGCGCTCGCTCGGCCGGTCAGGGCAACGGAACCCCTGATCAGGACGGCGGGACTGCTGGGCAACCCAACGGAAGTCCCGGCCAACCCAACGCGATGCCGGACCCGAGACTAGGCCGCGACACCGTGGCCTCTGCCGGTGTCACAACCGACGGCGGCCCGGCTACTGGCGTGCCGGTAACCGGCAGCCAGCCCGGCCCCGGACCCGGCGGACCATACGGGCAGTGGCCGCAGAACGGCACGGCGGTGCCGCCTTCGGCACGCCAGTACCTGCCGAACGGACGGCGGATACCGCCACGCCCAGACCGATCGTTCCGCACGCCTAACCTGGCGCCGAACGCCAGCCAGGCACCCTATCCGGGCAACCGCCCCCGCCCAGTCCCGGATCCTGCCACCCAGGCTCCCAGAACACCAGGCCAGGGACCGCAAGCTCAGGCAACTACGGGCGCGGCGCCGCAGTACCCAGGCGCGGCGCCGCAGTACCCAGGCGCGGCGCCGCGCAATCCGGCGCCCGGTTGGCCAACCCCCGGCCCGCCGCCTGGCCCAGGCCCGGCAGGCCCCGGCCCCGCTATACATGCTCAGGCAGGCCCCGGTCCCGCTGCACATGCTCAGGCAGGCCCCGGCCCCGCTGCACATCCCCAGGCAGGCCCCGGCCCGTCTAGATATTCCCCAACCGGATACGGCCCTGCGAGTCCCGGACCAGCCAGCCAGGCACCGCCAGGCGGCGGACCCGGCCCGGCCGGCCAGGGTGGTGCGCCCTTCCGCGAACAGCCTCGACCACAAACCCAGTCTCCCCGCATGGGCCCCGGCCAGGCGCCGCACACCAGCCAGCCGCCGCACACAAGCCAGCCCCCGCGCACAAGCCAGGCGCAGCACACAAGCCAGGCGCCGCACACAAGCCAGGCGCCGCGCACAAGCCAGCCGCCGCGGACCGGCCAAGCACCGCGCGGCGCCCAGAACCCGCGTGGCAATCAAGCGCCGCATAACACGCAGGACCCGAGGGCTGGCCAGTTCCCGCGCGCCAGCCAGCCGCCGCGGATGAGTCCGCCCCGCACCGGGCCGTACGTCCGTAACGGCCAGTACCCGCGGTACGGACAGCCGCCGCGCACGAGCCAGACTCCGCGAACTGGCCCATATCAGCGCGACGGCCAGTACCAGCCCGGCAGCCAGTACCAGCCAGGCGGCCAGTACCAGCCAGGCAGCCAGCCGGCCTCCGACGGCCAGGCCGAGCGGCCGGGGACCCATAATGAGCGGCCGGGCACGCCCGCCGCGCCCCCTGGGCGCACCAGCCAGCTGATCCGCCAGCGCGACGCGGCCGTGCCTGAGCAGTCCACGCTCACCGGCACGGAGCCAATCGCCGCGATCGCGCCGGACGGGCTCGACTCGTTCGCGCGGGACCTGCGCGCCCTGCGGGCCAAGGCTGAACTGGACTACCCGGAAATGGCAGAACGCTCGCATTACACGATGAAGACACTGGCGTCGGCGGCCGGCGGCCTGCGGCTGCCCACCTTGCCCGTCGCCATGGCCTTCGTGCGCGCCTGCGACGGCGACGAAACCGAGTGGGAAGAACGCTGGCACAAGATCGCCGAGAAGATCGGCGCCGACAAGATCGACTCCAGTGCCGAGGAACAGCCCGCACCCGGTGACACCCTGGCCGGGGCGGACCCGGACCAGCCGGATAAGCAGGCCGATCCCGGCGAGGTCTACGTGATCACCTCCGCACCACCCCGCCAGCCAGATTGGTAACCGGCAGCATCCGCAGCTAGTACTAGCTGCGGATATGACACAATAAGCAGAGTGCTTCCGGTCGATAACCACATACACTCGCAATGGTCGTGGGATACCACGTCGGATGCGTCCATGGCACGTAATTGTGAACAGGCGATCTCTCTCGGCCTACCCGCCGTAGCCTTCACCGACCACCTGGACTTCCTTGATTTCCTCCCCGCGGACCGGATCGCGACGGAAGATCTCGACCCGCACCGGTACGGGCGGATGCGGCGGCTCGACATCGACGGCTACCTGGCCTGTGTTCAGGAGTGCCGCGAGCGCTATCCCGCACTGCGCATCCTGACCGGGGCGGAGATCGGTGAGGCACACCTGTTCAATGCCAGCGCGAGCGCCGTCGTCACCGCCACCGGCTTTGACCGGGTGCTCGGCTCGGTGCACGCGATACCGCTCAACGGGAAGCTGACGGCGGCCGAGGACCTCTTCCGCCTGCTGCCCGCCGACGAGGCGATGCGCCGGTACTTCGCCGAGGTCATCGCGCTGATCGAGGGCAGCGACGTGTTCCAGGTCCTCGCCCACCTGGACTTCGCCCGGCGGAGCTGGCCGGTGACAGCCGCCCCGTATGAGGAGAAGGCGTTCGAGGCGGAGTACCGGTCGGTGCTGACCGCGCTGGCGGCGAGCGGGCGCTCACTTGAACTGAACACCAAGAGTCCGCTGGCCCAGGTTGAGCTGCTGCGCTGGTGGCGTGAGGCCGGTGGTGTCACGCTCTCGTTCGGCAGCGACGCGCATCAGCCATGGCGGGTAGGTGACAAGTTCCGCGACGCTGTCGCGATCGCGGATGCGGCGGGCTTTGCCCCCGGCCGCGACCCGTTCGACTTCTGGCAGGCCAGCTAGGAGCTTCTGGCAGGCCAGCTAGGACCGGATCGCCGGCAAGAAACCGGGCCTGGTCTAGGTGGAGGCTAGCCCAGGCCCGAGTCGGTGAAATCTGCTCGGACGTTCTGCTCGCGGGGATATCGAGGGAGCAGGCGGAGCTGCAGGCCGCGGGAGGTGGTCTGAGCTCCGGACCAGGGATCGGGCGGAACACGGCGGCCCGGGCGGGCCAGCTGGACTCAGGTCCAGGTGTCCGGCAGATGGGGAGACCACGCCAGCGGTGTCACGCCGGGGATGGTGCCGCGGCTCTGGCGATGGACGGCGTACCGCAGCTGCGTGTAGTAGGTCTCGCGGTCGCGGAGTTCGGGCCGCGCTTCGAGTCCTACACTGCGGCTGACACTTCTCCGCGACGGTAGTGCCGCGTACTCGCAGCCGCCATCGCTGCCCGCTCGGTCGCGGGACGGGAGATCGTCATCGGGGTGGTTCATCGCCACGGTGCACCTCAAAATTCATTGTCGAACTTGTGTGCGTTCCGCCCTGGTCAACTAGGAACGCCTTCTGTTATCTACGGAGCGGAGTTCTTTCGCTACCTTTAGTAGTGTAACTGTGCGTACGGTACCCATTGCAATGAGTTGCAGGGTAATAATTACATATCCTCCAGGTAAGTACCTGGACGAAGTGGCGCAGAGTAGCGGAAACAGCAGGTCAGCGGCACAAACGGTGACCAGGCAGCGACTTGGGGGTGCCAGGTTAGTCTGTTATGAGAAAATTACTGTCCGCGCATGATGTCGCCGATGATGCCGCCCATCATGCCGCCTTCAACTGGCTGGGCAGCACTCTGCGTAGTCAGGTAAGGCTGAAGTGCGTGCGCGAGAATCGGCAGCGGCATGGATTGCAACCACACCTGACCGGGGCCAGTTAGTGCCACCAGGTGGAACCCGTCGTCGCCGAAGGCCATGTTCATGATCCCGGGCACCTGGGTGATCTGGAATTGCACGCTCGCTTCGAACATGCCGATGTGCCCGGGGTGCGCCATCAGCGTCTGACCCGGCGCCAGCGTGTAGTGAATGAGCTCACCGGACAGCTCGATCCAGGCGGTGCCCTGGCCTTCTAGCTTTTGCAGGATGAAGCCGTCACCGCCGTAGATCCCGGCCCGGAAGCCCTGCTGGAATCCGCTGCCTGGGACGATGCCCGGCGTACCGCACAGCCAGCCGTGCCGGTGCACCATGAACGCCTGCCCGGGAGCGATGTCTACGGGCATGATGTGCCCGGGTAGCTTAGCCGCGAACGCGACCATGCCCGGGCCGCCCTCGGCCTGGTACCGGGTCAAGAACATCGACCCGCCGCCGATCATCCGCTTGATGCCGCCCATCAGGCCGCCGCCCAGGTGACCGCCGCCCAGGTGGCCGCCGCCGACCGCACCGCCGCTGGCGCCGCCGCCCATGCTCTGGGACAGCTGAACGTTCGGCGTCATCCAGGCCAGCTCGCCGTGGATCGTGACGACTTCTTCCCCGGGCTGCAAGGTAATCTCGAGCACGGGCATCGTGGTGCCCTTGATGTCAGCCTGCATGGCCCCGATCCTATTGCCAGCACCGGCTCGCCCGGGGGGACTCGGCACAGCGGCTGGCTGGTACCGGGTACCCGCGCCAGATATCTGCACCTATATCCGCACCGGTGCCCGGCCCGCCGCCAGAGTACCGGCGCCGACCATGTCCGATTCCCGCCAGTAACCAGTCCGGCGGCCGGGTTTACTTGGGACCGTGGACGACGACCAGTGCTATCAGGCCGCGGTGAGCAAGGACGCCAGGTTCGACGGCGTGTTCTTCATCGGCGTGACCTCGACCGGTATCTACTGCAGGCCGTCCTGTCCGGCGATCACGCCCAAGCGCGCCAACATGCGGTTTTACCGCGGCGCCGCCGCCGCGCAGGAAGCCGGCTTCCGGGCCTGCAAGCGCTGCCGCCCGGACGCCTCCCCCGGCTCGCCGGAATGGAACATCCGCGCCGATGTCGTGGGCCGGGCCATGCGGCTGATCAGCGACGGCGTCGTCGACCGCGACGGGGTGGCCGGGCTGGCGTCGCGGCTGGGTTACGAGCAGCGGCAGGTGCGCCGGCTGATCACCGCCGAACTCGGTGCCGGACCGCTGGCCATCGCCAGGGCGCAGCGCGCGCAGACGGCCAGGGTGCTGACCGAGACGACCAGGCTGCCGCTGTCCGAGATAGCGTTCGCGGCCGGGTTCACCAGCATCCGCCAGTTCAACGCCACCATGCACGAGGTGTTCGCGGCT
>Ga0224568_1000169_pt1 | contig 11316 bp, 13 predicted proteins | sample CLU5metagenome_FD_182727 | JGI IMG/M metagenome (GOLD analysis project Ga0224568, IMG submission 182727) | Spruce litter microbial communities from Bohemian Forest, Czech Republic - CLU5 | ecosystem: Environmental > Terrestrial > Plant litter > Unclassified | place: Czech Republic: South... | reverse complement strand
TGCGCAAGCTGAGCGGCCAGTGGGCAGCCAACGACACGACGCTGCGGCCCTGGCTTAACCGGACCCGGGACAGCTACCGCAAGCTGGCCGGCCAGGCCGACCTCGCCGTGCTGAACGCGCTGGAGTCGCCGGGCTGGGGTGTCGACTTCATCGCGCCGGTCCCGGCCGGCGTGTCCACCACGATTGAGGAACTGCTCGCCGAGGTGCGGGCAACGCCGCTCGATGTGGCTCACCGCGAGGTCGCCGAGGCACTGCGCCGGCGGGCCGCCGACCCGCGCGTGACCAAGATCCTGACCGGGGACGGCGTCACCGATTATGTCGCTGACGTGCTGGCGCAGGCCTGGCAGGCACTGCTGGCACCGCAATGGCCCACGCTGCGCGCGATCCTTGAGCGTGACGTGGTGTTCCGGGCCGGCCAGCTCGCGTCCAGGGGCTGGGCCGCGGCACTGGACGGGCTCTACGCTGGCCTCAGCTGGCAACAGGATCACATCGAGCTGGCTCCGCATCAGCTAGAGGACTTCGACCTGGGTGGCCGCGGTTTCCTGTTCATCCCGTCAGTGTTCGTCTGGCCAGGCGTCGCGGTGAGCATCGAGACGCCGTGGCCGCCGCTGCTGTGCTACCCGGCGCGCGGCGTCGCCGCGCTCTGGCAGCGCCCGGCCCGGCGCGATCCCGGTGCCGGCCAGCCAGCGGACGCCTTGTCCAGGACCGGAGCACTGGACCGGCTGCTCGGGTCCTCGCGCGCGGCGATCCTGGCTGGCCTCGATCAGCCGGCCAGCACCAGCCAGCTTGCCGCGATTCTCGGCCAGTCGCTCGGCGGCCTCGGCGATCACCTGGCCGTCCTGCGTGCAGCCGGGCTGGTGACCAGGGCACGCTCTGGACGGTCGGTGCTGTACTCGCGCACCCCCGTCGGCGATGCCCTGGTCGCCGCCGCCGGCCAGGACTGAGGCGCCACGGCCAGCCAGGACCGAACGCGCGGCCGGCCATGAAACCGTGCGGGCAGCGCGATACCGCGCACTACGGTCGCGTCGATCAGGACGGCCGCCGCCATGCCGACGCCGAGGACCTTCAGGTCCAGGAACGACATGGTCGCGAAGATGGAGAACACTGCCACGATGATCAGCGCCGCGCTGGTCACCACCCCGGCGCTGGACGCGACCCCGTCCACCACCGCGCCACAGCTCCCGTGTCCCCGGTCACCGCGTAGCGGAGCCCGCCGACCTTACCCAGCGTGGCAGGCAGGATCTTGTCTTGCAGGGTCACCAGCGCGTTGTCAGAGGCCGTGTCTGCTCCGTCTCCGGCCAGCGGCACCGTGACGAGCAGAGCGCGACGCCGTCGAAGATCGTCAGGCCGGTGAGGAACAGCCCGGCCAGGGCCACCATGACGGTGAGGCCGGAGACCACGATGGCCTTGCCTGACGTGCCGGCCGCTATCCGCAGCGCCTGGACGGCAGATGCGCCCCGTGCTCGCTCCTCCCGTTCCCGGCGCAGGTAGAACAGCGAGTAATCCACGCCGACGGCCATCCCGATGACCAGCACGACCTCCGCCGTGCTGGGGTGCTCATCTCTTCTCCTCGTCCGCGTGCGGCGTGTCTTCATGCAGCGTGTCTTCATGCAGGGCGTCGATGACGGTCTGCGCGTTGATCCGGAACTCGAACGGGGCCAGCTCGAAGTACTTCACCGCCTTCCCGTCCTCGGATAGTTCCAGTTGGCCAGTAACCATGTCTGCTTTCTCCAGCCTGTCCAAATGCATATAGAGCAGCGGCCGCGACATGGCGAGCCTGCGGGCGAGCTCACTGAGGTGCACGCGTCCGCCCGCCAGCTCTGCGATGATGCGCAGGCGCAACGGGTGACCCACGGCGGTGAGCCGGGCCAGCAGTTCCTCGGTAGTCAGGACGAGCACTCCTCGGCGAGGCGTATTCCATCTGCAAGAAAAAACTTGCAGGTGCATGTTTCGGCTGTCAACGACGTTCGGTTTGCTCCTCGTAATTTCGCGATATATCGTGGAGCAGATCTTCGGACCGGGCCGTGCTGGCCTGGTTGTCGCGGGCAGAAGTCATTGACGGAGGGCGGCGCTATGGCGACCGGATACAACATTCGCGTCGGGGACGCGGAGCGTGAGGCAGCCGCCGGCCAACTGCGTGAGCACTACGCGGATGGCAGGATTACTCTCGACGAACTGAACGAGCGCCTTGACCAGGCGTTCGCGGCCAGGACCCGGGCCGACCTGAACGTGGTCATGCGCGACCTGCCGGTGGCGCCGCGGCCGGTGCTGCCAGCGCCGGGTAGTTCTCGCTCCTCCGGCTCAGGCTCGTCCAGGTCAGGCTCGCGCGGATTCGCGTTCCTGAGCCCGGTATTCGCGCTGCTGTGGCTGTGCCTGGTCGTTGGCGGGGTGGCCCTGTTCGGGCTGGGCGATAAGCCGATCGCGGTCGTGCTGCTGCTGGCCGCGCTGGCATTCCTGCGCAAGCTTTTCGGCCGTCGGCGCCGTGGCCGTGGCCGCGGTCGCGGCGGCCGCGGGCGCCGTCGCTGAGACACACCGGCAGCAATCGGGGGCCATCCGCCTTTCCGAGAGGGCCAGGCACGTTCTATCTTGGTTTATAGAGGTAGAACGGGTCGGCTGGCTCAGGAACGGGATGCCCATGCGATATGACGTCCGCAGCGGTGCGATGGAGCCATGCGAACCGGAGCAGCAGGTGCCCGGATGGACCGCGCTCAGCAGAGCCGGATACGACCTGCGGATCGGCCACGCGGAGCGGGACGCGACCATCGCCACGCTTCGCGAGCACTTCGCGGCCGGGCGGCTGACACTGGACGAGCTGACCGAGCGCATCGACGGCGCGCTCGCCGCCAAGACGCAAGGGCAGATCGACGCGCTGATGGCCGACCTGCCGCGGCTTCGTCCGCAGCGGCCGCCGGCCACGCGGACACCGCACGCCGAGCCGTCCGACACCGGCCGCTACCTGGTGCTGATGCTGCTGCTGTTCACCATCGCCGCCTGGCTGCTGATGATGGCCTTCATGGCCTACCGGACCGGCACCTACGGCGGCTATGGCGGCCAGTAACCCAGCCAGCCAGTGACCCAGCCAGCCAGTAAACCGAACCTCAGCCGTCGGTCAGTGCCCGCTGCGGCACGACCAGATAGCGGAAGTCCGGTGGTGCGGCCGCCTTCTTGCGCAGCACACCGCTGATCACAGCCGGCTTGCTTGGCCCGCTGAACTGGACCCGGATCCTTGCCTCGTCGCCATCAGCGGAGGCGGCAGCGGTAAGCGCCGCGCCGAGCCCGTCCAGCAGGTAGTGCGGGCTGAACGCGATGGCGTGCTCATCTCCCTCGAATTCGGCAGTCACGGTCTCTCTCGCCCGGGCCTGGCCTTCGGTGCCGGCCTCTATGGTGACCATTCCCGCCTCGAAAGACAGCCGGACCGGCGTGCCACGCTCGGCCACCAGCGCAACCCGCTTCACCGCCTCGGCCAGCAGCGCGGCCGGCATATCGCCGCAGCAGCCGAACTCGCCGGGGAAGCGTGACTTGTACTTGATGAACTCCCCCGCGATAAGGCGGGTGGTCAGGCGGCGCCCGGCGGACTCGAATCCGATCATCGCGTCGGCGGCGTGCTCATCGCTGCCCGCCTGATGACGCAGCAGCACCTGAACCGGCGTTCCCTGCGACATCATCCGCGCCGCATCGGCGAGGGTCCTGGCCGGGGTCAAGATCGTTGCCGCGACGTCCGGCTGCGTCGGATCCCAGCCGAGCTCGCGCATCGCCAGCCGGTACCGGTCCGTGGCGGCCAGCGTCATCGTGTCACCGGTCAGTTCGATGTTCACCCCGGTCAAAATCGGCAGCGTGTCATCGCGGCTGGCGGCCGGCACGACCTGGCTGATCGCGGCGGCGAGCACCGCGCCATCCACGGTCCCGGCCAGCACGGGCAGTTCAGGCAGCGGCGGGTAGTCCCCCACTGGCAGCGTGACCAGAGTGAAGGACGCAGCGCCGCAGGTCAGTGTCACATCGCTGGCCGCGTCGTCGACCTGCACGGTGAGGGCAGGCAGACTGCGCGTGATCTCGGCGAGCAGGCGCCCGGGTACCAGCACCGTGCCCGGCTCGGCCACCTCGGCCGGCACCCGGATCCTGGCTGATATCTCGTAGTCGAAGCAGGCTAGGGTCAGCTCGGCTGAGGTAGCGGTGACCAGCATCCCGGACAAGATCGGCAGCACCGGCCGGGTGGGCAAGGCGCGCGCCACCCAGGCAACCGCCTCGGTCAGCGTGTCCCGCTCGATACTGAACCGCATAGTCCGCCAGCCCTCCGCTTCCAGCCTTGCCCTCGGACATACTCGCATGAGGGTCTGACATTTACCGGCAGCCGGCCTCGCGGACCCACGCCAGAGAGCGGGCCGCAGTGAGCCTCAGAGCAGGCCCGGCGGCACCGCCGCTAGCGCCGCGTCGATCGCCCTGGCCAGTTCCCGAGCCGAGGCAGCGGTCAGCTCGACCGCTACCCGTGCCGACGGGCCGGCGGCGGGGTCAAGAAAGTCGATGTTCAGCGTATGGTCGGCCGGCGCGTGCACCGGATGGTCGTAGTACACGGTCGCGTCGGTCACCTTGATCCAGCCGGCGGTGCCTTTGCCACTGCCGCTGATGGTGATCTTCTCCGTCTGGTAGGTGCACATAGGTATCCAATGTAGGCCACGTGAAAGACTCGGGGTATGACCTACGTCGCCGCTGATGACCGCTACGCCACGAGTCCCTATCGCCGCTGCGGGCGCAGCGGGATCAAGCTGCCCGAGGTGTCTCTGGGCCTCTGGCAGAACTTCGGCGGCAGCAGGCCAATCGATGACCAGCGGGCCATCATCAGGCGCGCCTTCGACCTGGGCGTCACGCACTTCGACCTGGCCAACAACTACGGGCCGCCATACGGCAGCGCTGAGGCGAACTTCGGCCAGATCATGGACTCCGACCTGCGCCCGTACCGGGACGAGATGATCATTTCCACCAAAGCCGGCTATGACATGTGGCCTGGCCCGTACGGGGAATGGGGCTCGCGTAAGTACCTGCTGGCCAGCCTCGACCAGTCGCTGCGCCGGATGGGCCTGGACTACGTGGACATCTTCTACTCGCACCGCTTTGACCCGGACACACCGCTCGAGGAGACGATGGGCGCGCTGGACACCGCCGTCCGGTCAGGGAAGGCCCTGTACGTGGGCATTTCTTCGTATTCGGCTGAGCGGACGGCGCAGGCTTGCGCCATCCTGCGTTCGCTCGGTACGCCGCTGCTGATCCATCAGCCGTCGTATTCCATGCTTAACCGGTGGATCGAAGGTCCCGCGCCCTCACTGCTGGACGTGCTGGATCAGGAGGGCGTCGGCTGCATCGCGTTCTCCCCGCTGGCACAGGGGGTGCTCACCGGCAAGTACCTGAACGGCGTGCCGGACGGCTCCCGCGCCGCGCTCACCGGCGGTTCGCTGTCCCAGGGCCAGCTCACCGGCAAGACGCTCAGCCATGTGCGGGCGCTGGCCGACCTCGCCGCGGCACGCGGTCAGTCGCTGGCCCAGTTCGCGTTGTCCTGGGTGCTGCGCGACCAGCGGGTCACCTCAGCGCTGATCGGCGCGAGCAGCATCGCCCAGCTGGAGGAGAACCTGGCCGCCGCCGGCCACAGCGACTTCACCGCGGCCGAGCTTGCCGCGATCGACCGCGATGCGGTCGAAGCAGGCATCAACATCTGGTCGGCGTCCAGCGGCGGCTGACCCGGCCGGGCTGGGCTCAGCCCGGCTAGCTCAGCCCGGCTGAGCCCAGCCCGGCTAACTCAGCTGCTGGCCGAAGAAGGCCCAGATCTTCGCCCAGCCGTCCATGGCCGCCTCCGGCCGGTACGCGGGGCGGTTAACGGCGAAGAAGGCGTGGCCCGCGCCGTCGTAGGAGTGGAACTCATACGACTTGCCTTGCGCCTTGAGCTCCTCTTCCAGTTCAGTGACCTGCTCGGGTGAGGGGTACTTGTCCTCGGCGCCGAAAAGGCCGAGCAGCGGGCAGTTCAGGTCCTTGATCAGGTGCTTGATCGGGCGTGCCTTCATCGGGAAGTCAGCCGGGACCTCGCCGACGACATACGCGCCATAACAGTCGACAGCCGCGTTGAGCGGCAGGCTGCACGCGGCGAGTACCGACTGGCGTCCGCCGGAGCAGTAGCCGATGACGCCTACCTTGTCGTTGCTGGTGGACAGGCTGCGCAGGTAGGCCGCGCCGCCAGCAACGTCGCCGATCAGGCGGTCGTCGGATAGTCCGCCCTTGGCTCGCGCGGCGGCAGCGGCGTCGTCGGGGGCGGCGCCAGGCGCGTCCCGGTGGTACAGGTTCGGCACTACCGCGTTGTATCCGTGCACCGCGAAGGTGCGGGCAATTTCCTTGGTCTGCTCGTCGTAGCCGGGCATGTGGTGGATGACCACGACCGCGCCGTGCGGACCCTCGCTCATGGGCCGCGCAGAATAAGCCTCGATCTGGTCGCCCTCGTGGCCGGTGATCGTGATTGTCTCGGCCAGTATCGCGTCGTACATACCAGGCTCCCTCGGGGCAAGTTCAGTGTTTGGCAAGCAGTGTTTGGCAAGCAGTGTTAGCAAGCGCTGAGATCCTATAACCACCTCCCGCGCGGGGCTGGCGCGCGGTGATGGCTTCCGGGCTTGCCCGCCCCTGTGGCGCCGCCGGGCAAGCCCGAATACCATCCCGCTTACCGCTACCAGCCATGAGTACGCACGGCTCTCAGTACGCACGCCTCATCCGGGCATCCACCCGGACTCCGGCACCGGTGCCTGCTGTGCCAGGAGCGGAAATCATACCCGCATCGCCGGTTTCACACCGTGACGCTGGCCGGAATCGTGCCAGGTTACTTCTCGTTGACAGCGCCTATACCGTGAGAACGTGCAGATCAGGGATGCTGTCGACGAAGACTGGCCAGCTATCTGGCCGATCGTGCAGACAGTCGTCGCGGACGGCCAGACGTTCACCTGGGACCGGGATGTCACCCAGGACCAGGCCAGGGCCAGCTGGATGCACCAGGCGCCGGGCCGCACTTTCGTCGCCGTCGACCAGGACGGGACCATTGCCGGCACCGCCGAGGTGCACCCCAACCAGGGCGGCGGCGGCTCGCATGTGGCCAACGCCGGCTTCATGGTCGCCGCCGGGCGCGCAGGCAAGGGGGTCGGCCGAGCCCTCGCCGCGCACGTCCTAGCCCAGGCGCAAGCGGACGGCTACCAGTCGATGCAGTTCAACGCCGTCGTCGAGACGAACACCCGGGCGGTCGCTTTGTGGCAGTCGCTCGGCTTCGAGGTGCTCGCCACCATCCCGGACGGTTTCCGCCACCCGGTACACGGCTACGTAGGCCTGCTTGTCATGTACCGGCGGCTCTGACCGGCTGCTCGCCGGATTGGCCGCCTGGCCGGCCGCCGTCTGCCTGGTCCGGCTGGATATCGGCACGGCTGATCGCCAGGTAGGCCACGCCAGCCGCGACGGCGGCCGTCACCACCAGGGCCGTCCGCCCGTCACCGAATCCGGCACCGCTGATCGAGCGCGGCTTGCTTACGTAGTCGGCGATCGAGGCGCCGAGCGGACGAGTGATGACGTAGGCGGCCCAGAAGGCGCCGACCGCGTTGGCGCCGAACCGCCACGCCACCAGCGGGATCATGATCGCGACGGCGAACAGGACCACCGAGGACAGGTAGCCAAGGCCCAGTGTGGTGGCGGTGAAGTCGCCGAGTGCGGTGCCGAGCGCGAAGGTGACGAAGACCGTCGCCCAGTAGTACTGCTCCCGTCGCCTGGTCACGATGCTGTGGATGGACAGCGTTCCCTCCGCCCGGTACCAGAAGAAGAAGACAGCCGCCAGCACCACGGCCCACAGCACCGTGGTGCCCGCGTACGGGATGCCGAACGTCAGGTGCAGTGTGTCCGACGCGCCGGTACCGAAGATGGCGATCGCGTAGGCGAGGAACCAGTACGCCGTCGCGGTGTACCGGCGGGTGCGGAACTGCCAGGCCAGGCCGATGACGAGCAGGCCGACCTCGACAACGGCGCCGACTAGGTGGCTGCCCAGGGCCAGGTAGTCCGACGTGGCCTCACCGCCGGCCGTGGTCGCCAGCTTGACTACCCAGAACAGCGCGGTGATCTCCGGCACCTTCGCCGCATCAGGCTCGCCGAATAGCCGGCCGGATAGTCCTGTCGTCGTCCTGGCCGGACGCGGCCTGCGGGCAAGGGAGGATGGCACGGCAACCGAGCCTAGAAGCCCGGCCTCCGCGCGTGCCACCCCCTGCGGGACGAAATCCGCGCGGTGCGGCTTCATCCTCAGGTAGGACGCGATCCTCAGCCAGGGCGCGACCGCTGGCAGCGAAGGCGGCCGGACCGGGCTGGCCAGGCCAGCTGGCCGGTAGCCTGCTGGTGAACCCGCGCGAAGGATGCCTGCCGTGAGCACCATGACTGACTACCTGGGCCTGCAGCGGACCGCTCTCCAGCCGCCGCAGGACATTACCAGCGGCTTGTTCGGCTGGGGACGGGCCCTGGTCCGCCGCCACCGGCTGGCCACCGATGCCGCGCTGGCCGCCGTGCTGCTGGCCCTGTCCACGGTGTGGCTAGCCGGATCGACGCTCGCCTCGCCCCGCGCCGCGGCCATCCAGGCGGTCCTGGTCGGCGCCATCGCGCTGCGCCGGATCTGGCCGTCCGCTGTATTCGGCGCCGTCGCTGCCCTCGCCTTCGGCCAGTGGCTGCTCGGCATCCCGCTGATCGGTGACGGAGCACTGGTCATCGCGCTTTACACGGTAGCCGCGCATCAGTCGCGGACCCGGGCGCTGCTGGCCGCCACGCTGCTCGAGGCCGGCGCGATCATGGCCGCGGTGCGGTGGGAGCCTGCTGGTTCCGTGTCCCGCTCGCTGCTTTTCCTGACCGCCACGGTAGTGGCGGCGCTCACCGCCGGGCTGACCGCCGCGTCGGGCAGCAGGTACCTGGCCTGGATGGATGAGCGGGCCAGGCGGCTGGCGGTCGAGCGGGATCAGCAGGCCGCGCTGGCGGCCGCCGCCGAGCGGACCCGGATCGCCAGGGAACTGCACGACATCGTCTCGCACAGCCTGTCCGTGGTGATCACGCTGGCCGACGCGGCCGTCGTGGTCAGCCCCGCCGCTCCCGGCCGGGAGACGATGACGGAGGTCGCCGAGGCCGGCCGCCGGGCGCTGTCGGACATGCGGGCCATGCTCGGCGTGCTGCGCACCGAGCAATCGGCGACGACGTCGCCGCAGCCCGGGCTGAGCCAGCTGGACGAGCTGATCGGCCGGGTCAGGGCGACCGGTCTCACCGTCGGTCTCGCGGTCGAGGGCGAGCCGTTCCCGCTCGGCGCCGCCGCCGAGCTGACCGCCTACCGCATCGTGCAGGAGGCGCTGACCAACACCATCCGGCACGCCGGGGCCACCGCGGCCGGGGTGCGGATCGGCTTCAGCGCACCGCGGGTCACCATCCAGGTCACCGACAACGGCCCAGCAGACGCCCCGGGTAACAGCGGCCACGGCATCGCCGGCATGCGCGAGCGGGCCGCCCTGCACGGCGGCACCCTCACGGCCGGCCCCGGCCCGGACGGCGGCTGGCTGGTCCGCGCCACCTTGGCTCGCCAGTGAGCATCACCGTGCTGCTGGCCGATGACCAGCCGCTGCTTCGCCGGGGTTTCTCGATGATCATCGAGGCCGAGCCGGACCTGACCGTGATCGCCGAGGCCGGCGACGGCGCGCAAGCGGTAGCCGCGGCGCGTACGCACGCACCCGACGTGGTGCTGATGGATATCCGGATGCCTGGCACCGACGGGATCGAGGCGACTCGCCGTATCGTTGCCGCGGACCCGGATGCTCGTGTGCTCGTGTTGACCACCTTTGACCTGGATGAATACGCATTCGGCGCGCTGCGCGCCGGTGCCAGCGGATTCCTGACCAAAGACGTCCGCCCGGCCGAGCTCGTTGCCGCGATCAGGACCGTCGCGGCCGGCGATGCGATTGTCTCCGCCAGGGTCACCCGCCGCCTGCTGCAGGAGTACGCGCACCTGCTGCCCACCGATACCGCCCGCTTCCCCGGACTAGCGGAGCTGACCGAGCGCGAGCGGGAGGTGCTCACCGCGGTGGCACGCGGGCTGTCCAATGCCGAGATCGCCGATGCGTTCTGCGTGTCCGAGACGACCGTCAAATCCCATGTCGGCCGCGTGCTGGCCAAACTCGGCCTCCGCGACCGAGTGCAGATCGTGGTCCTGGCCTATGAGGCTGGCCTGGTCCGCCCCGGCAGCGAGTAACCGCACGCCAGGACCTGAGCAGGATCCAGGTCCCGCGTCAGGTCCAGCTGCGGCCACCGTCCGCAGTCACCAGCGTGACATCTCCGGCGACCAGCCAGCCGTCCTGCGCGGAGCTGAAGCCGATCAGCGGCGGTCCGCTCTCGCTGGCAGGCAGGGTCATCGAGTACCGCTGCCAGCTGGTTCCGCCATTGCTGGTCCGGTACAGGTGCAGCACCGCTGAGTGTCTGCTGTAGTCGGTCGTCCAGGCGAAACCGGTGCCCGGCCCGACCAGCGCGATGCCATCGGTGGGCGCGCTGCCTGGCACCGGGCTCAGCTGATCACCGGTTACCGCCTCCAGATGGTAGTTGTAGCTGGTGTCGATGACGGACATCCAGCCGGTCCAGGCACCGTTGGCGTAGACGAAGCTGGCTGTCCCGCCGACGGTGTCCTTGCCGAGGCGCAGCGTGCCGGCCTGGGTCCAGCTGGCGCCCCAGTCCGAGGTCACCCACTCCCGGACCGGGCCCGTCCCGCCGGCCTGCGGTACCCACGGCTCCCCGCCGCTGTCGGTCAGCAGCAGGCCCTGGCCGTCGGCGGTCAGCCACGGCCCGATCAGCTGCTGGTTGCCGCTCGTGCTGCCCGGCAGCGCGCCGCCAGTGGTCCAGCTGGTGCCGCCGTCTGTTGTCGTCCATAGCCGCCAGCCCGCCTTGGTGTCCGGCGCGTAGCTGACCGCCGCCCCGTCCTGGGCGGACGGGAAGTCAACCTGGGTAACGATGCCAGGCAGATCGGCCAGCTGCGACCAGCCAGACGAGGCGCCGGTGGCCCGCAGGATCGCGCCCGCACTGTCTCCGTCCTGGGCGCCGTACGCCAGCTCCGGTCCGGTCGCGTCCAGGTCGCCGGCCGGGACCGGGACCGGCAGCAGCTGGGTCCAGTGCTGGCCTCCGTCATCGGTTCCGGCCAGCGCGCCCTGGTCGCTGATCGCGTACGCGTCCTGCGCGGTGACCGCGTCCACCGCCGTGATTCCGGCCAGCTGCCAGGGCTGCGACAGCTGCCAGCCGGTGCCCGTG
>Ga0224568_1000168_pt1 | contig 11359 bp, 7 predicted proteins | sample CLU5metagenome_FD_182727 | JGI IMG/M metagenome (GOLD analysis project Ga0224568, IMG submission 182727) | Spruce litter microbial communities from Bohemian Forest, Czech Republic - CLU5 | ecosystem: Environmental > Terrestrial > Plant litter > Unclassified | place: Czech Republic: South Bohemian... | reverse complement strand
AGCGCCTGAAGGTCACCGATGTGGCGGCTCGCTACGTCGTGGCTTACAAGACCAAGCGTGACGGTACACCGCGGCCCAAGTCGTCGCTGGCCAAGGAACGGTCATGCCTGAACATTTATATCCTGCCGACGCTCGGCAACGCCTGGATAGGAGACCTGGATCTGCCCGAGCTAAACGAGACCGTCCGCTCGCTGAGGCTCCGAGATGATAGCCCGGCTTCGCCTGGTACCAAGAGCACCGTAGCCGCGGTGATCCGGCGGTTGTTCGCCTGGGCGCGAGAGGAACGCATCATTCCCTTCAATCCCGCGCTGGAGCTACGTACCGGGTGGGGCGGCTCGGTGCGCCGTAAGACCCTCATTCCCAGCATTCCGCAGGTGCTTCGCATGGCAGAGGCCTTGGACCACTTCAAGCCGGGCCTGGGCGATGTTGCGATCGTCATGGCGTTCACCGGCTTGCGCTGGGAAGAAGCCGTGGCAGTCCCAATCGGCAACGTCGATCTTGATGGCCAGTGGATCACCGTGGATCGCACCGCGAGCGAATCGGGCGGGCGGCGAGATATCCGTGACGACGTGAAAACGCGGGCGGCGGAGCGGGTGGTCGCGATCCCGGACATCGCCATGCCAGCGGTGCGGCGTCTGTCGGAGCGTGGCGCGGCCGGACGCGAGCAGTCAGGTGGGAGGCTGTACGGCAGGCTAATCAACGGTGAGCGTGGCGGATACATCGGCTATGCGATGTGGCGCCGGTACCTGGCCCTAGCGCACGGCTATACGGCTTCCCATAAGGACGGAATCGTCAAGTACACCGCACACGAACTCCGACACGTGTGCGCCTCGCTGCTGATCGCCTCCGGCGCGACAGACATGCAAGTAGCGAACCAGATGGGCCACAGCAGGATCGAGACAACCAAGAACATCTACGGTCATCTGTTCGCCCAGGACCGGACCGCGATCCTCACCGCCATGAACCAGGCGGTCAGCCGACTGTACGTCCTGGAGGAGAACCAGCAAGCACAGGAAGCTGCCTGATCATCGGCACGAAAGAACAAAAGAGACCCCCGGGAATCGGGCTCCTGGGGGTCTCGCGCATTCGGCCCTACAAGTCGTAGGGCCGCGTCTAGGGCCAAACCTTGCATTTCGTGGTGTTCGGGCTGGTGGGCCGTACAAGATTTGAACTTGTGACCTCTTCCGTGTCAGGGAAGCGCTCTCCCGCTGAGCTAACGGCCCCAGTGCCTCGCCAGATGCTACCAGAGCAGCGGGCCATCGCGCGCATTGCAATAGCCGGCTGGTCGGGGCGGCGGGTGGCGGCGGGGGCGTCCACCCGGAGTGCGCCCTGGGTAGAGCCGTCGGCTGATGTGCCGGGGCGGTTTCGGTCAGCTCAGGGCGTGCTCTAGCAGGGAGCGGTGCCGGATCATCCAGGCGGCCGAACTGGCGCGCCAGGCGATGGCCCACACCGCGTGGCCGCCGTCGCCCTGCGGCGTGACGCCGGCCTGGGCGGCCTCGGCGGCACTGTCCCTGATGGCGTACTCGATCATCGCCGTAACCAGGATCCGGCGATCGGCGGCCGCCAGCTGGTAGCCGTCGGCGAAGTGGCGCAGCTGAGCCGCCCGCGCCTGGGCGCTGGGCAGGCCCTGGCGCTCGGCTATGTCGTCGGCGTGCAGCTGCGCGTTCAGCCAGGCGGTGCCCGCGATCTCGTCCAGGCGGCCGGTGGGCCCTGCGGTCGGCCAGTCGATGAAGGCGACCGGCAGCCCGTCGCGGGCCACGATGTTCCACGGGCCGGTGTCGCGGTGGCTGATGATCGCGTCCGGTGCGTCGCTGGCGAACGGCCAGGGGTGCCAGCTGGCGTCCGGCGGCGGCACGAAGCTCGCGGTCGCCAGGTGCAGGTCCCGGAGCAGCGCGCCGACCGCGAAGATGGCTTCGTCGGTCCATGAGCGCGGATCGACGGACTCGCCCGGGATGAACGTGACCACGTCCTCGGGGTCGGCGCTGACGGCTCGCTGGCTGCCGGTGAAGCCGGCCCGCTGCAGATGATCGAGCAGGGCGTGCACCGTCGGTGTCCACGGGCCGGCTGGCCGGCGGACGACGCGGTCAGAGGGACCGTCGGGGCCGGTGACGGGGTCGCTGATTACTACGGGGCCGCGCTGGTCTTTCACTCGTACTAGTGTGCCTGGATGGCTGCTCCCCTCATAGCGGATTATGACCCGGCCTGGGCCGGACGCGGCGCCGAGATCGCCGCCCAGGTGCAGGCCGCCGTCGGCCCGCTGGCGCGGTACGCCGAGCACATCGGCAGCACCTCCATCCCCGGCATGGCGGCCAAGCCGATCTTTGACCTGCAGGTCACCGTGGCCGATCTGGCCCAGGCCGAGCAGGCCTTCGACCGGCCGCTCGGCCTGCTCGGGTTCGCGCTGATGCCGTACCGGCACGATCATGTGCCGGCCGGCTTGGACGACCCGCCCGAGCTGTGGGTCAAGCGGATGTGGCAGCGCAGGGGCCATGCGGAAGCGGACGTGAACCTGCACGTCCGGCTGGCCGGCTCGGGCAACGAACGGCTGGCGCTGCTGTTCCGCGACTGGTTCCGCGCGCACCCCGAGGCGGTGCCCGGGTACGCGCGGTTCAAGACGGACCTGGCGCAGGCGACCGGCGATCTCGGCGTGTACACCGACGTCAAGGACTCCATCGTGGACATGGTCGTCGCGATCGCCGGATCGTGGGCGGCGCAGACCGGCTGGACGCCGCACGGGCTGGCTGGTTAGACGGTCTGGCTGGTTAGCCGTGGCCGGCGGTCTGCCTGGCCGTGACCGGCCAGCCTGGCTGGTTAGAGGGTGCGGGGCAGGCCGAAGGCGGGCAGGAAGCTGTTGTCGACAAAACGGGTGACCGCGGAGATCTGGTCCCCGGTCATGGTCAGCACGATCAGGCCGTGCATGTGCCAGAGCGGGGTATGCGCGTCCTCCAGGTAGCAGCCGAAGGCAGGCTGGCCGTTGGCCCTGGTCGGGACCAGCCGCAGCCGGCGTCCGGCGCGCCACCGCGCGGACTGGCTGAGGAAGGAGCCGATCGCCGCGCGGCCCTGGTACTCGAGCATGACCGGCGGCATGGTGAGCCAGGCGTCCGCGCTGAGCAACGCGACCACGCCATCGATGTCGTCGTCGGCGTACGCGGTGGCGAACCGCTCGGCCAGCTGCTGTTCGGCCGCTGACCGGGGCAGCCTGGCCGTGGCCGGCAGCCGGTCGGGCATGGCGGCCCGGGCGCGTTGCAGGGCGCTATTCACCGAGGTTTCGCTGGTGTCCAGCAGGCCTGCCGCCTCGGCGGCGCGATAGCCGAGCACGTCCCGCAGCACCAGCGCGGCCCGCTGCCGCGGCGGCAGGCGCTGCAGCGCGGTGACGAAGGCGAGCGCGATCGACTCCTTGGCCTCATACCTGGCCTCGGGGCCGGCCGCGGTGTCAGGCAGCCCGTCCAGCAGGGCATCGGGGTACGGTTCCAGCCACAGCGGCTCACTGCTGCGCGTCGGTTCGTTGAGCTGGAACGGTGCCACCGGCAGCGAGCGAGGACGGCGCGCGTCGTCGCGCAGCGCGTTCAGGCAGCGGTTGGTCGCGATCCGGTACAGCCAGGTCCGCATCGACGCGCGGCCCGCATAGTCGCCGAGCCCGCGCCAGGCGGCCAGCAGGGTCTCCTGCAGCAGGTCTTCGGCATCTTGGACGGAGCCGAGGATCCGGTAGCAATGCACCCGCAGCTCGGCCAGGTAGGGACTGGTCAGCTCGTGGAAGGCGGCGCTATCACCGGCCCTGGCCCGCGTCAGTACGACATCGCTCATGTCAGTGCAGACACCGCCAGCGCGCCGAACTCACCGGTGACTTCCCGGTCCGGCCTGTGTCAGTACCAGGCGAGGAGGAAAACATGCACACGACAATAAAGCAGCGCTGGGTACTCGGCCTCACCTCCGTTGCGGCGCTGATGGTTTCGCTGGACATCCAGGTGGTCGCCACCGCGCTGCCGGTAATCAGGGTGCACCTGCACGCCACGCTGGCCGCGCTGGAGTGGACGGTGAACGCGTACACGCTGAGCTTCGCCGTGCTGCTGCTGACCGGCGCGGCGCTGGGGGAGCGGTTCGGCCGGCGGCGCATGCTCGTCGCCGGTGTCACTTTGTTCACCGCGGCGTCGGTGGCGTGCGCGCTGGCACCGGACGCGGGCGCGCTGATCGCGGCCCGTGCCGTCCAGGGTGCGGGCGGCGCCCTGATGCTGCCGCTGACCATGGCGCTGCTGTCCGCGGCCTTCCCGCCGCAGCGCAGGCCGTGGGCACTCGGCATCTTCACCAGCGTGACCGGCATCGCGATACTGGCCGGCCCGGTGCTTGGCGGCGCGGTGGCACAGGGCCTGGACTGGCCGTGGATCTTCTGGCTGAACGTGCCGATCGGCCTGGTGCTGATCCCGCTGATGCTGGTCAGGCTGGAAGATGCGGCTGAGGCCGGCGCCGGCGCCGGTGCCGGTATCGGTGCTGTGCCCGGGCTGGATGTCGCTGGCATTGTGCTGGGCACGGTCGGCGTTCTCGGCGTGGTGTGGGCGCTGATCAGGGCGGCCAGTCTCGGCTGGGCCAGTCCGGAGATCATCGGGACACTAGCCGGGGGAGTTATGATCGCGGTGATCTTTGTTTTGTGGGAGCTGCGGACGGCGCAGCCGATGATGCCGGTGCGGCTGTTCACGTCCCGGCCGTTCGCCGCGGGCAACGCCGTGATCTTCGCGATTATGGCGACGATGATGTCACTGGTGTTCTTCATGGCTCAGTACTTGCAGACCGGGCTGGGCTATGACCCGCTCGGGGCCGGCCTGCGGCTGGTGCCCGGCTGGGCGGCGCCGGTCGTGGTCGCCCCGTTCAGCGGGCGGCTGATCCGGCGGGTCGGGGAGCGGCCGCTGGTGGCCGGCGGCATGGCGATGACCTCGGCGGGCGTGGCCTGGATCGCGCTGGTCAGCAGGACCGGCCTGCCGTACGGGCGGCTGATCCTGCCGCTGATCATCACCGGGGTGGGCGTTTCGCTGGCGCTGCCGTCGGCGGCGAGTTCGGTCATGCGCTCGGTGCAGCCCGCGATGATCGGCAAGGCGTCCGGCACCTTCAACACGCTACGTCAGCTCGGCGGGGTGTTCGGCCTGGCCATCTGCGCCGCGGTGTTCGCCGCGCATGGCGGCTACGGCTCGGCGGCCGCGTTCACCGCGGGGTTCGGCCCGGCGCTCGGCGGGTGCTCGGGCCTGGCCGCGGCCGCTGCCGTCAGCGGGCTGTTCCTGCCCGGCCGGGGCAGGCTGGCCGCGGGTCAGCACCAGCCGGCGGCGATTCAGGTCACGGCGGAGGAGGCTCAGGTGACGGCGGAGGAGGCTCGGGTCACGGCGGAGGAGGCTCAGGTGACGGCGGAGGTGGGCCGGGTCACGGCGGAGACGGCTCAGGTGACGGCGGAGGTGGGCCGGGTCACGGCGGAGGAGGCTCGGGTGACGGCGGAGGTGGGCCGGGTCACGGCGGAGACGGCCCAGCTCAGGGCGGAGGAGGCGGGGTCAGGCGTCGCGCCGGGGTAACTTTCTGGTGCAATGTGGTCATGGAGTGTGTTCGCGACAGCTGGCCACAACATCTGAAAAGGGGACAAAACCACCCGATATATTCCCCTACACTTCGAGATGCCCGAGACCGTACCGCCGCTGAGAGGCCTGCCAGCCGTGTCGATCGCGCATCGTGTCCGTTCCTTCGTGCTAGCCCTGGCCATACCCGCGGCCGCGTTGTCCGCGCCGGTTGCGGCGGGATTGTCCGCGGGGGCCAGCGGCCATGGCGGCGGCCCGAGCTTCGGCGCACCGGCCGTGGCTCAGCTGACCGATACGGTGGAGGACAGCCCGAACTGGGGCGGCTACATGGCGACGGGCACCACGTTCCGCTCGGTCCAGGCGACCTTCACGGTGCCGGAACTGGACTGCACAGTGACGCCGGGCAGCACCAGGAGCCCGGCGCTGGTGGCCGAGTGGGCGGGCCTGGATTCGGTCACCGTGGAGCAGGACGGCATCTCCGGGCAGTGCGCAGACGGGCACGCCGAGTACGCCGCCTGGTATGAGATGTTCCCGAAAGACCCGGTCTATCCTGGGGTCAGGATCAGCGCGGGCAACACCATCGAGGTATCGGTCCGGTACGTGACGGCCAAGGGCGAGTACCAGCTCATCCTGGACAACCTGTCCAGCGGGAAGGGCTTCACCAAGTGGCGGCGGTGCAGCGCGCGTTCGTGCGCGAACGCGAGCGCTGAGGTGATCACCGAGGCGCCGGGCAAGAGCGTGGCCGCCAAGACGGCCTACTACCCGCTCGCCGACTACGGCAGCACCAGTTTCACCGCCATCTCCATCACCGACGCGGCGGGCCAGAGCGGCGCCTTCACCTCCGCTTACTGGCAGGTCACCAGGTTCGCGATGCAAGACCACGCCGGCCGGGTCAAGGCCGCGATAGGCAGCCTGACCGGCGACGGCGACACGTTCGCGACCTACTGGGAGCACGAGAACTAGCCGTCAAGCTGCTCCCTGAGCCGGCCCAGCCGGTCCGCGCGCTCGGCGGCGAACCGCTCGATGGCCGACAGGATCGATGCCTGGTCCAGGTGCGCCTCGGCGATGACCTCATCCACCGACCCGCCGGTCCGCCAGCGGTCATCCCAGTCAGAGGACAGCGAGTACTCCCGGACCAGCGGCCCGTCGGCCCAGTCGTTCATCAGCTTGAACGCGCCATTGGTGATGACCATCGCGTCCAGCCGCCCGCCGTGGCCGGTCACCGACTCCTGGTAGTCCCGTGACTGGCGGGCGAACAGCTGCGGGCTGACCGCCGCCACGATGCGCACGTTCAGGTCGAGCCGGTCCAGGTCGGGCAGGACGGAGATGAGGTTGGCGGTGGTCATGGTGCCGCGCACGTAGACGGTGCCGCCGCGAGGTGCGTCGCGGCGGTAGTCGCGCAGCAGGTAGGCGCCGCGGGCGGCCTCGAAATGGGACGGGATGCCCAGCGCCTCCCGGTCGGGTATCTCGATCGGCGGCCTGGTCAGGTGCAGCGCCACCACCGGTACGTCCAGCCCGAACGCGGTGCCGAGCAGCACCGGCACCTCGTTGTACTCCCAGGGGTGCAGGTCGATCACGTGCCCGGCGGGGAACAGCTGGGTGACGCCGATCTCGAAAATGCCGAAGTGGGTGCGGGAGTCCTCTGCCGTCTCCGGCCCTGAGTGCCCGGCGATCCACAGCACCTTGCCCGTCTTCAGCTCGCAGTCCTGCGCGAGCTGGCTGAACAGCCGCATCGGCCCGTACTTGAGGTAGGAAAAGGAGCCGTAGGTCGAGCAGGCGCCCCAGAATCCGTCCCACTGCGCGAACGGGTCGTGGCCGAAGTTGACTGTGGCCAGGCCGGCGACCATGCCCGCGTTGGTGAACTCGGTGATCTCGGTTGGCAGCAGGGCGCCGCGCGGGTTGTGCTCACGGTCGAACCAGCCGGTGCCGGCGGCGCCGTCGAAGTCCTTGGCGAACCCGGCGATGTTCGTCGATTCGGCCAGGTCCGCGGACGCGGCGATGAACAGCGGCCGGCCGTAGTCGCGCACCGCCAGCGAGTTCACGTACGCGCCCCAGGCGCCGAGCCCGGCCCGGTTCGGCGCCTTGGCGCCCGGCTTCTGCCACATCGAGTCGGGGTACTTCGTGACGTCGAACAGCCTGCGGTCGCTGAACACCGCGCCGTCGCCGAGCGAGCAGCCCTCGATCTGGTCGGGCACTGACGCGGCCGCCGCGAGCAGCCGGCCGGACAGCCACCGCACCAGCTCGGGGTCGCGGCGCAGCACGCTCAGCGCGATACGGAAGTTCTCCTCCGCGTCGTCTTCGGTGTAGGTGACCCCGTACTTCTGCTCGAACCGGTGCCGGATCGCCCAGAACTCCGCGGAGTTGCGTGGCCACGGGGTGCCGTGGCTGGCCGCGCCCTCCTTGCCGTAGCCCCGTCCCTTGATCGTCTTGAACCAGGCCACGGTCGGCACACCGGCCGCCTGGCCGCAGCTCGCCGCCAGCACCGTCCGCACCACCGGTTCCCAGGACATGCCGGCCTCGGTGCCGAGCACCCGCCAGCCGTAGGGCGCGAACCAGTCCGGCGGCTCGCCGTGCACGACACTGGACGCTGGCCGGGGATCGATGCCGTAGTCGTTCCAGTCGAGCATGAACACGAGGTTGTCCAGGCCGAGGCCCCAGGCGGAGTTTTTCGTCTCGTGCGCTGAGCCTGGAGTCAGGCCGCCCTCGCCCTCGAACACGAATACCTTCACCTCGCCGGCGCCAGCCAGCTTGAGCGCGAGCGCCTCGCCGGCGGCCGGCGGCATCCCGTGCCCGGACGGCCCGGTGTTGAATTTGAGGAACAGCGTGCGTCCCTCCATCTCGGCGTGCCCGGCCAGGCCGCCGTGACGGCGCAGCCTGAGCAGCCACTCCCAGGTGAGCGCCCACCGGCCGTCGTCGGGGAAGGCATACCGCGCGTCGCCGCTCTGCTCGTGCTGGGCCCGCATCGCCTCGTTCAGCACCGCGAGCGTCGCGTAGACCAGCGGTACCGTGTGGCCGGCCGACAGCACGAACCGGTCGCCGAACCGCCGCCACGGCCGCAGTATGTCCCAGCGCATCCCGCCGGAGAGCAGCAGGCCCACCAGCATGTGCACCTTAGACCGGGATCCGCCGGGGTGGCCGCTCTGCCGGTAGTTCAGGGAAAGGTCGATGCACTCATCGACGAGGTCCTTGACGATCTCGTAACGGCCGAAGTCCGCTCCGGCCGCCGCGGACAGTCTGTCAGCATCCAGTTCGCGCATTGCGGGGTTCTCCCTATTACCACGAATCAGGCACCTACTTACCATGATGATCATGACAGCTATCCGTCTTGCCGCACGCATGGACCTGCTCGGCACCGAGTCCGCCTTCGAAGTGCTTGCCCGCGCCAGGGCGCTGGAGGCGGCCGGGAACACGATCATCCACCTGGAAATCGGCGAACCCGACTTCCCCACCGCTCCGCACATCGTCGAAGCCGCCGTGGCGGCGCTGCACGCGGGCCACACCCACTACGTGCCAGCCCCCGGCATCATGGCGCTCCGTACCTCGGTCGCCTCGTTCCTTGACCGCACCGGCCGGATGCGCGGTATCAGCCCGGAACGCGTCGTCATAACCCCCGGCGCCAAGCCGATCATGTTCTACACGATCATGGCCCTGGCCGGGCCGGGCGATGAGGTGCTCTACCCCGACCCGGGGTTCCCGATGTATGAGTCGATTACCCGGTTCGCCGGCGCCACCCCGGTGCCGATCCCGCTGCGGGAGGCGAACCAGTTCCGCATCGACACCGAAGAACTTGAGAGCCTCATCTGCGACCGGACCCGCCTGCTCATCCTGAACACGCCGCACAACCCGTGCGGCAGCGCGCTGACCGCCGATGACTGCGCCGCGATCGCGGAGATCGCCCTGCGGCACGACCTGACCGTGCTCTCGGACGAGGTGTACTGGGCGATCCGTTATGGCGACCAGCCGCACGCCAGCGTGCTGGACTTCGACGGCATGGCCGACCGGACGATCTTGCTGGACGGATGGTCCAAGACGTTCGCGATGACCGGCTGGCGGCTCGGTTACGGCGTGTTCCCGCCCGCCCTGGTCGAGCCCATCACCCGGCTGGCGATCAACTCGGTGTCCTGCACCTCGGCGTTCAGCCAGTACGCGGCGATGGCCGCACTGGACGGGCCGTGGGACGCGGTCACCGGCATGGTCGCCGAGTTCGGGCGCCGGCGCGATTTCATCGTCGCGGGCCTGAACGACCTGCCCGGCATCACCTGCATCCAGCCCGCCGGTGCCTTCTACGCGTTCCCGAACATCACCGGGACTGGCCTGTCCTCGGCTGAGCTGGCCGGACGGCTGCTGGCTGAGGCCGGGGTCGCGGCACTGTCAGGTACCGCGTTCGGCCCGTACGGGGAGGGCTACCTGCGGTTCTCCTACGCGAACTCGGTGGAGAACATCGCGGCGGCGCTGAAGGCGATCAGAGAGCTGCTGTGAGCCGGGGCTGCTTGTGAACGGGACCGCTATGAGCCAGGACCGCTATGAGCCGGGACCGCTATGAGCCAGGGAAGTAGATGACCGGAGAGATCGACTGCGTCGCCTGCTTGGTCCCGGAGGAGCGCCAGCTTGCTATCACGTAGTAATTGCCGGCGATGCCGGCGCTGAGCGGGATGGCGCCGGTGGTGCACACGGCCTCCGGCGCGGCACAGAAAGAGCCGGAGTACGTGTCCACGGATCCCGTGTTCGTGTCCTTGATCGCCAGCTGGATGGAGTCGCCGGGCAAGGTCACGGCGCTCAGCCTGCCCACGACCTGCAGCCCGTTGTCCTGGATCCGGATGCACGCGGTCAGCGTCTGGGTGGCGGTGGCCGCCTGGCTCGTGCACTGCCAGACGCCGGCGGGCGGCGGGGTGCCGGTGATGACGGGCGGAGTCACGGTCACGGTGACGGTCGAGGCCGGCGACGTGGCCGGGGACGAGGCGGGGTGCGTCGCCTTGACCGTGCTCGCCTTGCCCGCCGGGTGAGTGGGGGAGTGGCCGGGCTTGGCAGAGGTGGCCGAGCTGTTCGGGCTGGGATTAGTGGTGCGCTGAACGAGCGGACGCGGCGAACCGGTGTGGCCGTGACTCGGGGTGGGCTGGCCGGGGCTGGTGCCCGCGCCGACGGTCGGCTTGGTCAGGCCGGTCCCGGTCAGCGAGGTTGTGCTCTGGCCGGCGAAGCTGGTGGCATAGACGACGGCCGCTATCGCGATGACCCCGATGAGCGCGGCCAGGCCGATGAGCAGGCGCTTACGCGATCCGCCGCCGGCACCGGGTACGGCCAGCGGTGCTGCCGCGGGAGGCGCGGTGGGCGGCTGGCCGGGGGGCGGCTGGCCGGCCGGTTGCTGGCCGGTGGGTTGCTGGCCGGTCTGGGGCTGGCCGGTCTGGGGCTGGCCGGGGGGGATGGTCTCGTGCCCGGCCAGCATGGTCGGCCGTGGCGACATGGTGGCCAGCGGGGACTGTCCTTGTGCCGGGAGTTCTCCAGGTGCGGGGGATTGCGCGGCCGGCGACTGGCCGGTCAGGTTCTGGCCGGTCAGGGACTGGGCGCCGGGAAACTGGGCGGCCGGAGCTTGGGGCGACGCGAACTGTCCCGATCTGGCTGCCTGCGCGGCGGCTAGGGCCTGGGTCTGCCCGGTCAGGTGTGCTTGCCCTGGCTGGGCTGGTCCTGGTTGGGCGGTGTTGCGGGCTAGCTGTGCCACGGTCCGCGGCGGTGCCGGGGGGAGCAGGGGGCGGGCCGGTCCTGGCCCGAGCGTTTCGGCGCCCGTGTTCTCCTGCAGATCCTTGAGCGAGCGGGCC
>Ga0224568_1000167_pt1 | contig 11365 bp, 8 predicted proteins | sample CLU5metagenome_FD_182727 | JGI IMG/M metagenome (GOLD analysis project Ga0224568, IMG submission 182727) | Spruce litter microbial communities from Bohemian Forest, Czech Republic - CLU5 | ecosystem: Environmental > Terrestrial > Plant litter > Unclassified | place: Czech Republic: South Bohemian... | reverse complement strand
CGGGAAATTCCTCGCCCTGCTACCGGCCCGAATGGTCGGCTACTCGAAGCGGCGTCAGTTTCGACCGGCCTTTGCCGTGCGAAAGCACACCCGAAATTATGGTCCATTAACAGTCCACGAATTGTTCCCGGGCCTTACTAAAACGTTTCTAGAGCGCCATCCGTATCTCGTGGTTTCAATTAGTTACGGGTGAAATGTTCGCTGTCACGGCAGAGGCCGCGGGTTCGAGTCCCGTCGTCCCCGCCATTCTTTTTTTGAATGATTTACGAAGGCCCCGAAAACTGATCTGGGTTCGTTTGGGTCCAATAAGCGTTTCCGCCTCTGGCAATTTGCTCTTCCTCTCATTCGATTGGTCCGGAGAAGCGAACTTCTCGGATTAGTTGACTAGGGTCGATTTGCTCCCCGACAACACCCCGCCTGGCAGGATGGCGTCCACGAGCTTCCTCTGCGCGAGGCGTTTGCTTTTTGTTGTTGCCTGGAGGTACTTGTTGGTCACGTGCAGATCGCTGTGACGCAAGTAGTCGCGGATCATCAGTTGGTGTTTGCCCATCTCTGCCAGCATTGTCCCCACCGTGTGCCGAAAGGTGTGCCAGCCTACTCCAGTGATTCCGATCCTCTCGAAGGCCGACTGGATCTTCTTCTTCAACACCGAAGCCAAGTCGAGCGGTTTCTTTCCCTTCAATCTTTCTGAAGGGAAGACGAAATTGTCCGGCTGATTGTAGAGACTTACAGTCTCTCACCGAAAAGTGAATCAGATCGCATAACCCAAAGGCCGGCGGTTCAAACCCGCCCACCGCGACCATGTTTTATCAGCAAGGGCAGTCGTCTGCGAGACGACTGCCCCTTTGCTAACGGCTATGAGCCGGTGCCCGTCAACGTGATTTTTTGCACGCTGGTTAAGGCAGAATCTTTGATCGACAAGACTCCCGTCTGCGCGCCTGACGCCGTGGGTGTAAAAGACACGTCGATGGTGCAGCTCTTGCCCGCCGCCAGCGTGGCAGGACAATTTTTGATTTCGGAGAACGGTCCGCTGATGGTGATGCTCGAGACTTTCAGCGGCGTTGATCCTGGATTGTCCAGCGTTATCACCTGCGCGGCGCTCGTGGTTCCCACTTTTTGCGCGGCGAAGGTGAGACTGGCAGGCGTTATTCCGATAACCGGTTCGTTCAGCAATACGGTAGCTGAGCCCAGATCGCCCGCGATGGTTCCGTTGGCCATCGCCAGATCCAGACCACCATCAAGGTTGAAATCGGCGGCTACGATCCCGTACGGTAAGTCGCCAGCAGCGAGCGTCACCTGGTTCGAGAAAGTGCCATCACCGTTGCCGGGCATCAGGGTGACGAATCCCAGGGTCCCCGAATTGACGATGGACAGGGCTACGTCGAGCTTGCCGTCATTGTTGAAGTCGCCGAGCGCGACCGCGTAGGCATTGTTTGGCGTGTTGTAGAGGACTGCCGGCTGGAAGGTGCCATTGTTGTTGCCCAGCAGGATTGCCAATCCTCCCCCGCCCTGATTTGTTGGGACTGCCAAGTCGATAACGCCATTGCCGCGGAAACTGCCCGCCGCGATCGACAACGGACCTCCTCCTACGGTGTAGTCAACGTGCGGCAGAAATGTTCCCGAGCCATCTGCCTTGTTGATCAGAATCGAGATCGTGCCTGCGCTCGAGTTCGTCACCGCCAGGTCCGGCCAGCCATCATGATTGAAATCGGCGACGGTGACAGCGTAAGGCCCAGCTCCAGTGGCGTAGGTCGTGAACGTCGGGAACGCTCCCGTCCCGTTCCCGAGAAGAACGGATACGGTGCCGGCGGTCGCGTTGGTGGCGACGATGTCGAGATTGCCATCTTTGTTGAAATCTCCCACGGCAACGCCAAAGCTGTATCCGCCGATGGCGTCGGTCGTGAAGGCCGGGAAGGTTCCTGTTCCGGAGTTCAGCAATACGGAAATGCTGCCTGTGCCGCCGAAGTTTGCCACCACGATATCTGCTTTGTGGTCGTTATTGAAATCTCCTAGCGCAATTGCCTGCGGAACTGCCGGCAGCGCATAGCTTACCGCCGCATCGAATGTGCCCGGACCCTTGTTCATTAGAACGGAAAGCTCATAGGGAGTGTGGTTGGTGATTGGAATGACCAGATCGATCTTGCCGCTCCCGGTGAGGTCCGCTGCCGCGATGCCGCTGTAAGCTCCGGTTTGAGTGCCTGTGGCCACGTTGTAATCTGTGCGCGCGGCAAACAGATCTTTCCCATTGCTCAACAGAACCGAGATATTGGCGGTCGTAACTCCGAATGGAGCACCACTGTTGGCCGTCACCAGGTCAATCTTGCCGTCGCCGTTGAAATCGGCAGCAGCTACCCCCATGGATCCATAGTTGGTACCGAACGCGACTGGAGCTTTTAATGTCCCGGTGCCGCTGCCTGCCAGCACGGAAACAGTGCTTCCACCATTTGTGGCGGCAACGTCAAGTTCGCCATCGCCATTGACGTCAGCGACAACGATATCGTCCACACCGTCCGGAACCGTATAGCTCTTCTGGGCCTGGAAGGTTCCATTGCCGTTGGAAAGAAACACAGCGATTTTGCCTTCAGACTGGCATCCGGCGATGAGGTCGATATTGCCGTCGTTGCGCAGATCAGCAGCGGCGAGGCTGATGCAACTGCCAACTTTGGCGGTGGTCAGATCATGGTGAGTCTGAAAGGTTCCATCGCCCTTACCCAGCAGCACAGAAACGGTTTCACTCTCCGCGTTGACCGTCGCTAAATCAAGTTTCTTATCGCCATTGAAATCGGCAACCACTACCATGCGCGGATTGCTCGCTGTGGCATAGGACACGGGCGCCTGGAAAGTTCCGTCGCCGTTGCCGAGCATGATGTCGACGCCCAAACTCGGCGGTTCGTCGTCGGCGATGGCGACATCGAGTTTGCCATCGCCGTTAAAATCGCCAATCGCGATGCCACCGCCTTGCGGACCAGCCGTAGTAGAGATGAATGGTTTAAAAGTGCCATCGCCGTTGCCTAAGAGCACTGCGATCTGCGAATTTTCAAAGCCGTAGTTGACGATAATGTCGAGCTTGCCATCGCCGTTGAAGTCGCCAACGGCGATACTCTGGGGTGTTCCACCAACCGCATAGTCGACGTGGGTGGCGAACGTACCATTTCCTTTGCCCAGCAACACCGAAACTGTGTTGGCTGGAGCGCCGTTGCCGGTGACTACGTCCATGAGGCTGTCGCCGTTGAAGTCTCCAACGGCAACCACCGTCGGCCCAACTCCGGTGGCGAAATCGGCGCGGTTAAACATGAAGGTCTGCGCGGACGCCGGTGGGGTCATCGCGACGGCCAGCATAGCCAGCAAGACTAGCGTTAGCGTTGTACCGGCCCGAAAAATTCTGGTGGCGAATGGATATTGCGTGAAGTTGGTCATTGTCCTGCTCCTCTTGTTCTGTTCCTAATTACTGATTTTTTTCTCTGCCACGCGCAGACTGCGCGGGTTGAAGCTCCGCCACTGCTCCCTAGTGCAATCCCGGAAGAGTCAGTGGGTTCATATACCAGACAGTGCTGGTTCCGCTACTAATGAGTTCGGGCCATGCAAGAATCGACAGACGCGATCCAACGGACACAGCCGGCCCTACTCCAAGATTCGTCAGACCGCCTGCGGGGACAATTTCGATCGTTGCTGGATTGGCCCATCCGCATCCATTTCCACCGAAAGTTTCGTAGGTGTACGCCATTTGGTAGTCGTTCCCGGAAAGGTTGATCCAGAAGAGCATTGCGTTCGCTTGGCCCTTCAAGGTGAAATTTGCCGCGGCGGGGGCGTTGGTATCAAAGGTTTGCGCGGTCCAACTATTGCAGCCGATGGCGTTATCACCGACCCACGCCCCGAAAATATAAGCGGCGCCGAAGATGTCCTGAGAATAGTAGTCAACCCAATACATGGCTGACGGGCCGGAAAGAGCTTGGGTCAAGCTTGGCGTGGAAAATCCCGACGGAGACGGAGACGCGGTCCAGTTCGAGTTGCCCACAATTTTTGGGGCGGACCACCCTGGATAGGTCCAGTTAGAGTAATAAATACCGCCGCCGTTCAGGGACTCAATCCAGGCCACCGTTATACCGTTGCCGCCCCCGACTGTCGGCGACGCACCGGCAAAAAAATTCTGGGCCGCCCAGCCTGAGCCACTCACCCCCTGCCGATAAATCCACGCGACGCCGTTGTAGGTGGAGTAATAGAGGTCGCTGGTGGTGGAATCGGTCCACACTACCCATAGAAGGCCGGTGCTGCTGTCGACCGCGATTGCCGGAGCGTTTAAGGTCTGCGCTTTCCACGTCCCACGCGAGTAGGTACCGCCCACAGTGATCGGGGTCGTCCAGGTTACGCCGTCGACGGACGAGGAGAGATCGATGTCGTGATCGGTCAGCGTCCACGCCACATACTCCGTGGTTGAATTTGTTGCCACGGCTACCTGAATCCCGACGGTCAATGCTTGCCACTCCACGCCCTGAGAGCTGATGCCTTTCACCTGTTGCGGCGTCGACTGAGCCATACCCCGGCTGGCGAAGTTTGCCAGGAACAAGGCCAGTCCGATGGTGAGTAGTCTTGTCGTTGGTTTCATTGCGATTCTCCTTTTGCGGTTTTTGGGGTTGATGGGAAGAGGAGTTGGCATTGCTCAATCCCCGCATACACAGAAAGGCGGAAAGCGCGCCTGAAACGCCTCATCGGGACAGAAAAAAATCTAAATTGCGAGATTTCGAGGCCATCCCGAGGGAGTCAAAGGTGTGGTTGACCACTGTCTGGTCTGCGAATATCCTGTTATCCTCCCCCCGAAAGGGCCCCGGCATCTATGCCCGATGACCAAAAAGGTCAGGTCACCGAGCTGTTGGTTCATTGGAAGGAGGGTGATGAGAACGCCCTTCGCGCCTTGGTGCCGCTGGTCTATAAAGAGCTGCGGAGGCTGGCCCACTACCACCTTCAGGCCGAACGCCCGGATCACACCCTTCAGAGCACGGCGTTAGTACACGAGGCCTACGTGCGCCTGCTGGGGGGTCAACCGGTAGAACTGCAGAACCGGGCGCACTTCGTTGCCGTAGCCTCGCGCCTGATGCGCCAAATCCTGGTGGATTACGCGCGCAACCGCCGGGCCAACAAGCGGGATGGCGGGCTCAGGATCGAATTCGATGATATTCCCGCCTTGCCGATTACCGGAGATGCCGAACTTGTGGCCCTGGACGACGCTCTGCAGGAACTATCTCGCGTCGACGATCGCCAGGGAAAGATCGTGGAAATGAAGTTTTTCGGAGGATTGTCCGCTCCCGAAATATCCGAGGTGCTTGGGATCTCGCGTGCCACGGTTGACCGGGACTGGGCTACCGCCCGCGTCTGGTTACACCGCCAGATGAACCGAACGGCTGAGCTATGATCTGCAAATTATGACGGTCGAACATTGGGAGCACGTAAAGGATCTTCTACACCAAGCGCTGCAACTCAGCCCCGAGCAGCGCGCCGACTTCCTGAGTGACGCATGTTCTTCCGCCGCCGTGCGCGCCGAAGTCGAGTCACTTCTGTTGGCCGATGCAAGCATCCGCTCCGGCTTCATGCAGTCGCCGTTGCTGGCTGATGAACCGGGGCAAGAGCCGAATCGGTTCGGCACTGCTGGAACCCTGGAGACGGGACAGACATTTGCCCAGCATTTTCGACTCGTCCGCAGGCTGGGCGAAGGCGGCATGGGCCAGGTGTGGCTGGCGGAACAGACTGCGCCGGTGCGGCGCCAGGTTGCCATCAAGCTGATCAAGGCGGGGATGTACGACGAGGCGGTCGTGCAACGCTTCCAGTCGGAGCGGCAATCGCTGGCGATCATGGACCACCCTGCCATCGCCAAGGTGTTTGACGCCGGAGCGACGCCGCAGGGCCAACCCTACTTTGTGATGGAGTACGTGCCCGGCCTGCCGATTACCGAGTATTGCGATCAAAAAAAACTCAGGATTTCGGATCGGCTCGAACTCTTCATCCAGGTCTGCGAGGGCGTGCAACATGCGCACCAGAAAGCGATTATCCATCGCGATCTCAAACCGGCAAACATTCTGGTACAGGAAATAGACGGCAAACCCGTGCCCCGGATCATCGACTTCGGACTGGCCAAGGCGACTACGCCGGCTGGGCCGGGCGAAATTCTTTTTACCCAACTGGGACACTTTATGGGCACGCCTGGGTACATGAGTCCAGAGCAGGCTGACACGACGGTGCAGGACGTGGACACGCGCACCGATGTTTACTCGCTGGGAGTTGTTCTCTACGTGCTGCTGGCCGGATCGCAGCCGTTCGAAAACAAGTCAGGACAGAGGCAACCGCTCGACGAGTTACTACGGAAGTTGCGGGAGGAGGAACCGCCGCGTCCGAGCACAAAGGTGGGCTCGGATCATGAGGTATCCGCCGGAACGGCTGAAGCGCGGGGCACTGAACGTGGGCAACTGGCGAGCGTGCTGCGCGGGGATCTCGACTGGATCACGATGAAGGCGCTGGAGAAGGATCGTGCCCGCCGGTATGGCGCGCCGTCCGAACTGGCTGCCGACATTCGCCGGTATCTGGACCACGAGCCGATTGTGGCGCGGCCCGCAAGCGGCGCTTACCGGTTGCGGAAGTATGCTCGGCGTCACCGTGTTGCTGTCGTTGTGACCGCAGGATTAATTCTGCTGCTCGCTTCCTTCTCCGTTTTACAGGCGTTCCAGTTGCGGCGAATCACCCGTGAGCGGGACCGCGCCACGCACGAACGAGATCGCGCCACACGCATCACCGACTTCATGACGGGCATGTTCAAGGTGTCCGATCCCGGCGAAGCGCGCGGTAACAAAGTCACCGCCCGCGAGATCCTCGACAAGGCTTCAAACGATATGGAAAAAGGCCTGGCGAAAGATCCGGAAGTCCGATCGCAGATGACGCAGGTCATGGCCAGCACTTACACAAACCTGGGGCTATACGCGCGTGCTCACGAGTTGGCACAGCAGGCCCTGGACGCTCGCCTGAGCCTTCTCGGACCGGATGACCCAAAGACGCTGGAGTCGACGAGCCAGTTGGGCTGGATTCTGAGTCGCGAAGGAAAGTACGTTGACGCGGAGAAGATGGAACGCCAGGCACTGGATGGCGAGCGCCGCATTCTCGGACCCGAGGACCCGCTTACGATCGAGACCATGAGTAACCTCGCCGTTGTCGCACAGGGCCCGGGTGATTTCCAGGAAGGGGAAAAATTGGCACGCGAAGCCATTGCGGTGGGGACTCGGAGACTGGGTCCGGAGAATCCCCAAGTGCTGCGTTCCATGCTTTACCTGGGCGTTGCGCTCTGGAACCAGGGCCGCTATGCCGAGGCGGAGCGAGAGTATCGCCAGTTGATCGATGTCGAGCGCCGGGTTGCCGGGTCAGACCACCCTGAAACTTTGAAAGCGATGGACAATTTGGCTCTGACGGTCGCATCGCAAGGTCGCATGGCCGAAGCCGAGCAATTATATCGGGACGCTTTGGCCAGCGCGCAGCGTGTGCTCGGAACCGATCATCCTGCGACCGCCCGAATTATGGACAACCTTTCGTCGCTTCTGTTTGAAGAGGGCCGCCTTGCCGATGCCGAGAAAATGTGTCGCGAGGCGTTGGCGATTGAGTCGCGGAGCCTTGGCCCCGAGAGCCCGTATACGTTGCTGACCAAAGCTGACCTGGCTGAACTTCTCTTTGAGCAGGGCCATATCCGAGAGGCGGAAAAACTGGATAGGGAGACGATCGCGGCCATGGTTCGAGTCATCGGACCGCAACACCCCAGCACATTGCAAAGTGAGGCCGCTCTGGCCAAGGCCCTGAACAAACAAGGCCGCTACGCAGACGCAGAAAACATTTCCCGGCCGGCTTTCGCAGCCGGCCTTCGTACTTTGGGACCACAACATCCTTATACGTTGTATGCTCTGCAGCAACTCGGCATGGCACTGGCCTACACTCACCGATATGCGGAGGCGAGCAAGCTGTTTCACGACGTGATCGAAAAGCAAGAAAGTTCCAAGGCGCAAACAGATCGATTCTCGGTGTGGTATTCGTTTGCCGGTGTCGCCGTGGCTGCGAACCGTCCCGATGAAGCGATCCAGTATCTCCGTGAAGCCATCCAGCGCGGCTACAAAGATGCGAATCGATTGACAGCCGACGCCAGTCTGAAGGGCCTCAACCAAGATCCTCATTTCCAGGAACTCGTCGCCGAACTCAAAAGTCCGGCCGCAGGGAAACCTTGAAACTCCAGAAAGACCTCGACGCGGATACCTCCCTTGATGTGGGCCAAAGCGGAATACCCGAAACGCGCCGCAGATCAGTAAAGCCTGATTCAGTGTTTAGCTACGCTAGAGAATAGTGGTTAGAGTCATTTACTGCGTGATCTCAAACACAACCCCTTGGTTGTCACTTCCACCTATGTTGGTTGTGCCAAAGATATTTCCGTGGGTATCGATAGCCACGCTGCCATAAGGATCGCCGCCGTCGGAGCTGCCAAGGAAATCGTAAAGGTCGGTAAATTTCCAATCGCCATTGCTCGGCGCCAGTTTGAATACCATGCCGAAGCCATTTGCGCCTTCCCCATTCGTAGCGCCGTAAAGGTTCCCCTCGGCATCGAGGATGAGTTTGTTATACGGTCCCCCGTAACCGCCGCTGAAGCTGTAAAGAATGGATAGCTTCCACTTTCCACCGGAAGGCGACAATTCGTACACCGTGCCCCCGCCGTTGGCCCCGCCGTCAAAGGTACCGCCGTATAAATTGCCGGCCTTGTCCAGGACTAAGCCGCCTACCGGATTTTGGCCGTCATTCAGGTCTCGAAAGCTGTATAGAACGGTTTCCTTCCACCTGGAACCTGAGGGCGACAGCTTGTACACCGCGCCGTCGCCGTAAGCGCCGCCAAAAGAACTGGTACCGTAAAGATTGCCCTCGGCATCCAGCGTGACCGCTGCCGCCGGATTCACGGCATCGCTGCCTCCCGCGAAGCTGTATATCACGCGCTCAACTCCGGACTGCGTGACTTGGTAAACCGCCCCGTTGCCATAGGCGCCGCCCAAGAGGGTGGTTCCATAGACCTTGCCCGCTTTATCGATCACCACTCCGCCAACCGGTTCGTTCCCGTCTGTTCCGTGACCAAAGCTGTGGACGACGTCCTCCCGCCAACCATTTTCCGATTGACCGACTTTGAAGGCTGTACCCGAATATCCGCCGCCCTCGGTAGTTCCAAAAAGAACCCCGTTGTAGATCGCCAGCGTACCGAAACCCGGTCCGTCCCCGTCCAACTCTCCGGTAAAGCTGTACAAGGTGCTGTATTTCCAGGAAGATCCAACGGGCGAAAGCTTGTAGACATTTCCGGCGCCGAATTTCCCACCCGCATACGTAGTCCCTAACAGATCTCCAGAGGAATCCAGGGTCGGCCCCCCGTAAGGACTAGCGCCATCGTCGCCTTCGCCTGTGAAGTTGTAGATGACCTTATAGGTTTGCGACTCGGCTGGCTTAGAAAGACCAGTAAGAAACAAAAAAGCGGGCAGAAGAGAGAAAAAGAAAGCGAAAAAGCACCTTGCTTTAACAAAGCGTTCAACTTGATGTTGCAGCATTGCGAAAACCCCCTTGTATTGGACAAATCGCGACCTTACTGTCGATCTCGATAATCGATTTGCCCTCGAAACTGGGTGCAGAGCTTACTCGACGCTGTCGCGGAAATCAACTTAAAAGGTGGTGGCCACCTTAATTAGATGTTTGCATGCGCCATTTCCACGGAGGGTGCTCTCTGCTTCACTATTCGGTCTGTATAGTGACTTAAATACTGGAGGGACGATGCGTCACCGAATTCTGCACCCGATCGGCCTCGTAACCTGCGTTGTAGTCCTGATGACCGCCGCCTGTGCACAGCAAAGCCATTGGGCCACACCTGAGGACAAAACCGCAAAGTTCATGATTGATATGGAGCGCAAGTGGGCCGAAGGCGTCTGCACGAATAATGGAGTCATCTCTGAGTTGTTGGCCGACGATTTCCAGGGCACCAGCACTCATGGCGAGCGCTACAACAAAGCAGATGAGCTACGCGATGAAAAAGGCCCGCACTCGGCGCACGGCTGCGCAATCGACGATGCCAGGGTGCGTTTCTTCGGCGAAGATGTGGCAATTATTTACGGGAGCGAGCATGCCATCGGCAAGGACAAAGCGCATCCAGACGCAAAGCAGTGCCAAATCTGGACCGATACCTGGTTGAAGCGCGACGGTAAGTGGCAGATCGCGGCCGCGCAGGACAACAAAGTGGATTGCAAAGATTTTTAGACCCGCAGCCAGCGGCGGAAGCCACGCGCGGCGTAATAAGATTCCGCACCGTTGTGACACACAAAGCCGAAGCAGCGATGGGTAGGTTCACGATTCTGCGATTCACCCGCAACTTCATCGTTGTTTACTTTTATGTACTTTCGTAGGCACTTTCTTCTTCAATTTGCTCTGATTGTAATCAACGGCGGCACGGACAAGGTTTTTTAGCGCCTGCTCGTTAATCTTGTCGCCCTCGAACAGATCGATTGCTCGCCATTTGTTGCCTTCGAGGCCCGCGTTGAAGATATTGTCAGGATCCGGGAGATGCGCCCCATTGGAAAAGGTGAGCTTTACTTTATCTTTGTGGGCGTTGCCGACCGCGATCATTCCGTCACGAGACCAAACTGGGCTTCCCATCCATTTCCATTCCTCGATTATCCCTCGGTCGGCCGCAAGGATACTCTTGCGGATGCCGTCTAACGTTTTGCCACGCCAGTCTGTGAGTCCTGCGATCAGTTGGTCAATGCGTTCTGAAGGATTCATTGGATTTCTACGCCTCCGATACTTGCGTCGCTCTGATGCCGCTGGTTTTCGCTGCAGCGTCTGGTTAGGCCGGCCTCCGCGAAATCAGTCGTCGAACGACGTGGCCTTTCCACATCCACAATCCCGAAACGATCATGATAGGCACGAAGATAAACCGAGTTTTGAAAGCATAGCTCGGAAGTTTGTCGAACGGGCTATAAATGTAGCCCAGTATTGGAATGCTGAAGAAGAGATGAATCCAGCGGAAAATCGAACGTTTGGTGGCCTCTTTCATGATTAACGTTGTCCTCCATTTCCCGGTAGCACTGTGTAATTTATGTTGGCCCGAAGGTTCATGATTTTTGCTCCGCCTGCGGCGGCCAGTTGAGTGTTTCTATACCGAACTGCTTGGCGTACTCGGCGTGCAATCGCTGCCAGCCGCCGAACTTTATGGCATCGGGTCCGACCATGCGGCCGATGGGCGTTTCGCTGAGCAGGTGATCCAGAACATCGAAACAAATGTGCCACCCGGCAGCGCCCATTGCGATGAAGCGGTGACCGATGTTGG
>Ga0224568_1000166_pt1 | contig 11369 bp, 8 predicted proteins | sample CLU5metagenome_FD_182727 | JGI IMG/M metagenome (GOLD analysis project Ga0224568, IMG submission 182727) | Spruce litter microbial communities from Bohemian Forest, Czech Republic - CLU5 | ecosystem: Environmental > Terrestrial > Plant litter > Unclassified | place: Czech Republic: South Bohemian... | reverse complement strand
GTTTCCAGCTCGCGGACTGGGTACTGCCGCTGCCCGCTGATGTCCTGCTCGGCCGGGGACATATCGGCGACGGCGCCATCGACTTTCCCGCCATCGCGGCGGCGGCCGGCTCGGCCGGCTACACCGGGCCTGTCGAGGTGGAGATCTTCAACCAGCGGATCTGGGACGATCCCGCTGACCGCACCGCGACGACCGTGCGGGACCGGTTCCTGAGCGTCCTCGGCTAGCAATCGCCCGGTCCGGCCCTGGCCAGGCTAGGGGCCTAGCCAGGCTGCTCCGCCTGCACGGGCTGCCAGGACATGGCATCGACCAGGTAAGCCTGCTGTCCAGCCGCTGGATCACGCGCGTGCAGCAGGTGGAAGGCCGGGGAGAACGGCCCGCCCAGGTCCACCACTGTCGCACTGGCACCCTTGACCGTCCGCACCAGGTGCCGGGGCGCGGTCAGGTCGATCCTGGTCACCACGCCCGGCGTCACCCACACCGGCACCCCGCCGAGCTGGCCTGCCAGCTGGGCGTGGAAGTGCCCGCACAAGATGGCCTGCACGTCAGTGCCCGCCACGACGCCGGCCAGTTCGTCCGCGTTCCGCAGACCGGAACGGACCACAAAGTCCGAGGTCGGCACGTGCACGGGCGGGTGGTGGAAGGCGAGCAGCGAACCAGCAGGAGCCGGGTCGGCCAGCAGGCCGGTCAGCCAGCGCAGCTGCGCGGCCGAAATCAGTCCGTCGCTCCGGCCCGGTACCTGGCTGTCCAGCGTGATCACGCGCAGGCCCGCTACCTCGCTGACCGCGGTGCGTTCGGGACCGCCTGCCCAGTCGCGACCGGTGTCGCTGCCGCTTGCACCACGGTGACCGGTGCCCATTACCTGGGCAAAGGCCGCCCGGTCGTCGTGATTGCCCATAGCGCAGATGAGCGGGATACCCCGGCTGGCGGCGAAGCCCCCGAGGAGCCGCACTGCCGCCAGGTATCCCTGCGCCGAACCGTCGTCGGCGATATCCCCGCTGACCAGGACCAGGCTGAGGCCGTCCAGGTGCCGGACGTCATGCAGGATCTGGGTGAGCGACGCGATCGCGTTCACCCCGTACGCATCGGTGCCGCTGGCCGTCAGATGCGGGTCGGACAGGTGCAGGATCCGGTGACTCATGCGCTCTCCCCCTCAAGGTCGACATCTTTCATCATGGCGGCGCCGGTCCCGTCATGGCTGCGCCGCGCCATCTTGAACCGGGTGATATACGCCAGGGCGACGGCGGCGGACAATGGAGCCATGCCAGCCGAAGTGAGCCCCGAGGACTTCAAGCCGATCCTCGCCCAGGTCCGCGACTTCGTCCGGACGAAGATCATGCCCAGGGAGCAGGAGATAGCCGACACCAACGCCATCCCTGATGACCTGCGCAAGCTCGCCGCGGACATGGGCCTGTTCGGCTATGCCATCCCGCAGCAATGGGGCGGGCTGGGACTGGACCTGACCCAGGACGTCGAGCTGGCCATGGAACTCGGCTATACCTGCCTGGCGCTGCGGTCGATGTTCGGCACGAACAACGGGATAGCCGGCCAGGTCCTGGTGAGCTTCGGCACCGACGAGCAGAAGGCGCTGTGGCTGGACCGGATCGCGTCCGGCGACGTGGTCGCCTCCTTCGCGCTGACCGAACCGGGCGCGGGCTCCAACCCGGCCGGCCTGCGCACGACCGCGGTCCGCGCGGGTGATGACTGGATCATCGACGGCCAGAAGCGGTTCATCACCAACGCACCGGTAGCCGGCCTGTTCGTGGTCTTCGCCCGTACCCGGCCCGCCGGTGACTCAGGCACCGGCATCGCCGTGTTCCTGGTGCCCGCCGACACGCCAGGGCTGAGCGTGGGCGCCAAGGACAAGAAGATGGGCCAGGACGGCGCGTGGACAGCCGATGTGGGGTTCACGCAGGTGCGCGTGCCCGGCTCGGCGCTGGTGGGAGGCGCGGAAGAGGCCGGCTACCGCGCGGCCATGACATCGCTGGCCCGCGGCCGCGTGCAGATCGCCGCGGTTGCCGTAGGCGCGGCGCAGCGCGCGCTCGACGAGTCGGTCGCGTATGCGGCCTCGGCCACTCAGGGCGGCACGCCGATCGGCGAGTTCCAGCTGGTCCAGGCGATGATCGCGGACCAGCAGACCGGGGTGATGGCAGGCCGTGCCCTGGTCAGAGAGGTGGCCAGCCGGTATGTGAGCGGAGAGGACACCCGGATCGGGCCGTCGGCGGCCAAGCTGTACTGCACCGAGATGGCGGGCAAGGTGGCGGACCTGGCCGTGCAGGTCCATGGCGGTGCCGGGTACATGCGCGAGGTCGCGGTGGAGCGGATCTACCGCGACGTACGGCTGCTGCGGCTGTACGAGGGCACCAGCGAGATCCAGCGGCTGATCATCGGCGGCGGGCTGGTGCGCCAGGCGCGCCGGCGGGCGCCAGGGGCGCGCTGAGACGCTTACGCGATCCTGACGGCGCGACCAGGTTCAGCCCTGTCCGCTGGAGTAGTTTCGGTGACGCAACGCCGACGAGAGCAGGTACCTGGTGGGTCCCGGCCGGGGCCGCGGCGTACCAGGACGAGTCCTCGCGCGGTCGCTGGTTACGGCGATGCCGCATCACCCGGCATGCACGGTGATCGTCGTCCAGGCACCGAGGTTGATGCGGTCGCCATCGCGCAGCGGACGCTGCATTCCGGTCGGCAGGTCGTCTCCGTTGAGCTGGGTGCCGTTGGCCGATCCCGGATCGATGACCGCCCAGCCATCCGCGGTGGCAATCAGCACCGCGTGCAGGCGGCTGATTCCCGGGTCGGTGGGCGGGCCGGTGAGATCGATCTCCGGCTCGATTCCACGGGACGGGCTGCGCCTGCCGATGCGCATCTCGGTCCCGGTCAGCTGGAAACGCCGCTCCGGGCAGTACCCGGGAAAATCGATGCCCGAGCCATCAGGTCCGCTGGCGGCCTCGACACTGTCGTAGTAGCCCCGGTCAGCGGCGACCACCGCCGTCCAGCGGGCGAGCGTGGCAGCGGGCGGTGCCGCACCGGCCGCCGCGGCAAGCGGGGCAGATGTGACGGACGAGGCTGACCCGTGCCCGGCCGGAACTGCCGGCGCAGCAGGGGCAGCAGGGGAGGCTGGCGGGTCCGGAGAGGGTGCCGCGGCGGTAACGGCAGCCGGCCCGTCGGGTGCTGCTGCCGCGCCAGTGCTGAAGTTATATCCGCATGCCTCGCAGAACACTCCCGACCTGGGCGCGTTGCATTGCGGGCAGGCAGCACCGGAACTGACGCTAGCCGGTGAGCTGCCCGCCCCGGCACTGCCAGCGGGCGTACCGCCCGCCGCCACGCCACTGCCCGCCGGCGGGGCGCCCGCTATCCGCATACCGCAGACGTCGCAGTAGTCCTCGCTCGCCGACTGGTGACCGTCAGGACAGGTGGCCATCGCTACCCGTGCTCCTTCTTGACCCGTACGGTCTTGGTGGACCGGGTATCGAGGGCCATCTCATCGGCGTCCGCGACCGACTTCTTCAGCCGGACGGTTCCGGTGGCCGCGTCGACCACGTCCACGACTTTGGCCAGCAACTTAGCGGTGTCTTCATTGCCGGACTGCTGAGCGAGCTTAACCGCGCGGCCCAGCTTGGCCGTGGCCGTTTCCTCATCACCCTGTTTACGCGCCTCAAGGCCATCCTGGATCGCGGCGGCCAGTTCGGCTTGGCCGGTGTAATGCGCGACCTGCGGGTTGATCTTGGTAGAGAGTGCCTCATCGTCAGTCCAGACCGCGCGGACGAGCCCCTGCCCCAGGACGTCCGATCCCAATACTAGGCTCACCCGCGCGGCTAGCATCTCCTGCCCGACACCGGCCGGGTTAACCGCAACGCTCACGTGATAATCGCGGCTCTCCCCAGGACCCCACGCGCCGGTCGGGTAATCACCGGCCTGCGGGCCGGTCTGCGTCCGGCGGTCGCTGAGATCGGCCACGGCGGGCGCTACCTGCTTGACGAACTGCACCACCGCGCTTTGCGGCGTCCATATCCGCAGCGCCACGTCTGCGACCTGTTTGCCCATCGCGTTCTCCATCATCGCGGCGAAGTCAGCGGCCAGGCTAGCCGGATCGGCGACGATGTCCACGGTGCCGAGCAGCGCGGTGGAGATCCGGCGTAGTTCGGCGACCTCCCAGTCGGTACCCACGCCGCGGCAGTCGCAGCTGAACAGGCCGTCGCAGCGGCTGATGGCCGCCTGCAGCTGGTCCGGGGTCTCGTGCTGGTTCTTTCCGTCGGTGAGCAGGATGGCATGGCGCAGCTGTGCCGGATAGGTCTCGAAGACCGCGCAGGCCAGCCGCAGCCAGGTACCGATCGCGGTGCCCCCGCTAGCTCGCAGGGTCATCGCGGCGCGTTTGGCCGCCGCGCGTGAAATCGGATCGGCGATCGCCATCGTCCCGTCGGCGGGAAACACCGGCCAGGCCGTGTTGGTACCCGCTACGACCGCGAACGCGGTGCCATCGTGCAGTACGTCGATCGCGGCACATACCGCGCTGCGTGCGGACGACATTTTCATCGAGGGAACGTCCATCGACCCGGAGCAGTCCACCATGATGATCTCGGCAGACCTGGTCGCGTCGCTGGATGCCACCGCCATGTCGGCTGATGACGTCACCGTGACGACCGCGTTGACCGTGCGGCCTCCCTCCGGCAGGAACTGGTTCTGGTCGACGTCAACGGTGAAGCTCATCAGAGCGAACTCCTCGGCTGGGTGAGAGGAACGGGCACGAGCACCACGGTGATGTTGTCCATGCCGCCCGCGTCAAGCGCGAACTTCAGCAGCGTGCCGGCCGTGCCGGCCGGGTCGGACAGCGCGGCGGGCATGGCCAGGCTGGCAATGTCCTCGGCCTCAGGCAGGTAGTTCCACAGCCCGTCTGAGCAGATCAGCAGCACCCCCGGACCCGGTGCTTCGAAGCGGGAGACATGGGGCCTGGGTTCGGCGATGTCGGCACCAAGCCAGCGGGTGATCACGTGCGCCTGCGGTGTCGCCAGCGCCTCGGCCTCGCCGAGCAGGCCGGAATCGACCATTTCCTGCGCGAGCGAGTCATCCGCGGTCAGCCGCTGCGCGCCATCGGCGGACAGCCAGTACGCTCGGCTGTCGCCCAGCCAGCACAACGTGATGACCCCGTCTGGCTCCCCCTGTTCCGGTGCCGGATCAGCGGCCGCCGGGTCCGCGCCGGCCGCCGGCGCAGCCGGATCGGGCGCGATGATGACCGTGTCCCCGGCGGCGGTGCCCGGGCCGGTGCCTTCTCCTGCTGTCTGCGCCGAGGCAGGGACAGTCGGGATCGTGCTGGGCGTGATCGGCGCTGAGCTGCCCGCCCCGGACTCGATGACCGCTGACACGAAAGTGGTGGACGGGGCACCGGCCGGCCCGGCCAGGGCGGTCAGCGCCGTGGCTGCTTCGCGGACTGCCTCCCGCGACGCCTCCTGCAGGTCATCGCCCATGCGGACAGCGTCGAGCAGCACCCGGATCGCGGCTTGCGCGGCGGCGAGCGAAGCATCATCTGGCTGCGGCGAGCTGGAGACCCCGTCGCAGACGACGGCCACCGCGGCCGGCCCGGCCGTGACCTCAGCCGTTGCCAGCGCCATCGCGTCCTCGTTGCGCGAGTGGCGCAGGCCCCGGTCAGTCACCCCGGCGAGCAACCCGAGGTCGAGCTCGACATGATCCCGGCCAGTCGGCACCTTGCGGCCGCACGACTCGCAGTAGCCGTCGGCCGTTACCCCGGCCGGGGTGATGGCGGCATCCGCCGCGCAGACCGGGCAGGCAGGCACAAACCCAGGGGCGGCGGCACTGTCCACGGCGGGCGCGAGTTCGGCGCCGCAGAACTCGCAGAACGCGTCGCCCTCGGCCGTGGTCCGCCCGCACGCGGGGCACGCGGCGCCGGCCGCCTCCGCGGTCACGTCCATGTCCTTGGCCGCACTGAGTTGGCCATGTCGACGAGCTCGACCCGGCGTCTATGGTCCGACGTCAGCTTGGCCAGTGCCCGGTAGCTACGTTCCAGGCCGAACCGCAGTGCTCGCTCGTCCGGCTCGCAGCCCAAGATCTTGCCGCCTCGCGGCACCACGGCAGTGGACACGTTTCCGCCTGCCTGGGCCGCCCAGTTTAGCGCGGCACGCAGGATCTCGATGCTCAGCCGCTGGCGCCGGGACTCATCAAGTGCCAGCCGGGACAGCCGTCCGTCCGCCTGGAACAGGTCGTCGGCGGAGATAGGGCCCGAGCCGGCGCCTGGCAGGACCAGGATGCGCACCGCGGCGATCTGCGCGGCGGCGTGATGGGTGGATGACTCGGGTACCGCGGCGAGCGCGGCGATCGCTTCCGGCCGGCTGGACAGCCCCAGGCAGGCGCGGGCCAGCCCGAACGCCGCGCTGATGAACGAGCGGTCCACCGTCCAGACCAGCGTGAAGTACTTCTTGGCCGCAGCCAGGTCACCAAGCGCTTCCGCGGCGAAGGCCAGGGCCAGCTTGGGCGCGAGCTCACCGGGCAGTTCGTCGTACACGGCGCTGAACGCGCCCTGTGCGCCGGCCGGATCTCCCGCGGCGAGCCGCCGCTGACCGTCGAACCAGGCGATCCGCCAGTCGGCTGGGTCGTCGGCGGCCAGGTCCGCGAGCGTGCTGCCCGCGCCGTCGTAGTCACGGACGTCAAGCCGGGCACGGACCAGGGCGAGCCTTGTTTCCGCCGACTCGGCGACCTGGGCCGGGACACCGCCTTGCGGGTCAAGTGCCCGGGACAGCGCCTGGTTCCGCGCGTCCGGGTCCAGGCCGGCGAACGTGGCCAGGTAGCCGGCCGCGGGGTCGGTCCGGTCCACCAGCGGCATCGGCAGCCCGGCGATGATCTCGGCCGCGGCCGGGCCGGCCAGCGCCGCGTTCGCGTCCAGGTCGGCGCCGGCGCCGATGGCCGTCAGCTCAGGGCTGAACAAGGTGGAGAATGCGGGCCGTGGCGTGCCGTCGGCCACCGCGAGCACCTCGCGCAGTACCCCGGTCAGCTGTTCGGCCATCTCGCCCGCGGAGCCGAACCGCAGCTCCGGGTCGGCGTGGGTCGCGCGGCGCAGCAGCCGGGCGAACGACTCCTGCTGCGCCAGCAGCGGCACGTTGCCAGGCAGCGTGTACTTGAACTCGCGCTGGTAGCCGCTGAACTCGAACGTCATCACGGCCAGCGCCCTGCCGACCGTGAACAGGTCAGCGGATAGCGACGGGCCCTCCGTCTCGATCTCCGGTGCCTGGTAGCCGACGGTGCCGTAGATCGCGCCGTCGCCATCCAGCGCACGGACGCCGCCCATGTCGATGAGCTTGAGCTGCTCCTCGGTCTGGATCACGTTGTCCGGCTTGAAGTCGCAGTACACCAGCCCCCGGTCGTGCAGGTAGCCGAGTGCGGGCAGCACCTCGATGGCGTAGGCGATGGCGTGCTCGACCGGGATCGAGGCCCCGGTCCGGCGGTGATCTTGCAGGATCTGCTTGAGCGATTTGCCGCCGACGTATTCCATCACGATGTAGCCGGCGCCGCCGTGCTGGACGAAGTTATAGATCCGGACGATATTGGGGTGCTCGACCTGGGCCAGGAACTGCCGCTCGGCGACGGCCGCCGCCATGGCGTCGGCGTCTCCGGTGTTCAGCAGGCCTTTCAGCACCACCCAGCGATCGCTGACATTGTGATCCCTGGCCAGGTAGATCCAGCCGAGGCCGCCGAAAGCGAGGCAGCCGAGCACCTCGTACTGCCCGCTGACCAGTTCGCCTGCCACCAGCTTCGGGCTGAACGAGAACGGGGTGCCGCAGTTGCGGCAAAAGCCCTCGGCCAGCCCGGCCCGGCCGTCCCGGCCCCGGCCGACCGGTTGCTCGCAGCTGCCGCAGTACCGCCGGTTCTCCGGTACCCGCGGATCGGCCAGCACCGCGGTGGCCGGGTCCCGGTACGGCACCGGCGGGATATCTACCAGCCCCGCGCCGAGCCTGCCCCGTGCTGAGCGGCCGCTCGCCCGCCGTGACCCGGACCGGCGGGAGGTGCCGCTGCGCGATGACGCGAGCGAACTCGCCGACGTTGACGAGAACGAGGGCGCGGACGGGGGCGAGGCAGACGGCGAAACCGGCGGCACGGCGGGGGCAGGAAGAGATGCTGCCGCCAGTCCGCAGGTAGTGCAGTAGCCGTCTTCAACGGTCCCGCCGCAGTTGACGCAGTTACTCACTCAGCGCGCTCCTATCGCCAGCACGGCCTGCTGGTAGCTCGTCACCGCCGCCGCGGCGGCGGTCAGGTCGCATGGTGCTGTCCACAGCAGCGCCCGCGCGCTGTCGTGCAGCGCGGACAAGGTGCCGTCCTCGGCGGCGCCGAGCCTGGCCGCCTTGGCTTTGTACGCGTCGAGCAGCCCGCGCAGCTCATCGCGCTGATCCAGCAGTGACACCAGCGTCCGTTCTGATTCACGGAACTGGGTGGCGGCAGCGGTCAGGTCCCGCTGCAGCAGATCCAGCTCGGACCTCAGCCCGTCCCAGCGGCCCGCGGCGAGCAGGGTGTCCAGTGCGGCCAGCCGGGGCGCGGGATCGGGCGCCGGCGGCACCGGCGGCACCGCGGCGATTTTCGCGGCGGCGCGCTGCCAGGCCGCCACCGCGCTGGCCTGGGCGGCGCGGCTGGAGTCGGCCAGTGCGCGGACCGCGGCGATCTGCCCGGCCGCACCGGACCGCAGCGCGGCCAGCGCCGCGGCCCGTGCCGCCAGCGCCTGGCACTGCTCACCCAGCCGGTCCGCGGCGGCGAAGTCGGCGGCGAGCGGATCGGCATTGAGCGCGGCGCGCAGCCGGTCCAGCTCGGTCCGCACCGTGGCCACGTCAGCGGCAGTAGCGGCATCACCGGTCAGGTTCACCCCGGCCAGTGCGGACGCCGCCGCGTCAAGGCGGCCGGCCTGCTCGTTCCAGTGCTGCTCGGCGGCCGAGGTCACGTCGGTGATCGCGGTGAAAGCATCCCGCATCCGGGCCCGCGCGGTAGCCAGCGTCACGTTCTCATAGCCGGGATCGGCGATGTCGCGCGGTGCGGTGCCGACCCGGGTTATCGACACGGACGGGCCGGTCAGCAGCTGCGATATATCGGCTAGCTCGCGCTGTCCGAGCCGGCCCCCGGCCAGCGCGACGGACCGGTCGATCACCGCCGAGTACAGGTTGAAGATGTCCCACACGGCGGCCAGGCTCGCGGCGGCGCTGTCCCAGCGCTGCCCGCTCAGGCCGGTGAGCTGCGTGCCGGCCAGCAGCTGCTTGCCGAAGCTGCCGTCCAGGTCGAGCAGGTTCGCCTGGATGGTGTCCCGCTCGGCGGCCGCCGCGGCCGCCGCCTCGGTAGCCTGCTGCCTGGTGTAGATCATCATCGCCGTCAGCTCCCGTACTGCGCGGGCGGCGGGGCGGGGGCCGGGCTGCCGATCCAGTGCTGGTAGCTGGCCCGCCACTGGCCGTCGGTGCGCAGCTGCTGCAGCACCGCGTTCACGAAGGCGACGAAGTCGCGATGGCCCTTGGCGATACCCAGGCCGTAGGGCTGCGGAGACAGCGGCGGCCCGACCACCTTGGTGAACGGGTCCTGGGCGGCGAGCCCGTCCAGGATCGAGTCGTCGGTGGAGATCGCCGCCACCTGGTCCTGCTGGAGCTGTACCAGGCAGTCCGTCCAGAACGGAACCTGGATCGCGATCGCCTTGGCCGCCGTGATGGCGGTCACCGAGTCTGACCCGGTGGTCGCGCATACCTTCTGCCCCTTCAGGCCGGCCAGGCTGGTGACCCTCGAATTGTCCTGCACCAGGACCTTCTGGTAGGCGTTGAAGTAGACGCTGGAGAAGTCCACCTGCTGCAGCCGGGCGCAGGTGATCGTCATCGTGTGCGCGACGATGTCGACCGAGCCGTTTTGCAGGTCGGGGATGCGCTGCGCGTCGGAGATTGCCTTGAACTCGACCTTGTCCGGGTTGCCGAAAATCGCCTTGGCAACCGCGTGGATCATGTCGATGTCGAAGCCCTCGATCTGGTTGTCCAGCGGGTTGAGGAAGCCGAAATGGTAGGTGCTCTGGTCCACCCCGGCGATGAGGTAGCCGCGCGCTTTGATCGTGGCCATGAACGAGCCGGGGGTGACCACCGCAGGCCCGGACGGGCGGATGCTGGCGGCGTAGGGGTTGCAGGTGGCGGTGGCGGCGTCCCTGCTGACCGTGCGGCCGGCCCAGACGGCACTCGCGGTCCGTACCGCCGCCGCCGGCGCTGGGGCCGGCCTGCCGCAGACCAGTACCGCGACCGCGGCGGCGGCCAGGGCGAGTGCGGCACAGGCAGCAGGAAAGCGTGTCTTCATCGGTACTCCGCCAGACGCCGGGTCAGGCCCCAGGCACAGCCGGCCGCCATTGCCAGCGCGGCCACGATCATGGCGATGGCCACGCCGGTAAACGCGTCCCGCCCGCTGCGGGCGTTCGCGGCGAACACCGCCTGATCCGCGGTGATGCCGTTGCTGAGGGCCGTGGTCAGCGTGGCGAACTGGCTCGCGGCCGCTCCGCTGAGCGCCGAGTTCACCGCGGCTGTGTGGTTCCCGCTGTCGTCCTGGGTACGCAGCGCCGCGTGTGCCTGGTACCACGCCTGCGCGGCAGCGGCGGCGGTCTGGGCTTGCCCCCTGCCTTGGCCCGGGTTGGCCAGCACCGCGCCGAGCAGCGTGCCGGGACCAGGGCCGAGCTGCTTTTCCAGCTTGACGAAGTCCGCCTGGTAGGAGTCATCCCCGCTGTTGTCGATCAAGGTCAGGCTCTCATCCGCGTGCGCCTCCAGCGCGGCGACGTCCGCGCGGGCGAACGCCTGGGCCGGCCCGGAGCCGTGCTGCTGCGCGTGCAGCAGGTCGGTGCGGCCGGCCGCGTAGGCGCCGGCCAGCCAGGCCAGCGAGACGAAGGCGAGCACCAGCGCGAGCACCAGCCCGCCGTTGAAAACCCGGTGTGTCTGCCGCGCCAGCCAGCGGATCGTCCGCACCAGCAGGTAGCAGATGCCCAGCCCGATGATGATCGTGACGATCATCAGCGGCAGTCCGGTGGCTTGGGCGCTAGCGGCGGTGAGCAGCCGGTTCTCGTTCGTGTCGATGCTGCTCGCGGCGCTGAGCAGCGGGCCGCGCAGCAGCGTGGACGCTTCCCGCAGGTAGGCCGCGCCCAGCGGGATGCCGAGCCGGTTATCGGCCCGGGCCGTCTGCACCTGCCCGGTGTAGACGGGCAGCTCGGCCGACAGGTCGGCCAGGTTGTCACCGGTGACCGTGGATCGGGCCGCCGGTACCGAGGTCCGCGCCGCGGAGGCACCCTCCAGGGCGCTCGCCGCTTCGATCCGGACGGCGGCGCCGGAGATGTCCGCGTCATAACGCTGCAGCGCGCCGGCTGGCTCCAGGCCGCCGGC
>Ga0224568_1000165_pt1 | contig 11402 bp, 9 predicted proteins | sample CLU5metagenome_FD_182727 | JGI IMG/M metagenome (GOLD analysis project Ga0224568, IMG submission 182727) | Spruce litter microbial communities from Bohemian Forest, Czech Republic - CLU5 | ecosystem: Environmental > Terrestrial > Plant litter > Unclassified | place: Czech Republic: South Bohemian... | reverse complement strand
AGAACTGGGACCCGTGGACCACATACACCAGCGGTGCCTACTACGGTCGCTGCTGACCTAGGACGGACCGTCACCGACAGGCCGTCACCGACAGGCCGTCACCGACAGGCCGTCACCGACAGGCCGTCACCGACAGGCCGACGGCCCGTCACCAACAGGTAAGCCAGCCAGTTAAGACTGGCCATACGACGCGAGCTTGCCGGCCACCAGGTCAATTTCCTCGGCCGGCAAGACGCGCGGCGACCCCGCGGCCATCGCCCGCAGGTACACCTCGCATAGCCATTCCAGGTAACGGCTGCCGGTCAGGGCCGCGCCCAGCTCGGGCGCGGTGACCACCGCACCGTGATTGGCCATCAGGCACGCGGTCCGCTCGGCCAGTGCGGTCAGCACGTTCGCCGCCAGCTGGTCACTGCCGTAGGTGGCATACGGCGCCACCCGCACCGGGCCGCCGAACATCGCGACCTGATAGTGCACCGCGGGCAGTTCGGCCGCGATGGCGGACAACGCGGTAGCGGCGACCGGATGAGTGTGCACGATCGCCTTCACGCCGGTGGCGGCGTAGATGGCCAAGTGCAGCGGCATTTCGCTGGTGGGCAGCAGGTCCGCCTCGACCGGGGTTCCGTCCAGGCGGTGCACGCCGACCGCGCTGGCAGTCAGCGAGCTGTAGTCCACCCCGGTCGGTGAGACGACAACCAGGTCACCGACCCGGGTACTGACGTTGCCCGAAGTCCCCACGACAAGGCCGGCTGATAGCAGTTCACGGCAGGTCCGCGCCACCGCGTTTCGCGCATCGCTGAGCAGCATAGGTTCAACGGTATGGATACTCCGGACGTGCTCGCCTGGCGGGACGGGTACATCGAGGCGCTGGACCAGACGGTGCTGCCGCATCAGCTGCGCGTGCTGCGCATCCAGACCGTGACTCAGCTGATCGAGGCCATCACCAGCCTGGCCATTCGCGGCGCCCCGGTGCTCGGCGTGGCCGGCGCGCTGGGCGTCGCGCTCGCGGTCCGCCAGGGGCAAGCGGAAGGCTGGAACCAGGACCGGCTGACGGCCGAGACCGGCCGCCTGGCCGCGGCCCGGCCGACCGCGGTCAACCTGGCCAGGGAAGTCCACGCAGCCGTCGCCGCCCTCGACGGCACCGCTCTTGCCAACACCGGCCAGGGCGACACCACTCCGGACGGCACCGCCCAGGACGGCACCAGCCCAGACGGTACCGGCCTGACGGCGCAGCAAGCGAGCCGGGCCGAGGCTACAGCCAGGGCGGCGCTGGCGACCGCGCACGAGGTGAGCCTGCGGATCAGCCGGCGCGGCGCCGACTACCTGCGCGCCGCCTGCCTCACCCCGACCTGTACTCAGCTTCGTGTGCACACGCACTGCAACACCGGCGCTCTGGCCTGCCTGGGCTGGGGTACGGCGCTCGGCGTGATCCGCGCCCTGCACACCGATGGCGTGCTAACGAACGTGATCGTGGATGAGACCAGGCCGCTGCTGCAAGGTGCCCGGCTCACCTGCTGGGAGCTGGATCAGCTGGGCATCGACCACCAGCTGGCCTGTGACGGGGCCGGGCCGTTCCTGATCAGCAGGGGGCTCGCGGACGCGGTCGTGGTCGGCGCCGACCGGATCGCGGCCAATTGCGATGTGGCTAACAAGATCGGCACCTATTCGCTCGCGCTGGCCGCGCGCCGGGCTGGCATCCCGTTCCTGGTCGCGGCGCCCGAGTCGACGATCGACATGGGCACGCCAGATGGCGCGGCCATCCCGATTGAGCTGCGGCCGGACGAGGAAGTCACCCGGCCGGCCGCACCGGCAGGCACCAGGGCACTCAACTACGCGTTCGACGTGACCCCGGCCGAGCTAGTGACCGCCATCGTGACCGAGGAACGGGTCATTCGGCCGGCAGGCACAGGCTGAGCTGGCCCTCAGCGTCAGCGAAACCAACCGAGCGGTACAGCCTGATCGCGTCGCCGTCCTGGTCGGCCACGATCACCAGCGTGCGCGCGCCCAGTTCCTCCAGCGCGTAGACCCCGGCCTGCCAGACCAGCGTGCCGGCCAGGCCGCGGCGGCGGGCAGCCGTATCCGTCTCGACGTGCTGGTACCTGGCGATACCGTCCCCGGCACGGAACACTCCAAGCTGGGCCACCAGCTTGTCATCCTCGAACGCGCCGAACCAGGCACCGTGCCCCTGCTCGGTAATCTTGCGCCGGGACAGCGCCCGGCCGTGGTAATAATCCAGGTCGGTCATGCCGTCACCGGCGTACAGTCGCAGCCCCAGGTCTATCGACTGCTGCCAGTCATCATCGGCGGCGAGCGGGCGGATCTCCACCTCGAGGTTCAGGTGCGGCGGCGCTGCCACCTGGGTGGCGGTCAGCGCGATTGAGCGTTCCGGCTCCAGGCCGGCCGCGATGAAGTCAGCGGGGACCGCAACACCGCTTTGGCAGGTGTCGATGCCGATGGCCACATGCCTTGCCGCGGGGAACTCGGCGGTGAACCGGTCCAGCCAGCCTCCGGCGCTGCCCGGTTCCGGCAGCGCGTCCAGCAGCAGGAAGTTCCCCCACCAGAAGTTCGGGTTGTCCGGGGTGCATACCACCAGGTAGCCGTCCCGCTCAGCGACCGAGGCACCTTCCAGCACCCGGATTGCCAGGTCGGTCAGGAAAGCAACGGACTTAGCCATGAGCGGTGCGGAGCGCGTGCAGGAATGTCTCCACGGGCTGCGCGCCAGAGATTCCGTACTTGCGGTCGATTACGAAGAACGGCACGCCGGTGGCGCCGAGGGCACGGGCCTCGTCGATGTCGTGCTCGACATCTTTGGCGTATTCGGCTGGGTTCTCGATCACCGCGCGCGTCTTGTCTTCGCTGACGCCGACTTGCTTCATCAAGACGATCAGCGTCTCCGGGTCAGACAGGTCGGCGGCTTCGCTGAAATGAGCGCGGAGCAGCCGCTCCTTGGCCGCGTCCTGCACGCCTTCAGCCTGTGCCAGGTGCAGCAGGCGGTGCACGTCGAAGGTGTTCACGCTGAGCGCGTGCTCGGTGTCGAAGTCGAGTCCCTCTTCCTTCGCCAGCGCCGCGACGCGCTCGGACATCTGCGCGCCCTGCGGGCCGAAGCGGCTGATCAGGTGCTGCTTGGTCAACACCGCCTGCGACGGCGCCTGCGGGTCGAGCTGGAAACTGCGCCAGGTGATTTCTACTTCGTCGGCGTGCTCGAACTCATCCAGCGCGTGTTCCAGGCGCCGCTTGCCGATGTAACACCAGGGGCAGACGATATCCGACCAGATCTCGATCTTCACCGGGACTCCTCCGGCTCGCTGTCTTCGGCGGCCGGCTGCGGAACGGCGCACACGCCATCCACGCACTGGCCCGCGTCCGCTTTGTCGCCGATCAGGCGCAGTGCTGGTACCTCGGTATCCATGTCTGTGTCAACGAGGTAGCTGGCGGCCTTTGTTCCTGGTGCCGCGATAGGTTCAGGGGGTGGCAAAGCTGGTACGGCAGTGGGCGTCGGCCGGCCCGATCGGGGCGCTGGCCGGGGCGGCGCTGGCGGCAGGCGGACGATCCAAGGGCCGCGTCGTGGCCGGGGCGCTGGCCGGGGCGGCCGTGCTGATCGCTGCCGACTCCGTGGCCAGGTCACAACAAAAACCCGGGCAGATCCCCGCGCTGTGGTCGCGGATCATCGCCAGCGGCGCGCTGGCCGCCCCGGTCGGCTGGGCCGCCCAGCGGCTCACCGGAGCGGGGCCGCTGCCAGTGGCCACGGTGGCCGGCGCCGCGGCGGGCGCCCTGGGCCTTCGCCCGCAGAAGGTCCTGCTCGGTCCGGCCGTCGGCGCCGCCGTAGGCCTGGCGCTACACCAGCAAGCGCGGGGCCGAAAAGCGGCGCGCCAGCACGCACCGCACCGCCAACCAGCGGGCCGGCCGGCCCAGCACCAGCTAGCACAGCACCGGCCAGTACCGCACCGGCCAGTACCGCACCTCGGCGATGGCAGTGGCGCGCTGGCCGCGGCCGCCGCCGTCGTCAGCTTCCGGGTCGCGGCCGCCGCCCTGTTCCGCGACCCGCAGCTGGTTCTGCTGGCCGAACGGGTACATCCGGCCGAGGTGCCGTTCGTCGTGCCGCTGGCCAGCCAGACCAGGTACGTAGGCACCGAATACGTGCGCTCACTGGCCAGCCGACTGGGCCAGACCTACACGCCGGACGTGGCCGACATCGGCATCGTCGCCGCACTGGACGCACTGCGCGGTCCTGCTTTCGACCCGGCGCAGGTCGACCCGCTGGTACGGGAGTTCTACGAGCACACCACCCGGTTCGCGCTCGACATCACGCCACGGTGGCGGATCTGGGTCCGGCCTGGGTACCTGCTCTACCGGACCCTGCTGGCCAGGCCGCTCGGCCAGGCGAATGTGCCGATGAACCAGCGCGCGGCCCAGCATGGCGTGCGCAGCAGGATCGACACGATCTCCGACGGCGGCAGCGTGTCCGTGCGCGGCTGGATCCGTTCGGCCGCCGACACCGGTGAGCCCATTTACGTGGGCATTTACACGACCTACCGCGATGACGAGCGTGGCTACGTCAGCGTCGGGTTCCCGCTGCCGAACGCCAGCTTCACCGCCACCTTGCTGCCCGCGGCCCGCCCGGGCGGCGGGCTGGTGCTGGACAGCCGCAGCCCGCTCGGCCAGCCCGGCCACTACCTCACCTACATCGACCCGGTGACCGCCGAGCTCAGCACTGCCGCCGTGCGCGGTTTCGCCGAGCGCCTCGATGTGTACAGCGATGCCGGGGAACTGCGGGCCGAGCACGCGTTCTGGGTGTTCGGCTTCCCGTTCCTGGTGCTGCACTACCGCATCCGGCGCAAGCCTTAGCGGCACGCTCGCCCGTGCTCACGACCCGCGACCAGGCATCGCTTGGCGAGCCGACGCCGGATCGGCGGATGAGTTCTTCCTCGACCTCGGCGTCAAGGCCATGGCCGGGCGCTGGATGAGATCGGGCTGCCGGCGGCGTCGCCGCACGCCGAGATCGTCGCCGGAGCCAACCACGAGATGATCTCGCGCCGCTAGGGCAGCTCGTTGCGCGTGCTGACCGGCCCAGGCTCGGCCGGATGGCTAGCCCAGCACGGCGGCGCGGTTAACCGATCCGCCGCTGGCCAATGCCCGGCTGCCCGATCCTGGGCCGCCCAGCACGCGACTGGTCGACCCGCGGACGACCAGCCGGGCCCGGACGACCTGGACGGTCCCAGCCGGGAGCGCGCTGTGCAGCAGGGCGTGCAGCAGCCCGGCCAGGCGCCGGCCCATCTCGTCCGGGCGCAGGTCGAGCGCGGTGATCGCGGGACTGCATGAACGCAGTGCCGCACTGTCCATGCAGGACGCCACCAGCAGGTCGGCCGGCACCCGGCGGCCGATGGCCGCCGCGGCGATCAGGGCGCCGATCGCGCCGCCGTCGATGCCGCTGACCACAGCGTCAGCCGGCGGCTCGGCGCGCAGCGCGGCCATGGCCGCCGCTTGCGCGGCCCCCGGCCCGGCCGCATACGCCACCTCATACAGCAGCTCCGGCCGTGCGCGCGCCCGGCACCAGCGCTGATACGCCGCCCGCAGGTCCAGTCCCCAGGCACTCTGCCCGCCAGGCGCGATCAGCGCCACCCGGTGCGCGCCCTGCCCGGCTAGGTGGTCGAGCAGTTCGGTCATCGCCAGCCGGCTCTCACCCTCGACCCGGCCGGCCTGCCCGGCGGCCGGCCCGCGTTCCCGCGCGCAGGTGATCACCGGGACGCCCAGCTGGGAAAACGCCTGCGGCACCGGGTCGCCGGCGACCGGGTCAACCGCGGCGAAACCGTCTACGGGGAGCGCGGTCAGCCGCGCCGGGTCGGGTGAGCGCGGAATCAGTGTCAGCGCCAGACCATGCGCGAGTGCCTGGCTGGCCGCCCCGGCCGCGAGGTCAAGGTAGTAGGCGAAGTGACCGGCCTGCTCGGGCAGGTAAAGCCCGATACCGCCGACCCGCTGACCGCGCAGCGACCGCGCGGCCGGATTGGCGCGGTATCCGAGCCGGCTCGCCACCGCCGCCACCCGGCTGCGCGTCGTGCTCAGCAGGCGGCCATTGCCGCTGAGTGCGTCGGACACGGTGGTGGTGGAGACCCCGGCCGCCAGCGCGACATCGCGGATTGTCACCCGGCGCCTGGCAGCCACCCGGCCATGGTAACGCCGGCAATTTGCCCTCATTGACACCCTAGATTGCTGGGTTTAACGTGCGCGGATACGTTTGGCGCCCATGATCCACGGAGCAGGCATAGTGAGCGGTCCCCGACCAGAACTGATCCTTACCGGCGGCAGGGTGCGCACGCCCGCTCACCGGTCCGGCTTCGCCGCCGCGCTCGCCATCGGCGGCGGCGTGATCACCGCGGTCGGCAGCGATGATGACATTAAGGACCTGGCCGGGCCGGGCACCCGCGTGATCGACCTGGCCGGCCGGCTGGCGCTGCCGGCTTTCGGCGATGCGCACGTGCACGCGATCAGCGGCGGGCTGGAGAGCCTGCGCTGCAACATGCTCGGACTCAAGACCAGGCAGCAGTACCTGGACACGATCGCGCGGTACTGCCAGAGCTTGGCGCCGGATGCCTGGGTACTCGGCGGCGGCTGGTCCATGGAGGGTTTCCCCGGCGGCACGCCGACGGCGGCCGACCTGGATCCGGTGACCGGCGGCCGGCCGGCCTTCCTGCCGAACCGGGACCACCATGGCGCCTGGGTGAACTCCGCCGCGCTCGCGCTCGCCGGGGTCGATGCCGCGACGCCGGATCCGGCGGACGGCCGGATCGAACGATACCGGGACGGGTCGCCGACCGGGACGCTGCACGACGGCGCGATGAACCTGGTAGCCAGGCGGGTGCCGCCGAACACGGCGGCCGCGTTGCGGGACGGGCTCACGGCGGCGCTGCGCTACCTGCACGGCAAGGGCATCGCCCACTTTCAGGACGCCTGTGTCGGCACGGCCGGCGAGCTCGGTATCTGGGACACCTTCGGCACTTACCAAGCGGCGGCCGCGGATGGCACGCTCACCGCGAGCGTGACCGGCGCGCTGTGGTGGGACCGGCACCGTGGCGACGCTCAGTACGAAGACCTGCTGACCCGCCGCGAGCAGGCCGGCACCGGCAGCTTCCGTGCCACTACGGTGAAGCTGATGCTGGACGGGGTGTGCGAGACCTACACCGCCGCCATGGGCAGCCCGTACCTGGACCGGCATGGTCACGCCACGGACCGCAGCGGCATCTTCTTCATCGACCCGCACGAGCTCAAGTCGATTGTGCGGCGGCTGTCCGGCGAGGGCTTCCAGTTGCACTTCCACGCCCTCGGCGACGGGGCGGTCACCGCCGGGCTGAACGCACTGGCCGAACTGCCCGCCGCCCAACGCCAAGCGGGCCGGCATCACCTCGCGCACCTGCAGTTCATCGACCCGCGCGACTTGGCCCGGTTCAGCGAGCTGGGTGCGGTGGCCAATTTCCAGCCGCTATGGGCGGCGAACGAGCCGCAGATGCTGGAGCTGACCCTGCCGTTCGTCGGCCCGGAGCGGGCCGGCTGGCAGTACCCGATCGGCGCCCTGGCCAGCCTCGGCACCCGGCTGGCGTTCGGCAGCGACTGGCCGGTGTCCACCGGCGACCCGATCCAGGAAATGCACGTCGCGGTCAACCGGGTGCTCTCCCGTAGCCAGGGCCGGCCGGGCAGGCCGGAATGCGAGCAGCCGTTCATGCCAGAACAGGCCGTGCCGGTGGCGGACGCCGTCCGCGCCTTTACCGAAGGCGTGGCCTACGTCAACCACGAGGAGCACGTAACCGGGCGGCTGCTGCCCGGCATGCGCGCCGACGTCGTGGTACTCGATCAGGACCTGTTCGCCATCGCGGCGGCCGATATCGGCGGCACCTCAGCGGTGCTCACGGTAGCGAACGGGCAGGTAGTGCACGGCGATGAATAGACGTCGGCGGTCACCAGCCCGACCGCGGCCATGACCGCCGGGCCGGCTACCGCACTGCGGTCGCGGCGCCCGGCTACGACGTCTGGGCGGCGGCCGGCTATGACGTCTGGGAGTAGGCGGCTAGCCACCCGTCGGCCCGGTAGTCACCGCGCCAGGTAAATACCGCCGCACCCGATTCAGCCGCACCCGATTCAGCCGCACCCGGGCCGCGCACGGCCGCCTGATCCCCATCCGGATCACCCGCGGCCGGCCTGCGCGCGGCTGGTCTGCGCGCGGTCCGCGACGGCGGCTGCGCTGTCGCATTGCCCCGCTTGATCGGGGTGACCTCGAACGCGGACCCGGTCCAGAGTGTCAGCACCGATCCGGCCGGGCCGGTCCCGTGGATGGCGCCGTCTACGGTCTCGATAGCCACGCCGGTCGCCCGGTCCCGCAGGAACGACCGGTACCCCTCGGTATCGAGGTGGCACTGGGCCGGCCGCCCGCCGACGGGCCAGTCCGGGCTGGCGTACCCGCGCGCTCGCGCGGCCGCCCACAGCTCCGGCACTGCCTGCGCGGCGTGGGCTGGCGTGGCCATCTGCTCGCACGCCCACAGCAGCCGTCCCGCACCTCGCGGCGGTTGCAGGTGCCGCCAGGCGGTACGCAGTTCCAGGTCGGCGGCGACGATGGCGCACCACGGGTGAATCGTGCCGAACAGGCCCTGGCAGGCGATCCAGTGCAGGTACCGCGGCGCCTCCTCCAGGATCTGGTACATCGCCGGGTACGCGATCCCGGCCACCTGCCGGACACCGGGGCGGAACGCGCCGGGCGTGCGGGCTACCGTGAGCAAGGCCGCGCGCGCCAGGTCACCGTGCCCGTAACCGCTGTCCGAGATGGCACTGTCCCGGCCATCCAGCCTGATGGCCGGGCGCGCTGAGGCGTAGCTGGCCAGCAGGTGCGCGAGCGCGGCCTTGCCGTCCTCCCCCACCCGTGCCCGGGCCAGCTTCGGCACCAGCGCGGCCAGCAACTCGATCAGGACGGCTTCGGCCTGGTCCGGTCCAGCGGGGACGGGTACATCGCTGAGCGCGCCACGCAGCTGATGGCATACCTGCGGCGAAACCATCAGCCGCGTGGTGAGCCGGCCTAGTTCGGTCGGAGCCAGCTGCGCGTCTTCGGTGCCGGCCAGCGTGAGCATCTGCGCCGACCGCAGGAACCTGACCGACTTGCGCAGCGTGCGCAGGCTGCGCTGACCCTGGAAATAGGCCAGGGTCTGCACCCACCACTGCTCGGCATCGGCCAGCGTGCCGATGCGCCGCTGCACCGCCTCGCTCAGCACGTGCTCAGCCAGATCGGCCGAGATCCGCGATCGCACCGTGTGCCCCGCAACCAGCTTGGACTGCCAGTCAGCGCGTTCGCGTTCATCCACGATCAGGAACGCCCAGCCCTCATCCTCACCCGCCCCGATCCGGCCGGCCCGGCCGAACATCTGCTGGACGGTCGCCACGTCGATCGCGTTCAAGCCGACCTGCGTGTCCTGCACCACGACGGCCCGCGCGGGCAGGTTGACGCCCGCGGCCACCGTGGTGGTGGCGACGAGCACATCCAGCTCGCGCCGCCGGAACCCCTGCTCGGCCGCCCGGCGGTGCTCCCATCCCTGATAGTGCAGCCCGACCCGGGCCTGGTCGCAGGCGCGGCGCAGCCGGTCCAGGTCATCGGTCCTGATGCCAGACACATCGACGCCTCTGCTGGCCGCGATCATCAGCGCGGTACGGCGCACGTTCCGCTTGCTCCCGCAGAACACCAGCACGCTACCGCCGTCCGCGCTGACCTGCCCGGTGATCGCCGTCGCCAGCCGGGTCCTGGCCGCCTCGGTCACGGTGAAGTCGGAGTGCGCCGGGATAGAGGGCAGCTGCCAGGTCAGCCGGCTCGGCCGCCAGCCGCAGCGCAGCAGCCTGGCCTGCAGCCAGCCTGCGATCTGTTCCGCGTTGGAGACGGTCGCGGACAGTCCCACTATGCGCGTGTCCGCACCGCCGTCACGGATCCGCGCCAGCAGTGCCTCGAGCACGGCTCCCCGCTCGGTATCACCGAGCATGTGAATCTCGTCCACCACCAGGACCCCGACACCAGCCAGCGAATCGCGGAACGCGGACGCCCGGCAGATCGCCTCGAACTTCTCGGTCGTGGCCACCCACAGGTCTGCCTGGTGAATCCGGTCCATATCGATCGCGTGCTCGCCGGACAGCCGCTCCACCCGGAGCCCGGCCCGGCGCCATCCCCCCAGCTCACGGTCCAGCTCGTCGGTCAGCGAACGCTGCGGCACCAGCCATGCGGCCTTACGCCGCTGCTGCACCACCGCGCGCAGCACCGCCGTCATCCCGATCACCGTCTTGCCCGCGCCGGTCGGCGCCACCACCAGCAGGTTCTCCTCGTGTTCGAGGATCTCCGGCAGAGCCTGCGCCTGGGCCGGGTTCAGCGACCTGAACGGCAGCAGCGGCACCAGCTCGGCCGGCACGACCTGCTCGGCCAGCGGACCAGGCGCATCCGGTCCGGCCGCGGCCGAGTGCGCCTGCCACATCACGTCGAACGCGTCCGCGGCCGCCGCCGCGGCAGCGCCACTGACTTCGGTAAAGGTGCCGCGGTACGGCTGGCCGAGCCGGGATACCCGGCTGACGGCGCTGAGCTGCCCCTGCTCGGCCGCGACGATCTCGTCTTCCACCAGGTACTTGACCCGCCGCAGCTCCGCGCCGGCGCCGGCCAGCTTGTCGGCCATGATGGTGAACCGGTCATCCTCGGGCAGCAGCACCCGGGTCTGCACGCCCGGCTGGACAACCGGGAAGGCCGCCTCGTCGTCGACGATCTTGAGCCACGCGAATCCCGGCTCACGCGAACTCCTTCTGGCCACTTAGCCATCCTGGCCGCAATGCCGGAGTTGCGCGGCTCGATCCGCGCAACACGCCGGCACCGGCAACACTGGCGGCACCCGCCTGCCCGGTAAGCCATCGGCACGAGCAAATAGTGTTGGTAACAAGCACCCCCGTTAGTTATGAATAAAGGCATGGACATCACCACGGCGGCGGAACTGCGCGAGCTCATGGGGGAACCGAGCCAGAGGTCGGCCACTAAAGACCGGGCCCGGCTGCACGAGATCGACCGGCGCTGGCTGGCCGCGTCACCGTTCTGCGTGCTCGCGACCTGCGACGCGCGGGGCCGGTGCGATGCCTCGCCGAAGGGAGACCCGGCCGGGCACCTCATCCACGTCCTGGACGACGCCACCATCGCGATCGCCGAACGACCGGGCAACAAGCGGGCCGACGGCTATTTCAATGTCCTGTCCAACCCGCACGTCGGCGTGCTCTCGCTGATCCCCGGCCGGACCGAGACGCTGCGCATCAACGGGCGGGCCAGGCTGGTGCGGGACGCGCCCTTCTTCGACGAGCTGACCGTGCGCGACCACCGGCCCATCCTCGCGCTCATCGTGCACATCGAGCAGATC
>Ga0224568_1000164_pt1 | contig 11492 bp, 10 predicted proteins | sample CLU5metagenome_FD_182727 | JGI IMG/M metagenome (GOLD analysis project Ga0224568, IMG submission 182727) | Spruce litter microbial communities from Bohemian Forest, Czech Republic - CLU5 | ecosystem: Environmental > Terrestrial > Plant litter > Unclassified | place: Czech Republic: South... | reverse complement strand
CAGCGACATCGTCGTCCCGTTGCGCGCGATCGGGGTCGACGTGGACATCAAGGCCGGGGTCGGGCCGGTGGTAGGCGAGCCGGTACGGACCGCCGCCGACATCGTGCCGCTGCGCGCGCTGGATCCGGGCGAGGTGCCGTACGTCACCGAGGCGGTGCGGATGCTGGTGGCGGAGCTGGGCGAGCGGCCGCTGATCGGCTTTGTCGGCGGCCCGTTCACCTTGGCGTCCTACCTGGTGGAAGGCGGCCCTTCGAAGAACCACGACAAGACCAAGGCGCTGATGTACAGCGATCCGCAGCTGTGGCACGCGCTGCTCGGCAGGCTCGCCGACCTGACCATCTCCTTCCTGCAACTGCAGGTGGCGGCCGGTGCCTCGGCCATCCAGGTGTTCGACTCCTGGGTCGGCGCGGTCAGCCCGGATGACTACCGGCACGCTATCTTGCCGCATACCAGCCGGATCTTCGGCGCGCTCGAGGCGTCCGGCGTGCCGCGGATTCACTTCGGCGTCGGTACCGGTGAACTGCTCGGCCTGATGGGAGAGGCCGGCGCCGACGTGGTCGGCGTGGACTGGCGGATCCCGCTGGACGAGGCGGTCCGCCGGGTCGAGCCAGGCAAGGCGCTGCAGGGCAATCTGGACCCGGCCATCTTGCTCGCGCCCTGGGACGTCGTGCAGGAGCGCGCGCTTGACGTGGTCGCCAGGGGACGCACCGCCGAAGGGCACGTGTTCAACCTCGGGCACGGCGTGCTGCCGCAGACCGACCCCGACGTGCTGGCCCGCCTTACCGATCTCGTGCACGCTCAGTCAGCCGGTTAGCGCGGATCACTGGGCTAGCGGATCACTGGGCTAGCGGATCACTGGGCTAGCGGGCTGAATCACTGGCCCAGCTGGTGGCTAGGGCGGTTGCGGCGCCAGCGGCGGGTGCGGTAGACCGCGAATCCGGCCAGTGCCGCGATCGCCGCGAACGGCGCGACCGCGGCGAGCACTGTCAGGGCCCAGCCGACCGTGATCGCCAGCGCATGCCAGCCCGCCTTGGCGCCGCCGGCCAAGCCGGGCGAGGACGGCTTGGCCTTGTGCCGCACGGCCGGCCCGGCCTTGGGGCCGAGGATGGTCACCGTGACCGTGGCGTAGGACGTCTGACTGGCCAGCGCCCGCTGCTGGGCCTGCATCTGCTCAAGGGCGGATTCCTCGGAGTTGATCTGGTTCTGCACGTCCAGCAGGGCACCGACCGACCCGGCGCGGGCGAGCAGTGTGCGCAGCTGGGCGATGGCCGCCTGGTCGGAGGTCACCTGGCTGGTCACATCAGCGACCTGCTCGGTCACATCCTGTGCCTGCTCGGTGAGCGAGAGCTGTTTGCCCACAGCAGCGGACAGCTGGCCGAGAACGGCGGGGTAGGCGGTGACCGGGATCTTAAGGGTCACCGTCGCGGTCGCGCCGGTGCCGGCCGAGGTGTTCTCCTGGGCAACGTAGCCGCCGGACTGCTCGGCGATCCCGGCGGCGCTGGCCGCGGCCTGGCTCACGCTGGCGGCCCGGGCGGTCAGCTGGGCGGTGTAGATGATCGATGCGGGTGCGGCCACCCGGTCGGTGGTGGCCGTCGTGCCCGGCTGCAAAGCCGATGCCGCGGAGGAGGCGGCACCCGCGGACGGTGCGGCACCACCAGCGGGTGCGGCGGCCTGAGCCGGCAGGCCCGCGTCGGCCGCTGAGGATGAGGCTGAGGCGGGCCCCGAGGTAGCCGAGCTGGAACACCCGGCTATTAGCGCGATACCGCTGATGAGCAGTGCGGTGCATGCTTGTCTGGTGCGCATGCAGGTGGGACGGCGCGACCAGGACAGGTGGTTCCGCGCCCCCGGTCACGATCAGGTGGCGGGACTCTCACTTCGCGGGCAGCAGCACGGCAGTACGTTATGACCATGGATGTTGTTATCGTCGGCGGCGGGATCGCCGGGCTCGCGGCCGCATACTTCCTGCGCGACTGCGGCGCGAGCGTGACCGTACTGGAGGGTTCGAGGCGACTCGGCGGCAAGCTCGCGGTGTCCGGGATCGGCGGGGTCGCGGTCGATGAGGGAGCCGAGGCGCTGCTGCTGACCAGGCCGGAAGGCGCCGGGCTGGTCATGGAGCTAGGTCTGGGCCTGGTTCCCGCAGGGACCACCAGTGCGGGCATCTGGAGCCGGGGTGAACTGCGGCCACTGCCCAGGCGCCAGTTCATGGGCGTGCCATCGGATATGGCTGAGCTGGCTAAATCCGGCGTGGTATCGGAGCCGGGCGTCGCGCGCGCCGGGCAGGACCTGACCTGTCCCGCTACCGAGCGGGACGGGGACGTGTCCGTCAGCGAGTACGTGGGTGCGCGGCTCGGCGCCGAAGTGGTGGACCGGCTGGTCGACCCGCTCCTTGGCGGCGTCTACGCGGGGCTGTCCGCCGAGCTGTCGTTCGAGGCGACGCTGCCGGCGCTGGCCAGGGCCTCGAACACGCACGCGTCCCTGGCGCAAGCGGCCGGGTCGCTGCTGCCGTCCGGGGTGCCGGGGCCGCCCAGAGCTATCTTCGGCACGCTGGTGAACGGGCTCGGCACGCTGCCGGAAGCGGTGGCGAAGGCGTCCGGTGCGACAGTGCGGACCGGCGCGATGGTGCGCGAGCTGACCAGGACCCAGGAGGGCGGCCAGGTGAACTGGCGGCTGAGCATCGGGCCGGCCTCCGCCCCGGAGTACATCGACGCGGACGCGGTGATCCTCGCGGTGCCCGGCCGCCCGGCCGCCCGGCTGCTCAGCGAGGTGGCACCAGCGGCGTCGGCCGGGCTCGGCGAGATCCCGTACGCGAGCATGGCCATCGTGACGCTCGCCTATCCGCGCGGCGCGTTTCCCGGCGAGCGGGGCAGCGGCTACCTGGTGCCCGCGGTGGACGGGCGCGCGGTCAAGGCGGTCACGTACAGCACGGTCAAGTGGCCGCATCTGCTCGATGAGCTGGAGATCGTGCGCTGCTCGGTCGGACGGTTCGGCGAAGAGGCGCTGCTCCAGCGCGAGGACGCCGACCTGGTGTCGCTGGCGGCCAGTGACCTTGCCGCCGCGTCCGGCGTGTCCGGCGCACCGGTATCGTCGCGCGTTACCCGGTGGGGCGGAGCGCTGCCGCAGTACACGGTCGGTCACCTGGACCGGGTGGCGCGGGTGCGGGCCGCGCTGCCCGCTGCGCTGGCGGTGTGCGGGGCCGCGTACGACGGCGTCGGCATCCCGGCCTGCGCCGCCACGGCCAGGACCGCTGCGGATACAGTGATGGAATGGCTAAAGCGCGCGACCTCAACGACCTGATCAGGTACACGATGTGGTCGGTGTTCCGGGTAACGGACGCCGCCGCGCTTGCCGACAGGGACCCGGTCACCGCGTCGGTTTCGCAGTTCTTCGATGAGCTGGCGCACAAGGGCATCGTCGTCCGCGGCTGCTACGACATCCAGGGGCTGCGTGCCGACGCGGACTACATGATCTGGTGGATCGCGCCGGACTCCGATGACCTGCAGGAGGCGTACGCCAGGTTCCGCCGGCACACCGCTCTGGGCCGGGCCAGCGAGCCGGTCTGGTCGGCGATGGCGCTGCACCGTCCGGCCGAGTTCAACAAGGGGCACATCCCCGCGTTCCTGGCTGAAGAGGAGCCAGGCAACTACGTGAGCGTGTATCCGTTCGTCCGGTCCTATGAGTGGTACCTGCTCGACCCGGCCGAACGGCGGCGGCTGCTCGCCCAGCACGGCATGATGGCCCGCGAGTTCCCCGACGTGCGGGCGAACACGGTCGCGTCGTTCTCGCTGAACGACTACGAGTGGATCCTCGCGTTCGAAGCTGATGAGCTGCACCGGATCGTGGACCTGATGCGCGAGCTGCGCGGCGCGGAGGCGCGGCGGCACACCAGGGTGGAGATCCCGTTCTATACCGGCCGCCGCAAGCCGCTCGCGGAGCTGATCGCGGCGCTGACTTAACCCCGGCGCGTTGCTGCTGCGCCGGTCCCGGTACCGGCATAACCAGTGGCAGTCACCGCGGAGCGCCGGATAACGTCATGGTGTGGACATGCGGATAAATGGCTGGCTGGTGATACCGGAGGCCGAACTCAGCGAGCGTTTCTCGCGTTCGTCCGGACCGGGCGGCCAGTCCGTCAATACCGCGGACAGCAGGGTCGAGTTGTCGTTCGATGTTGCCCGCTCGGCCGCGCTGCCGCAGTGGGCGCGAGAGCGGGCGACCGAGCGGCTGGCTGGCCGGCTGGCCGGCGGTGTGCTCACCATCGCCGCCTCTGAGCAGCGCAGTCAGCTCGCCAACCGGCAGGCCGCGAGGGCACGGCTGGCCGCGCTGCTCCGCGACGCGGTCGCCCCGCCCGCCAGGCCGCGCGTGCCCACCCGGCCCAGCCGGGGCGCCACCGAGCGCCGGCTGAGCGCCAAGCGCAGCCGCGGCGACATTAAGCAGTCCCGTTCGCGCCGCTTCGACCAGGACGCGTAGCGCCTTGCCCGGCCCTACAGGCCGGGCAAGTTGACGACGATCGCTTCCTGCGTCGACCGGGCGATCACCACGACCGCGTCGGTGCTGGCGGACGGGTTTTCCTCCCGGTGCGGGGCGTGCGGCGGCACCCACACGTAATCGCCGGGCTCGGTCTCCAGCCGGACCAGGGCTCCGCCGTCAGGATCGCGGAACACGAATACCGGGTTACCGGACACGACGTAGATCCCGGTCTCGGACGTGCCGTGGTGATGGTCGCTCGATGAGGTGCCGGCCGGGACCACGGTCCGGCCCATCCACAGCGCCTGCGCGCCCACCAGGTCGCCGGAGATCGCGGCCGCGCGGCGCATCCCGCCGGTCTGCGCGGTCTCGCCGGACAGCGCGGACCCGCGGATCAGCCGCAGGCCGCCGGTCATGCCGGGGCTTCCGCGGCCGGCTCGAGCGTCAGCGAGACAGAGTTGATGCACCACCGCTGGTCAGTGGGAACCTCGTAGCCCTCCCCGGCGAACACGTGTCCCAGGTGTGAGTCACAGGCGGCACAGCGGACTTCGGTCCGCACCATCCCGAGCTCCTTGTCCTCGATCAAGACAACCGCGTCATCCTCGGTAGGCTGGTAAAACGACGGCCAGCCGCAATGGGATTCGAATTTGGCATCGGACCGGAACAGCTCCGCGCCACAGGCGCGGCACCGGTAGACGCCTTCGGTCTTGGTATCGGTGTACTCGCCGGTGAACGGGGCCTCGGTACCGGCCTGACGGAGCACCCGGTACTCCGCCGCAGTGAGTGCCTGCTTCCATTCGGCGTCCGTGCGCGTGACCTTGTCCATGCTGTGCAGCTTAATACCGGGCCGGGTGAGTAACTGGCCCGCGGTGCATCATGCGCCGCCGGCTTAATAAATCCGAACATCGCATTTCAGATGGGATACTCCTACATATGGCTCTGCAGATGACTGGCGGGCGCATGGTCGGCAGGGACAGGGAGCTCCGCCGCCTGCATGCGCTGCTCGACGACGCCGAGGCCGGGCGCGCTGTGCTCGCCCTGGTCAGCGGTGACGCTGGCGTCGGCAAGAGCCGTCTGACCAGCGAGATCGCCAGCGCGGCCATCGACCGCGATTTCACCGTGCTGTCCGGCCAGTGCGCTGAGCTGGGCGAGAGCGTGCCGTACCTGCCGCTGGCCGACGCGCTGCGCGAAGCAGTCCAGGTGCCCAGGACCGGGGTCAAGGACGCGCTGGCCTCCCGGCCGGCGCTCAGCCGGCTGCTGCCGGACGGCGGGGACCGGCCCGCCGACGGGGAGCGCTCCGAGCTGGCTCGCCAGCGGATGTTCGGCGCCGTGCTGGGACTGCTCGCCGAGCTGGCCGCCGCCCGGCCGGTACTGCTGGTGCTTGAGGACCTGCACTGGGCCGACGCGTCTACCCGTGATCTGGTCACCTTCCTGTCCCGGATGCTGCACCGGGACCGGGTCGCGATGATCGGTACCTATCGGTCCGATGACCTGCACCGGCGCCATCCGCTGCGGCCGGTGGTGGCCGAGCTGCTGCGCCTGCCCGGCGTGATCTCAGTCGATCTCGGGCCGCTTGACCCGGGGGCGATGGCCGAGCACCTCACTGGCGTGGCGTGCGGTCAGCTCGAAGCCGCCGAGCTCAACGACATCGTCGCCCGGGCCGAAGGCAACGCGTATTACGCCGAGGAACTGCTCGCCGCGCACGACAAGAACCTGCCTGCCGGGCTGGCCGCGCTGCTGCTGAACCGGGTCGAGCAGCTGTCGGACCCCGCGCAGCGGGTGCTGCGCACGGCCGCGGTGGCCGGGCGCCGGGCCGATGATGAGCTGATCATGCTCGTGTCCGGGCTGGAGCCGCTGGAGTACGAGCAGGCGATCCGCGAGACCGTCACCCACCAGCTGCTCATCCCCGACGACAAGGAGGGGTACGCGTTCCGGCACGCCCTGCTGCGGGAGGCGGTGTACGCCGATTTGCTGCCGGGCGAGCGGACCAGGCTGCATGGCGCGATGAGCACGCTGCTCGCCGAGCCGGGCCGGCTGTCCGTGCCCGGCACCGCCGCCGAGCTGGCCCAGCACTGCCTGGCCAGCCATGACATCGAGGGTGCGTTCCGGGCGAGCATCCGCGCCGCGTTCGAGGCCCGCGAGCTCGGCGCGCCGGCCGAGGCGCACCGGCACTATGACCAGGTGCTCGCCTTGTGGGACAGGGTGAGCGAACCGGAGCAGGCAGCCGAGATGAGCCGGGGCAAGCTCGGCCTGGAGTCCGCGAACATGGCGGCGGCCAGCGGCGACGTAGACCGGGCCGTGCACCAGCTGCGACGGCTGCGGCAGTACATCGCGCAGGCACCGCCGGACCAGCACGAGGGCCTGGCGACCCGGATCGGCGAACGGCTGGCTTACCTGCTGCTGCAGGTCAGCGACGCGCCCGAGACTGAGCTTGAGGCGGTCGAGATCGCCCGTGCCACGGTAGAGGCGGCCAGCCCGGAACCGCCGACGTGGTACTACGCCAGAGCGCTCGGCACCTATGCGCACGCGCTGGTGACCCAGAGCGATGACGAGCTGGCCAGGCAGTGGGCCGAACGCGCGCGGCAAGCAGCCCAGGCGGCGGACTCGCCCTGGGTGGAGGCGGACGCGCTCGCCACTCTCGGCTACCTGGCCAACCGTGAGGGCCGCAACGGCGAGGCCATCGAGCTGCTCACCGCCGCGCACAAGCAGGCGCGCGAGACGGGGTGGCTCGGCGTCGAGCTGCGCGTCGCCTACAACCTGGGCCGGGTGCACCTGGAACTCGGCGAGCTGGCCATCGGCGCCGATGTCGCCCATCAGGGTTTCAGCCGCGCCAGCCACACCGGGCTCAACCTGGCGCCGTACGGCCTTGACCTGCAGCACCTGCACTTCCAGTGCCACTTTGGCGACGGTCAGTGGGACCACGCGCAGGAGATCGCCGACGGCTTCGCGGTCCGCGTCACCAGCCCGGGCGAGGCGGTGCTGTCCGCGATGGCGCTGTTCATCGACGTCGCCAGGGGCAATCCCGCGGTCTCCGAGCGGGCCGCCTGGCTGGAGCCGTTCTGGACCGGGCAGGGATTCGAGATGTACATCGGCCGGTCCGTGCTGGCCGAGCACTACCTGTGGCGAGGTGATCCGGCTCGCGCGCTTGAGGAGGCGGCGGCGGCGCTGGGCCGGGGCGGTTTCGTGGTCACCGACAGCCCGATGGGCATCAGGCCGGCTTGCGTCGCCGTGGCCGCGTGCGCTGACCTGGCGGTCGCGGCGCGCGTCGGCGGAGAGGACCCGGCCAGGCACGTCGAGCGGGCCGGGCAGCTGGTGCGCATCGCCAGGTCGGCGGCCGCTTATGAGCTGCGGCCCAAATTCGTGCTCGGCCCCGAAGGGCGCGGCTGGCTGGCCCGGGCCGAGGCGGAGTACCGGCGCGCGCTCGGCGAGAACGACCCGGCGAACTGGCATGCGGTCATCAGCGAGTTCGGGCTCGGCTACGTCTATGAGGTCGCGCGGTCGCGCTGGCGGCTGGCCGAGGCGCTGGCCGAGGCCGGGCAGCGGGACGACGCGGCCGAGCCGTGGCGGCTGGCCATGGCGCAGGCCGGGCGGCTGGGCGCCAGGCCGCTGAGCGCGGTGCTGGAAGATCTCGCGCACCGGGCCCGTATCGGCGGGGTCACCGAGCCCGGCGATGTGGTCATGGCGGGGCTGACCAGCAGGGAACGCGAGGTGCTCCGGCTGATCGCGGCGGGCCGCAGCAACAAGGAGATCGCCGCGGTGCTGTTCATCGCGCCGAAGACGGCCAGCGTGCACGTGTCGAATATCCTCGCCAAGCTGGGTGCGGGAAGCCGCACCGAAGCGGCCGCCATCGCCCACCGCGACGGGATCTCCTGATCCATAACCTGCCCTCAGGCTAGGCGGTCGCGGCCGTGCCCAGCCGGGGGAACGGCTCGGCGGAAAAGATCACCTCGACCGGCACCTCGAAGTGCGCGGCGATCCGCAGCGCCAGGTACAGGCTCGGGCTGTATTCGCCGCGCTCCAGGTAACCGATCGTCTGGTAGTGCACGCCGAGCGCGTCGGCCAGCTCACGGCGGGAGATGCCCCGCTCTGCCCGCAGCATCGCGATCCGGTTGTAGATGACCTCGCTGCTCATAGCCGCTTCATCGCTTTCTCGCGGCGGGCCGCGACATTCGAGCCGGACTCGCGGCGCGCCATCCGCCGCAGCACGAGCGGCGCCAGCACCAGCCCGGCGACCGCCCAGGCGGATAGCACGCCGAACGTGGCCAGGTGCCGCCACGAGTGGCCGATCTCCACCGCGGCCAGGGCGTTCGGCAGCAATGCTGAACGCATGCCCAGACCCAGCCAGTACATCGGGAATACCTGCCCGGTCCAGCGCAGGAACACCGGCAGGTGCGTGATCGGGTAGAAAATGCCGGAGATCGCGGCAATCGCGGCCAGCAGCAGCGTCATCAGCCCGGCGCTGCGCGCGCTGGGGAACAGCGACCCGAGTACCGCGCCGAGCGGCAGCGTGGCGAGCAGCCCGAGCACCACGACCCAGGCCAGGGTCAGCCAGGCGCCGGCGCTGGCGACCGACAGGCCGCTGAACAAGATGATGCCGGTGATCAGCGTGGTCGCGACCGCGAAGATCATCTGCCCGGACACGCCGACGACTTTGCCGATCAGGTAGCCGAGCATCCCGTTCGGGATGGCCTTGGCCCGCAGCAGCGTGCCGTCCTCGCGTTCGGCGGCGAGCAGGCCGCCCATCGTGGCCAGCCCGTTCACCCCGATGTTCAGGCCGAGCACGCTGACCAGCATCGTGGTGCCCAGCGAGAAATGCGTTCCAGGAACGGAGGTTCCCCGGGTCCAGATCATGGCGACCAGCAGCCCGCCGGTGACGATCGCGATAGTCATCAGGTCGGCCGGCGTGGTCAGGGTCTGCCGGAACTCGATCCAGCCGCGAGCCAGTCCCGCCCGCGCCGCCGTCAGCTCGGGGGTCATGCCGCCACCGCCGTCAGGGCGCGCGGTGTCCCGTGTTCTGCCTGGCGGACCAGCGTCATGTACGTGTCCTCCAGGCTGGCCCGGCGCACTTCCAGGTCCTCGACCGACTCGCCGTACTGCCGGAACAGCTCCCGGACGAACGCCGTCGCGTCGTCCGCCGCGTGCACGAACCGCTGCCCGTCCCGGCTCCACCGGACCTCGGACTGGGTCGCCAGCTGGCGGGACAGTTCATCGGCGGACCCGTCCGCGATGATGGTGCCGCCGGCCAGGATCAGGATGCGGTCGGCCAGCCGTTCCGCCTCGTCCAGGTCGTGCGTGGTAAGCAGGATCGTGGTCTGATCCAGGTCGGTGAGCCGGTGCACGAGGTCATGGAAGTCGCGTCTGGCCTCCGGGTCGAATCCGGCCGTCGGCTCGTCCAGGAACAGCAGCTCGGGCCGTCCCACGATGCCGATCGCCACATCAAGGCGGCGCCGCTGCCCGCCGGACAGGTTCCGTATCCGCGTGCGTGCCTGCCCGGTCAGCCCGACGGTCTCGATCAGGTCGTCGGCATCCCACGGCCGCCTGACGGCGGCGGTGGAGTAAGGCGCGTAGTAGCGGCCCAGGTGGGCGAGCAGCTCACGCACCTGCCACCTGCCATGATCGCGCCAGGACTGGAGCACGACGCCAGTCCTGGCCCGCCACGCCTCGCCGCCGTGCGCGGGATCGGTGCCCAGCACGGCGACCTCGCCCGCCGAGCGCATCCGGAATCCCTCAAGAATCTCGATCGTGGTGGTCTTGCCCGCGCCGTTCGGTCCCAGCAGGGCGACTACTTCGCCGCGCCTGGCCGCGAACGTCACCCCGCGCAGCACGTCGGTGCGGCCGTAGCGCATCCGCAGATCGCGGACATTGAGCACATCACTCATGCATTAAAAGATAGCACATGTACTACGTTTCGTCCGGATACTATGGCTTGAGTGCCGCCAGGATCTCCGCGGCACGCTCGGCAGCGGCGGCCGGCTCGACATCGGGGGAGCCGACCAGCGGATCCCAGTTCAGGTCGTAGAACACCTCGGTTATCCCCTGGTCGGCCAGCCAGGCCGTATCAGCCCTTATCTTGTCGTAGCTGCCCGATAGCGGCTGGGTGCCGTCGCCGCCTGGCCGCACCACCCCACGGCAGATGATCCGCACCGGCCCGCGCCCGGCATCCGCGGCGGCCTGCTGGATGACGTCGGCGGCTGCCTTGATCGAGGACAGGTCCGCGCGGCTTGAAGTGATCCACCCGTCCGCGAGCCGCCCGGCCCGCTCCATGGCCGGGCGTGACATGCCGCCGAGCAGGACCGGCGGCCCTGGCCGCTGCACTGGCTTGGGGTACTGCCGTCCGGGCGGGACCTGGTAGAACTCGCCGCTGAATGAGCTGATGTCGTCGTCCCACAGCGTGCGCAGCACGGCGAGGTACTCCTGCGCCCGCGCGCCGCGCCTGGCCGTGGTCATGCCGGACGCGGTGAACTCCTGCGCCAGCCAGCCGATACCCAGGCCGAGGTCAAGCCTGCCCGCGGATAGCACATCGAGGGTGGCGGCTTGCTTGGCCAGCAGCAGGGGGGAGACGAACGGCAGGTTGACCAGCCCCACGCCGAGCCTGATCCGCGACGTGCGCGCCGCCGCGAAACCGAGCGCCACCATCGGGTCGAGCACGCTCTGGTAGACCGGCTCCATGGTCACCTCTTCGGGCACGAGCAGGCGCTGGAACGTCCACAGCGACGCGTATCCGGCCCGCTCGGCCTGTGCGGCGAAATCGCCGAGATAGTCAGGCGTTGCCCAGGCGCCCGCTACCGGCGCGCCGAATCCAATCAGCATGACATCGATTTTCGCAGAACATGCCGCGGGCGCGGTCAGCGGCTGCCGCGACCGCCGTGCTGCGCCGCGGCCGGGCGGGATCAGGCCGCTGACCAGGGACCGGCCGCCGGTGTACCGTGGGCTGGTGACGGAGCCCGATGGCGTGCGCGAGGACCTGGCGGCCCGCATCCGGGCGATCTGCCTGGCTCTGCCGGGAGCGACCGAACGGCTCAGCCATAGCG
>Ga0224568_1000163_pt1 | contig 11497 bp, 8 predicted proteins | sample CLU5metagenome_FD_182727 | JGI IMG/M metagenome (GOLD analysis project Ga0224568, IMG submission 182727) | Spruce litter microbial communities from Bohemian Forest, Czech Republic - CLU5 | ecosystem: Environmental > Terrestrial > Plant litter > Unclassified | place: Czech Republic: South Bohemian... | reverse complement strand
CCGGACATCGGCGTACCTGGTAACCAGCCAGGCGGGGAAGCCCTCTGGCATCTGCACCAGGGTGACAGGCCCCTGTTCGCGCAGGCGTGCCTGGATCGGGTGGGGGTCCTGGAAGTAGGACGGGCCGAGCTTCTCCGGCGAGACTGTCATGGCGGCAAGTTTAAGTAATTACTCGTCATCCTGGCAACCCGGCGGCCGCGACGGCCACCAGTTCCACCGCCCGATCAGCACCACCGCCGATGGCACCAGCAGCGTGCGCACCAAGAACGTGTCCATCAGCACGCCTAGCGCCAGGCCGACGCCGACATCGACGATGGTGCGCACGTTGGCCGGGCCTGCCGAGGCCGATCCCACTACGGCGAGCACGCCGAAGGTCAGGGCGAGCACGAGCCCGGCCGAGGTGACCGTGCTGCCGGTGACTGAGAGCGCCCGCCCGACGGCCTCCCGCAGCGGCAGCCGCGCCGCCTCCTCCCTGATCCGCGTCATCACCAAGATGTTGTAGTCCTCGCCTAGCGCGAGCAGGAACACGAACAGCAGGAACGGCAAGATGAATGTCAGCCCCGGCTGACCGGCCGCCCGCATGAACACCAGCACGGTCAGGCCCAGCGCGGAGAAGTAGGACAGTACGACCGACGCGATCAGGTACAGCGGCGCCACCAGCGAGCGCATCACCAGGGCGAGCAGCACCGCGATCACCGCGATCGCGATCGGGATGACCGTGTGCAGGTCGCCGTCGGAGAGCCGGGCGATGTCGTAGGTGAAGGCCGGCTGCCCGGTCACGCCTACCTGGCTCGCGCCGGCCAGCGCGCCTGCCCTGGCGGCGTCGGCGCGGACCGCTGGCACCGCCTGCGCGGCCGCCGTCGTGGTCGCGTTTCCCGCCCGCAGCTGGGTCGCGAAACCGACCGTGCGCCCGTCGGCGCTGACGAACAGCCCGCTGGCCCGGCGCAGTGCCCCGGGCGCGGTCGCGGGCAGCTGGTCACCGTCCGGATCGAACGGCCCGCTCACCTGCGTGAACTGCGGGTCCGCGGCCAGCGACAGCTCGGCGGCATACACCGCGGCGGGCCGCGTCCAGGCGGGTACCCGCAGCCGGAGCACGATTAGCGTCGGGTTGACCGCCGTCGCCGGGAAATGCGCGGCGAGCAGCGCGTTGCCCGCCGCGGAGTCGCTGCCGGCCGGCGCCGTGACCGGGCCGCCGAACCCGGCGGCGACATACAGGCCCGCCGCGACGGCCAGGGCACCGAACACCACCAGGCCGCCGCAGAGCACGAGCAGCGGGCGGCGCACGATCCGCGCGCAGGCGCGGCCCCACCAGCCGGACACCTCGGTCCCCGCGCGCACCTTCGACGGCCAGAAAGCGACCGGGCCGAGGACGGCGAGCAGCGCGGGCAGCAAGGTGAGCCCGGCCGCCAGCATCAGCCCGACGCCGATAGACAGCGGTGCGGCCAAGCCCGAGTACAGCGAGAAGGTCGCGAACGCCAGCGATCCGAGCGCCGCGATCAGCACCCCGGCCGAGAACGTGATGGTCTCGCCCACCCGGGCGACCGATAGCGTGATCGCGTCCGAGCACGCCTGCCCGTTCGCCATCATCTCCCTGACCCGGAACATCAGGAACAGCGCATAGTCAGTCCCGGCGCCGAGGATGAGCACGATCAGCAGCAGCGACGCGATCTGGGAGATGCCTAGCCCGAGATGGACGGCGGCGAGGGCGGTCAGCCGCTCCGAGATCAGCACCACCAGCACGGCCGGCACCACCGCCACCACGGGCGCGAGCACCGACCGGAACACCCACACCAGCAGCACGATCACGAACGCGACCGAGACCCACTGCACCTTGCTGCCGCTGGAGGTGCCCACCGCGTTGTTGTCGACCCGCGTCGCCACCTGGCCAGCCAGGTGCACGGCCAGGGCCGGCGGCAGCGGGGCTGATCGGATCTGCGCCCGCAGGCCGTCGCAGAGCACGGCCTGGGCGGACGCGGACACGCCCACCGCCTGGGGCAGCGCGGCCAGCACGGTGAGCTGCTCCGCCCGGCCATCGGCCGAGAACCCCGCCGGACGTACCGACACCACGTGCGCCAGGTGGCCCAGCCGGGACGCCAGCGACCCGATCCGGGACAGGTCGGCGGCAGAGAGCCGGCTGCCCTGGCGGGCGGCCACGACCGTGACCGAGGTCAGCGACGCGGCCCCCTGCAGCGGCGCCGCCAGCAGCTGGGCCTGCTGCGATGGTGCGCTGGCGGGCAGGAAAGAGGAGTTGTCGCCCTGGGTCACGCTGGCCAGCGACGGCAGCAGCAGGACGGCGAGCGCCGCTCCGCCCGCCCACACCGCCAGCACCACCCACCGGTACCGGACGCAAACCCGTCCGATCACGGCAAAAAACCCGGTCACCCGGACATGGTGTCATCCCACAGGGCAGTGCTGTAGGCGTTCACCAGGGCGGCGATACGGCAGACCGCGTCCCGCACCGGGAACGCACCGAGCTGACGGCCGTCCCGCAGCCGCAGCGCCACCGTGCCGGGGCCGGCTTCGGCGGCGCCGATGACCGCTACATACGGCACCAGCCGCCCGTCCCTGATCCGTGCCCCGAGCGACCCGTCCGCCGCCACTACGGCGCGCAGGCCCGCCGCCAGGCACTGCGCGGCGACCGACCGCGCGTCCGCCAGTTCCGCGCCAGTAACCGGCAGCACCAGCACCTGCACCGGCGCGAGCCAGGCCGGGAACGCGCCGCCGTGCTGCTCGACCAGGACGGCGACCGCCCGCTCGATGCTGCCCACGATGGCACGGTGCACCATCACCGGCCGGTGCCGTCCGCCATCGGCGCCGGTGTAGGACAGGTCGAACCTGGCCGGCTGGTATAGGTCGACCTGCACGGTGGAAAGGGTCGCCTCCCGGTCCGCATGGTCTGCGACCTGGACATCGATCTTGGGCCCGTAAAACGCGGCCTCGCCCGGTTGCGCCTGGTAATCCACCCCGGACCGGTCCAGCACACCGGCCAGCATCGCGGTCGCCTGCTGCCACATCTCCTGGTCGCCGGCGTACTTGCCCGCGCTGGCCGGGCCGCCGCCCAGCGATAGCCGGTAGCGCAGCACCTTAATGCCCATGGCCAGGTACGCGGTCTGGATCAGGGCCAGCGCCGCGGCCGCCTCCGCGGCAACCTGGTCCAGGGTGGCGAAGATGTGCCCGTCGTTCAGCTGCATGGCCCGCACCCTGGTCAGGCCGCCGAGTACGCCGGACAGTTCGGCCCGGTGCTGCCCGCCCAGCTCGGCGATCCGCAGCGGCAGCTCCCGGTAGCTGTGTGACCGGGACCGGTAGATCACCGCGTGCTGAGGGCACAGCGACGGCCGCAGCACCAGCTCATCGCCGGACACGACCATGGCCGGGAACATGTCGTCCCGGTAATGCGCCCAGTGCCCGGAGATCTCGTACAGCTCGCGTTTGGCCAGCACGGGGGAGTACACATGCTGGTACCCGGCCCGTCTTTCGAGCTCGCGGACATAGGTCTCCATCGCGTACCGCACCGCCGCGCCGTCCGGCAGCCAGTACGGCAGCCCGGCACCGATCAGCGGATCGGTGCCGAACAGGGCAAGTTCCCTGCCCGCTTTCCTGTGGTCGTACATGATCAGTGATCTCCTTCCGGTTTCCGCGCGGCGGGCGGCCCGGAGGAACGCAAAACAAAGCCCCGGGCACTCGCCCCGGGGCTTGTCGATTAAGGCATCGGTCAGCGTGCCGGGACACTCTCCGGCGTCGTCGTCACGTCAGCGCGCTGCATAGGAGAAGGGTAACAGTCACGGGCCCGTTCGTGCCTGTCTCGTCAGTAGAGTGATCAGATGGCAGATCCGAGCGCCTACCGCCCCGCTCCCGGTGAGATTCCCGAGTCCCCAGGCGTCTACCGGTTCCGTGACAGCAAGGGCACAGTGATCTACGTCGGCAAGGCGAAGAACCTGCGTCAGCGCCTCAACCAGTATTTCGCCGACTTCGTCACCCTGCACCCGCGCACCCAGGTGATGGTTACCACCGCGGCCGGCGTGGACTGGACGATCGTGGCCACCGAGGTGGAGGCGCTGCAGCTGGAGTACTCCTGGATCAAGGAGTACGACCCCCGGTTCAACGTCAAGTACCGCGACGACAAGAGCTATCCGTACCTGGCCGTCACCATGTCCGAGGAATACCCCAGGGTCCAGGTGATGCGCGGCGCCAAGAAGAAGGGCACCAGGTACTTCGGCCCGTACTCGCACGCCTGGGCCATCCGCGACACGGTGGACACGCTGCTGCGTGTTTTCCCGGTCCGTACCTGTTCGGCCGGGGTGTTCAAGCGGTCGGGCCAGATCGGCAGGCCGTGCCTGCTCGGCTATATCGGCAAGTGCTCCGCCCCGTGCGTCGACCGGGTTTCCGCCGCGGAGCACCGGCTGCTCGCCGAGGATTTCTGTGATTTCATGGCCGGCCAGTCGGCCAGGTTCACCCGCAAGCTGGAATCGCAGATGAAGGCCGCCGCCAGCCGGGAGGAATACGAGCAGGCGGCTCGCCTGCGCGACGATATCAAGGCCCTGCAGAAGGCACTGGAACGGCAGGCGATCGTGCTGGGCGACGGCACCGACGTCGATGTTATCGCGCTCGCCGAGGACCAGCTCGAGGCCGCCGTCCAGATCTTCTACATCAGGGGCGGACGGGTCCGTGGCCAGCGCGGCTGGGTGCTGGACAAGGTGGAGGACATCACCTCCGCCGACCTCATCGAGCACTTTCTGATTCAGCTTTACGGCGCCGCTGACCAGGTCATTCCCCGGGAGATACTCATCCCGGTGCTGCCTGGCGACGCGGCGGCGGTGACCCAGTGGCTCGCCGAGCGGCGCGACGGGCCGGTGAACCTGCGGGTGCCGGTGCGCGGTGACAAGAAGACGCTGATGGAGACCGTGTCACGCAACGCGCTGGAAACACTCACCCTGCACAAGACCCGCCGGGCGAGCGACCTCACCACCAGGAGCAAGGCACTGGCTGAGATCCAGGACGCGCTCGCCCTCGGCGACGCCCCGCTGCGGATCGAGTGCTACGACATCTCCAACCTCATGGGCACCAACGTCGTCGCGTCCATGGTCGTGTTCGAGGACGGCCTGGCCCGCAAGAGCGAGTACCGCCGGTTCAGCATCAAAACGGCCAATGACGACATCTCGGCGATTACTGAGGTCATCACCAGGCGTTTCCGCCGGTACCTGGAAGAAATCTCAGCAGGACGAACGGTGGCTGAAGGGGCCAAGTTCGTGTACCCGCCGAACCTGGTGGTCGTCGACGGCGGAGCCGGGCAGACCGACGCGGCGGCTCGCGCGCTGGCCGAACTCGGCATCACCGACATCGCCGTCTGCGGCCTGGCCAAGCGCCTGGAAGAAGTCTGGCTGCCCGGCGAGGAATATCCGGTGATCCTTCCGCGTAGCAGTGAGGGACTGTACCTGCTGCAACGGGTCCGGGACGAGGCGCACCGGTTCGCCATCACCTATCACCGGCAAAAGCGGGGGAAGGCCGCCATCGTGAGCGTGCTCGACGACCTGCCCGGGCTGGGGCCGTCCCGGCGTGCGGCGCTGCTCAAGCACTTCGGATCGGTGCGCAAGCTCGGCGCGGCCGGTGCGGCGGAGATCGGCGCGGTGCCGGGGATAGGGCCTAAGCTGGCCGCGACCATAGTGGCTGCCCTGAACCCAGCAGCTGAGGGCAGTAATGCAGCTGAGGGCGGTAATGATGGGGGATAGGGATGCCGAGGGAAACTGACGACCAGACAGACATCGTGATCATCACCGGGATGTCGGGTGCCGGGCGGACAGCGGCCGCCAAGTCACTGGAGGACCTGGGCTGGTTCGTCGTGGACAACCTGCCGCCAGGACTGCTGCCCACGATGGTCGACCTGGCTCGCCGGTCCAACGGGGCGGTATCGCGGATGGCCGCGGTCGTCGACATCCGCAGCCGGGCGTTCAGCACGGACCTGAAGTCGGCCATCCACGAGCTGTCCGCCCGCGGCGCGTCCGCCCAGATCGTCTTCCTCGAGGCCGCCGAGGAGACGCTGGTCCGCCGGTTCGACAGCGAGCGGCGCCCGCACCCGCTGCAGGGCACCGGCCGGGTGACCGACGGCATAGCTGCCGAACGAGAGCTGCTGCGCACCGTTCGCGGTGACGCTGACCTGGTCCTGGACACATCACGGCTGAATGTGCACGAGCTGCGCGCCCGGATGCGCGATTACTTCAGCCGGGGATCGCAGGCCGGCCCGCGCCTGTCCATCGTCTCGTTCGGCTTCAAGTACGGACTGCCGGTGGATGCCGACCTGGTAGCAGACTGCCGGTTCCTGCCCAACCCGCACTGGATCGCGGAACTTGCCCCGATGACGGGACAGGACGCGCCGGTCCGGGAGTACATTCTTAGCCAGGATGGTGCCGAAGAGTTCCTTAACGCTTACACAGAGCTGCTTACCGTTGTCCTGCCCGGCTATGAACGTGAGGGCAAGCGGTTCGTGACACTCGCCGTCGGATGCACCGGTGGCAAGCACCGCAGCGTGGCGATGGCAGAGCAGCTCCTGGGGCGGTTGTCTGGTTCCGGCGTGGATGTACAGCTTGTGCACAGGGACCTAGGACGGGAGTGAGGATGGGGCCGGCCGGGGGGTCTGGAGTCAGGGCTCTGCCTAATCTGAAGATCGTGGGCCTCGGTGGCGGGCACGGGCTTGCCGCTTCGCTGTCGGCGCTGCGCGCCGTGACCGCGGACCTGACCGCGGTCGTGACGGTCGCCGATGACGGCGGTTCCAGCGGCAGGCTGCGCCGCGAGTTCGGCGTGCTCCCCCCTGGCGACCTGAGGATGGCCCTGGCCGCGCTGTGCGGTGACGATGAATGGGGCACGACCTGGAGCCGGGTGGTCCAGCATAGGTTTTCCGGCTCAGCTCCCGGGGAGCTGGACGGGCACGCGGTCGGGAATCTGCTGATCGTGGCGCTGTGGGAACTGCTCGGCGACACGGTCGCGGGGCTGGACTGGGTGGGCAGGCTGCTCGGCACCGGCGGCCGGGTGCTGCCGATGGCGGCGGTGCCGCTGGACATCGTGGCGGAGGTGGTCGGCGTGGATCCTGATTTTCCCGACCGGGTGACGATGGTGCTCGGGCAGAAGGAATGCGCGACCACGCCGGGGGAGGTCCGGTCGATCTCGCTGCTACCCGCCGACCCGCCGGCCGTCCCCGAGGCGGTCAACGCGGTGCTCGACGCCGACTGGGTGGTATTCGGGCCCGGCTCCTGGTTCACCAGCGTGCTCCCGCACCTGATGGTGCCCGGGCTCGCCGCCGCCCTGCGCGACACCTCGGCGCACCGCATGGTGGTGCTCAACCTGGTGCCGCAGCCAGGAGAGACCGACGGCTTTTCACCGCATAAGCATCTCGAGGTCCTGGCGGAGCACGCGCCGGACCTCACCGTCGACGTCGTGCTGGCCGACACGAACACCGTCGCGGCCGGTACCCTGGCCGACTTGGAGAAGGCGGCGGGAGCGCTGGGGGCACGGCTCGTGACAGCGGACCTGGCCATGACGGATGGCACGCCGCGGCATGACCCCCGCCTGCTGGCAGGCGAGTACGCGCGGTGTTTTCACGACGCCGGTTTGTTCAGCACTGACCGCAAGGGGGAGTGAGCGCTTCATGGCAATGACCGGCGTGGTGAAGGATGAACTCAGCCGGGTTCCCGTCGTCAAACCCTGCTGCCGCAAGGCAGAGGTGTCGACGCTGCTCAGGTTCGCCGGCGGCCTGCACCTGGTGGAGGGCCGGGTTGTCATCGAAGCTGAGCTGGACACCGGATCCGCCGCGCGCCGGCTGCGCGCCAACATCACCGAGGTGTTCGGTCACCCGGCGGAGTTCCTGGTACTGGCGCCGAACGGGCTGCGCAAGGGCAACCGCTACGTGGTCCGGGTGAGCAAGGGCCAGGCGGGAGAGAGCCTGGCCAGGCAGACCGGCCTGATCGACAACTACGGCAGGCCGGTACGCGGGCTGCCCCGGCAGGTGGTCTCGGGCGCCGCCTGCGACTGTGAGGCCGCCTGGCGCGGCGCGTTCCTCGCCCACGGGTCGCTGACCGAGCCTGGCCGCTCCATGGCGCTGGAGATCACCTGCCCCGGCTCGGAGGCCGCGCTGGCGCTGGTTGGCGCCGCCCGGCGGCTCCGCGTGCACGCCAAAGCCCGCGATGTGCGTGGCGTGGACCGCGTGGTCATCCGTGATGGCGAGGTCATCGCCGCGATGCTCACCCGGCTCGGCGCACACGAGGCGGTGCTGGCCTGGGAGGAGCGGCGGATGCGCCGCGAGGTCCGCGCCACAGCGAACCGGCTGGCCAACTTCGACGACGCGAACCTGCGCCGCAGTGCCCGCGCCGCGGTCGCGGCCGGCGCCCGCGTCGAGCGTGCCCTGGAGATCCTCGGGCCGGAGGCGCCCGATCACCTCACCATGGCTGGCCGGCTCCGGATGGCGCACCGCCAGGCCTCGCTGGAGGAACTCGGCCAGCTGGCCGACCCGCCGCTGACCAAGGACGCCATCGCTGGCCGCATCCGCCGCCTGCTTGCCATGGCCGACCGCCGTGCCGCGGATATGGGCATTCCCAGCACCGAAGCCTGCCTGACCCTGGACATGCTCCCCTAAGGCTGCGCCGACGGCCGCCTGGCCATGAGGAATGCCCGCTCGGCCTGATTGTGCGCCCGCTCAAGCGCCCGCTGGTAGGCCTCCGCCGCCTGCGTGTCGCGGCCGAGCCGGCGCAGCAGGTCCGCGCGGATCGCGTGAAAGAGGTAGTACCCGTCCAGGTTCAGCCCGTCGAGCAGGCGCAGCGCCGTGGCCGGGCCAGCTACCTCAGCGACCGCGACGGTGCGGTTGAGCGCCACCACCTCGGTGGGGGAGCACGCGAGCAGCTGGTCGTACAGGGCCAGGATCTGGGGCCAGTCCGTGGCGGCCGCGGACCCGGCCGCGCTGTGCACCGCGCTGATCGCAGCCTGGATCTGGAACGGTCCCGGCTGGTTACGGCGCAGGCACTGCCTGACCAGCTCGTGGCCCTCCGCGATCAGGGCCCGGTCCCACTGGTCGCGGTCCTGGTCAGCGAGCCGGATCAGCTCCCCGTCGAGCCCGATCCGCGCCTTCCTGCGTGACTCGGTGAGCAGCATCAGCGCGAGCAGGCCGCGCACTTCCGGCTCGTCCGGCATCAGGCCGGCCAGCACCCGGCCCAGCCGGATCGCCTCCGTGCCCAGCTCGGCGCGGCCCAGATGGGCCTCGTTGAAGACCAGGTACACGACGGTGAGCACGGCGCTCAGCCTGCCGGGGAGCTCCGCGTCCGGCGGGACCCGGTAGGGAATCGCGGCATCCCTGATCTTGGTCTTGGCGCGGACCAGCCGCTGGGCCATGGTCGGTTCCGGTACCAGGAACGCGCGGGCTATCTCCGCGGTACTCAGCCCGCCGATCAGGCGCAGCGTCAGTGCCACCTGTGCGGCCTGGCTGAGCGCCGGATGACAGCAGGTGAAGATCAGCCGGAGCCGGTCATCGGTCACTGGCCCCTCCTGAGCTGGCTGCTCCTGCACGCGCAGCAGCGCGGCCTGGGCGTGCTTGTCGTGCCGGGATGACTCCCGGCGGAGCTTGTCGATGGCCCGGTTGCGCGCGGTGGTGATGATCCAGCCGGCCGGGGCCGGCGGCACACCGTCGGCTGGCCAGCGCCGCACAGCGACGGTGAACGCCTCCTGCACCGCGTCCTCGGCGAGGTCGATATCGCCGAGAACACGGGTGAGGACCGCCACCGCGCGGCCGTATTCGGCGCGGAAGACGTCTTCGACGCTCAGTCCGGCACCTCTTCCTGGAACGGCCGCACCTCGACCGGGATGCGGCAGGCACTGGTCGCCCGGCGCCCCCACGCCAGCGCGGCATCCAGGTCCGGTGCCTTGATGATCCAGATGCCGCCGATGTGCTCCTTGCCCTCCACGAACGGGCCGTCGGTGGTCAGCACCTGTCCGGATCCGGCGTCGAGCTGGACGACCGTGGCGGTGCTTGACGGGAACAGGCCGCCGGCGAAGATCCACGCGTCGGCCGCGAGAAGCTCCTCGTTCAGCGCGGCGACGTCGGTCATCATCTGCTCGATGTCCGCGGGCGGCGCGGTGTCCTCTGGGTGGTACACGCTGAGCAGGTACTGCTTCATCTGGTTCCTCCTGGGTCTGGCGGCTGGCGTCGTGCCAGCCTCTCACCAGCTATACGAAGTGACCGCGCCGGGATCGACACGGCCAAGAAAGAATTTTGCCGTGGCGGGCTGGCTGGTGTCAGGACTCCCTGGCCAGGTACGCGATGACCGCGGCGGCCAGGGCGAGGAACGACAGCGAGGTCAGCGCGGCCCTGAGCCCGAACTCCCTGGCCAGGAAGCCGATGCAGGGCGGTCCGAGCAGCAATCCGCCGTAGCCGAGGGTGGACGCCAGCGCCACGCCGCTGGCACCGGCCAGCAGCCCGGCCCTGGCCACGGCGGTCGGGAACAGGTTCGCCAGGCCGAGGCCAGCGGCGGCGAAACCCAGCAGGGCCAGCCACAAGCTAGGCGCGAGCGCGGCCACCAGCAGGCCCGCGCACGCGGTCAGCCCGCTGGCCACCAGCACCCTGGTCCGGCCGTGCCGTTCGAGCAGTGCCGTGCCGGACAGCCGGCCGCACGCCTCGGCCAGCGCGAACACGGCGTAGCCCGCGGCGGCCAGCCCGGCGCTGGCGCTCAGGTCCTGTTTCAGGTGCAAGGCGCCCCAGTCGCCGATCGCGCCCTCGTCGTACGCGGAGCACAACGCGATCAGGCCGAGCACGCCCACCAGCCGCGCCAGCCGCGTCGCCGCGTGCCAGCGCGAATCCGCGGGTGCCTGCCCGGCCGCTGACGGGCGCGGGCCCGCCGGATCAGCGGCTGCCGGAGCGGGCTGGGCCGGCGCAGTCAGCAGCGTCCGGCCGGCGGCCGCCGTGACGGCCACTCCGCACGCGGCGGCGAGCATCAGCTGGCGCAGCGGTGACAGGTGCGGCGCGAGCAGGCCGCCCAGGCCGGCCCCGGCCAGGCCGCCGAAACTCCACGCGGCGTGAAAGCCCGCCATCACCGGCCGGCGCAGTGCCGCCACCAGGTCCACGGCGACGCTGTTCATCGCCACGTTCACGCATCCGTAGGCGGCACCGAACAGCAGCAGTGCCAGCCCCAGCGCGAGCGCGGAATGGGCCAGCGGCGGCAGCACCAGGGCCAGCGACAGCAGGCCGCAGGACGGCACGGTGACCTGCCTGGCACCCAGCCGCCTGCACAGCGCGCCGACCATGATCATCGTGGCGACCGCGCCCGCGGACAGGCCGAGCAGGGCCAGCGCCAGCGCGCCGGTGGACGCGCCGGTCTGCGCCTTGATGGCCGGCACCCGGACGGCCCAGCTCGCGTACAGGAAACCGTGCACGGCGAATATCGCGCTGAGCGCGACCCGCTGCCTGTGCAGGGCGCCGTCGCTGGCCGGAGCGTTCCTTTTGCTCGCAAGTCGCACAAAACAGCAG
>Ga0224568_1000162_pt1 | contig 11521 bp, 14 predicted proteins | sample CLU5metagenome_FD_182727 | JGI IMG/M metagenome (GOLD analysis project Ga0224568, IMG submission 182727) | Spruce litter microbial communities from Bohemian Forest, Czech Republic - CLU5 | ecosystem: Environmental > Terrestrial > Plant litter > Unclassified | place: Czech Republic: South... | reverse complement strand
GCCCGTCTGCCGCGGGCCTATCTGCTGCGGGCCTATCTGCTGCGGGCCTATCTGCTGCGGGCCGGTCAGGCGAGCCTGGGCAGGCTGAGGGCCGTCCTGCCGGACCGGGCCAGGCTGGGCGGGTGATGGCCTGCCCTGAGCCTGTCCTGGCCGCTGCGGCTGTGACGGCGCAGGGTATGCGGGTCGCCGCGGCTGAACTGGGCGGGTCTGCGCGGGCCGGGCCGGAAAGGGCTGGGACTGGCCGGGCTGAGGCAGCGCCCCCGGCGGCATCGGTGTGCCAGCGGCCGGCGGGCGGGCCTGACTCCTCGCGCCGGGCGCTTGCGGGGCGCGGGCCTGGCCATAGCCAGGATCCGCCTGCCCGTACCGGCGCACTGGCGCCGGTCCGGGCAGATCGCCAAGGATGGCACTGACCGGCTCGTCCTGCCGGTCACCGCGGCCGGCCCGCGCCATCGTTGCCCGCAGCACGGCGAAGACAATCAGCACGACCATGCCGAACGCGAATCCGGCCACCGCCACGGCCGCGCCGAACCGGATCATGTTGGGCACCGGGTGCTTGGCGAGTCCCTGCATGGCCAGGCCGCTCACCAGCAGCACGAGTCCGAGCATCAGCATCACGGCGCCCGCCACCGCCAAGGCGATGACAACCCGCACTCTCGCGGTATTGGCTGCAGTCGGGCGCACTGATCAACGATCGCATCGCGGTAACTGGCTCGCAAGTCCTATCAGCAGGTCCGTCGGTGAAGGCTGTCACGCAAAGTACCAGGCTGCCCCTTATGTGTGTATCACGCACGGCCGGCAGCCGTCAGACCACGGCCCGCGGCCGCATCAGGGAAAGCGGTGACTACGGTATGTACATGAACACCCAGACCGAACGGGCGTGCGCGTTCCTTGCCCTGCACCGTCCAGGGGACCCGTTGCTGCTGCCCAATCCGTGGGACGCCGGCTCGGCGCGGATACTGGCTGAGCTGGGTTTCGCGGCGCTGGCGACAACCAGCTCGGGCTTCGCCGCCACCGTCGGCCGCATGGACGGCGACGTAACCAGGGACGAGGCACTGACCCACGCCGCGGCGATCGTCGCCGCGACCGGCCTTCCGGTCTCCGCGGACCTGGAGGACTGCTTCGCCCAGGACCCGGCCGCTGTGGCGGAGACGATCACGCTGGCCATCGGCACCGGGCTGGCCGGCTGCTCGATTGAGGACTACACCCGCGACGACGCGAATCCCGTCTACGACATCAAGCTGGCCGCCGAACGCGTGGCCGCCGCCGCGGCGGCGGCACACGCCGGCACCTTCGTCCTGACCGCCCGTGCGGAGAACTACCTGCACGGCAGGCCGGATCTGGCAGATACGATCGCGCGGCTGCAGGCCTACCAGGAGGCGGGCGCTGACGTGCTCTACGCGCCCGGCCTGACTGACCTCGCTGACATCCGCCAGCTGCTCAGCGCGGTCGACCGCCCGGTCAACGTGCTCGCCATGCCCGGCGTGCCGACGGTGGCAGAACTTGCCGAGGCCGGGGTGAGCCGCGTGTCGGTGGGCGGCGCGTTCGCCTACGCCGCGCTGGGCGCCCTGGTCAGCGCGGCGACCGAGCTGCGCGACCGCGGCACCTACGGTTTCCGTACCGGCACCGCCGCGGGGCGCGACGCGGCCGGACGCGCATTCAGCTAGCGGGCCCGGCCGGCAGCGCCAGAGCCAGCAGCGGGGAACCTAACACCCGGGGCGCGACCTCGGCGGCGATCAGCTCCAGGTGAGCCAGGTCGGTCAGGTCGAGCACCTGGAGGTAGACGCGCTCGACGCCGGTCTGCGCGAACGAGGCGATCTTCGCCGCCACTTCGTCCGGCGTCCCGGCTAGACCGTTCTCGCGCAGGTCCGATGGCTTCCTGCCGATCGCCGCGGCCCGCTTCTCGAACGATGCCTCATCCTTGCCGCAGCAGAGCGTCTGTGCCACCGAGAACGTCATGGATTCCGGGGACCGGCCTGCCTGCTCGCACGCGTTCCGCACCCGGCCGAACACGGCCGATGATTCGGCCACCGACTTGAACGGCACGTTGAACTCATCCGCGTACCGTGCGGCCAGCGCCGGAGTGCGCTTGGGGCCGGCGCCGCCGAGCACCAGCGGCGGGCGCGGTCGCTGGACCGGCTTGGGCAGTCCGGGTGAGTCGGTCAGCTGATAGTGAGCGCCGGAGAACGAGAAGGCCGACTCAGCCGCCCACAGCCCGGTAATGATCTCCAGCTGCTCGGCGAGCCGGTCAAAGCGCTCGCCGAGCGCCGGGAACGGGATGCCGTATGCGGAGTGCTCGGCGTCAAACCAGCCGGTCCCGATGCCGAACTCGACCCGGCCGCCGCTCATCTGATCCACCTGGGCGACGGCGATGGCAAGGGGACCGGGCAGCCGGAACGTGGCCGCGGTCACCAGCGTGCCCAGCCGGATGCGGCTGGTTTGCACGGCAAGGCCGGCCAGTGTCACCCAGGCGTCTGTCGGCCCCGGCAGGCCAGAGCCCGATCCCATGTTCAGGTAGTGGTCTGACCGGAAAAACGCGTCGAAGCCGAGCTCCTCCGCGGCCAGTGCGACCCTCAGCAACGTCGCGTAATCGGCACCCTGCTGCGGCTCGGTGAAGATGCGAAGCTTCATGAGGTCATCATGTCAGTGTCACCGGGACGGTAGTGAAACCGCTGCCACACCACCCGCCCATCCCTGTTCCGCCTGCCTACCCAGGACGCGCCGGTGCACAAATAACACGGGGTAAGGCCGTAAGCGGCCATGACCGGGCGGACCGTGTCGATGATCGCGACGAAGGCCCGGCCGTCCAGGACCGGTTCCTCCGCGTCCCGCTGTGCCTTCTCCCGGTCGCTGCAGATGCCCAGGCAGACCGCGGGGTCATTGGTCATACCGGTAAGTGCCGTCCATGAGTAGAAGTACATGACCTGCCCTCGGGATTAGCTCAGACCTGTCGTCCGCAGACCCTTCACGCTTCGACCATAGCGCACCTTTTAGGCCCCATGTTCATAGTCGACTAGTGTCGAAGCATTGCGAATGGCAATGTTGCCAATCGAGTATGGTACAAGAATGTCGATAAGTGACGAATCGGACCCGAGGGCATATGTTCGTCTCGCGGCCCGGATCCGCCGGGAGATCGCGGAGGGAAAGCTCGCCCCCGGCAACCCGACACCGTCCATCACCACGCTCAGCCAGGAATACGGGCACGCCAGGCAGACATGCGCCAAGGCACTGCGCGTGCTTGAAGACGAGGGCCTGCTGACCCGCGTACCCGGCCTCGGCTACTACGTGACCGGAACCCCAGGCACCGAACCGTTCGAGAAGAAGAACAGCGCCGGCTAGGCCCGCACCAGCGTGGCGACGCACTCCACGTGGTGCGTCATCGGGAACGCGTCGAACGCGCGCAGGTCCGCGACTGCCCAGCCGCGCGCGACCAGCAGCGCGATGTCGCGCGCCAGCGTCGCCGGGTCGCAGGACACGTAGGCGAACCGCTCCGCGTGATCTACGGCCGTGATCACCTCACGGGCCAGCCCCGCCCTGGGCGGATCGGCGACAACGAGCCTGGCCGGCGGCAGCCCGCCACGGCGCAGCACCGCCGCCACATCGCCCCGGTGCACGCGCGCCCAGCCCGGCAGGTTGTGCCGGGCGTCCCGCACCGCCGCCGGGTCGCTCTCCACGCCGATAACGGTGCCGTCCTTGCCGACCGCCTCGGCCAGCGCGCCGGCGAACAGCCCCGCCCCGCAGTACAGGTCAATGACGCTGTCCCCGGCCCTGGGCGCCAGGGCGGCCAGCACCGCCGCGGTCAGCGCGTCCGCCGCGCCTGGGTGCACCTGCCAGAATCCGCCCGCGCTGACTCGCCACTGACGCCCCGCAGCGCGCTGGCTGAGGTAGGTCCGGCCGCGCAGAGCGGTGAGCCCGCCGTTGCGGCTGCGCCGCAGCAGCGCTGCCTGCTCATCATCGTCATAACCGCTTGCGGCCTTACCGCCGCTGGTGATCACCGCGCGGCCGCCGTCGCCGACGACACCCTCGACCACATCTACTCCGGACCAGCGACGCGCGGTAAGCCCGAGCCCGGTGACACCAGGATGCGCGATCGGGCACTCGCCCACGTCGATCACCTCGTGCGAGCGGTGCGCCCGCAGGCCCGCGACCCCGTCGTGGCGGACGGCGAACTGCATCCGGGTCCGCCAGCCAAGCCCCTGCTTGCCGTCGCCGTCGCCGTCGCCGTCCAGCGCCTCGACGCTCACCTCGCGGTCAATCCCGGCCAGCCGGCGCAGCTGCTGCGCGACCACGGCGCCCTTCAGCAGCCGCTGGGCCGGCAGGCTGGCATGCTGCCAGTCGCAGCCACCGCAGCCGCCCGGGCGGGCGTGCGGGCACGGCGGCTCGACCCGGTCCGGCGAGGCGGTCACGACCTGCGTCACGTCGGCCCTGGCGAGCTTGGCGGTGACATCGGTGATGCGGACGCGGACCCGCTCGCCGGGCAGCCCGTGCCGGACAAAGACGACGGGCTCGTCAAGCGGCCTGGCCACGCACCAGCCGCCATGAGCGGCCTCCCCCAGCGTCAGCTCGGTGACCTGCCCCACCTGAAATGCCACGCCAGCGTCCTCCTTGACATCGTGCCGCTCTACCCGGACCCGGGGTCGCATTCTCGCATGTGAGGGCATACCTTTGGCGGGGCGCTCCAAAGAAGGGACGATTGTGCACATCGTGATCATGGGCTGCGGGCGGGTGGGGTCGACAATCGCCCACATCCTCGAGGACCGGGGCAATACGGTCGCGGTCATCGACCGGGACCCGGATGCGTTCCGGCGGCTGAGCCCGTCGTTCAAGGGCGACCGGATCACCGGGATCGGCTTTGACCGCAAGGTGCTCATCCGGGCCGGAATCGAGCACGCCGATTCGTTCGCGGCAGTGAGCAGCGGCGACAACTCGAACATAATCGCGGCTAGGGTCGTGCGCGAGACCTTCGGCATCCAGCGGGTCGCGGCGCGGATTTACGACCCGCGGCGCGCCGAGGTCTACGAGCGGCTCGGCATACCGACCGTCGCGACAGTGCGCTGGACCGCGGACCAGATGCTGCGCAAGGTAGCCCCCGAGGGGGCCGAGATCAACTGGCGCGATCCGTCCGGCAGCGTGGTCCTGGCCGAGGTGGCATTCTCCAACCGCTGGATCGGCGAACCGGTGAAGGCGATCGAGGCGAGCACGCAGGGGCGGATCGCGTTCATCGACCGGTTCGGTCAGGCCCTGGTCCCCGACGGCGGCACGGTCCTGCAGGAGGGCGACGGATTGCACGTCCTGGCCAAGGAAACCGACCTTCCCCGGATTACCGCAGCGCTCGAAGGAGGCAACCACTGATGCGGGTCGCGATTGCGGGAGCCGGCGCGGTCGGCCGGTCCATCGCCACCGAACTACTGGAGAACGGGCACGAGGTGCTGCTGATCGACCATTCGCCGCGAGCGATCAAGGTCGACAGCGTGCCGCGGGCGGAGTGGCTGCTCGCTGACGCCTGCGAGATCAGTTCGCTGGATGACGCCGCGCTGCACAGGTGCAATGTGGTCGTGGCCGCCACCGGTGATGACAAGGTGAACCTGGTCGTATCGCTGCTGGCCAAGACGGAGTTCGGTGTGCCCCGCGTGGTTGCCAGGGTTAATCACCCGGGCAACGAGTGGCTGTACAACGAGTCCTGGGGAATCGACGTCGCGGTCTCCACGCCCCGGCTGCTGTCCGCGCTGGTTGAGGAAGCGGTCAGCGTCGGTGACCTGGTCCGGCTCATGCAGTTCGGCCGCAGCGAGGCGGGCCTGGTCGAGCTGACGCTGCCCAGCGGCGCACCGCTGGTCGGCCAGCGGGTCGGCACGATCGAGTGGCCGGCCGAGACCGCCCTGGTCGCGATCTTGCGCGAGGGACACGTGATCGTCCCGCACGATGACGATCCGCTGCAGTCAGGCGACGAGCTGTTCTTCGTTACCAGCGAGGACGTAGAGGAAGACCTGGCCCGGTTGCTCCGCGACGCTTAGCGGCCACTGGCGCGATCCCCGCCCGCGCGCCCGGGCGGGGATCGCGACGGTCAGCGGGTCTCGGTGAATTCAGGGCCGCGCTCGAACGGGTTCAGGTCGCCGCCGAAGCGGTTCTCCTGCTCCTGTCCTTGTTCGGCTTCTTCCTGCTGCTGAGCGGCCATCTGCTCCTGCAGCGCCTGCTGGGCGTCCGGCGGCAGCCGGAGCTCGAGCAGGTCACGTGGCGGTACCGGGTGCTCGCCGCGCGAGACCACGACGTCGCCGAACACCGCCTCGAGCAGGTCAGCGTCCGCGCTGCCGGTCTCGGCGGCGGGCCCGCCGAACAGGCCGCGCAGGAACCAGCGCGGGCCGTCCACGCCTACGAACCTGACCGTCCGCATCCCGGCCTCCGGCTGGCCGGGCTGGGCCGGCACCTCAGCGATGAGGGCGACGCCGAATATCCCGTCCACCTCTGCGCAGGTCCCGCCGGCGCCCTGGACTTCCGCGGCGATCTCGCTGCGCACGTCATCCCACAGCGAGTCGCTGCGCGAGGCCGCGAAGGCCTGCAGCTGCAGTTCGCTCTCGCCCCGCCGCGCGGTCACCCAGGCACCGTGCTCCGGCCCCATGAACAGCTGGATCTCATAGTCGGGGCTGACCGGCACGTGCAGGCTGCCCAGGTCGACGCGGTCCCGCTCGGGGCATGGTTCTGCCGCGTCCCACGGGCCGCCGCCGGTCCTGGCCGGCTGGGACTGCCGGTCCTGGGCGGCGTCCTGGCCGCCGACCGGATCCCAGTCCGCGTTCTCGTCATACTGGTCATCCGGGTACTGGTCCTGTTCGGACTGGTCCTTGGATTTGCGCCGCCGGAACACTGGCTCGCTCCTCTTGCTCTTTCTCGTATACCGCAGTACCGATTATCGGTGGCCGGTCGACCCGAATCCGCCATCTCCCCTGGCCGATCCGGGCAGTTCGTCCGCCTCATGAAAGACTGCCCGCTCTACTCGCTGGATCACGAGCTGGGCGATCCTGTCCCCGCGCTGGAAACTGACCGCATTTTCCCGGTCCGTATTCAGCAGCGTGACCATGATCTCGCCACGGTACCCGGCATCGACTGTGCCGGGCGCATTCACGATCGTTACGCCGTACTTAGCCGCCAGGCCCGAGCGCGGATGCACGAAAGCCGCATACCCGTCGGGCAAGGCGATTGCGACCCCGGTGCGCACCAGCGCGCGCTCCCCCGGACCGAGCCTCACCTCCTCGGCGGCGGACAGGTCGGCGCCGGCATCTCCGGGATGGGCGTAAGCCGGCACGGGCATATCCGGGTCAAGCCTCTTGATCAGCACATCTGGCCCGATCACGGTATGCACGGTCACTGGTCAGCCTCCTCTTGCTCAGGCCGGCGCCCTCAGCTCGGGGACCGCTCGGGTGATCACGGCGACGACCGGGACAGCGACCACAGCCCCCGGAATGCCAGCTACCACACTACCGACAGCGAGCGCGAGGATTATCGCAAGCGGATGCAGGCGAACTGCGCGTCCGACCACCTGCGGCTGCAGCAGGTGACCCTCAAGCTGATCCTCGATGATCAAGATGCCGAGCAGGACGACGGCGTCCAGCCAGCCCTTGGCCGCCAGCGTCACCACGATGGCCAGCGCCCCGGCGATTAGCAGGCCCGCCAGCGGCACGAAAGCGGCCAGGAAGATCAGCATCGCCAGCGGGACCACGAGCGGGACGCCCATGATCCACAGCGCCAGCCCGATCACGATGCCGTGGATGGCGGCCACCGCGACGGTGCCGCGCATATACGCCACGATCGTGTGCCAGGCGGCCCGGCCCGCCCGGTCAGCCTTGCGGGCAGCGGGCTCGCTGAGCCCCTTGATCAGCCAGGCCCAGATCCGGTCGCCGTCCTTGAGCAGGAAGAAAGTGACGAACAGCATCAGCACCAAGCCGGCCGCGATCTCGGCGGCGATCCGGCCGCCGGCCAGCACGGTGCCCTCGACCAGGGCCTTATGCTGGCTGAGAAAGTGCGGCAGGCCGTTCAGGAAGTTGTGCACGCTGGCGCCGTTGAGCCGGAACGGCGGGCCAGCCAGCCAGGACTGCACCTGCTGGCTGGTGTGCTTGGTCTCATCGACCAGTTCCGGGTACTGCGCGCTTATCCGGTCGCTGACCAGCAGCCCGATACCGGTCAGCACGGCGGCCGTGGCCGCCAGCGTGCACCAGGTGGCGGCCAGGCTCGGCAGGCCTAGTCTGCGCAGCCGGCTGACCGCCGGCTCGAGCAGCGCGGTGAGCAGCAGCGCGGCGGCGCACGGCACGACCACGATATAGAGCACTCCGGCCACGCGGCCGGCGACGTAGACCGCCGCGCAGATCAGCAGCAGCCGCCACGCCCACGCCGCCCCTGTCCGCAGCCATCCCGGTACGCCGTCCATAGATCCCCCCGCTCCCCCGGCGGGCCCCCGCCCGCCTAGACTGTGCTGCCCGCTCACACCGTGCCCGCCGGGCCGGATACCCTCGAACCCATGGAGTATCGCGAACGGCTGCACGCACCGCTGGCCTGGTGGCTGCTCGCCGTGCCCTCGGTCATCACGCTGGGCGGCCTGTTCTATGAGGTACTCAGCGATCCGTGGCCGCTGGTCGTCATGGCCGGGCTCGCTGCCGCATGCGGCCTGGCGCTTGTCGCCTATGGCAGGACGGAAGTCCAGGTTACCGGTGAGGCGCTCAGAGCCGGCGGCGTGAAACTGCCGCTCGCCTCGGTCAGCGAGGTGGTCCCGCTGGACGAGAAGCAGTCCGCACTCCTGCGCGGTCCCCGTGGCGACCCGGCGGCGTACCTGTTCACGCGACCTTATCTCAAGCAGTCCGTCTACCTGGCGACAGCGGATCCGCGTGTCCCGTACTGGCAGATCGGCACCCGGCACCCGGATGAGCTGGCCGCCGCGGTAGAGAAGTGCCGGGCCAGGGAGCACTGCGCCTGATACGAGCGCCGTCCTGATCACATGGCATGATGAGCGGGACGGGCCGGGAATGCGCGGACGTGCGCAACGAGCGGGGAGGGAAGAAATAGTGGCGGATAAGCGGGTAGATTTCGGCACCCGGGTTATCGGCGGGATCGCGGCGATGGCCGCGGCCTTCGTGGCACGTAAGGCGATCACGACGGTGTGGACGAAGGCGACGGGAAAAGAGCCACCCGCGCATCCGGAAGATCCGCAGGTGGCTCTCGGTGAGGCACTCGGGTGGGCGGCTATTACCGCCGTCGGTGCCGAGTCGGCCCGGCTGCTCGCTATCCGGGCGACGACCAAGCGGTCACAGGCCCACAATCCGCAGGCCTGATCCCTGTCTACGTCAAGCACGGTCCTGCCAGCCAGGCACACCGGCCAGTGCGCGGCCATCCCGGACGGGATTATGCCGCGCACTCCCGGCAGACAGGATTGCCATTACGCTCTTCGGCAAGCTGGCTGCGGTGGTGCACAAGGAAACACCGCGAGCAGGTGAACTCATCGGCTTGGCGCGGAATCACCCGGAACGAGAGTTCCTCGTTGGACAAATCCGCACCAGGCAGCTCGAGGGACTCAGCGATGTCGTCGGGGTCAAGATCGATGGTGCTCGATGACTTGTCCATCCGGCGTGCCTGAAGTTCCTGCAGGCTGTCCTCATTAATGTCGTCGTCTGTCTTGCGCGGGCTGTCGTAATCGGTAGCCACCGTCGCATCCCCCTTCATCCTCGGTGCGCAGTTGCTGCGCGGTTGTAACGTTTTCAAGGCCCTAGTTGTGCCCGATTCCGGCGGGGAATTCTGTCACGTTCGCGCTCAGCGCACACGCGGCGCGCCGAGAATCGCTTACGCATCCCGTTCGGGGTCCAGCCCGGCCAGGAAATCCGCCAGCCGAGGGTACAGGCCCGGGCCCGCGGCAACCGCCATGGACGTACTTTCCGGCCTGCCGGACAGCCCGCCCACCACCGCGCCGGCCTCACGAGCGATGAGGCCGCCTGCAGCGTAATCCCAGTAGTTCAGCCCGCGTTCGTAGAAAGATCTACCCGGCCGACCGCCACCATGCACAGATCGACGGCAGCCGAGCCACGACGACGGATATCCCGCACCCGCGGCAGCAGTGCACCGACCACCGCGCCCTGGACCTCGCGGCGCCCCGCAGTGTAGCCGAACCCGGTGGCTACTAGGGCGCGATCCAGCGGAACCGGGTCGTTGCAGTGCACCCTGGCCGCGGCAGCGCCGCGGCTGGCCAGCCAGGCGCCCCCGCCGGCGGCCGCGGTGAAAGTCATCCCCAGTTCCGGTACCTCGACTACCCCGGCCACGATCACGCCATCGACCTCGACACCGATCGAGACCGCCCATTCAGGCAGGCCGTACAAGTAATTCACCGTCCCGTCCAGCGGGTCGACCACCCAGCGGACCCTGGCGCCGGAGCCGGTCTGGCCGCCTTCCTCGCCCAGGACCGAGTCACCAGGGCGGATCGCCAGGACACGACCGGCGATCAGCTGCTCCGATCGCCGGTCCATCTCGGTTACCACGTCAGTGTCACTGGACTTGGTGCTGGCCACCTCCGGACGCCCCTGCGTCCGCCATGAAGCCAGCAGGCGCCCCGCCTGCGCGGCGATATCCGCGGCGAGCGAGAGCAGTTCCGCGGCGGACTCGCTCATGCCGGGCCCAGGCAGCATCCGGCCGGGCACGGCAGCGGCGCAGCGCCGGCCAGGTGCTCGCGGACCAGTTCACCGATCATCGGCGCGAGCCGGACGCCGGGCGTGGCGACACGGGCGAAGGCCAGCCCGAGGGACTGCGCCGTCCTGGCCGCCTCCACGTCCAGGTCCTGCCTGACTTCCATGTGATCGGACACGAACCCGATGGGCGCGATGACCACCGACCGCACACCGGTCTTGGCCAGGTCGGCCAGGTGGTCGTTGATGTCAGGCTCAAGCCAGGGCTGCGCTGGCGGGCCGCTGCGGCTGGTATAGGCGAGCGACCACGGCCGGCGCAGTCCTGCCTGCGCGCAGACAAGCCCGCAGGCCCGCTCCAGCTCGGCCACATACCGGCCACCGCCCGGGCCGGCCACTTGCGCCATCGCCACCGGGATGCTGTGCGCGGTGAAGACCACGTGCGCGTCCGGTGCCAGCGTCGCCAGCGCGGCTGCCAGGTTGTCCGCGAATGGCCCGGTGAAGCCGCGATTGTCATAGAAGCGCTGGATCTTGTCGATGACCGGCGCGTCCGGCCCGGCCGCGGCGCGGGCCCGCTCGATGTCTTCCAGGTACTGACGGCAGCTGGAATAGGACCGGTACGCCGACGTGACGAACGCGAGGGCGCGCCGCACCCCGGCGGCAGTCATGTCCTGGACCGTATCGGCCAGATACGGCGTCCAGTTCCGGTTCCCCCAGTAGATGGGCACTGGCAGGTCGAGCGCGGCGATCAGCTCCCGGCACTGCGCATTGATGGGACTGACCCCGCCAAAGCTCAGGTAATGCTCCGCGACGGCTTCCAGCCGGGCCCTGGGCACGCCGCGTCCCCTGGTCACGTTCTCCAGGAACGGCAGCACATC
>Ga0224568_1000161_pt1 | contig 11579 bp, 8 predicted proteins | sample CLU5metagenome_FD_182727 | JGI IMG/M metagenome (GOLD analysis project Ga0224568, IMG submission 182727) | Spruce litter microbial communities from Bohemian Forest, Czech Republic - CLU5 | ecosystem: Environmental > Terrestrial > Plant litter > Unclassified | place: Czech Republic: South Bohemian... | reverse complement strand
GGTCCAGGACCAGGCAGCGCCCGGGTATCCCGGGGTGCCCGCCGGGGCTGCCGCTACCCTTGCCCTGGTACAGGCGCTAGGCGATGCCGCGATCTCAGCCCCGCTGTGGGTACTGACGCAGGGCGCGGTATCAGTCGCAGAACTGGACCCGGTGACCAGCGTGACGCAGGCGCAAGTGTGGGGCCTGGGCCGGGTCGCCGGGCTAGAGCACCCTGGCCGCTGGGGCGGGCTGATCGACCTGCCTGCCGCCATGGACCCGCGGGCCGGGAAACGGCTGTGCACGATCCTGGCCGGCGTCACCGGGGAAGACCAGGCCGCGATCCGGGACGCGGGGATATTCGCGCGACGACTGGCACCCGCGGCTGACACCGACGGGCCGGCGCGGCCATGGACACCGCGCGGCACCATACTGCTGACCGGCGGGACGGCGGAACGAGGCGGTCACGTAGCTCGGTGGCTGGCCCGCGAGGGCACCAGACATCTGGTCCTGGCTTCCCGTCACGGCGGGTTCGCCTCCGGCGCGGGAACGCTGGCCGCTCAGCTGGCGAGCCTGGGCGCCGAGGTCACCATCACCACCTGTGACGTCAGTGACAAGGTCTCAGTCGCCGGGCTGCTGAACCGCATCGCGGTCACCGGGCCGCCGCTGACCGCGGTCCTGCACGCTGCCGGGACAAGCCAGCCGATCGCGCTCGGCGATACCGGGCCGGCCGAGCTCAGCGCGGTGACCGGCGCCAAGGCGCTAGGCGCCGCACACCTTGATGAGCTGACCAGAGGACTGAACCTGGACGCTTTCGTGCTGTTCTCTTCCATCGCGGCGACCTGGGGCAGCGGCCTGCATTCTGCCTACAGCGCGGCGAACGCTTTCCTGGACGCGCTCGCCTGCCAGCGCCGGGCGCGCGGCCTGCCCGCCGTCTCCATCGCGTGGGGTCTTTGGGGAAACGGCACGGCAGCACAGACCCGCCACGAAACCCGGTCGCAGCAGCAAGGACTGCGCGCTATGGCGCCCGAGCTGGCCATCACCGCAATGCGGCAGGCAGTAGAACACGACCAGACCCAGGTGACCGTCGCCGACCTGGACTGGGAACAGTTCATCCCGGTCTTCACTTCGACCAGATCCAGCCCTCTGCTCAGCGACCTGCCGGCGGCCCGGAGCTGGCCGGCCGCAGCCGATCCGCAAGCCGCGGTACCTGACTGGACCCGGCGCGCGGCAGGCCTGTCCGCTGCTGGACGGGAACAGCTGATGCTGGACCTAGTCCTAGCCGAGATCAGCACCGTGCTCGGCTACGATCCGGCGCAAACCGCCGACGCTGATACCGACATCCTCGACCTGGGCATGTCATCGGTTTCCGCGGTTGAACTGCGCAGGCGGCTAGCCCGGCTGACTGGCCTGGACCTGGCGCCCGGCTTCATCTATGACCTGTGCACGGCGGCCGCGATCGCGGACTTCCTCCTATCCGGGCTCAGCGAAGGTATAGGGGGCGGTCAGGGGCGCAATCAGGCGCGTGCCGAATAGCGATGCCGCTATATTTATAATGCGAGGTCGTTTATTTCCGTCGTGGAGTGACTGCATGCCTGACGCTAGCTCGTGGAACGTCATCTCGGAAGCCGGATCCAACCGGGTTATTCTCGGTATCGATTTCCCCGCGGCAGGGCGGACCGAGGCATCCATTACCGACCTTGCGGGAAAACTGGGATCCGGATACGGATTCGTTCAGGTTGTGCCTCCTCGAGTGTCCCCAAGTCAGCGAGTCCCGGCTGAGATCTATATCCGCCAGTGGATTGAGGAACTCCAGCGGAACGGATGGAATATAGCTGCGGTCCTTGGCTACTGCATTGGCGGTGTATACGCCGCGGCCGTCGCGGAACGTATCTCCGGGTGGCAGGCCACCGTGCCCAAGGTAGTTTTGTTCGATCCGATGCCAGCCGACATCAGGCTGCTTGGCCAAGAAGTAGGCAAGATCATCGACCGGCTCGCCCCGCTACTGTCTGACGATGAGACGCGGCTGGCGATGAAGCAGGTAGGAGAGCTGACTTGCGGATCTGCTGGTGACACCGCGGACCTGGCGCAGACCGCTATCGCGCTCGCCGGGCTTTACCGGGAGACCGGATCAGCCGCCTTCGGGCGGCTAGGGCTTAACGAGGCGCGCCGGAACGAGATGACCCAGCTTTTCGAGTCCTACCTTGCATGGCTATCGGTGGCGGCTCAGATAAACCCGCTGCCTATATGGAAAAAGTCGACTGCCATTTTTTCTACCGACCACATACGTCAGGCGAGCGAAACTAAGTCCATAGATGTCACAGACATTTTCGGCCGGATAATTGCGATAGAGGCAGCTCACGGTGATTTGTTGCGCGACGAGTCGGCGGTGCGGGCCGTGCTCGGTCAGATGGAGGAACCTTAACGATGGAATATGGATCTTCCACACTTGCCCAGCTGGCTGTGCGAGAGCCCGCTACCAGTAAAGAAAATGCTCTGTGGCTGCTGGAAAGGCTCGTCCCCGGCACTGGTCTGAACAACATAGGCGTGGCAATCCAAGTTCAGGGCAGGCTGTCGCGTGCTGCGCTCACGATGTCGATCGCTATCATGCTGGACCGGTACCGCACGCTGCGGACTATTTATTTCGCGACAGATACGGAGCTGGAAAGGGAACTTGCCGCTGACGGCCTGCTCGAGGTCACGCTTGAGGAGCTGGACGCCGACGAGGACCGGCCGGAGCATGCCTTGCGCGAGTTCGTCGGCAGAGCATTCACGCTGGACGGCCAGCTGCTGATTCGTGCCGGGATCGCCGCTCATGCCGACGGCGACATCATCTGCGTGGCGGCCCATCATCTGGTCTTCGACGCTGCTTCATGCGTCATCTTCATGCGCGAGCTAATCCCGGTTTATGAAGCCGTCGCTGCTGGCCGGCCGGTGCCGCGGACACCTGCCGCGCAGGTAACGGCATTCTGCGTGGCGGAGCCGTCCGCGGCCGATCTTGCCTACTGGCGCGATAGCCTGCGCGGGTTCGTGCCGGATAGCCTCGGCCTGTGGTGCGGTGCACCATGCCCGCCGCTTCCGCTGATGACCGGGGACAGCGTGCCGCATACGCTGTCGCCGCCAGCACGCCGTGCCCTGCGTCAGCTGCAGCGCGAAGTGCGGGCACCGGCCGTCACGCTGCAGCTGGCCGCCTATTACATACTGCTGGCAGCGCACGGTGCCGGACCGGACCTGGTCATCGGCACGCCACTGGACCTGCGTGGACTGCAGGCAGTGCCTGCTATCGGCTATCACGTCAACGTGGCGCCGCTGCGCTTGCGCGTCGATTTTGATGAGAGTTTCCGGGAGTTCGCACGACGCGCCCGCGATGTTTTCCTCGCCGCTATGGCGCATGCCGATGTCTCGGTGGATGACATGTCCGCTGAACTCCCGAGGGCCGGATCGTCTTGGCAGACCACGTTCTACCGGCACATGTTCAACTACCTGCCTGGTGCGGGATCCGAGGACCTGGCCATTGACGGGATGACGGCCAGGGCGCTGTCGGTGGAGAACGGGTTCAGCAAGTTTGACCTGGAATTGCTCATCTTCGCGGACACGGGGAAAATCTCGCTCAGGTACCGTACCGAGATCCTGGCTCGCGCCGATGTCGAGGCCATGCTGCGGCGGTATGAGGCGCTGCTTATCGCGGTAGCGGCGGACTCGGACAGGCGACTGGGTGAAATCGCCGGCTGGAGCGAAGCCGATCGCGCGGTCATCGACCACGCGAACCAAACGGCGCGATCGGGGTATGGCTTTCCCTCCGCGGTGGCCGGCCTGCTTGCCGACGCGGAAACCACCCGGGTGTTCATCGCCTCGCCCGATGGCAGGGAACTCCCGGTGGGGCTGCGCGGCGAGCTCTGCATCGCGAACGGCGCTGTTGCTCCTGCCAGCGCTGCCGATGATCCACGATCCGGTCACCACCTTGGTTACGGAGGCTATTACCGGACTGGTCACCTGGCTCGCTGGGCAGCAGACGGCACGCTCACCTGGCTCGGCCGGACAGGGCGCCAGGCGGTGATCGCGGGTAGTCCGGTCAATCTTGACGAGGTCGACGCCGCGCTCCGGGCCCATGCCGGAGTGCGGGACGCGGCCGCTCTATCCGTGCCTCTTCCCGGCGGGGACGTCTTGATCGCATTCGTGGAGGCAGCAGGCGACCTGGCTGGGTCAGTGCGAGCGCACGCACTTGCCAACCTGTCCACCGAGGCGATGCCCGGGCACATCATCTGCGTAGACACGCTGCCTAAGGACGCTGAGGGTCAGGTCGATCTAGCTGCTCTCGCGTCTGCGGTTCAGGCGTATGTCAGCGGCTGGGCCGGCCACGCGCTCGATGCCGGCGATCCGCTGGTGCAGGAACTGATGCGGCTGTGGCGGCAGTTGCTGGACGTCGATGTCACGCCAGACACGGTCTTCTTCGCCGCGGGCGGTCACTCACTGCTCGCCGCGAAGCTCGCGCAAGATATCGAGGAGCTGACCGGCATCTACCTGGATCTGTCCGAGGTCTTCAACTACCCGACGCCCGCGGCCCTCGCCGCGCGCCTGAAGGCAGTCGCGGCCGACGATGGGCCGTAGGGACGCGAAGGCGTCGACAGGATGGGAGATCCTGGGCGCCGGCTGTGCTGAGGGCATCACCTTGGCGCTCGACTTTGACGCGGTCGGACGTCCGGAGGCGTGCTTCGCCGAGCTTATGCCCATGCTCAACCCGGTGCGCGAGACGTGGCGTGCGGTCCAGCCGCAGGCCGCGGACGGCGTCGCGCCGGCCTCGAGCGCCTATCTTGAGTTCTGGTCCAGCAGCCTGCGTGAGCGCGGCACAGTCATCCACGCGGTGCTCGGCTTCTGCGCGGGCGCCCTGTTCGCCGCCGCGCTCGCTGAGCGGATTACGCAATGGCAGCCGGCCGCGCCAGCCGTCGTCCTGCTTGATCCTGAACGGCCTACGGCCGCGACTCTCCTCAGGCAATTCGATAACGCCATGCGCGGACTGGCGGCGGTAACCTCAAGCGCCGAGGTCGCCGGGGCACGGGAAGCCGCCGGCCGGCTCAGCGACGAGCCGGACCTGCAGCTGATCAGTAGCCGGCTCACCGCGTTGTACGGGGAAGTGAGCAAGCCTGCGTTCACCCGCCTCGGGTTGAAGCCGGCCTTTCAAGATGATCTGATCGCGTCATACGAACAGCTGATGTCCTACCTGGTCGCTGCGGCCGGCACCCAACCTGCGCCAGGACTGGCGGCGGCGAGCACGATCTCGTCGATCACGCCGCCCTGCCAGTCGCAGACCGCGGTGAGCTGGGTCGCCGCCGGGGTGGATCACGCCGGCCTGTTGCGCAGCCCAGCCGTGGCAGCGAAAGTATCGGAGCTGCTTGGCCAATGACCGGTTTCTCGGAACTAGTCGCCGCGGTGCTGGACGTCCCCGCCGCGGACGTGACAGACGAGACCGGCCCCGGCACGCACGAAGGCTGGTCCAGCATCAAGCATCTCCAGCTCATCGTCGCGGTCGAGGACAACTACCGCCTTTCCTTCAGCCGGGCGGAGATCCGCTCGCTGCGCACCGTCGGGGACCTGCGCAAGAACCTGGTAACTAGAGGCATCCTGCCATGACCGGCAGTACCGTAACGCGCCGTCAGGCCGCCCGTGAGCTCTCGCCCGTTACTGACCACGATCTTGACCTGCTGCTGTTGATCAGGCACTTCGAGCAGGGGATCCTCGGTCTCTACGGCCAGGGGAAGCTCAGCGGCACTACTCATACCTGCCTAGGTCAGGAATACATACCCGTCGCGTTGCGCACACTGCTCCGCGCCGATGACTACGTGTTCAGCAATCACCGCGGTCACGGGCATTACCTGGCGCGTTTCGAGGATCCGGCCGGACTGCTCGCCGAGATCATGGGCAGGCAGGGCGCGGTATGCAATGGCGTGGGCGGCAGCCAGCACATTCATCGTGGCCGGTACTTCTCCACCGGTGTCCAGGGCGAGAGCCTGCCAGTAGGCGTCGGTGTCGCCATGGCACTGAAGCAGGCCCAGCGCGGAGCACTGGCGGCGGTATTCATCGGAGACGGAACCTTCGGTGAGGGCGCGGTGTATGAGGCGCTGAACATGGCGCAGCTATGGCGGGTCCCGCTGCTTGTCATCGCGGAGAACAACGGCATAGCCCAGTCCACTCCCAGCACGGCGAACATGGCCGGGACCATCGCTGGCCGGGTGGCTGCGTTCGGCGTCGCCTACCAGTGCGTTCACAGCATGGACGTCAACGAGATACGCACTGAGATCGGGCCGCTGGTCCAGGCCGTCCGGGAGCTGCCCAGGCCGGCCGTGATCGAGTTCGAGACGGTTAGGGTCGGACCGCACAGCAAGGGGGACGACACCAGGGACGCCGAGGACCGGCAGGACGTCCTGGGCCAGGACTGGTACCGCCGGTACCGGTCGGCTTTCGCGGCGCGGTTCAGCGAGGCCGATCTCAGGCAGCGCGCGCACATCGCGGAGATCATCAGCGAGGTCGACGCGCGGCCGCCAGCGTGCTGGGAGCCGTGAGCGGCATGCGCGAACGCGTGGTGGCGAACCTGAATCAGGCTCTGCGCGCACTGCTGGCCAAGGACGAGCGGGTGTACCTGCTCGGCGAGGACATCGCAGACCCCTATGGCGGAGCCTTCAAGGTCACCAGAGGGCTCTCTGCTGAGTTCCCCGGACGCGTGCTGTCCACTCCGATCAGCGAGTCGGGAATCGCCGGCGTGGCCAGCGGTCTGGCTCTATGCGGGAGCCGGCCCGTCATGGAGGTAATGTTCGGCGATTTCATCGGGTTGTGCTTCGACCAGATCTACAATTTCGCGGCCAAATCAGTTTCCATGTATGGCCATAAGGTGCCGATGCACATGGTGATCAGGTGCCCGGTGGGAGGAAACCGCGGCTACGGTCCTACCCACAGCCAGAGTCCGCATAAGCATTTCATCGGCATCCCTGACCTGTCGCTGTGGGAGCTGTCGCCGTTGCACGACAACAATGTCGTGCTCGACCGGCTGCTCGGCCGCGGTGAGCCGTGCATCTTCTTCGAGGACAAGGTGCTTTACGGCAAGCAGATGTACCTGGACGGGCGGATCTCGCAGCTGCTCAGCTTCGACTTCCTCGGCGCTGAGGCGAACTATGCCCGGGTCTTCGTCGCCAGCCCTGATTCCTGCGACTGCGTGATCATCGCACCCGGGGGCGTTGCCGAGCAGGCATGGACCGCCGCGGCCGAACTGCTGCTTGAAGACGAGATCAGCTGCCAGGTCATCGTTCCGTCCCGGCTGTATCCCTTCGATCTGGAGCCACTTCTTCCCGTGCTGCGCCAGGCGCGGCTCATCTGCGTCGCCGAGCAGGGCACGGCCGGAGGCACCTGGGGCGGCGAGATCGCGAACCGGATATACGAGAAGCTGTGGGGGCAGCTGCGCAGGCCGGTGCTGCTCATCAGCTCAGCGGCAGCGGTCATCCCGGCGGCGCCGCATCTCGAACGCGACGTGCTGGTGCAGACCGAGACCATTTACTCAGCGGTGCGTGAGGCGTTCCATGCATGAGATATCGGTGCCCAAGCTCAACAGCAACGACGCCTCCTACATCCTGGTCGAATGGCTGGCCGGTGATGGCGACGAGGTAGCCGCCGACACACCGATTGCCGTGGTCGAGACATCTAAGGCAGCGGAGGAACTCGAGGCAGGCCACGACGGCGTGCTGCAGCGGGCGCTTGCGGTCAACGCCGACTGCGGCATCGGCGCGGTGATCGGCCGGCTGTTCCCCACCGAGCAGGCCAGGACGGCCTATATTGCCGCCGCGGTACCCGCGCCGGACATCGCGGCGCCCGGCCCGGCCGCCGACGACATCGTCATCACCAAGGCGGCCAGGCAGGCCGCCGCGGAACTCGGTGTCGATCTTGCCGGTCTCGCCTTTCCCGGCAAGAAGGTGGTCAAGCGGGATGACATCGAGCAACTGGCCGGGGCCGCGGCCGGCACCGTCATCTCGCTGTCCGCGGCGCAGCGCGCGGTCGGCCAGGTGGTCACTACCGCGCAGCAGAGCATCCCGGCCGCGTTCGCGATGGTCAAGATCCAGGTGGATGCCGCGCTCCGGCTGCAGGCCGGCCAGGGCGCCGGGGCTCACTGCCCGGTCGGGCTGCCGGAACTGCTGATCAAGGCGGTGGGCGGGCTGCGCGGCCGCTTCGACTGGTTCTTCGGCCGCTACCAGGACAACGGGACGATATCGCTGACCGCGGGCGCGCAGGTAGGAGTGACTCTCGATGCCGGCCAGGGGCTTTACGTCCCGGTGGTCAAGGACGCCGACACCAGGTCCCTGGCCGAGATCGCCGATGTCCTGGCCGATTTCCGCATCAGCGCGCTGCGCGGCTCGTTCCGGGAGAGCGAGCTAGCTGGCGGGAACATTACTATCTCGCTCAGCAATGATCCGGACATCGTGCTGGCCAGGCCAATCATTTTCCCTGGCCAGGCTTGCATGCTGTGCCTATGCGGTACGCAGCAGGAACTGTACCTGAGCGACGCGGAACAGATTGCCGTCCGGCATTACGCGAATCTGGGCCTCAGCTATGACCACCGGGTTATAAACGGGCGGGACGCGGCTCTTTTCCTGCGCGGTATAAAAAATGCCATGGCCGAGCCGGGCACGCTGCGCTAGCCACCGGGGACGGCCCGGCCCGCGCATTCGCCGCGGGTTAGCCGGGGTGCTGGCACGGCTGGGGTTAGCCGGGGGTGCTGGCACAGTCAGGTTTAGCTGGGGTGCGGGCGCGGCCTCGGCGCGATTGTACGTTCAAGTGTTCCCGGTGCCGCAGTTGGACGCCGGTCCGCGAGCTGCCGTTCACGCGGTGATCAGCACGGGATTGCCGGCCAGGTTGCCTTCGCCGCACGGCCATGCGCTGTCCTGCAGCGGCCCTAGCGTGGTGTGCAGCATGAAGATCTGCTGGCTCAGGTTGAAGGCGACCAGGCCGTCGCCGAGCAGGAGCACCCGGCCGTCGGAGAAATTGCGGCCCTCCGTCGCCGGGCACAGCTCGTGCAGGGAGAAACCGGCGGTCATGCTCAGCAGGCTGCCGTCCCGCCAGAACACCGCGGTGCCGTCGCGGTCCAGCGCGGGCAGCGCGGTGTGGTACCCGGACAGGCGGGGGCCGCTGGACAGGGTGCCGTCTGGTTCCAGCACGCGCACTCCCGGTTCGGCGGCGGCCCGGTTATCCAGCTCGATTCCGGTCAGCCTGCCGGTCCGGTCGGTCAGCACCGCCGCGTGCGTCGGCCAGCTGGCGGTCTGCGTGCCGGCCCGGTCGTACCGTACGGTGACGAAGTCGTCGTAGCCCTGCTGTCCGATCACGAACTCGCCAGGGCCGGCTATCGCTTTACGGCCGATAGGGCCGGGCTTGGTCTTGCCGATGACCTGCCCGGTCGCCAGGTCCAGGAAATAGCTGATGCCAAGTCCGCTCTTCGGGTCCTGGTAGGAGGCCAGGACCCGGTCGCCGGAAATCAGCAGCGGTTCCCAGGGATGGGGCTGGAAGGTGCCCGGGATCCAGGGTTTCCTCGGCTGCGGCTGCCAGCGGGCCGCCGCGCTTGTGGTCATGATGTGCGGGTGCGCGATGGGTTCGGGTGCCAGCGCCGTCGACCAGATGCTGGCGCCGTCCGCGTCGTGACGGTCTACCCGGGCACCCCGGTAGGGCGGCCCTGAGGTCCACGCGGTGCAGAATCCGTCCGGCAAGATGAGCACCGCGCCCAGTTTCTCGTCGGGGCGATGCCCGAGGGCGATGCTGCGCAGGTCCGAGCCGTCGCTGCCGGTCTGCACCAGGCTGGCGCCATCAGGTCCGTGCCGGGCCAGCCATACCCCGGCCTGGGTGGCGCGGGGTATCCCGGCCGGTCCGGCCAGAATCCGCCGCCACAATATCCTGCCGGACAAATCCGCGGCGAGCAAGGTGGTCTCTGCTAGCCCTGGCTCAGTGCCTTTACCGATACTGGTCGCATAAACGGGCCCTTCGTTACTTCCAGCGGCCAGGCCGGTAATTACTGAGTCTGGCAGGAAAATACGATATGGCTCATTCATGGAATCATCTTGTCCCGGTAGGTAGGCTGGCTCAAGTGTCAGGTCCAGTTGCCGCCGCCTGCTGATTGTGCAGGTTAAGGGTAGGCGTGCAGGGGTTGTTCGGGGTTGACGGCCCAATATGGCGCGGGTTAGCGTTGCGCTAAATTAGTCTGCCCTCCGGCCATTCCGTCATTTCTGCCGCTAAAGGATCGCATGGCTTGCGGGATTAATCTCTCACTATCCGTATGCAGTTATTGGTCAGGACTGGATTCAGTAGATGGGTAATGAGGAGAAGCTTCTTGGTTATCTCAGGCGGGTGACGTCTGATCTGCGGGTGGCGAACCGGCGGCTGCGGGAGCTGGAGGCGGGTGATCCGGTGGCCGTGGTGGGCATCGGGTGCCGGTTTCCTGGCGGGGTGAGCGGGCCGGACGGGTTGTGGGAGCTGGTCCGGTCCGGGACTGATGCGGTGTCGGGGTTCCCTGGTGACCGGGGGTGGCCCGAGCAGGGCGGGGCGGGAGAGGGGTATGTGCGGGCGGGCGGGTTCGTGGCGGGGGCCGCGGATTTCGATGCGGAGTTCTTCGGGATCAGCCCGCGTGAAGCGGTGGGGATGGACCCGCAGCAGCGGGTGCTGCTGGAGGTGTGCTGGGAGGCGGTGGAACGGGCCGGGATCAGCGCGCAGAGCCTGCGGGGCTCGAGGACCGGTGTGTTCACCGGGACGAACCGCCAAGATTACGCGGACGTACTGGGGCTGGCGGGAACGCAGGCCGGGATCGGGGTCGCGGCGTGCCTGCTGTCGGGCCGGGTCTGCTACGTGCTGGGGCTGGAAGGCCCCGCGGTCACCGTCGATACCGCGTGCTCGTCATCGCTGGTCAGCATGCACCTGGCGGTGCAGGCGCTGCGCGGCCAGGAATGCGACCTGGCGCTGGCGGGCGGTGTCACGGTGATGGCGACCCCTGGCGTGTTCGGGGAGTTCGCCGAGCAGGGCGGCCTGGCCGGCGACGGGCGGTGCAAGGCGTTCGGGGCGGGCGCGGACGGGACCGGGTGGGGCGAAGGCGCCGCGATGCTGGTGCTGGAACGCCTCAGTGATGCCCGCGCGCACGGCCACCCGGTGCTCGCGGTGATCGCGGGCAGCGCGGTGAACTCCGACGGCGCGTCCAACGGGCTTACCGCGCCGAACGGCCCGTCCCAGCAGCGGGTCATCTGGGCCGCGCTGGCCGCCGCGGGAATCCCCGCCGTCGCCGTCGACGCCGTGGAAGCACACGGGACCGGGACCGTGCTCGGTGACCCCATCGAAGCGCAGGCACTGATCGCGACCTACGGGCAGGACCGCGACCCCGGCCGCCCGCTGTGGCTGGGGTCGGTCAAATCCAACATCGGCCATACCCAGGCCGCGTCCGGAGCCGCCGGGGTCATCAAGATGATCATGGCGCTGCGGCACGGCGAACTGCCTCCCACCTTGCACGCCACCCGCCCGTCCCCCCACATCGACTGGTCCGCCGGGACCGTCCAGCTGCTCACCGCACCCGTCCCCTGGCCCCCCGTCCCCA
>Ga0224568_1000160_pt1 | contig 11650 bp, 10 predicted proteins | sample CLU5metagenome_FD_182727 | JGI IMG/M metagenome (GOLD analysis project Ga0224568, IMG submission 182727) | Spruce litter microbial communities from Bohemian Forest, Czech Republic - CLU5 | ecosystem: Environmental > Terrestrial > Plant litter > Unclassified | place: Czech Republic: South... | reverse complement strand
GCAGGAGCCCAGCTTCCACCTCCTTTGGCCGCAGCCGCTTGCAGTTCGCGCACCGCGAAATCGACGAGGCCGCCGTTACCCAGCAGTTCGGCTTTCTGTGCGTGGAGTTCATCGGTCGGAGGGTCGCTCTCGGTGATTTTGCCAATGTTGTCAAGCGGAGGCACGCGGTCCAGAATTGCGTATTGCGTCACCGCATCGCTGGCTGCGGCAGGCAGATGCTTCATTCTTTCCCGGCCCAACACCGCATAATAAAAATTGCGATAGCGGTCAGAAAGCTTCTGATAAAACGCCCGCGCCATTACAGGCTGGTTGTCTTCCTCGGCCAGCCGAGCACGCCAATATAAAGCCGCGGGAGTTTCCAGGCCGGAGGGATATAGCGCAATCTGCTCTTCGAAGGCCTTCTTGGCATCTTCGTTGCGTCCCTGCCGCAACGTGAGCCATGCCGCCTTCCAGTGCACGTAGGAAGCGCGTGGGCCGTCGGGAAAGCGCTGCTGCGCTTCGCGAAATGCGTCCAGAGCCTGGTCATATTCGTGATGCACCAGATGCAGGTTCGCCGCAGAGAGCAATGCCTGCTCCAGCCAGGGACTCGCCGGCGCGGCTTGCCTCAGTTGGTCAACTGTCTGGTAGAAAGTGCTATTGTCACTTTCCGAGAATGCGATCTGTCCCAGCAAGTACAAGCGTTGCGCATTCAACTCGCCGCTCACATTTCCGACTAAAGCCAAAACCTGTTTGGCATCCCGATTTCGGCCTGAACGGTGCAACGCGTCCGCCAATGCAAGTTGCATGGCCGGCCGCTCGTTGGGCGCGGCTTGATTTACCAGGCTGCGAAATTCATCGGCAGCTTCGGCGTAGCGTTTGTGATTGATCAATCCTTCGGCTCGCGTTTTCAGTTGAGCAGTTGCCGGAGGAGGCACGGACGGCAGCTTTTTCAATTCGGCATAGGCTGCGTCGGCCTCGCCGCTGGTCGGCATCGTGTAGTAAATATTTGCGAGAGTCTCTGCGGCCTTCGCCGCCTGCCCGGATCCGGCGTAGGCGCGCCCTAACGCAAACTCCACGTCAGAGCGAATGGGTGTGCGGATTTTCTCCAGTAAAGCCACTGCCTCCGCTGCCTGCCCCTCGAGCAACAACGCGTCGGCATAACTAACCTGCGCGTCGCGCACCAGCAGTGAATCGGGATGCGCCTGGCCAAAATTTGCCAGATTGGCAATGGCCTCGGCCGTGTGTCCGGTTTCCAAATAGGAAACTCCGAGGTAGTACGCCGCATAATCGCCAAGATCTCCCGCATGAACCTTGGCGCGGCTCAATGCGTCGATAGCTTTGGCGTAGTCTTTATCCAGCACGTGCGCATAGCCCAGCACCAGCCAGGCCAGCGCTCCCGCATCTTCCTTGGAGTGAGCGCGAGCATAAGCCTGCACTCCGGCATAGGCGGGGAGTGAGCGATCCTGCAAAAGTTGTTGCGCCATAGGGCGCAAAGTTGCCGACGCTACAAATGCTTGCCGCAAGCGCCGTACCCGCGGAGAAACCGTTCGCCGTTTTGTATTGGAGGAATGGACCTTGGAAGAACTCGCCGCAGACTTTTTTGTGGCCGCTTTATGCGTTGTCGGTTTCTTTGTACTGGTTGCGTTATCGCTGCCTGGGCCTGCCTGCGGCGGCTTCACCGCAGACGTATCCGTTTGTGCTTGAGAAACGGCAGGCAAAAGCAACGGCGCTTCTGCTAAGGCCAGCAGAGCGCCAAAGAAGCTGGAGAGAAGCGCAGCTTTAAATATCCACCACACCTTGGAGACTGATCGAACCACTTTTACTTTTCGCGAGACACAACTACCAGAGAAGTTTGCTTAAACCTTAGCGATGAAAATTCGCGCCCATTACCGTTAGATCGTCTTCGGCCAGGCTACGGACTAACTCGCTTTGAAAATAATCGGCAGTCGCCGCCGCGGTGCTGCCATAACGCTTTTGGAATGTACCACGACTTTTGTCGATGTCTTCCTTCAAGCGGTCGTACAAATCCTTATTGCGGCGGCCTTCGGCAACCTTCGCCTGATTGTAAAGCTTGATCTCATCCACCAGCAGGCGCGCAAAACGCTGCGCCTTGCGATGCGTATCGGCGTCTTCCGGCGAAAGTCCTGCCAGGGGATCAGTCGCTACCGCTGGTGCAGCCGCGCTCGCCGCATGAGCCGATGCCACTTCCACAATTTCAGCCGCAGGCGCAGGATCATCCGCAATTTTTGCTGGAACGTGCTTGGGTGCGTGAGACGCAAAAGGATCGGAGAAAGAAGAAACGGTTTGCGCAGGCGGAGCGATTCGCTCGACCACACTCGGAGCTTCCTGGTCTTCGCGAGGGGCGGAAGTTTTTCGCAGCGAAACTACTTCCAGCCATGCGCCGGTTGCAATCACCAGCAATTCCAAAACGTCGGCAGCCAATTGTCCGCTGTCACCGCCGTCAGCGTAAACGATCGCCGCGACCTTGTCTTTAAGCGCCAGAGGCAAAATCAGCACCTGCTCATTGGCCGGCTTGCCGAATTGCTCCACGAACTCCGAGCCCATTTCGGCGATATTGCAGGGTGTTGCTACCCGATTCTGATAACTATGAGCTATCGGTCCTGAATGAAGGTCAAGAGGAAAATCTTTAACTGCGTTTTCATCCGCGAAACCACGAGACTGCCATCCAGATGCCGCGCCTGCCTTCACCACGAACAGCGCGATCCGGGAGCAGCGTTCGCTGCCTGCGTCCAGCAAAGCCCGCAAAATTTCTTTTTGTGTGGATCCAGCGTGGATGCTGGCGACGGCTTGCACCAAGCCATTGGCGCTCTCTTGCGGAGCAGCGTGAGCTTCGATAGCGGAAGGTTGAGCCGGCAGTGCCCGCAGCACTTGCTGCACAATCTGCGCTTGCAACTGTGGAATCTGCTCTTGCAGGGCGTGAGCCACAGCCGCCGCTACAATTTCTTCCATCTCGCCGCTTTGCCCCTCGTTATGATTCTTGTTTTTCTTTTCCGCCATGCTCAAAAAGCCATTTTCCCCAAGAAATACTTCCCGCTTCATTCATTAGAAGCCGGAAAGACCCGCCTAACTGCTGATTATACGGGACTTTTGAGACCGCCCCAGAGTACGTCAGGACGTGTTCGACCGCGTCATCCCTAGCTTTGACTCTATCGCAAATGTGTCCTCTATCAAAGCTCGATCAAGGGTTGCAGGATTAGTATCTTGACACTCGCTATTGGGGGTGGGATGTTCGTACCTCCAAGTTGGATCATTGCAACCCTCCTCAGTGCATTGAAATAATGGCACTCCGCAAAAGGACCACAGCATTATCAATGGTTGCAGGGAATCTTTACGGCACAACAGTTGAAGGTGGAGCATATGGAGGAGGCGTAGTGTTTGAGATCACGCCGTAGGGACTGAAAACCAAAAGCGATTGGGCAAACCCTCCTAATACCAAGTAGAATGAACATTACCTTGGTGTGCCGTGTTTTTTGTAATCGCCATCAAAATACTGCATCGTCCAAACAATGGAAGCCATCCAAAACAAACTAGAAGAGCCTGTCAGTGAAGAGCTGAAGCTGGTTCGGGCCGCGAAAGAAGGCGACGACTCGGCTTTTGAAGAGTTGGTTCGCCGGTACGACCGAAATGTCTTTCGCATTGCGCAGCACATCACGCAGAACCGCGAGGATGCGGAAGATGTGGTGCAAGAGGCGTTTCTAAAGGCTTACAGCAACCTGGCAAAGTTCCAGGAGCAGTCGAAGTTTTACACCTGGCTGGTGCGGATCGCCGTCAACGAAGCGTTGATGAAGTTGCGGCGCAAGAAGCCGGAACGAACCGTATCGCTGGATGAAGACATCAAAACGGAAGACGATTCACTGCCGCGTGAAATCGCGGATTGGAGTCCGAATCCGGAGCAGCAATACACGCAAGCGGAATTGCGTGAGATTTTGAGTAAGACCATCCAAGGCCTTCCCCCGGGCTTTCGGACGGTGTTCGTACTACGGGACGTGGAAGGGCTTTCGACCGAAGAAACCGCAGCCGCTCTGGAATTGAGCGTACCTGCGGTGAAATCGAGGTTGCTGCGTGCGCGCTTGCAGCTTCGAGAACGGTTAGGACGGTACTTCCAGAAACGCGAGAGTGGAGATGGCAACCAGTGAAATGCGCTGAATTTTTACACGAGCTGACCAATTATTTGGACGGCGTGATCGACGAAACAACCAAGGTGGAGTTGGAAAATCACCTTTCCTGGTGCCACAATTGTTACGTGGTCTGCGACACTACCAAAAAGACTATCGAAATTTACCGCGATTCCCAGCTTTACGAGCTGCCTGAAGATTTGCGCTCACGCCTGCGTGGCGCCATCATGAAAAAGTGCCAGCAGCATAAAAAGCGTCCACCCGAGAGCGTGTAATTCAAAGGCAAAACAGCGCAAACCCCTTGGCACTTGCACCCATCACATATAATGATTTGCAGCCCGGGTGGGGTGCTTTATGCAATGTCCTCGGATTTTGCCCTTTCTAGCCTTTGCCAGTATTTCCGCCTCGTCCCTGTTGTGCGGCCAGACTAACGCTCCAAGCCAATCGCCAGCTCCGTCTTCGAAGCAGGCATCGGATTCAGCCGCAACAACATCCGTAGACCCCATTGCCACGAACGCGCCGCACATTGATCGGCAGACCCGCTACGAAATCATCCGTGACTTCGAAACCCAGCTTGTTTATTCGCGGTTTACATTTCCCATGGGCACCAAGGGACTGATATTGAGAAATGGCGTGATTACCCCAAATGGCGAAGAGTTGCAGCAGGAGCTTAATCTGTGGGGGCCATCGATCAAGCCCGGGGATCCCGCACACATCTCATGGGTACAGATTAAGAACGACCACATTCGCTTCGAGATTAACGGTGGCCCGGTCCACCGGCAAAAGTGGTATCAGCGCGTGGAGGTCTATGGTGCGAATGGTCCCGTAGCGAATGGTTCGGGCTCAGGCCAGACCAATCCGCACGGTTCCTACGTGGATTTATATTTCGATAAATATGTCCCTGAGATGACCGCCGCGCAGCTGCGGAATTTGCTTTATCCGGTATTCGATTTTAATGCGCGCAATAAAGAGCAGGCATATCTGGATACCGTTCTTCCCAAGGTAAAAGAAGCGATCCAGGCACATCACGTATTGGTGGGGATGAATCAGGAGATGGTGCTTCACGCCAAAGGCAAGCCTCCGAAGAAAGTACGCGAGCACGACGGCGAAACCATGTACGAAGAATGGATCTATGGCGAGTCGCCGGCGGACGTGGATTTTGTGCGCTTCGTAGGCGATGAAGTCGTCCGCGTGGAAACCATCAAGGTAGATGGACAAAAAATTGTGCGTACGGAAAAAGAAGTCATCCTGGAAGACGCGGATAAGACAAAGGAAGCGAAGACGCGACCGGAAGAGCACCCTGCGAACCCGCCCAGCCTGAGGCGCCCCGGAGAAGATTCGCAGGATGTGCCGAAACCGGCGAACGGAGCAGCTCCGCCCCTGCCGATGCCGCCACCCGACCTGCCGCAACCTTCTGGGCCGGGCGATATGGTGGGAACGCTTTAGAACGGCAGCGCTTCAAAAGTTTATCTTTGCGCCACTGCCGCACCCACGTCGGCGAAAGAAAACGCTAAAGACACATTCGGATACTCCTGCCCGTCAATTTCCACATACGGATAGACAAAATAATTCAGTGGCTTGCCAGCTTGCGCCGGATTCAGGCGCAGATCGCGGCCCACGCTGAACTGAACGCGATTTATGTCATGCGATCCGAAAAAATAATCGCGCTTTTCCGGATGCTTCCACGCCTCGGAAATATCTACCGGAATCCATCCTTTGCCATCGACGTAGAAATCAGACCAGCAATGATAGCCCGCGATTTCAGCCGAATGTTTATCGGTCGGTAGTGGAAATCCGATTTCGAAGCGTGCCGGAATGCCCTGAGAGCGCGCCATTGCGATGAAGAGGGAGTGGAAGTCAGTACAGTTGCCCTTCTTCGCGTCGCAAGCGTAAAGAACATCGCCATGGCCCCATCCTGTGCCTGTTTTGTCGTAGCGCAGGGTCGTGAACACATAGTCGTAAATGGCGCGGGCTTTATCGAGCGTTTGCGTTTTGCCTTGCGTGACCTTTGTAGCCAGGTCGGCGGGCAAGCCGGTCACAGGAACGAGAACATCCGGTTGCAAGTCCCGCTGCTTTTCTTTGGATGAGATCGAAACCGGAACAATGTGCGTAGCACTCTGGCCAAGGGCGACTCGCTCATGGCGTACAACGTCATATTCGATATCGAAGTGCAACTCGGGTTGTGCCGCGTCAGTCTCCGCGTAGAAGATCTCATTGCCGTATTTTGACTCTCTTGTTTTCTTCAGCGGCAGGCCGCCTTTGGCAGAAACGATTTTCACTTCTTGCCAGGCATCGGAGTGTGCCTCCGGAATCCACACCCGAACGTTTTTTCCTGAAGGAAGATTCTTCACCGTAAAAGCGTAGTGAAAAATAAAGTGGCGGGCATCCTGGGCGAAGGCGGCAAGGGTAAACACGAGAAACGTAAACAACAATACGCAGAGCTTGCGCAGCATGGGCAGCTTCCTTTCAAATTTCAGTGAGGCTCAAATTGATTTTTGAAACGACACACGGGCGTTTTAGAGGGAACGCCGTCAAGTGAAGCCGCGCTGGATGGTGCGCATAGATAACAATGCCGGGGATGAATCCGGATGCCCCCAATTTTAGCAGAGTGAATTCGCAGAAACGCCGCTTCGGAAAACGAGACAACGATTGGTAAGTTAGAATGCCTGCGTGGCTATCGCTGTTCAATGTCGCGATCTACGCAAGACCTACGACGGCAAAGTTGAAGCCGTTCGCGGCTTAAATCTCGAGATTCGGGCCGGTGAATGCTTCGGGCTGCTGGGTCCAAACGGAGCGGGAAAAACCACGACCATCGAAATCCTCGAAGGCCTGCTGGAGCCAACGTCCGGCGAAGTTTCCATCCTCGGCCATTCCTGGCGTGACAGCGCGCGCGAACTACGCGAGTGGCTTGGCATATCGCTACAGGAGACGCGGCTCTCGGAAAAGCTCAGCGTGCGGGAAACGGTAGAACTTTTCGCCAGCTTCTATCGGGAACCGCGTTCGACCGACGAAGTCTTAGACCAATTACAGCTCACCGAAAAGGCGGACGCGTGGGTCGGCAAACTTTCCGGCGGGCAAAGGCAGCGGTTAGCCGTTGCCACGGCGCTGGTTTGCAACCCGAAGATTTTATTTTTAGATGAACCGACCACCGGCCTCGATCCGCAGAGCCGCCGCCAGTTGTGGGACATCATTCGAGAATTTCAGCGCGCCGGCGGCACGGTATTGCTCACGACCCACTACATGGACGAGGCCGAACGCTTGTGCGACAGGCTTGCGATCGTCGATCACGGCCAGATTATTGCCGAAGGCTCTCCGGCGAATTTAATCGAAAAGCTGGGCGGTCATCACGTAGTCGAATTCGCGGTTAGCGGAAATACAGACGGTACGGCGCTCGATATTTGGCGAGCGCTGCCCAGTGTGGAATCCGTACGGGAAGATGATGGCATGATTGCGCTCAACGTGAAGGAGCCGCATCTGGCAATTCCAGCGTTATTGAGTGCGGTGGGTAAGCTGGGAAGTCAGTTGCAGCATCTGACGACGCGTCAGGCAAGTTTGGAAGACGTGTTTGTGCGGCTCACGGGGCGGCATTTACGGGAAGAGTAAACGGGAAGGGAAGAGCGTGAAGAGAAAATTTAAAATTCCGCTGTTTTATTTCATAGCGGTCGCGATGATAGCAGGCGGGAACTGTGTTCTTGCGCAATCTACTGTGGCCAATGCGCCGAACGGATTTCCTCCGGTTGAGCAATGGAAGGCCGCAGTCATCGCCGGCGATGCTGCTGCGCTGAAGTCGATCTACAGTACCGATCCGCCGGCGCAAGTGCAGGCCAATGGTGTCAACGGCAATACGGATGCCGACATAAACTTCTGGCTGGGCCTGAAAGCCAAAAGCATAAAGCTGGAAATCGTTCGCTTGAAAGAGCGGACCAACGGCGAGAGCGTAATTTTCAAAGCCGAAGTGCAAACCGCGAATGGGCAAATAGCGAATGTAACCAATGCTCAAGGATGGCGAAAGCAGGGGGATCAATGGCGTTTGGTTGCCACCGAAAGGACCGATGCGCCCCACCTGCAACAGCCTTCCGACATGAACAAGAATATCTATCCACCCGATGTGGATGCGCATGCTGAAATCAAAGATGCGGAAGAGCAGGCCACGAATCTGCACAAGCGTATATTGCTGGTCTTCGGCGCCAACTGGTGTTACGACTGCCACGTGCTCGATCTGGCGCTGCATCGTCCCGATTTCGCTACGGTCATGGGCGGTTATGAAGTGGTACATGTCGATATCGGACCGGACGGAAAAAAGAATGCCGACGTGGCGAAGCAGTTCGATGTGCCGCTGGATAAAGGTGTTCCGGTTTTAGCTGTGGTTGAGGGCGATGGCAAAGTTATTTTCAGCCAAAAGAATGGCGAGTTTGAAGATGCGCGCTCTCTAACCCCGGAAGCTCTGCTTGTATTCTTAAATAAGTGGAAGCCGGAGGCGAGATAGGTTCGTGTTATGAGTGTGGCAGAACAAATTCCGGTTGGCGAAAAACGAATTCCGCAGGCTCGGTCGCCCAGGCGCAACGGGCGCTGGGCCGGATATCGTCATCTTCTCGTGGCGCGCATGTTGGAGTTGAAGCGCGAACCGGAAGTCGTGTTCTGGGTCTTCGTCTTCCCGTTGTTGTTGGCGGCTGGGCTGGGAATTGCCTTCCGAAACAAACCGGCTGACGCCTCTTCGGTCGCGATTATATCGGGATCCGGTGCGCAGCAGGCTCAGGCTTTGCTGCAGAATTCTCCGCAACATGCGTCTTTCAAAATCGATGTGCAGAATGAGGAAGCAGCACGGAAAGGATTCCGGCTGGGCAAATACGATCTCGTGATTCAGCCGAATGGAAACGGGAAAGTGCAATATCTGTACGATCCCGCGCGGCCGGAAAGTGTTCTGGCAAAAGCCGAAGTCGATAATGCCCTGCAAACGGCAGCGGGCCGCAAAGATGTGGTAGCGACGAATGCCGTGACTTCTTCCGATCCAGGTTCGCGTTATATCGATTTTCTGATTCCTGGGCTGTTGGGTATGAACCTGATGAACTCCGGAATGTGGGGCATCGGCTTCGCTCTGGTCGACATGCGTCAGCGTAAGCTGCTCAAACGCTTTGTCGGCACGCCAATGCGCCGCAGCGATTTTCTGCTTGCCCTCATGTCCAGTCGCCTGGTGTTGATGATTATTGAAATCGGGCTTTTGCTCACGCTTGGTGTGCTGGTATTCCACATGAAGGTTTTGGGTTCCGTGCTGGCGATTTTGTTTATCGGGACCGTCGGAGCTTTTACTTTTGGCGGTGTGGGGTTGCTGACAGCAAGCCGCGCACAGAAAATCGAGAGCGTCAGCGGCCTCATGAATCTCGTCATGATGCCCATGTGGATTTTCTCGGGAGTATTCTTCTCCTACGAGCGCTTTCCCGCCGTAATTCAGCCCTTTATCAAAGCGCTACCGCTCACCGCGCTGAACGATGCACTCCGCGCGAGCATTCTGGAAGGCACTCCGATTTACCATCAGTGGCCGAGGCTTCTGATTATGCTGCTCTGGGGTGCTATTTCTTTTGCTTTGGCGCTGAGATGGTTCCGCTGGACTTAGCCCATCAAGTCCGTATTTAAAACTTTCCTACAGCTCCCGGCGGCCTTCCATAGCCTTCAGCATGGTGATCTCATCCGTGTATTCGATGTCACTGCCGACAGGAATGCCCATGGCGATGCGCGTAACCTTCACGCCCGCACGCTTGAGTTGCTGCGATAGATAAGTGGCCGTAGCCTCGCCTTCGACCGTGGGATTGGTGGCGACGATCACTTCATCCACGTTTCCAGCATCCACACGGCTAAGCAAATTTGCAATGCGCAATTGCTCGGGCCCGATGCCGTGTAAAGGCGAAATCGCGCCATGCAGAACGTGGTAGACACCGTTGAAGTGCTTGGTTTTTTCTATGGCGGCTATGTTGGTCGGTTCCTCAAGCACGCATACCAGTTTTTGATTGCGGGTCGCGCTGGTGCAGTAAACGCACGGATCAACGTCGGTGATGTTGTTGCACACCGAACATAGCCGCAAGTTGGCTTTGACGTCGCGCACAGCCGCTGCCAAAGCTTCGGCATCATCATCGCTCGATCGCAGGATGTGGAATGCGAGACGCTGTGCGCTTTTTGTGCCCACACCTGGGAGCTTCTTCAGCTCATCAATCAGGCGAGCCATAGGTTCGGCGAATTTTGCCATCAGACTCTTCCCAGGAAAAAGGTTATTTTTGGATAAGTCGAACGATTTGCCATTCTGCGCTTCGCTCCGGAGGACACGATCTGCGCCGGCGTGTACTTCATCATTGCTTAAAGAAAATCACATCCCGCCGATGTTTAGACCACCGAGCATTCCACCTACGGTGGACTGCATTTGAGCATCCACTTTGCGTGCAGCTTCGTTTACCGCGGCAAGAACCAAATCCTGAAGCATCTCCACGTCGCCTGATTTTACCGCTTCCGGGTCGATGTGCAGACTCAGCAGTTGCTTGCGGCCATCCATCTTTGCAGTCACGGTTCCTCCGCCGGAGGAGGCGTCCACTATGGTTTCCTGCATTTTCTTTTGCAGGCTCTCATACTGCGACTTGGCCTTCGACATCAGTTCTTGCAGATTGAATCCACCCATAGTCGGCTCCCGGTTTCCGGCATTCGGAATAAAGTCAGCGTTCGGAAGCCGGATGCCGGACGCCGCTCCTCTACCGTTTTTCCTTGTAATCGATCACTGTGCGAATTTGCGCGCCGAACTTTTCTTGCAATCTGCGCACCACGGCATCCTGCTCGGCACGGCCCCGGCCACTGATTCCGGAATTGATTGCAGAGGGCCGCGGTGATCCGCCATTGCGCTTTTCCGTGGCGGCGACAACGGCGCCTGGCACCACCTTCAATTTAGCCGGGCGGCCGAGAACGCCACTTGCCGAAGCGATTGCCAAACGTCGGGCGTCCGCGCTGAATGACAAATCGAGCACGGTCTGCGATTCCGAGATCTTAACGATAACTTCATTTCCTTCCACTGACCACTCGCCAGCATCGAGCATGGAGACGAGGATGCGTTGATTACCATCCATTAGCGCTTGCAATACTGCACCCTTGAGGCTGTCGACAGATGAAGATGTTTTTTCCGCGCGCTGCGTAATGGCTTCCGGTTCGGGCTGTAGTTCGGGACGTGGTTGGGCAGACGAATTGATTTGCGGCGCCGGGATGCTTTCAATGAGAGTTGCCGGCGCGGCCGCGCCCATCACGACTGGAGAAGATGTGTTGGCAATGGCACGCGGGCCGCTGGAGGGAATTGTCTCGATGGAAGATTCCTGCCGGGGGCCAGCCTTGCGCGCCGAATCAGCCGCAAATGGAGAAACAAAATTCGGACGGCTGGGCGCGACTGCTTCTGTGCGTCGAGTATCCGCGGAAGTGGAAGGTACGATGGATGGCCGGGCAGGAGTTCTCGCTATTCCTGCCGAACCACCCGAAGTGTTCGAAGACGCTGCCACATCACTGAGCAATTG
>Ga0224568_1000159_pt1 | contig 11725 bp, 9 predicted proteins | sample CLU5metagenome_FD_182727 | JGI IMG/M metagenome (GOLD analysis project Ga0224568, IMG submission 182727) | Spruce litter microbial communities from Bohemian Forest, Czech Republic - CLU5 | ecosystem: Environmental > Terrestrial > Plant litter > Unclassified | place: Czech Republic: South Bohemian... | reverse complement strand
CAGGCCACCCGCCCGTCCGCGACGACGAGCGCGGCGTCATGGACGGACGCGAACGAGCCGCCCTCATTGGTGACGAGTTCCCCGATGCTGGTGATCAACGTAGCTGACACGCTGGCGCCCTTGCCTTAACCGAGGATGGCGGCGATGTCGGCGGCGGTCGGCTGACGCGGCGTATTGGCCAGCACCTCATCATCGAGCGCGTCGGCGGCGATCTGCGCGTAGTCGGCTTCGGTGATGCCGAAGTCGGTTAGCCGCTGGGTCAGGCCCACCCGCTCGGCCAGCGCCGCGACCGCGTCGATAGCGGCGCCCGCGTTGACGTCGGTGTCCGCGTGCGTGTCACCGACGCCGAGGGCGAACGCGATGTCGGCGGTCCGCTGCGTGCGGACCGGGAGGTTGAACCGCAGTACACCCGGCAGCACCATGGTCAGCGTCACGCCGTGCGCGATGTTCCACCGGCCGCCGAGCGAATGGCCGATCGCATGCGCGATGCCCAGGCCGGTGTTGGCCATCGCCACCCCGGCCATGTGCGCGGCCAGCAGCAGCTGCGACCGGGCGGCCAGGTCCTTGCCGTCCTGCACGGCGCGCGGCAAGTTACCCGCCACCATCTTGATCACCTGCATGGCGATGCCGTCGGACCAGGGGTTGTGGTTGACGGAAAGGTAGGACTCCAGCGCGTGGGTCAGCGCGTCCATGCCGGTGGCCGCCGTCACCGACGGCGGCAGGCTCACGGTCAGCTCCGGGTCCAGGATCGCCGCGCCCGGCATCGACGAGGCATGCCCGACATAGAACTTGCGGTGTGTCGCCGGGTCGGTCACCACGCCGAACGCGTTTGTCTCCGCACCGGTGCCCGCCGTTGTCGGCACCGCGATGACCGGCAGCGCGGGCACGGCGAAATGGCTGCGGTAGTCCAGGTCGCGGCCCCGCTGCGGGTTGACCGCCGCGACCGCGATGCCCTTAGCCGCATCGATCGGCGAGCCGCCGCCGACGGCTACCAGCGCCACTTTCCTGCCGCCGATTTCGCCGACCGCGGCCGCGCCGGCCGCCAGGTCGTCGGTGGTCGGGTTCGGGTGCACGCCGGTGAATACGTGCACCGGGATCTCGGCCGCGGCCAGCTCGTAGCTGACCGTACCGATCACCGCCGTCTGCGCCAGCGCCGCATCGGTGACGACCATCACCGCATCGGCACCGGTGTCGCGCACGATACCGGGCAGCGCCTTGATGGCGCCCAGCTCGAAGTGAGCGGCGGGCATGGATGCGATCAGCATGGTTGTCTCCTACAGGCGCAGCTGGGCGCGGGTCAAGTCTTCATAGAGCTTGACGGGTAGCATCTCGCCGCCGTTGTCGCCGTACTGAGCGCGTGCCCTGCGGTAGATCTGCTCGACCACGGCGCTTATCTCCACCGGCACGCCGACCTGGCCGGCCAGGTCCACCGCCAGGCCCAGATCCTTACACGCCAGCGCCAGCGCGAACGACTCGTCGTAGTCCCCGTCGTTCAGCACGGACAGCACGTCGTTTTCCAGGAAGTTGCTGGCTGCCGGGCTGGCCAGCAGGCAGCGGCGCAAGGTGGCCAGGTCCACGCCCGCCTGGGTGCCGATGCTGAGTACCTCAGCGGTCGCGACCAGGTGCGCGAACCAGAGCAGGTTGATCATCAGCTTGACCGTGTACCCGGCACCGTTGCCGCCGACGTGCAAGATCCGGTCCGGATCCCCCATCGCCGCCAGCAGCGGGCGTACCCGCTGGTAGACCGCCGCGTCGCCACCGACGAAAATCTGCAGCGTGCCGGCCTTGGCGCCGGCCGCCATCCCGCTCACCGGGGCGTCCAGCACCGCGACCGGCCCGGCCACGGCGCGCACCCGGTCCGCCACCGCGGGGATCGAGGTGGACATGTCGATCCACACCGAACCTGGCGCCAGGCCGGCCAGCAGCCCGCCTGCCCCGAGCAGCACCTGCTCGACGTGCTCGGGCCTGGGCAGCATCGTGATCACCACGTCCCGGTCCGCGCCGGTCTCGCGCGGCGAGGCTGCCCAGGCCGCGCCCGCCGCCTCCAGCTCGGCCGCCGCCTCGCGGCGCACATCGTAGACCACCAGGTCGTGCCCGGCGGCAAGTATGTTGGCGCTCATCGGGGCGCCCATGTGGCCGAGGCCGATAAATCCGACTTTCACGAGACCTCCGTTGCTGAGCCGGGACGCCTAGGTGAGGTTGATCCAGGTGGTCTTCAGCGCGCTGTACGCGTCCAGCGCGTGCAGCGAGCGGTCCCGGCCGTAGCCGGAGTCCTTGAAGCCGCCGAACGGCGTCATCACGTCGCCGGCGTCGAACGTGTTGACCCACACCACGCCGGCCCGCAGCTGGCCGGCGACCCGGTGGGCGGTGCGCAGGTCCGCTGTCCACACGCTCGCCGCCAGGCCGTACTTGGTGTCGTTGGCCTTGATGATCGCGTCCGCCTCGTCCTTGGCGTCGATCACGGTCAGCACCGGGCCGAAGATCTCCTCCTGCGCGACCCGGCTGGAGTTGGGCAGCCCGCCCAGCACCGTCGGCCGCACGAAACAGGACCCGGCCGCGGGCGCCTCGCCGCCCGCCAGGAACTCCGCGCCCTCATCCCTGGCCAGGTCCAGGTAACCGCCGACCCGGCCGGTCTGGGTGAGGTCGACCAGCGGGCCCATCTCGGTCGAGGGCTCAAGCGGGTCACCGACGCGGAACGTCCGCGCGATGTCCACCACCTTGGCGAGCAGCTCATCGCGCACGCCGGGGGTGACGATCAGCCGCGAACCCGCATTGCACGTCTGGCCGGTGTTGTAGAAGATGCCCCAGGCGACCGATGAGGCGGCGGCGTCCAGGTCGCCGGCGCTGTCCAGCACCACCTGGGCCGATTTGCCGCCCAGCTCGGTCTGCACCTGCTTGCCGTTGGACTGGGCCGAATAGCCGAGGAAGAGACGGCCGACCTCGCCGGAACCGGTGAACGCCACCTTGTCCACATCCGGGTGCAGGCCCAGCGCCTGGCCGGTCACCGCGCCCTCGCCGGGCAGCACGTTCAGCACGCCGTCCGGCAGGCCAGCCTCGGTGGCCAGTTCGGCCAGCAGCAGGGCCGATAGCGAGGACTGCTCGGCCGGCTTGACGATGACCGAGTTGCCCATGGCCAGCGCCGGGCCGATCTTCCACGAGGTGAGGATCAGCGGGTAGTTCCACGGCACCACCGCGGCCACCACGCCAAGCGGGGCCCTGGTGATCTGTGCCAGCGTGCCAGGACCGGTGGGCGCGATCTGGTCATAGGTCTTGTCGATCGCCTCGGCGTACCACTGGATCACCGCCGCGCAGGTGGGCACGTCGACCTTGCGCGAGTCGCCGATCGGCTTGCCGACATCCAGCGTCTCCAGCTGGGCCAGCTCCTCCGCGTTGGACCGGATCAGGTCGGCGAACCTGAGCAGGACCTGCTTGCGCTGGCGCGGGGCGACGGCGGACCACGAGCCGGCCTCGAACACGCGGCGGGCGGCGGCTACCGCCCGGTCCACGTCCTGGCGGCCAGCCGCGGCCACCTTGGCCAGCACCGCGCCGTCGCGCGGGCTGATCGCCTCGATCGTGGCACCGTCCGCCGCGTCCGCGAAGGCCCCGTCGATGTACAGCTGATTCCGGGTCGTCATTGGGTCCTCCAGCGGATGACGGCTGCTTCGTCGATCTCCGCGCCCAGGCCGGGCGCGGCCGGCACGTTCAGGTACCCGTCCGCGTCGATACGGACGGGTTCGGTGAGGAAGAAGTCACGGCGTTCCGCGGTCCAGCCGGGCGGATCGTAGGGGAACTCGACGTAAGGACCGCCGCCGACGCCGGCCACCACGTGCAGGTTGGCCAGCAGGCCCAAGCCGTTCGTCCAGGTGTGCGGGGTGAACCAGCGGCTCTTCAGCAAGGCAAGCTCGGCGATGGTGCGGGTGCGCAGCATGCCGGTCGCCAGCACGACGTCCGGCTGGTATACATCCAGGGCATCGGCGTCCAGCGCGGCCAGCAGCTCGGCCGGGGTGCGGGCCATCTCGCCGCCGGCCACCCGGATCCGCTGGCGCAGCGCGCGCATGCCGGCCAGGTCCGCGCCGGGCAGCGGCTCCTCTAGCCAGAACACGCCCAGTGCGGCCAGCTCACCGGCGATATCGCGGACCGCGGACAGGTCGAGCGCGGCGGACAGGTCACCGGCCATGCGCCACCACTGGTTGAGGTCGCACATGATCGCGATATCGTCTCCTACCGCCTCCCGGACGGCGCGCACGGACGCGATCGAGGCAGCGACGTCCGTTCTGGAGATACGGATCTTGACCGCCTTGAACCCGGCTTGCGTGGCCGCCAGCGCCGCCTCAGCGCGGGCCGGCGCGGAGCGCGCCTCGCCGAAGCTGGCGTAGGCGGGCAGCCGGGTGCGCGCGCCGCCGAACAGCACCGCGACCGGCTGCCCGGTGACCTTGCCGAGGATGTCCCACAGCGCCGCCTCCAGCGGCCAGTACCGGCCGCCGTGGAAGCCGATACTCTCGATCCGCCGCACCTGATCGGCGATCGCCAGGGGGTCGGTCTGCAGGAACAGCGACTCGAACGGCTCGAAGCCGTCCATCGTGTCCCCCGAGCCGTACCCGGTGACCCCCTCGTCGGTCTCGACCCGGACCAGGGTCGCGTCGAAGTACCGGCGCGGGACCGGATCCCACGCCGCGTAGAACGGCGGGTCGAGCTCCAGTCGCATCCGGTCGAGCCGGATCGCGGCAATCCTCACCTTTGTGCCGGGGACTCGCCAATGGCCTCATTCGCGCGGGCCGCACGCTCTTGAGCCGGTGACCCGGCCGGATCCGCTGACCGCTGCAGGTCGGAGGCGGGGGTGAAAAACGGGTTGTACGGGTGATCGCGGTTGGCCAGCATCTCATCGACGGACGGCGCCCCGTTGCGGCCGTTCTCCAGCGCGGTCCGGGTAGCGGCGCGGTTGTTCGCGTACACCAGGTCCGGGTCGGTGGCCTTCGGGTTCACCCAGACGGCCGCGATCAGCACCATCTGGTCGGCGTCGACCGCGGTGATCACGCCGTCGGCGACCGCGTCGGCGACACCGCCGGCCACACCAGCCTGCGCCGCGCCCCAGGTCAGGTCGCCGTGCAGGTCACCCTCGATCGGAGCCTTGTTCACGAACAGGGTGAGCGGCTTGACCGGCAGGTTCGGCCGCAGCACCGTCACGAACGGTGAGTGGCCCTGCCTCGGCGCGGCGAGTGCCGTCGCCCAGGCGGTGCCGACGGGGCCTTCGCGGTAGCCCAGGACGGTGTTGATGTGTGCCGCCTCGGCACCTTCGCCGACGAAGCTCTCGCCGATCTGGATCTTCTGTCCCTGCATGGGGGAATGTTATAGCTGCGCGACCTCTCCGCGACCTACCAGGTCAACCAGTGGTTCCAGATCGGCGGGAAGAGTTCCATCAGATGGCATGAACGGCACCAGCTCGCGGACCCTGGCGTAGGCGTAGCCAGTCCCGCTGCCGAGCGCCTCCCCGACCATCCGCAGGTCGATCGCCTGTGCCGCTACCACCAGTTCGATCGCGGTGACCCGGTGGCACAGCGCGATCATGTCGGCCAGGCGGCGGGCTGACAGCGGCGCCATCGTGGCCCGGTCCTCGATACCCTCCCCCTTCGCCGAGCTGGCCAGCTCATAGGAGACGGGGTGGGCCAGGGTACGCGCCTCGACGGTAATGGCCTGGCCGGCCACGGCGAGCTCGGCCAGGCCGTCGTCCGCCGTGTTCCCCAGCGCGCCCAGGCCGGGCGGCAGCCCGGAGAAAGGTGCCTGCAGCAGCTTCACCGCGCGTTCGTTCGCGCTGGTCACGACCGGCGCCAACGCGATGCGGGCGAAGTCGAGCGCGGCCGCCAGGGGGCCGATGTCGAAGTTGCCGACCGAGACGATGTCCCGGTCCGCGACGACCACCACCGGGTTGGCCTGGGACGAGTTGACCTCGGTGTGCAAGATGTCCCTGGCGTAGTTCAGCGCGTCCCGCCCGGCGCCGTGGATATGCGGGATGCACCGGAAGGTGAGCGGGTCCTGCAGGAAGCGCGCGGCGCCCGGCTGCCACAGATAGCTGTCCGTCAGGATGTGCCGCAGCCGGCTCAGGGTCTGCGCCAGCCCCTGGTACGGCCGGGTCTGCTCGATCACCGGGTGCAGGCTGGTCAGGTTGCCGCCGAAGGCCTCCAGGTCAAGTGCCGCGGCGATGTCCTGGGTCGCCACGTACGCGTCCGCGTCGGCCAGCGCCAGCGCCGCCCACGCGGTGGTGAACGCATTGCTGTTGACCAGGGCCAGGCCTTCGTTCTCCTGGACCTCGAATCCGGTCCGCTCAAGGATGCCGTGCGCCAGGTCGGCCATCGGCCCCAGGTCGCCCTGGCCGACTGAGCCCAGGCGGCGGACCGTAGGGGTGAAGCCCTCGTTCAGCAAGGTGATGATCAGCTCGGCCAGCTCGGGCCGGACGCCGGTGACGCCCTTGGCGTAGCTGTTGGCCAGGCACAGCATCGCGCCCCTGGTCACGTCGGCCGGCGCGGCGTCACCTTGGGCGATCCGGTGGTTGAGCACCAGGCGCTGGTTGAAACGCCGCCGGTCGGCCGGATCGAGGGTGAATTTCTTCCGCTCCCCGACGCCGGTGGTCAGGCCGTAGACGGGTTTGCCGCGGGCGAGCACCTCCATCACGATCTCACGCGATTCCAGCATGCCCTGCCTGGCGTTTTCTGCCAGGCGGACCACTTCGCCCAGCCGGGCGACCCGGACCACCTGCGTAACGGTCAGGTCACTTCCGTTGAGCACGATCGCCATTAATTGCCTGCTTGTCTATCTGTCAGCTAGGCTTCGCCGCCTAGGAGGCGTTCTGTAACACTGAGTTGCCGATCATCGTGACACAGCGTGAGGAGCTTCGGGGACCAAGGAGGACCGCGTTGGGCATGTTCCTTCTGCGACGCTTGGGCCTAATGGTCCTCACGCTGTGGATCGTGACCCTGATCGTATTCTTGGCCGGCCAGGTTCTGCCCGGCGACCCGGGACGCGCCATCTTGGGCAACCTCGCCTCACAGCAGTCGGTCCAGGTCCTCGATCATTCGCTTGGCGTGGACCGTCCGCTGCTGACCAGGTACCTCAGCTGGGTCGGCGGACTGCTGCACGGCAACATGGGCACCTCATACACCTATCGCTCAGCGGTAGAGCCGTTCGTCCGGGCGGCCCTGATCAACTCGGCCAAGCTGGCCCTGCTCGCGTTCATCATCGTGGTGCCGCTGAGCATCCTGGGCGGCGTGCTAGCGGCTCTGTTCAACGGCCGCCTGCTGGACCGGTTCATTTCCATCACCGGCCTGTCCCTGGCCACCGTGCCCGAATTCGTGTCCGGCGCGCTGGTGCTGGTCATCTTCGGCGTCGAGCTCAAGTGGCTGCCCGTCTCGGCGTCGGCTGGCGCGGGCGCCTCAGACCTCAGCCAGTTTAAGCATCTGATATTGCCGGCTATACCGCTCGTATTTGTCCTGTTCGGGTACATTGCCCGCATGGCCAGGGCGGGGACCATTGAGGCGCTGAACTCGGATTACACCCGGACGGCAGTGCTCAAAGGGCTCCGCCGCTCCACCGTGATCCGGCGGCACGTGCTGCGCAACTCGCTGCTGCCCACCATCACCGTTATCGCCACCCAGACCGGGTACCTGATCGGCGGCCTGGTCGTGGTGGAGGACCTGTTTGAGTACCAGGGCATCGGCAGCCTGATTTACAAGGCGGCGGTGGGGAAGGATTTCCCGATGCTGGATGCGGGCGTACTGATCATCGGTGTCGTGTACGTGCTCGCCACGCTGTTCGCTGACCTGCTGCTGATGTGGCTCAATCCGCGGCTGCGAGCCGAGGAGGCGCCATGACCGTCGAAGCTGGAGCCGAGGTCGCGGTCTCGGTTCCCCGGCTGAAGGCCGAGCCGACCAGGTGGGGGCTGCTGCTGCGGCGCCCGACCTTCCTGACCGGGGCAGCGGTCGTGCTTTTCTGGATCGTCTGCGCCCTTTTCGGCCATCTGATCGCCTCCTACAGCCCGCTCTCCCAGCAGCTGCTCGGCACCAACGCGGCGCCGTCTGCCACGCACTGGTTCGGCACTGACAACCTGGGCCGGGACATCCTGGCCCGGGTCATCGTGGGCTCGCGGGAAATCCTCATCGTCACCCCGCTGGCCACACTGCTCGGCACCGTGCTCGGCACCGTGCTCGGGCTGGCCATGGGCTACTTCGCCGGCCTCTTCGACACCCTGGTCGGGCGCGTGGTCGAGGCGGTGCTGGCGTTTCCTTCTGTGATCGTCTCGTTCTTGTTCATCGTGGCGCTCGGGCCGTCAGTCCCCACGCTGATCCTGGTCATCGGGCTGATCTTCGCGCCGCTGATCGCCCGCACCGTGCGGTCCTCCGTGCTCACCGAACGGCACCTGGACTACATCGCGTCCGCCCGCCTGCTCGGCGAGAAGCCGGCCCGGATCATGTTCGCCGAGATCTTGCCCAACGTGATGCCGTCGATCCTGGTGGAGTTCACCGTCCGGCTCGGCTACGCCATCTTTACCGTCGCCACGCTGTCATTCCTGGGTTTCGGCATCCAGCCGCCCACGGCGGACTGGGGCGCCGACATCGCCTATGCCAACCAGAACAACGCCCTGATCTCCGGCTACTGGTGGCAGGTACTGTTCCCGGCGCTGGCCATCGCCTCGCTGGTGGTCGCCATCAACCTGATCACCGACGCGATTGAGCAGGTGCTTGCATCGTGACTGAGCACAGTGCGAGCCTCCTCTCCGTTTCCCACCTCGACGTCACCTACCAGGTCCGCGGGCAGGACCGGCTGGCGCTGGGCGACGTGTCCTTCGAGATCGGGCGCGGCGAGTCCTACGGGCTGGTCGGCGAGTCCGGGTCGGGCAAGTCGACGGTCGCCCTGGCGCTGATGCGCTACCTGCCGAAAAACGGCCGGGTCAGCGCGGGCACGGTCCGGATCAACGACCAGGATCCGCTGGCCCTGGGCGGCGCCGCGCTGCGCGCGCTGCGGGCCAAGACCGTGTCGATGGTGTACCAGGAGCCGCTGCGCGCGCTCAACCCGTCGCTGCGGGTCGGCAAGCAGGTCGCGGAGGCGTTCGCGGTTACCGGCCTGGCCAAGGACGAGGCCGCGGCGGGCGCCGAGCAGATGCTGCGCAAGGTGCAGATCTCCGACCCGGGCCGGGTCATGCAGCGGTACCCGCACGAGCTGTCCGGCGGGATGGCGCAGCGGGTGGTAATCGCGATGGCGCTGGCCAGCGACCCCTCGCTGCTGATCCTGGACGAGCCGACCACCGCGCTGGACGCCACCGTCGAGGCCGAAGTGCTCGACCTGATCTCGGCGCTGCGCACGGAGTTCAGCACGTCGGTGCTGTTCATCAGCCACAACCTGGCCGTGATCGCGAAGATGTGCGACCGGGTCGGCGTGCTGTACGCGGGCGAGCTGGTGGAGGAGGGCGGCGCGCAGAAGGTCTTCGACAACCCGCGCCACCCCTACACGGTAGGCCTGCTCCGCTGCATCCCCAGAGGCGGGCAGCGTAAGGACCGCGGCCGGCTGGACACCATTCCCGGTTTCCTGCCCACGCCGGGGCACGGCCTGACCGGCTGCGTGTTCGCGGCCAGGTGCGCGCTCGCGCAGGACCAGTGCCGTGCCGCCGAGCCGCCGCTGATTGATATCGGCGGCGGGCGCACCTCGCGCTGCTACTTCCACGAGCAGGCCCCCGATCTTCCCCGCGCGACGCCCGCCGAGGTGGCCGCCAGCGCGGAACTGGGCCAGGAGCCGCTCGTCGTCATCCAGGGCTTGTCCAAGACCTTCAAGGGCGGCGTCCGCGCGCTGGCCGGCGTGGACCTGTCCGTGCGCAAGGGCGAGACACTCGGGCTGGTCGGCGAGTCGGGCAGCGGCAAGACGACGCTGGCCAGGGTGCTGCTCGGGCTGACCGCGCCGGACCAGGGCGCTGTCATCACGCTGGACGGCGCCTCACTGGCACCCGACGTGCGCAGGCGCGACCGGGACGAGCTGCGCAAGCTGCAGATCGTGTTCCAGAACCCGGACTCCGCGCTTAACCGCAGGCATTCCATCCGGTCCCTGATCAGCAGGCCGCTGGTCCGGCTGGCCGGGCTGGGCGGCCAGCAGCTGCAGCAGCGGCTGACCGAGCTGGTCACCTCCGTCCGGCTGGAAGAGCGCCATCTCGCCCTGCACCCGGCCCAGCTGTCCGGTGGCCTCAAGCAGCGGGTGGCGATCGCACGGGCGTTCGGCAGCGGTCCTTCGGTGGTCGTATGCGACGAGCCCACCTCCGCGCTGGACGTGTCGGTGCAAGCCGCGATCCTCAACCTGCTGGCCGACCTGCAGGTCGGCGAGCGGACCACATACGTGTTCATCTCCCACGACCTGGGCCTGGTCAGGTACCTGTCCGACCGCATCGTCGTGCTGTACCTGGGCCGGATCATGGAGGTCGGGCCGGCCGAGACCGTGTTCTCCGGCCCGCATCACCCCTATACCGAGGCGCTGCTGTCCGCGGTGCCGTCGCTGGACGGCGTGCACCCGGAACGGATCAAGCTGACCGGCGAGATCCCGTCGGCCGCTAATCCGCCCAGCGGCTGCGTCTTCCACACCAGATGTCCGCGCCGGCTCTCTACCGGCGAATGCGAGTCCACCGAACCCCCCCTCCACGAAGGTGAGACCGGGCACCAGATCCGCTGTCACATTCCGCTCGCCGAACTAAGAAAAGTTCCCGTTCCGACTTCCGGAGGCTCCAAGTGAACGATCTCGACCCCTTGCGCCACGGCCAGGGTGACATTGCCAATCACATCATCGATGAGTTCGCCGCGGGCCGCCTGTCCCGCCGCGACTTCATCCGCCGAGGCACCGTCGTCGGCATCTCCGTGCCGCTGCTCAGCACGATCATCGCGGCCTGCTCGTCCTCCTCGTCCAAGAGCCCGTCTTCGTCGTCGTCCTCTTCCTCCTCGTCGCCGTCATCCTCATCGGCGACCGGCGCGGCCGGAGCGACGATCAGGGCCGGCATCGTGACGCCGACCGCGGCGATCAACCCGCTGACCGTCGCCGATCAGGGCGGACTGGACATGCTCGCGCAGACCGGCGAGTACCTGTGCCTGTCCACCCAGACGCTGACGCTGCAGCCCGTGCTGGCCACGTCCTGGAGCGCCAACACCGCCGGTGACGTGTGGACCTTCAAGATCCGCCAGGGCGTGAAATTCCACAACGGGCAGGCGCTCACCGCCGACGACGTCGTGTACACCTACCAGCTGCACACGAACCCGAAGAACGGGTCGAACGCGCTGTCCGCGTTCGGCGGTGTGCTGTCCAACACCGGCGTCTCCAAGATCGACGACTTCACGGTGCAGTTCAAGCTGGCCGCGCCGAACGGGAACTTCCCGTACCTGACCTCGTCCGACAACTACAACATGATCATCTTGCCGAGCGGCTACAACGCGGCGGACTGGCAGAGCTCGTTCGTCGGCACCGGCCCGTTCGTGCTCGGCTCGTACACGGCCAAGCAGGGCGCGACGTTCACCAGGAACGAGTCGTACTGGGGCACCAAGGCGCTGCCGTCACAGACCGTCTTCACCTTCTACGACACCCAGGCGCCGTCGATCCTGGCACTGACCAGCGGCTCCATCGACGTCATCGGGCAGTTCTCGGTGACCGGCGGCGAGGCGCTGCTGGGCGGCAGCTACAACGTGATCAAGCTGAAGTCCAGCGCGCATCG
>Ga0224568_1000158_pt1 | contig 11843 bp, 9 predicted proteins | sample CLU5metagenome_FD_182727 | JGI IMG/M metagenome (GOLD analysis project Ga0224568, IMG submission 182727) | Spruce litter microbial communities from Bohemian Forest, Czech Republic - CLU5 | ecosystem: Environmental > Terrestrial > Plant litter > Unclassified | place: Czech Republic: South Bohemian... | reverse complement strand
ATCGAGGTCTTCCTGACCGTCCCGGTGAGGAAGGCGGCGACGTCCTGGACCGGGCGGACCGTCGCGGACAGCCCGACTTTCTGGGTGGGCTTAGCGGTCAGCGCGTCGAGGCGGGCCAGGGACAGGGCCAGGTGCGCGCCGCGCTTGTTCCCTGCCAGCGCGTGCACCTCGTCCACGATCACGGTTTCGACGCTGCGCAGCATCTCCCGCGCCTGCGAGGTGAGCAGCAGGAACAGCGACTCAGGCGTGGTGATCAAGATGTCGGCCGGCCTGGTCCGCAGCTTGCGCCTCTCATCGGCGGTGGTATCGCCGGTCCTGACCGCGACCGTGAGGTCCGGTTCGGGCAGGCCCAGCCGGTGCGCGGCATGCCTGATCCCGGTCAGCGGGGCGCGCAGGTTCCGCTCGATATCAACGGCGAGCGCCTTGAGCGGTGAGATGTACAGCACCCGGCAGCGCTGCTTGGGGTCCGGCGGCGGCGCAGCGGCCAGCCGGTCGATCGCCCACAGGAACGCGGCCAGCGTCTTGCCGGACCCTGTCGGCGCGACTACCAGGGTGTCCTGGCCGGAGCTGATCGCATCCCAGGCACCTGCCTGCGCCTGAGTCGGCGCGGCGAAGGCGCCCTCGAACCACGCCCGCGTCGCCGCCGAGAACCAGTCTGCTCCCATAGTGTCCATACTGCCTTGACCCGGTGACATTTATGACCTGGCCGGACGCGGCGACGATTGCTGAGCGCGAACGTGCACATTCACGCATGTCTTTTGATTGAAACGCGCGCAACGGTGCAGAATGATCACGTCGTAATCCGTGCGTCTCACCCTTGCGGGAGTCACCTGTGTCCAGGTACCAGCGCTGGAATGCCCTGCTCGAGCTGATGGCCGGGGACGGCCAGCTGAGCGTGGCCGATGCCGCACAAGCGCTGGGCGTATCCCTGGCCACCATCCGCCGGGATATGGACGACCTGGCCAAGCAGCAGCTGGTAACCCGGACCAGAGGCGGGGCCGTCGCCGGCAATGTGTCGTATGACCTGCCGCTACGGTACAAAACAGCCAGGCATGCGGCGGAGAAGCAGCGGATCGGCCGAGCGGCGGCCGCGCTGATCACCCCTGGCGCCACCGTGGCGCTGAACGGCGGGACGACGACCAGCGAGGTGGCCAGGGCACTGGCCACCCGGCCGGACCTGCAGCACGGCGAGACCGCGGTCACCGTGGTGACCAACGCCATGAATATCGCCAACGAGCTGGCGGTACGCCAGCACATCAAGATCGTGGTGACCGGCGGTGTGGCCCGCAGCCAGTCCTATGAGCTGATCGGGCCGCTAGGCGCGCTCGTGCTCGGCGAGCTGACCCTGGACTGGGCAATCCTCGGCGTGGACGCGTTTGACCCGCGTACTGGCGCCACCGCTCACCATGAGGGCGAGGCCAGCATCAACGCGCTGATGGCCTCCCGCGCCGAGCGGGTCATGATCGTCGCGGACAGCTCCAAGATCGGTCACCGGGCGTTCGCCAGGATTTGCACGGCCGACGAGGTCGACACGGTCATCACCGACCGCGGCGCCACCGCGGCATCGCTAAGCGGCTTCGCGGAGCGGGGCATCACCGTCATAACTGCCTGATCTATACTGACTCATAGAGTCGCCAATCGATCATAAACATGCATTCAATGTGATTGGTAGGAGAGCTGATGAGTCACCTGATAGATGAGATCGCCAGCCAGCCTGGCGTCTGGTCGGCCGCCATCGACCTAGCCGCCACGGCCGTGCTGCCGGCGCCGGGGGAACGGGTGGCCGTGATCGGCTGCGGATCCTCGCTCAATGTCGCCCGCTGCTACGCCAGGCTTCGTGAAGCCGCTGGTCACGGCCAGACCGACGCCTATCCCGCCTCGGAGCTCACCAGCACCCGCAAGTACGACCACGTGGTGCTCATTTCCCGCACCGGAACCACCACCGAGGTCCTCCAAGCGCTGCGGGAGGTTCCTGACCGGGTCATGACGACAGCGCTGACCGCCGACCCGGGAGCGTCACTGGCCAGGGAAACGCGCAACGTGGTGCTTCTTGATTTCGCCGATGAGCGCTCTGTCGTATCCAGCCGGTTCATCTCCGCGGCGATCGTGCTTGTCCGCGCCAGCCTGGGCGAGAACCTCAGCGGACTGACCGGGGCGGCTGCCGCCGCGGTGGCCCGCCCGCTGCCGGCCGAGCTCGCTACCAGGACCGAATTCACCTTCCTCGGCCGCGGCTGGGCATCAGCTGTCGCGGATGAGGCGGCGCTCAAGCTGCGCGAGGCCGCACGCAGCTGGGCCGAGTCCTACCCCGCGATGGAGTTCCGGCACGGCCCGATCAGCGTCAGCGACCAGAACACCGTGGTATGGGGCATCGGTGAGATACCGGACAGCCTGGTCGCGGACGCCGCTCGCACCGGTGCGACGGTCATCGCTGAGGGCGGTGACCCCTTGGTCGCCCTGATCGGCGCGCAGCGGCTCGCCGTCGTGCTCGCCGCGGGCAAGGGCATCGACCCGGACCAGCCGCGTGCCCTGTCCCGCTCGGTTATCCTCACCTGATGTCGGTCTACGCCGGTGCCCGCATACTGACGCAGGACGGTGTGCTCGACCCCGGCTGGATCGCTGTCGAAGGCAGCCGGGTCACCGCCGTCGGCCACGGCGAGTCCGCGACACCAGGTCCGGTAACCGATCTCGGCGGGCAATGGGTGCTGCCCGGCTTCGTCGACATCCATGTGCACGGCGGCGGCGGTGCCTCATTTACCGAAGGCGGCGCTGACCAAGCTCGTCGCGCGGCCGCGTTCCATCGCCGCAACGGCAGCACGCGGATCATCGCGAGCCTGGTCACCGCGTCCGTCGATGAGCTGGCCGAGCGTGCCGCGATGCTGGCCGGTCTTGCCGACGAAGGGATCATCGACGGCATTCACCTCGAAGGGCCGTTCCTGTCACCGGGCAGATGCGGCGCCCAGGACCCCCGGTACCTGATCGATCCGGACCTGGATGCCTTTGAACGGCTGCGCGCGCAGGCGCGCGGCCACCTGCGGATGATCACGATCGCGCCTGAGCTGCCCGGAGCGACGGAGCTGATCCGTGCCGCCGTGGCGGCCGGCGTGATCGCTGCCGTGGGGCACACGGATGCGACCGCTGAGGTCACCGCCGCCGCCATCGAAGCGGGCGCCAGCCACGCCACCCACCTGTTCAACGGCATGCGGCCGCTGGATCACCGCCAGCCCGGGCCGCCAGGCGCGCTGCTGGACGCCGCCGCCGGCGGCCGGGTCAGCTGTGAGGCGATCTGCGACGGCACGCATCTGCACGATATGACGATCCGGCTGATCGCGCGCACCTGCGGCAGCCGCGGACTGGTGCTGATAACCGACGCGATGGCGGCGGCCGGCATGCCGGACGGCGACTACCACCTGGGCGCGCAGCCGGTCACCGTGGCCGGGGGAGTGGCCCGGCTGGCCGCAGGCACCCCCGGTGCCGGGTCCATAGCCGGCTCCACCGCGACGATGGCGCAGGTGGTACGGCACGCCATCACCTCCGCTGGCCTGCCGGTCGCCGAGGTCGCCGCCGCGGCGAGCGGTACGCCGGCCCGGGCGGCCGGGCTGGCCAGATCCGGGGCCCTGGTTCCTGGCGCCGTCGCTGACCTGGTCGTGCTCGATGACGGCTTCGCGCTGACCGCGGTGATGGCCAGAGGGGAATGGGTGCCGCGCTAACGCCGGTCCTGCGCGCCGCTAACGGGCTGGCTACCGACGGATCCGGTAATCAGGCCGTTGTCGGAGCGGATGTCGCAGACCACGGTACGGCCGCCGGACGCCCAGGTCGTCTGATCCGGGTAGATGTACTCCTGGCTGAGCGTGCTGCTGGGGGCGAGCTGCGGATTCAGGTAACTGGCGAGCCGCTGCTGGCAGCCGGACTTCGCCGCCGCCTGGACCACCTCTTGGCCGGGCCAGCCCTGGCTGGGTAGCTGGAACGTCGCGAACACCTGCGCCAGATGCGGCGAGGAACAGGGCAAGACGATGGCTCCTAGGCTGTTCTGCCCGTTGAGACACTCACCGGCCTGCAAGGTGAAGATGGCGGCCGGCTGGTAGGTGAGCTTGGTCTTGGGCTTGAACCCGTGGTTGACCAGGGCATACCCCGCGGCGGCCACCGCCAGCACCGCGATGAGCAGCACCACGATCCCGAACCAGCCCATCCGGCGGCGCTCACGCTCTGGATTTTCCTGGCCTGGCTCCTGGTAATCTCCCTGCCCGGGCTCTGCTTCCCCGAGTTCCAGCGCCGCTTCCCCGAGCTCGGGCCCGTCATCTCCGGCCGTTACCGGCGGTGTCCAGCCGTACCGCGCCTCTGCGTATTCTGCCCCGTTACGCTCCGGTGTCTCGTCCGGGTACGACTCGGGCTGGTCCGGCTCGGCACCGGTGCTTATAGCGACAGGCGCAACCATCCAACCCTCCAACCGCATGCCCGCCTTGGCCGGTCCCCCCGTGGCCGGTTCTGGTCGAGCGGTGCGTGCCCCGGTACGCGGGGCGTGGCACTACATGTGATACTTCCCATGAATTCCCTGATGACACACTGCTTTTGCGGTCCGCGGATACGCTGCAGGATGTGCGGCTGACGATGTTCTGGGATCAGATGGGGGCGCAGTTCGGCCCGGCATACGCGCGGAGCGTGGCCAAGGACTACGTACTCGCCGGGCTGGGCGGGCGGACCGTCGATCAGGCGCTGGCCGATGGCGAAGATGCCGCGGCCGTATGGCGCGCGGTGTGCGAGGCGTTCTCGGTGCCCGAGCGGCTGCGGTAACGGGAGCTTCGGCGCGGTCATCGCCGGGTTACCGGCTCGCCGTTGCGAGCCGGCCGAGTTTTCCGCATTCTCCGGCGTGTCGGCTGCGGTCGAATACACGTTCCCTCTATTGTTCAATACAGGTGTCCAGCGCGAGCGGTTCCCGCTCCAGTCGAAGCGCCGTGCGGATACTCCCCGAAAATGTCAGAGGTGCCGCGTAGCGTGTGCAGTGATGGCCGCCGCGGACCAGGATCCTGGCGAGTAATCAAGACGACCCTGGGCGGTGCGGGAGGAGCCCGCAGGCCCCTAAACTCCGGCAGGGAGTCCTCATGGCACCAAGCAGCAGCAGGCCGAGCCTGGAGCGGGCGGGCGACAGGGAGAAGGCCCTGGAAACCGCACTGCTCCAGATCGAGCGGCAGTTCGGCAAGGGTTCGATCATGCGCTTGGGGGAGGAGACGCGTGTCCCGGTTGAGGTGATCCCGACGGGTGCCATCTCGCTGGACGTGGCCCTCGGCATCGGCGGTCTTCCGCGCGGCCGCATCGTGGAGATCTACGGGCCGGAGAGCAGCGGTAAGACCTCACTCGCGCTGCACGCCGTCGCTAACGCGCAGAAGGCGGGGGGCATCGCGGCATTCATCGACGCGGAGCATGCCCTTGACCCTAGCTACGCCCAGAAACTCGGCGTTGACACCGACGCGCTGCTCGTCTCGCAGCCGGACACCGGTGAGCAGGCGCTGGAGATCGCGGACATGCTGATCCGCTCCGGCGCCATCGACGTCATCGTCATCGACTCTGTCGCGGCGCTCGTGCCGAAGGCGGAAATCGAGGGCGAGATGGGCGACAGTCACGTCGGTCTCCAGGCGCGGCTGATGTCGCAGGCGCTGCGTAAGGTGGCCGGCGCGCTCAACCAGACCAAGACCACCGCGATCTTCATCAACCAGCTGCGCGAGAAGATCGGCGTGATGTTCGGCTCACCCGAGACGACCACCGGCGGCAAAGCGCTCAAGTTCTATGCCTCGGTCCGGCTGGATGTACGCCGCATCGAGACGCTCAAGGACGGCACGGACGCGGTCGGCAACAGGACCCGCGTGAAGGTCGTCAAGAACAAGATGTCGCCGCCGTTCAAGGTCGCCGAGTTCGACATTCTTTACGGCATCGGGATCAGCCGCGAGGGCGGGCTTATCGATCTCGGCGTCGAGCAGGGCATCGTGCGCAAGTCCGGGGCCTGGTACACCTACGAAGGCGACCAGCTGGGCCAGGGCAAGGAGAACGCGCGCACCTATTTGAAGGAGAACCCGGATCTCGCGAACGAGATCGAGAAGCGGATCAAGGAGAAGCTCGGCATCGGACCAAAGCTTGACGCTGACGCGGCGGTTCCCGCTCCTGTGGCCGTCGCTCCGGCTGGCGCATCCGCCTGACGGCGCGATGGCCGGCCAGAATCCTGACGTAACCGACCCTGGGCAGGTGTTCGGTGATTTTCCGGCGGCTGCTGGATCTGAAGCAGCCGTCGGGCCCGACGCCCGAGCCCAGGAGATCTGCTTGCGTCTGCTGACGATCGCCCCGCGGACTCGCGCGCAGCTCGCCAGCGCGATGCGCCGCCGCCGTATCCCGGACGAGGTGGCCGATGCGATCCTCGACCGTTTCACCCAGGCCGGCCTGATTGACGACGCCACGTTCGCGAAGGCCTGGGTCGAGTCCCGGCACCATGCCCGCGGCCTGTCCAGGAAGTCGCTGTCCGCTGAGCTGCACAATCGCGGCGTGGACAGCGAGGACATCGCCGAAGCCGTCGAGTCCCTGGACCCTGAGCAAGAGGAGCAGACCGCGCGGCGTCTGGTCGCCCGGAAGATCGCCGCTACCCGTGGCCAGCCTGCTGAGGTGCGAGCCAGGAGAGCGGCGGGCATGCTCGCCCGCAAGGGCTATCCGGCGGGCCTGTCTTTCCGCCTGATCCGTGAGGCCTTGGAGCAAGAAGGCGAAGACGAATTCGGCGCCGGCGATTTCGAGGCCGGGCTGTCCGGCGCGGAGTTATCTAGGTGGAGGCACCCGGGGCCAGGCCCGGATGAGGTAAGCGGCCCGGACGGGCCAGTCGCGACCCCTGGCGACAGCGATCAGCGCCGTCCGCAGGCAGAGATCCGGACCGGCGCGGCCGTTCGGGTCCGGAACACGCGCGAATTCAGCGGCGGATACGGCCGCGATCTGCGCACATGCGGATGCACGTGCGCTGTTCATCCTCATAGAGAGCGGTTCGAGCGGTTCCGCCATGTTTGCTTGATTAAAACGTGATCAAGCCTTAACCTCACGGCAGCGAGGTGTTGTCTCACATGGCACGAAACATCAGCGTAGGAGGACAGCCGGTAACCGCGACGACAGCACGCGATGAAGCCGCCGGACGACAGGCAACGGCGGTGACACGTTACACGCGTTAACAGAACACCGAGGCCATGAACGGAAAGGGGTGGCCGTGAGCAGCGAATTGTCGCTCGCGTTCATGGTAATCGGGTTGCTGGCCGTGGTGGGTGCCGTCGTGATCATGCTGACCAGGGGGCGTCACGCCCCGGCGAAAGCAGTGCAGGCTGAACGCGAGCTCAAAGACGAAGTGCGCGAGTTGCGCAATGACCTTGACCGGCGCGAGCTGCGCCTGGCCGACCGCGAGCAGCGCCTGGACACCGAACTCGGCCGGATAGAGGCCAGGACGGTAGCTCTGGATCAGCTGAAGAACGAGCTGGACGACCTGAAGCAGGAGCTTAATCAGGGCGAAGCCGCTCAGCACAAGGAGCTGGAACGGGTAGCCGGCCTCACTGCTGAGCTAGCCAAGCAGGAACTGGTCGCCCACATCGAGAACCAGGCAAGGCGGGAAGCCGTGCTGACTGTGCGCGACATCGAGCGCGAGGCGCTGGCCGAGGGGGACAAGCGCGCCCGCAAGATCGTCACGCTGGCCATCCAGCGGGTGGCCACCGAGCAGACCGCCGAGTCTGTCGTCTCGGTCATGCACCTGCCAGGTGATGAGATGAAGGGCCGCATCATCGGGCGTGAGGGGCGCAACATCAGGGCGTTCGAGTCGGTCACCGGGGTCAACCTGATCATCGATGACACCCCGGAAGCGGTGCTGCTTTCCTGTTTTGATCCGGTGCGCAGGGAGGTGGGCAGGCTCACCCTGGAACGGCTCATCGCCGATGGGCGGATCCATCCGCAGCGCATCGAGGATGCTTACGAGCGGGGCCGCGCCGAGATCGAGCAGCTATGCGCGCGGGCGGCCGAAGATGCCCTGGTCGAGCTCGGCATCACCGACATGCACCCCGAGCTCACCCGGCTGCTCGGCCGCCTGCGGTACCGCACCTCATACGGGCAGAACGTGCTCAAGCACCTGGTCGAGTCCGCGCACATCGCCGGCATGATGGCCAGTGAGCTGCGGCTGAACCCCGTGCTGCTCAAGCGGTGCGCGCTGCTGCACGACATCGGCAAGGCGCTGACACATGAGGTGGAGGGCAGCCACGCGCTGATCGGCGCGGAGATAGCGCATAAATACGGTGAGGAAGATGACGTGGTGCATGCCATCGAGGCGCACCACAACGAGGTCGAGGTGCGTACGGTCGAGGCTGTGCTCACCCAGGCCGCCGACGCTATCAGCGGTGGCCGGCCCGGTGCCCGGCGCGAGTCGCTGGAAATTTACATCAAGCGGCTGGAGCGGATCGAGCAGATCGCGGCCGCTCGCGAGGGCGTGCAGAAGGTCTACGCGATGCAAGCCGGGCGGGAGATCAGGGTCATGGTCAAGCCGGACGACGTCGATGACATCCAGGCACAGGTAATCGCCCGCGACATCGCCAAGCAGGTCGAAGAGGAGCTGACCTATCCCGGGCAGATCCGGATCACGGTCGTCCGCGAGTCCCGGGCCATCGAGTTCGCGCGCTGAGGACCCTTGCTGAGCCGGCCGGCACCTCAGCCGTTGAGCGGCACCGCCTGCACGCCGGGCGGCACGAAGCCCATGATCTGGCCGTAGAAGGAAAGCTCAGCCTCCAGGCAGGTGACGATCGTCTCCGCTTTCCTGAAGCCATGTGACTCCCCGGCGAACGAAAGGTACGCGTACGGTATGCCGTGCGCGGCCAGGTCGGCGGCTATTGAGTCGGCCTGGGCTGGCGGCACGACCGGGTCGTCGAGTCCCTGCAGCAGCAAGATGGGGCAGGTGGCAGCCGTCACGTGACCGACCGGAGCCCGTTCGGTGTAGATGTCCTCGCTGGCCGGCAGCGGGCCGATCAGTCCGTCCAGGTACCGTGACTCGAAATCATGTGTCTGCTCGGCGAAGCCGCGCAGGTCGGTCACCCCGTAATAGGAGACCGCTGCGGCGAACACCGGTGTGGTCAGTGCGCCCAGACCGGTGGTCACCGCCGCGAGCGCGGTCCAGCCGCCAGCTGATCCGCCGCGGATGCCCAGGCGCTTGCCGTCCGCCTGGCCGGCGTCGGCCAGCGCGAGCGCGGCCGCGGCGCAGTCAGCGACGTCGACCAGGCCCCACTGCCCGCGCAGCCGTTCCCGGTATGCGCGGCCATAGCCGGTGGAGCCGCCGTAATTCACGTCGATCACGCCGATGCCCCTGCTGGTGAAATATGCCTTCTCCAAGTCGAACAGCGGATGCACCCGCGAGGTCGGGCCGCCGTGCACCCAGACGATGTAGGGCGCTGCCTCGCCGTCCGGTCCGGCGGCTGCCACGCTGCCCGGCGGATAGACCACCGCGTACACGGCGCCGCCCCCTGGGGCGGGCAGTTCTACCGTGCGCGGCACTGGCAGGTAGCCGGCATCGGGTATCGAATCCGCTTCGCGGCGCAGTTCAGTGATCGTGCCGGAGCCGGTATCCACGGTGATTACGCCTCCCGGTATCGCCGCTCCGCCGGCCAGCCCCGCCACCTGCTGCCCGGCCGCGGTCAGCGATCCGACGGCCAGGAACGGCACGTCCAGGTCGGTCAGCGTGCCGTCCGCCGGGTCGAGCACAGCCAGTTGCTGCTCACCGGTCCCGTGCACGACGGCGAGGCGGCCGTCGCCGAGAATCGCATAGGGCCGCTCGCCCAGCTGCCATAGCGGCCCGTCGAATTCCTCCGCCCGCGGACACAGGTTCGCGGCAGTGCCGTCGAGGCCGACGAGGTAAGGGTTCCACCAGCCGGACCGGTCCGACATCGCATACAGGCTGGCGGCATCGCGCCACAGCGGTGCGAGCACCGATTCGTGTTCTCCGCCCATGAGCACGAGCTGGTCATCGAGGGCGCCGGTACTGGCCACCCGCAGCTCGGTGCCGTCCCACGGCATCCGGGGATGATCCCAGCAGATCCAGGCGAGCCGGCTCCCATCCGGTGACGGTGTCGGGAAAGCGAAGAAGTCAGACCCGGTGACCAGCACCCGGACCGCGTCCTGGTGGCGCGTGGCTGAGCCGTCCAGTGGCACGGCCACGATCGCCCTGGCGATCTGGCCATCCGCGTGCTGTTCCCGTACGCACCACAGCTCATCCTGCGCCGGTGACAGCACGAAGTCGGCGAACCGGTCGCCGCTGTCCGCGGTCAGCGGGCTGGGGGCACCGCCGCCGGCCGGTACCCGGTACAGCCGCTGGTCGGTGAAGTTCGCGAACGCCATTCCCCCGTCGGGGAGCGGCTGGTAGGAGCGGCCGCCATACTCGTGCACCCTGGTCCTGGCGTTCCACGGAGCTGGCAGCAGCTCCGCCCGGACACCGTCAGGGCCCTGCCGGACGACGGTCTGCCTGCCGCTCTCGGCCGGCTTGGTTTCCTGCCACCACACCACCGGGCCCATGATCAGCGGGAAGGACAGCCTGATGTGCCCCTTAGCCACATCGGCGGCAGAAATCGGCGATGGCCACTCACCGTACGGGAAAACTTCGGCGGGAACGTTGGGCATACCGAATAATATGCCCCATGCCCTGGGTGTTTGCTGTAGCTAGGGTCCCATTAAAAGGCTTAGGCCCGCCGCGGCCGGCCTATCCTTATGCCGTGGCACACAGGACCTACCAGATCCGCACCTACGGGTGCCAGATGAACACGCACGACTCCGAACGGCTGGCCGGCGTGCTAGACGAGGCCGGCTACCGGCAGGCGCCAGAGGGGGAGACCCCCGATGTCGTGGTGTTCAATACCTGCGCGGTCCGGGAGAACGCGGCTGACCGGCTGTACGGGAACCTGGGCCACCTGCTGCCGCAGAAGCAGAACGGCATGCAGATCGCGGTAGGCGGCTGCCTGGCCCAGATGGAACGGACCAGGATCACCCGGCGCGCTCCCTGGGTCGACGTGGTGTACGGCACGCACAACATGGGTGCGCTGCCGCGACTGCTTGAGCAGGCGCGGGAGCGGGGCGAGGCTCAGGCCGAGTTCGAGGAGACCCTCGAGACGTTCCCGTCGCTGCTGCCAGCCCGCCGCAAGTCCGCCTACTCGGCCTGGGTGGCAATCTCGGTGGGCTGCAACAACACGTGCACGTTCTGCATCGTGCCCAGCCTGCGCGGCAAGGAGAAGGACCGCCGCCCGGGTGACATCCTGGCCGAGATCGCGGCCCTGGCCGCCGACGGCGTACTGGAGGTCACGCTGCTCGGCCAGAACGTGAACTCCTACGGAGCCGAGTTCGGCGACCAGCTCGCGTTCGGGAAACTGCTGCGGGCCTGCGGTGATATCGAAGGCCTTGAACGAGTCCGGTTCACCTCCCCGCATCCCAGGGATTTCACCGATGACGTCATCGAGGCGATGGCGCAGACTCCCAATGTCATGCCCAGCCTGCATATGCCGCTGCAGTCCGGTTCAGACCCCATCTTGAAGGCCATGCGCCGCGCGTACCGCCGGGAGCGGTACCTGGCCATCTTGGACAACGTCCGCGCGGCCATCCCGGACGCCGCCATCACTACCGACATCATCGTCGGCTTCCCCGGCGAGACCGAGCACGACTTCGAGCAGACGCTTGACCTGGTCCGCCAGGCGCGTTTCGCCGGCGCCTTCACCTTCTTGTACTCCATCCGCCCCGGCACCCCGGCCGCGACGCTACCTGACCAGGTCCCCGCGCCGGTGGTCCAGGAGCGCTACGAGCGGCTGACCGCCCTGGTG
>Ga0224568_1000157_pt1 | contig 11858 bp, 12 predicted proteins | sample CLU5metagenome_FD_182727 | JGI IMG/M metagenome (GOLD analysis project Ga0224568, IMG submission 182727) | Spruce litter microbial communities from Bohemian Forest, Czech Republic - CLU5 | ecosystem: Environmental > Terrestrial > Plant litter > Unclassified | place: Czech Republic: South... | reverse complement strand
CAAGAAGGGCAGGCGATCCCGATGCCGTCAGCTTCACATGAGGCGCCGCTGGAGCTGCTCCGCCACAATCCGATGGTGGTGACCGCCCTGCTCCGCCAGGCAGGCATAGTGATACCGCCGGACGTGACCGCAAAGACCGGCTCGGCCGACATGAGCATCGTGACGGCTAAGCAGTCGATCGGCGATAACCTCACGATTCTCACCGACGCCGCCGGTAACCCGGTCCGGGTAACGATCACCGAACCACAGCGCAAGCCGGAGCAGAGCAAGTCCTGGTCGTGGCCGGTCTATCTGACCATCGCCAGGTCACGGTATCAATGCGCAGCCACGCTCCTGGTGATCTGCTATGACACGCGCACTGCTGATTGGGCCCGTAAGCCCATCCATACCGGGCACCCGGACTTCGTTCTGCATCCGGTGGTCATCGACGCCAGCAACACCCCTGATCCCGCTGATCCGCAATTCGCCTCAGTGGCACCGGAACTGGTCGTGCTCGCCGCGCACACCGGCGCACTCAACCTGGATGTACCACAGGCCCGCGACCTAGTGGTGGCCACGGTCAGTTCGCTCAGCAAAGACCGGGCCGAACTGTATACGTCGCTTATCCTGAACGTAGCGTCCGCGAGCGCTCGAACCGCCCTGGAGGACTTGATGGCCAGCACCGGTATCACGATTGACCCCGCCGCGCGCCAGTTCGCGCAGAAGCTGGACAGCCTCAAGGAAGAGGCCAAGGCCGAAGGACGCGCCCTGGGAGAAGCCGAAGGACGCGCCCTGGGAGAAGCAGAAGGACGCGCCCTCGGAGAGGTCGAGATGCTGCTGCTACTCGCGGCCAAACGCGGCATCGTAGTGGACAACCAGACCCGCGATCGCGTCCTCGCCTGCACCGATGCCATGACCATTGGCTGCTGGGCGGACCGCGTCCTGACCGGCAGCACCGCCACGGAAATCTTCGGGAACTAAGCCGTCTCCGCGTCCTGGCGGGCAGGAAAGTCGCGCATACTCCGAAGCGGGGAGAACACGACAAACAGGGCGGCAGCCGACCCGCCGGCCGCCGCACACCATAGTGTCGGGCGGATTCCGATCGTGGTACCCAAGATCCCGCCAGCCAGGCCGCCCAGCGGCAGCGTGCCCCAGACGATCCAGCGCACCGCGGCGTTCATCCGGCCGAGCAGGGCTGGCGGCGTGATCGCCTGGCGATAGCTGAGCTGCGCGACGTTATACAGCACCACACCCAGCGAGATGCCGACCTGCCCGATCCCGACCAGGATCACTCGCCAGCCCGGCTCGGCCAGCGGGATCACCGCCTGAAACGGCACGAACAGCAGCGACGAAACCCAGATGATCCGGGCTGAGCCGATCCGGCGGGCGATCCTGGCGGTGAAGATTCCCCCGAGCACCCCGCCGACAGCGCCGAGCGCGTAGAGCAGTCCGATCACGGCGGGGTGCAGATGCAGCACCCGGACCATGAAGATGGTGATCACCGCGCCCGAGGCACCAGACCAGAAGTTGGACGTGCCGGTGCAGGCGACCACCTTGCGCAGGATCGGGTGGCGGACAACGAAGACCAGGCCTTCGGCGATGTCCTTGCGCAGTCCGGACAAAATGTGGCCGTCTCGCCTGACCATATGTTCCGCTGGCCCGTCAGCGCGGCTGCGAATCAGCAGCAGCGAGACCACCGAGACCGCGTAGGACGCCGCGTCCGCGGACATGGCCCGCGCCGCCCCGGCCAGGCCGGCCAGAGCGCCGCCGAGGCCTGGTCCCGCCGCCTGGGCAAAGGACTGGGTAGCGCCGAGCTTTCCGTTACCGTCATTGAGCTGGTCCACCGGGATGAGCGAGGGCAGATAGCTCTGGTACGCGACGTCGAAGAACACCGTGCACACACCGGAAAGCAGTGCGACCACATACAGCTGACCCAGCGTCAGCGCGCCGGCGGCCGCGGCAACCGGCACCGAGCCGATGATGAGCAGGCGCGCGGCGTCGCAGGCCAGGAGCAGGCGGCGCTTGGCCATCCGGTCCACGATCGCGCCGGCTGGCAGCGCGATCAGTGCGAAAGACGCGTAGCTGGCGGCGGTCAGCAGGCCGACCTGGAAGGCACCCGCTTTGAGCACGAGCACCGCGGTCAGCGGCAGCGCGAGCTGAGTGACGCCGGAGCCGAGCTCGCTGACCGACTGACCGCTCCACAGCATCAGGAAGTCCCGGTGCCGCCACAGCGACGCGGATTCGCCGCCGCGGCGGCCCGTCAGCTCCTCGGTGTCCATCCGGTCAGTAAAGCGGTCGCCCCCTAGGGCCACGCAACTGGTTTGCGGCAGCCGCAGAAAGAATCTTTGACCGGGGAATCGGGCCCGGGCCGCTCATCTGGTCAAGGCGAGGCAGGAAGCGCTACGGCTGGGGCGCCCACCCGGGCATCGGGAAGGAGCTGAGCAGTTCGCGAACCTCGCCGGCGATCCGCTCCAGGGCCGGCTCATCTTCCTTCACCGCCGCCAGGATCGCCTCGTCCATCCAGCCGGCGATGGCCGGCATGTGCTCCTCGCCCAGACCGCGGGTGGTGACCGCCGGGGTGCCGATCCGCAGTCCGGACGGGTCAAGCGGCTTGCGCTGGTCGAACGGGACCGAGTTGAAGTTCAGCTCGATGCCGGCCCGGTCTAGCGCCTTGGCCGCGGGCTTGCCGGCGATGCCTTTAGCGGTGAGGTCGATCAGGATCAGGTGATTGTCAGTGCCGCCAGACACCAGGTCGTACCCCCGGTCGAGCAGAGCCGCGGCCAGCGCCTTGGCGTTCGCCACCACCTGCGCGGCATAGGAACGGAACGACGGCAGCGCCGCTTCGTGCAGCGCCACCGCGATGCCCGCCGTGGTGTGATTGTGCGGGCCGCCCTGCAAGCCGGGGAAGATCGCCTTGTCGATGGCGGTGGCCTGGGCAGCGTCGGTCAAGATCATCGCTCCGCGCGGACCGCGCAGCGTCTTGTGCGTGGTCGTCGTGATGACCTGGGCGTGCCCGACCGGGGACGGATGAGCTCCGCCGGCAACCAGGCCGGCGATGTGCGCCATGTCCGCGACGAGCAGGGCGCCTGCTTCGGCCGCGATCGCGGCGAACGCCGGGAAGTCAATGGTGCGCGGAATCGCGGTGCCGCCGCAGAAGATGATCTTCGGCCGCTCGCTGAGGGCGAGCTCGCGTACCTGGTCCATGTCGGTCCGGCCGGTGTCGCGGCGCACGCCGTAGTGGACGGGCCGGAACCATTTGCCGGTGACCGATACAGGAGAGCCGTGAGTGAGGTGGCCGCCCATCGCCAGCCCCATCGACATGAACGTGTCGCCTGGCGCCATGAACGCGAGGTAAACCGCGAGGTTGGCGGGCGACCCTGAATACGGCTGCACGTTGGCGTGATCGGCGCCGAACAAGGCCTTGGCCCGGTCCCTGGCGATCAGCTCGATCGGGTCAATGATCTGCTGGCCTTCGTAGTACCGGCGGCCAGGGTATCCCTCGGAGTACTTGTTGGTCAGCACGCTGCCAGTCGCCTCGAGCACCGCCTGCGACACATAGTTCTCCGACGGGATCAGCCGGATCTTGTCGTGCTGGCGCAGGGCTTCGGCGTGGATGAGATCCGCGACCTCCGGGTCCTCGCTGTCGACGTGCGGAATCGGCGGCTGGTGCATGGTAGAAACCCTCCTCGGTGCTCCTGGCAGCTAAAGGCTACACACCAGCCAGTAGGCTGGCGCGCTATGGCCGCCACGATCATTCTCGACTGCGATCCCGGTATCGACGACGCGCTCGCCATAGCCTTCGCCCACGGCCATCCCGGGCTGGAGCTGAAAGGCATCACCACGGTGGCCGGCAACGTCGGCCTGGCCAGGACCACCGAGAACGCGCTGGCGGTCGCCGAGTTCGTCGGAGCGAGGAATACACCGGTGGCGGCCGGCTGTGCAACCCCGCTGGTCCGCCCGGCGCTGGACGCCCGGCACGTGCACGGCGAGTCGGGCCTGGGCGGCGCGCAGCTCCCGCCGTCAACACGAATACCGGTTCAGGCGCACGCGATCGACTTCATCATCGACACCGTGCGCGCCGCGCCCGGAGAGGTCACCCTGGTCGCGACCGGGCCGCTGACCAATATCGCCATGGCCGTCCGCAAGGAACCCCGGCTCACCCAGTGGGTCAAGGACTTCGTGATCATGGGCGGATCCGCGGGACGCGGCAACGTGACGCCTGCCGCCGAGTACAACATGTGGGCCGACCCGGAGGCGGCCGCAGCCGTGTTCGGCGCGGGCTGGACGGTCACCGTGCTCGGCCTGGACGTGACGCTGAAAACCGGGGCGACAGCGGCAACGCTGGCCCGCATGGGCGAACTCGGCTCGCTCGGCGCCGACCTGCTGCTGCCCGCCCTCAGCCAGTACCAGTCCACGGCCGAGCCAGGCGGTCCCGCGGTTCATGATGTGTGCGCGGTGGTGTATGTGGCGCAGCCGGAGCTGTTCGGGCTCAAGGCCGCCCAGGTGCAGGTAGAGACGACCGGACGGCTTACCTCGGGCATGACAGTCACCGACTTCGCCGCCACCGGCCACAACGCGCTGGTCGCGATGACCATCGACACCGAACAGTTCTGGGACCTGACGCTTGGTACCTATGCGAACCTGGCCGCGGATATGGGGGCATAACCGGAGGTGAGTTCCTCGTATCGCCGGATGGCCTGCTCGGCCGCCTCCACCAAGTCGGTGTAGCGCCAGTGGTCGCGCTTGCCATCAAGCCCGGTCAGCGAGACCGAGCCGGCGCCGAACCACAGGGTCAGCTCCGCACCCACGGAAAGCACCGACATGTCGCCGTCGAACGCATCCGAGGTGACCGATACCACGTCCCCGAGGCCGCGCTCGCCGAGCAGCTCGGCCAGTTCCCTGGACGCCTGCCTGGCGCTGATCTGCTCATGGCTCCTGGACGCACTGACGTCAACGGACTGGGTGTAGGTACGCAGGCCAGTGACGTCGGTCAGCCTGGCGTGCGCCATCGGCGCGGGAACCGCGAACCAGACCGCCTTGCCGGGCAGACCGCAGTCGCCGAGCCGGGCCCGGGTCGGATGATGGCCCCACCGCCCAGCGGACAGTTCATTCACTATCTGCAGGCCGCGCCCGCTGACGTCTTGCATCCTCGCCTGGCCGATGCGGGCCGGCGGCGGCCCGTGCAGCCAGCCCCGGTAGCAATCGAAGACCTTGCAGACCAGCTCCCGGCCGAGCCCTACCCCGCGCAGGTACAGCCACAGCTCCGGGCGGCAAGGTGCGGGATCCGGGTAACCGTCGTCATGGGCGTGCGCGGCCGCGTTGGCGTGCAGCGTGTTGGCCGCCAGTTCGCTCGTCATCAGCGTCGCGTCGTCGATGACGCCAGGCTCAAGCCCTAGCTGAGCGACTGCCTCGCGGAACAGGCGCCGGGCGATGCCGGCGCATGTCTCGTCGGCGGGCAGCGACCAGGCCCGGCACAGACCTGCGGGTACACCGCGCCATCCGCTCATCCCCTGCTGCCTCATCGCTGGTGCCTCCGCCAGATCACCGGTAGTGCCCAATCATTACAATGCCGCCGCCGGCAGGGAGGAGGGCCGTCGGCTCGGAACACCGCTTTAGACAATACCCGGCTTTCGAGTTCAATTCTGTGAAACACAGGTTACGACTCGTGTGGACAGGTTCGCAATATCGGCCCATCGCCTCAATCTTCCCGCAAAACCCTTAATGGACATTTGGGATATAACCCTATTGCCGTACCATTACCCTGACACCGGAGAACCTGCCGGGTAGTGTCGCCGTTGGTGGCGGCCGATCGGACGCCGCCGGGCCTCGAGACAGGCTCAGATAAGCAGGAGGCCCCCGGGAGGCTGCATCCTCCAGAGGGCCTTCTGTCATCCGCTACGGCCTAACGCAGGTCGTAGCGCCCCCCCTTCACGTCAGTGAGGAATTCAGCGAACGCGCCTTTGCCGACAAGGTGCGCACCGCCCTCTGGCCGCTTGCTATCCCGTACAGCGGTGACATCGCGAAGGTTGGCCGCGACCTCGACACAGCCCGCATTGTGTGCACTACGGCGGGCTTTCCGCCAGATCGCTCGAGACAGATCCGTCATTTCCTACTCCATCCGCCTAGCTAGATGCGCAAGATAGCCAGTAGTGTCGGCAGGTTCAAGCGCGGCATCACCGGCTCGCTCGAAGGATTCGATATACCTCTGCACGGAATCGGGATTGCTCACCTCCTCGACCGAATAATCGGTTTCCACGAAGACCAGACTTGGCTCGTCGTCCCTGAAGCCGAAAATATTGACCATCGAAACCATGCCCGCGGGCGCCCCGTCTTCGAACCGCTGAATGCGCAGGTCCACATTCCGGCGATCGGCCAAGTCGATGAGATGTTCCACTTGCTGCCGGCGATCTTCCCTGGCTCCCCACCGGTACAGCAGGGAGGCTTCGGTGATCACGGCGCTGAACATCGGCGCCGTGCCGTCGGAGCGGTCCAGGATCTCCTGCCGTCGCTTCCTGGCCTCCAGCGCCTTGCGCCGCCAGGCGGGCGACCGCGGCCCGGCGCGCAGTAGCGCGTCGGTATAAGCGGCGGTCTGCAGCAGGCCAGGCAAGATCAGCGGCATGAAGACCCTGATAGTGGTGGCGTCGTTCTCGTAGCCGGGGAACTCGCTGTCGAAGATCTCAGCCACGTCGCGCCACCAGGCCCTGGCGCGCGCCTTGACCGCCAGCTCCTCGATCTCTTCCCTGACCGCGTCCGGGATCTCGTAGATGCGGATCAGGTCCCTGATGTCGCTCATCTCCGGGCGCTTCCACTGGTTGGCCTCGAAACGGCCCACCTTGCCGCGGCCCCAGTTCAAGATGTCGCAGACGTTGTTAGCGGTATATCCGGTGTTCTCGCGCGCCTCACTCAGCAGGCGGGCAAGACGGCGCTTGGCGATGGTGCCGCCATATGCGTCGTCAGCCATACCAGCTCTCCTCTTCGCAAGAAAACTGCTGTGGATTAACGGTAGCCATATTGCGAATCGCAAATCAAGGCCTAGCGCACTATGTTTTCGCGTCTCGCGCCCCGTAGGGTACCAGCACAGCTATGCGCGCTGCCACCGTTACGGCATATGCGACATATGCACTGCTCAGGGCGCAGTTATGGATGGTATACAGCTGGCGCAATTGCGCGAAATGCATAACTATCCGGCGGCTGGCGCGGAATTCCGATCGGCCCGGACCATGCGGCGCGACCAGGCTGAGGGGCCCGGGCGGCACCGGCCAGCCCGGGCCCGCCTGCGGTCAGGAGGACGGGACCGCGCTGCTGTCCGCCGCGGCGTCATCGAACTCGCCGTTGCGCGCACCGTCCAGGAAGCACTCCCATTCGTTGCGGTCGAAGACGAGCACCCGCTGGTCCGGGTCACCCGCTACCCGCATCAGCACCCAGTCCTCGGCTTGGCCAGCGCCGGTCCGGGTGAACGCGACTTCGATCGCGCCATCGCCAGTGCCGGACCGCTGCCAGGCCAGCATCGCGAGGTCAACGCCGAGGTCAGCTACCGTAGGTTTGCTGGTCACGGCTTCCTCGCCACCCCGCAGTAGAGCCAGCGCGAGCCGTCGCTATCAGCGAGCTTGACGTCTTCGCAGCCCCAGTAGCCGGCGAAGGTGACACCGGGCTCGGCGCCCGCATACGGGGAGACCAGTTCCAGGCCCTCGAAGAAACGTGCCACCTTCGCCTGCGAGCGGAAGTACATGTGGTCGGTCGCCGAGTCGAAGACGGCGCGGAAGCCCTCGGCCGCTACGGGCGGCTTGTAGTCATCAGTCAGGTGCGACAGCGACAGGTAACTGCCCGGCGCGAGCATGCTGACGTACCGGTCAAGCAGCGTCCACGGGTCGTCGCGATCGGAGACGAACTGCAGCACCGCGGTCAGGCAGAGCGCGACCGGCTGGTCCAAGTCGATGACTTTGTGCAGGTCCGGGTGCTGCAGGATCGTGTCGGGCTCGCGCAGATCAGCACAGATGACGCTCACGGTCTCGCTCGTGTCGATCAGCGCCTTGCTATGCAGGGCGACCATCGGATCCTTGTCCACATACGCAACGTGCGCATCCGGAGTAATCTTCTGGACCACTTCATGGGTATTGCCCACCGTCGGCAGTCCGGAGCCGATGTCGATGAACTGGCGAATCCCCTGCTCAGCAATCCACTTCGACGCGCGCTGATGGAAGCCGCGATTCGCGGCCGCTACATCTGGCGCGTACGGCACCGCGGCGAGCAGCTGCTTGCAAGCGCGCTCGTCGGCGTCGAAATAATTGTGACCGCGCAGCATATAGTCATATATTCGCGCAGCAGTGGGAACGCTGGTATCCACCCCTGGTGGAACTTCAGGAGCCTGATGCATTGCCGCCACCTCCATAAGAACCGATGGCATTGAGTCTGCCACGCAGCGTGCGATTCACGAACCCCCGAGGCGATATCTGCGGTCACAATCCAGGCCAGGTCGTCCCATTTCCTTCCGATCATCCTGCCAGGTTCGCGGCGTCATCCTGCCAGATTCGCGGTGAGTTTCCCCAGTTACTCACAGGTACGGCCCAGCCAGCGCCGGAAGTCGTCCCAGGCCGCCAACGCAGGCTGGGCCGCATGAAAAACATATTTCGCGGCCGACATGGTCGGGCGTCTCGGTGGGCCGCCGGGATCACCCTGGCGGGCTTCCTGGCCGGTGGAGGCGTCGCCCTCGCATCGGGCGGCGGTACCGCCAACGCGGCAGGCCAGTCGGGCACAGCCGCCAGCACGGCACAACTCAGCGCGCTGCAGAGCGCGGCCAACGCCACCACGTCCGCGGGCACGGCGACCCGTACCGCGGCCAGCGCGCGGCACGGCATCCGCCCGCTGCGCCGCCTCGGCGGGATGTACGGCTCGTTCACCTTCAAGACGAAATCGGGCGATAAGACGCTCAGCTACGAGCGGGGCACCGTCGAATCGGTCAGCAGCGCGAATATAGTCGTCCGTGCGGCAGACGGCACGACCATGACCTGGCTGCTGGTCAGCAACACCGTGGTCAGAGATCACGGCAAGTCCAGCACGAGCCGGCTGTCCGACGGGCAAGTGATATTCGTCGGCGGCCCCGTAACCAGCGGGGCTCATGATGCCCGTCTGGTCGTCATCAGGAGCGGCGGCACCTCAGCGTCATCGGTGAGCTGAGACCTCCGGCTCCGCTGCGGAGCCAATGGTGACGCGCCCGTGTACCGGCAGGCACGGGCGCGTCATCGCACATTGCGGGTGATAATGATTGCGTGAGGTGCCATGGCAGAAGGTGACCGTATCCCCAAGGTGCTCGTCGTCGACGACGAGCCCAATATCCGCGAGCTCGTCGAGGTCGCGCTGAAGTTCCACGGCTGTGCGGTATCGGTCTGCGCCACCGGCAAGGAGGCGCTGCATCAGGCGGAGGTCTACGAGCCGGACCTCATGGTGCTCGACGTGATGCTGCCAGACATGGACGGGTTCGAGGTCTGCCGCACCTTGCGCACTGGCGGTAACGACGTGCCAGTGATCTTCCTGACCGCGCGGGATACCACCACGGATACGATCCGGGGTCTGACCCTCGGCGGCGATGACTACGTCACCAAGCCGTTCTCCGTCGAGGCGCTGGTGGCCCGGGTCCGTGCCGTGCTACGGCGCACGACCAGGCCGGCCGGGGCCGATGGCAGCGGCGAGGACGGGGAGACGCTGCGCTCAGGTGACCTGGAGCTCGATGAGGAGCACTGGACGGTACGCCGCGCGGGAACACCGGTTGAGCTGTCACCAACCGAATTCCGGCTGCTTGCCTACCTGATGCGCAATCAGGGGCGGATGCTCACCAGGCAGCAGCTGCTGGAGAACGTGTGGGGCTGGGAGTTCGCCGGCCAGTCCCAGGTCGTCGAGACATACGTCAGTTACCTGCGACGCAAGCTCGACCCGCTCGGCCCGCCGCTGATCCATACCCAGCGCGGGGTGGGCTATAGCCTGCGGCCGCCGACAGAAACGAGATGACCGGTCCGCGTAAGTGGTCACTCAGAGCCCGGCTGCTGGCCGGGCTCATCGCCGTCACGGGCATATTTCTCATCGTGATGGGCGTGGTCAGCACGCTCGTGCTGACCCAGCTGGAACAGGACACGTTCACCGCCGACCTGGCGGCGTCCGCGTCGGAGCCCCCGCAGAAGATCGCGCTGCTGTCCGAGGGCTACGGCGCCGCTTACTACAACAGGGATACATCGGCCATCGGCGAGCTTGACTACCAGCCGGTCTCGGCGTCCACCACCGAGCTGGTGTCCTGGCTCGGGCAGCTCACCAGGACACCGGGGGCGGCGATCCAGTTCTATGACGACAACACTCCGCCCGCCCAGTTCACCATCTCGATGGCCGGCCATCCGGCGCTGACTGCCACGCTGCGCGAAGTCATCGTCACGAACAAATCGAAGGTCGCTCACCTGCTGCCGCTCGGCCGCAACTTCCTCGTCGTCGGCAGGCCGGACAGCGCCGTGGGCAGTGACGAGCGCAGCGTGCTGATCGCCGAGCTGCTCACCGGCGCGGTCCTGCTCACGCTGCTCGCTGTGGCCGGCCGCTGGCTGATCGCCCGCGGCCTGGCGCCGCTGGAGAAAATGGCCAGCACCGCGGACGTGATCACCAGCCAGGGTGACCTGACAGCGCGCATGCCGGACCCCGGCGATCACGCCGAGGCGAGCAAGCTGGCCGCGGCGATCAACACGATGCTGGACCGGATCCAGCAGGCGTTCGGCGCGCGGTGGACCTCGGAGCAGAAAGTCCGCCAGTTCGCCGCCGACGCCTCACACGAGCTGCGCACACCGCTCACCACGATCAGGGGCTACGCCGAGCTGTACCGGCAGGGCGCGCTGGGCGAGAACCAGTTGCCCAACGCCATGCGCCGGATCGAGCAGGAAGCCGACCGGATGTCCAGCCTGGTCGCCGAGCTGCTCGAACTGGCCAGGCTGGACCGCACCTCATCCCTGGACTTGTCCGATGTCGACCTGTCCGAACTGGTCCGCGACGCGGCCGCGGACGCGCGGGCGGTCGAGCAGGAGCGGCGCGTGACGGCACAGGCACCGGCGTCGTTCCGGGTAACCGCGGACGAGCCGCGGCTGCGGCAGGTACTGGCTAACCTGCTCGGCAACGTCCGTGAGCACACCCCGCCGGGCACACCGGTGGCAATACGGCTGTCCAGGGCCGGTGAAGGCGCGCTGATCGAGGTGACCGACGCCGGGCCCGGCATGACCGAGGAGGAATCGGCCCGCGCATTCGACCGCTTCTACCGTGGTTCGCACAACGGAACCGGTGGCAGCGGGCTCGGCCTGTCCATCGTGCAGGCGATCGCGGCCGCGCACGGCGGGCATGCCATGCTCAGATCCGGGGCCGGAGTCGGCACCACTGTGCAGGTCTGGATTCCGTTCCGGAGCAGTGATGCGGAACAGCCTGTGGTACAACAGCCTAGTTACTGAGGCATGTACACCTGATTGTGGCCAGAACGGGCTGCCAGATGGGCCTGAGAAGTTTACGGTGATGCCATGAACGACCATGAGGCCGTCGCCGCCATAGCGGCGGGGGATGCGGCTGGCCTCGTGGACGTCTACGACCGGTACGCTCCGGCTTTGTATGGCTACTGTCGCATGCTGCTGCGAGACCCGCAAGACGCTGCGGACGCGATACAGGACACCTTCGTGATCACCGCGGCCAGGGTGCGGGCACTGCGTGACCCGGGCAGGCTGCACGCCTGGCTGTATGCGGTGGCCAGGAACGAATGCCATCGCAAGCTGCAGTCCCGCGAGACGCCGGCTGAGATCGACGACGCCGATGCGATGCTGGCGGCCGACGCCGGAATGCCGCCTCAGCAGGCCGAACTTCGCGAGCTCGTG
>Ga0224568_1000155_pt1 | contig 11906 bp, 7 predicted proteins | sample CLU5metagenome_FD_182727 | JGI IMG/M metagenome (GOLD analysis project Ga0224568, IMG submission 182727) | Spruce litter microbial communities from Bohemian Forest, Czech Republic - CLU5 | ecosystem: Environmental > Terrestrial > Plant litter > Unclassified | place: Czech Republic: South Bohemian... | reverse complement strand
ATGTGGAGCGCGGCATGGTGCTGGCCAAGACGGGATCGATCACTCCGCACACCAAGTTCAAGGCGGAAGTCTACATCCTGACGAAAGAAGAAGGCGGAAGACATACGCCGTTCTTCAAGGGATATCGTCCGCAGTTTTATCTGCGAACGACAGATGTGACAGGCGTGGCAGAGTTGCCGGCGGGTACGGAGATGGTGATGCCGGGAGACAATGTCTCACTAGTGATTGAACTGATTACGCCGGTGGCGATGGAGAAGGGCTTGCGCTTTGCCATTCGCGAAGGCGGACACACGGTCGGCGCCGGAACCATTTCTGAGATTGTGCAGTAAGGTTAAGTAGGGTGGGCGCCCTCGCCCGCTTTGCATGCAGCATCGATAAAGGCTCGCGGGTGAGGGCGCCCGCGCTACACGCGCAGTATGGAGTTTTGAAATGCCCCGAGAAATCGTTACATTACAGTGCGGTGATTGCAAAGAGCGGAATTATTCGACCACCAAGAACCGGAAGACGACCACGGAGCGGTTGGAGTTCAAGAAGTTTTGCAACCGTTGCCGTAAGCACACGCCGCACAAAGAAGTGAAATAATTGAATAATTGGGAAATTTGTAATTGAGTAATTGAAACCACTGAGTTGTCGGATTTCAAATTACACAATTGCTTAATCACCAAATTACTCAATCAGTTACAGGGGCGTAAGCTCAACGGTTAAACTGTCGGTCTCCAAAACCGAACTTGGGGGTTCGAATCCCTCCGCCCCTGCCAGAATTTTGGAAGGATGCTGGGAAACGGTCAGGACAGGAACAGTATGGGAGTGGAGACAAAGAAGATGGCAAACTCGATCGCAACCGCTGGCGAAAATTTCGGAGACCGGATCAAGTCCTGGCCGGAGCGTATTAAGTCGTTCTATAACGACGTGCGCACCGAAACGCGTAAAGTAACCGCGCCCTCGTGGAAAGAAGTGCAGGCCACAACCGCGGTGGTGGTGATCACCGTATTCATTTTCGGCGTATATTTTTTCATCATCGATAACCTGATTCAGAAGGGCGTTTCGTTCCTGTACAGCTATTTCGGGCACTAAGTCAAGGCGGAGATTCGGAGTTTAACTTGATCATGCAGGAAGAAGAAAAGAACGAAACGGCTGTAGCGAGCGAGCAGCCATCGACCTCGGACGGCGCTGCCGCAAGCGGCGAACCGCCTCGCAATCCGAATATGAAGTGGTACATCATCCACTCCTATTCCGGTTTTGAGCGCAAGGTGAAGGAGTCGCTGGAGTCGCGAGTCGCGGCTTTCGGCCTTCAGGAAAAGATCGGCAAAGTGCTGATCCCGACCGAGTCGGTAACCGAAGTGCGCGGCGGCAAAAAGTATACTTCCGAGCGCATGTTCTATCCCGGCTACGTGCTGGTGGAAATGGATATGGACGATCACGTCTGGCACGTGGTGAAATCCACGCCGCGCGTGACTGGATTTGTCGGCACCGGCCAGCAGCCCACGCCGCTTTCCGACGAAGAAGTTCAGCACATCGTTTACAAAGTGGCCGATAGCCGCGAGAAGCCCAAGCTCAAGGTCAAGTTCGAGAAGGGCGAGACGGTGCGCATCGGCGAAGGGCCGTTTGCAACCTTCACCGGCCTGGTTGATGACGTGAATGAAGACCGTGAGACTTTAAAAGTAATGGTGACAATTTTCGGCCGCTCGACCCCGGTGGAACTTGAGTTCAGCCAGGTAGAGAAGGTGGCGTAATAATTTAAGTAGTTGGGTGATTTTGTAATGAAACCCGAAGGAAAATCTTAGATGGCAAAGAAAGTTACAGGTTTCGTAAAGTTGCAGATCGCGGCAGGCAAGGCGACTCCGGCTCCGCCGGTAGGCCCGGCGCTCGGTCAGGCGCAGATCAACATCATGGAGTTCTGCAAGCAGTTCAACGCGCGCACCAGCCAAAAAGAGATGGAAGGTCTGATCATTCCGGTCGTGGTGTCGGTTTATAACGACCGCTCGTTCACCTTCATCACCAAGACGCCGCCGGCGTCGATTCTTCTGAAGCGTGCCGCAGGCATTGCCAAGGGGTCGGGTACGCCGAACAAAGACAAGGTCGGCAAAGTAACGCTGAAACAAGTCGAAGACATCGCTAAGCAGAAGATGCCCGACTTGAACGCCGCATCGATTGACACTGCGATCAAGAGCATCCGAGGCACGGCGCGGTCGATGGGAATTGAAGTTATTGGGTAATTGCGGAATTGAGAAATTGAGTAATTGAAAACCGAAAACACTACGGGTTTTCAATTACTCAATTACCAAATTTCCCGATTACTCAATTCATAGTCAAATGCACCACGGCTGATCGAAGCACCGATGAGCGGTGGGAGACAAGGAAAGCAAATGAAAAAAGAAGGAAAAAACATCGCCAAGGCGCATGCTTCAGTGGAGAAGCGCCCGTACACATTGCAGGATGCAGTGCCATTGCTGCAAAAGGTGAAGTTCGCCAAGTTTGATGAGACCGTTGAAGTCACCATGCGTCTGGGGGTCGATCCCAAGCACGCTGATCAGATGGTGCGCGGAACCGTCGTTCTGCCGCACGGTCTGGGCAAGTCAAAGAAGGTTCTCGTGATTGCCACCGGCGACAAGATTCGCGAAGCTGAAGCCGCAGGCGCCGATTTTGCGGGCGGCGAAGAGATGGTCGAAAAAATCACCAAAGAAAACTGGACCGATTTCGACGCGCTCATCGCGACGCCAGACGTAATGAAGTCCGTCGGCCGCCTTGGCAAAATTCTCGGACCCAAAGGTCTGATGCCAAATCCGAAAACCGGCACCGTGACCATGGACGTAGCCAAAGCGGTGCAGGAAGTGAAGGCCGGCAAGGTGGAATTCCGCACCGACAAAACGGCGCTCGTGCATGTGCCGGTAGGAAAAATTTCGTTCTCGCCCGACAAGTTGATCGAGAACGCAACCGTGCTGATCACCAGTGTGATCAAGGCCAAGCCGTCGGTCGCCAAGGGCAAATACATCAAGGGCTGTACGCTGAGTTCGACCATGGGGCCGGGAATTCTGCTGGATACTACGCCCATCGAAACGGCGGCCAAAGCCTAAAACGGTTGCCCTGAAGCAAACACATTTCTATTAAAAAGATCTGACGAGGAAAAGTTATGGCGGTTACGAAAGCAAGAAAGAAAGAACAGGTCGAGAAGTTGAGTGCGGACCTGAAGAACGTTTCGAGCGCGGTCGTCGCGACCTACAGCAAGATGACCGTTGCCCAGGACTACGACTTGCGCAAAGCGCTGCGCGGCGTGGGTGCGAAGTATCAAGTTGTGAAGAATACGCTGGCCGAGCGAGCCGCCAAGGGCACGAAGATCGAAGAAGGGCTAAAGAATCTTTCCGGCGTCACTTCGATCGCTTATACCACGGGCGATCCCGTGGCCATGGCTAAGGCGCTCACCAAATACGCCAAGGACACGCCGGAGTTCACTTTTAAAGTAGGCGTGGTCGAAGGCCGCGTGATTTCGATCAAAGAGATCGAAGCGCTGGCCAGCATGCCGTCGAAGGAAGAGCTTTACTCCAAACTGCTGTTCCTCATCAACGCGCCAGCGCAACGGCTCGTGACAGTGATGAATGCCGTGGGACGCGACGTTGCAGTTGTCCTTGGGCAGGGCGTGGAGAAGGGCAAGTTCGCCGGCGAAGCACCTGCGGAAGCGTAGCTGATTTCGGCAGACGCGGGCGAGGCGCTACATAAAGATTTGGTTATCACGAGGTCAGGGGTTGCGCGGTTTTGATCCGGGCGTTGTCTGGCGCCGGGAGATGAACCTGCCGCACTGGAAACCCGGCTAAGGATAACGAAAGCAAGCAAATTCATAACTCGAAGAGTGGAGAACTTAACATGGCAGACCTGCAACAGTTGGAAGATTCAATCGTAGCTTTGTCGCTGCTGGATGCGGCACAGCTGGTGAAGAAGCTCGAAGCGCGGCTGGGCGTATCGGCCGCGGCGGCAGCCCCGGTGATGGTAGCCGGCGGCGGTGCGGCGGCTGCGGGTGCAGCTCCGGCCGAGGAGAAGACGGAGTTCACCGTTGTTCTCAAAGAAGTCGGCGCCAACAAGATCAACGTGATCAAGGCCGTCCGCGAAGTCACCAGCCTGGGCTTGAAAGAAGCCAAGGAACTGGTCGATGGAGCGCCCAAGAGCATTAAGGAAGGCGTTTCCAAGGAAGAGGCCGAGACCATTAAGAAAAAGTTCACTGAGGCTGGCGCAGTCGTAGAAGTGAAATAGTCATCGGTGTGGCGCGGCGCGTTGGCCCGCGTTTTTCGGCGCACTTTGGGCTTTCGCGGGGCGGAAGTGCCTGCGCCACACTACTATGCAAGTCTCACAAATTATTACGTTCTGGTTGTGAAGCCGGGGCGGAGGTGGTAGCATCTAACCTATCACCGCTTCCCCTGGCCTCACTCAATCGCGGGCGAGACCCGCAGGGAAGCTTGGGCACTGTTCCGTGGGCAGGCGGAACGGAAACGGCCGAAGGAAACTGGCGCGAAAGATTACAAATTCATATTGGCGAAACGCCTCGGATGGCGTCTGCGGGAACCTTTGTCCCCGTCGGCGCCCTGTCGCTTTTTCCGGGCTGGCAACAAGTTCCACAGGTTTGAAGCAGGTTTACTAGCGCCGCAAGCTTGGCGCTCTACATTCCGCAGGTAATCGCAGCCCTCGGCTGTGCGCGACATTGGGAGTCTCTTGACGATGAAGAATAACGCCTTCCGTAAACGTTTTGATTTTTCGAAAATTCCAGCCACCATCCAGATCCCGAACCTGATCGAGGTTCAGAAGCGCTCTTACGACCGCTTTCTCCAGATGGACAAGCTGCCCAGCGAACGCGAAGACGGCGGATTGCAGGCAGTGTTCCAGTCCGTCTTTCCGATCACTGACTTTCGCAACGTATCACAACTTGAGTTTGTGGATTACGCCATTGGTAACTGGGAGTGCAAGTGCGGCCACCTGAAAGGGCTGCATCACCTCCGCACCACTTGTAAGAATTGCGGCAACACAGTCATCACCGACCCGTTCCATCCCGGAGACGTGCTCTGCCAGAAGTGCGGCACCTACAACTCCAACACGCCCGACTTTTGCAACAAGTGCGGCGACCCAGTCGGCTTGCAGTTGAAATACGACGTGGCGGAGTGCGAGGAGCGCGGCATGACCTACTCTGCGCCGCTCAAGGTCACGATGCGTCTGACCATCTTCGACAAGGATGCGGAGACCGGCAACCGTTCCATCCGGGACATTAAAGAGCAGGAAGTGTTCTTTGGCGACGTTCCGCTGATGACGCAGAACGGCACTTTTATTATTAACGGCACCGAGCGCGTGATTGTCAGCCAGTTGCACCGTTCCCCCGGCGTCTTCTTCGAAACCGCCAACAACCGCACCTACTTCCTTGGCAAAATTATTCCTTACCGCGGATCGTGGGTGGAATTCGAATATGACCAGAAGAACGTGCTCTACGTCCGCATTGACCGTAAGCGCAAATTCCTGGGAACCATCTTCCTGCGTGCTCTCGGCCTGCGTTCCGGGGAAGACATTCTTCGCGCGTTCTACACGGTCGATCGCATCGCGATCAAAGACAAGAAGCTCTACTGGACGCTCGATCCTGCCAGCGAGAAGCCCACGAACCTGCTGGGTATGAAGCTCGCCCATAGCATCAAGAACAAGTCGGGCGACGAAGTCGCGCACTCCGGACGCAAGATCAACGCGCAGATTCTGAAAGACATTCAGAAGGCGAAAATCTCCGAGATCGAAATCGACATCACGGATCTCGAAGGTGCCTGGGCTGCCGCCGATGTCGTCGACACGACCACCGGCGAAGTCCTGATCGAGGCCAACAGCGAAATTACCGCCGACAAGGTATCGAAGATTCTCGATTCCGGCGTGGTGGAGATGGGCCTGTTCTTCCCTGAACGCGACGATGTGGGTACGGTCATCAGCCAGACCCTGAAGCGCGATTCGGTAACCACCCCGCAGGAAGCGCTGATCGAAATCTACCGCAAGCTGCGTCCCGGCGATCCGCCGACGCTCGATACGGCTACGGCGCTGTTCCATGGCATGTTCTTCGATCCCCGCAAGTACGACTTCTCGAAGGTCGGCCGGCTCAAGTTCAACATCAAGCTGTTCGAAAATCAGGATGCGACCAGCCTCGATAAGCGGACTCTCGATCCTGACGATTTCTACGCCACCATCGGCTACCTGCTGAAGCTGCGCAAAAACATCGGCGCTGTCGATGACATCGATCACCTCGGCAACCGCCGCGTACGCGCGGTCGGCGAGTTGATGGAAAACCAGTTCCGCATCGGCTTGGTCCGCATGGAACGGGCAATTAAAGAAAAAATGTCGGTCTACCAGGAAATGTCGACGGCAATGCCGCACGACCTGGTCAACGCCAAGCCGGTAATGGCTGCGATCCGCGAATTCTTCGGATCGTCGCAACTCTCGCAATTCATGGATCAGACCAACCCGCTTTCCGAGATCACGCACAAGCGGCGTCTCTCGGCGCTTGGGCCGGGCGGCCTGTCGCGTGAGCGCGCCGGATTCGAAGTCCGTGACGTTCATCCCACGCACTACGGACGTATCTGTCCGATTGAGACGCCGGAAGGTCCGAACATTGGACTGATCTCGTCTTTAAGCTGCTACGCCCGTATCAACGACTACGGCTTCATCGAGTCGCCCTACCGCAAGATCAAGGGCGGACGCGTGATCGACTACGTTAGCGTGGTCAATACCGGCGATGGCGACTTCAAAGTCGGCGATTATGTGGAGAAGCACGAGCTTGAAAAGATCAATGCCGAGCTGAAAGAAAAGCGCAAGAAGCCGGTGCAGGTCGATCCCTTCTCCTTCTATCTTTCCGCGTGGGAGGAAGATCGCCACACGATTGCGCAGGCCAACGTAGAGCTCGACGACAAGGGCAAAATTGTCGCCGAGCTGGTCAACGCCCGCAAGGCCGGCAACTTCGTCCTTGTAAGCCGCGACGAAGTGGATTACGTCGATGTCAGCCCGAAGCAGTTGGTTTCAGTCGCCGCATCGCTCGTTCCGTTCCTCGAACACGACGACGCGAACCGCGCGCTGATGGGCGCGAACATGCAACGCCAGTCTGTGCCTTTGCTCCGCGCGCAAGCGCCGATCGTCGGCACCGGAATGGAAGGCGTCACCGCGCGTGACTCCGGCGCAGTGGTTCTTGCCCGCCGTAACGGCATCATCGATTCGGTCGACTCCGACCGCATCATCGTGCGCGTCGAGGGCGAGCACCATCCCACGCAGCTTTCGCGTGAAGTGGGCTCCGACATTTACCAGCTCACCAAGTTCAAGCGTTCCAATCAGAACACCTGCATCAACCAGAAGCCCATAGTCAAGAAGGGGCAGCGCGTGGTGAAGGGCGAGGTTATCGCCGACGGTCCTTGCACGGATCACGGCGAGCTGGCTCTCGGACGCAACGTGCTGGTCGCCTTCATGCCCTGGCGCGGTTACAACTTTGAAGACGCGATTCTTGTCTCCGAGAAGATGGTGAAGGACGATTACTACACTTCACTGCACATCGAGGAATACGAAATCGAAGCACGCGACACCAAGCTCGGGCCGGAAGAAGTCACGCGCGACATTCCCAACGTCAGCGAGTCGATGCTGCGCAATCTCGACGAAGCGGGCGTGATTCGCATCGGTGCGAGTATCAAGCAGGGCGACATTCTGGTGGGCAAGGTTACGCCCAAGGGCGAAACCCAGCTCACGCCGGAAGAAAAACTGCTGCGCGCCATCTTCGGCGAAAAAGCCGGCGACGTGCGTGATGCTTCGCTCTACTGCCCGCCCGGAATCGAGGGCGTGATCGTCGATGTGAAAATCTTCTCCCGCAAGGGTCAGGAAAAAGACGAGCGCGCGAAATCGATCGAGGCGACGCAGATCGGCAAGCTGGAGAAAAACCTTTCCGACGAAATCCGCATTCTCACCGACGAGCGGTTGAAGCGTCTGGAAAATATTCTCGGCGGCAAGGAAGTGCAGGCCGATCTGCACGACGAGCGCACCAACAAGCGCTTACTGACCAAGGGCAACATTCTTACCCGGGATGAGATCGAGCGTATCTCCACCCGCAACCTGAAGCGCATCAAGTACGCGGATAAAGACCCGCGGGTGAACGAGCAGATCGACGAGATCGAAGAAATGACATCCCGTCAGATCGACGTTCTGAAGAAGATCGTCAACGAGAAGAAAGACAAACTCACCAAGGGCGACGAGTTGCCCCCGGGCGTCATCAAGCTGGTCAAGGTCTACATCGCCATGAAGCGCAAGCTGAGTGTCGGTGACAAGATGGCCGGCCGCCACGGTAATAAGGGCGTGATCGCACGCATTCTGCCGGAAGAGGATATGCCGTACCTCGAAGACGGAACGCCGGTCGAAATCGTGCTCAACCCGTTGGGCGTTCCTTCCCGTATGAACGTGGGCCAGATTCTCGAAACGCACCTTGGATGGGCAGGCTACGTTCTGGGCGAGAAGATTACTAACTTGCTCAAGGAAAACACGCGCACGGAAGCGGTTCGCCGCGAGTTGAAAGCCCTGTTCAAGGACTCGAAGCTCGCTGACATTATCGGCGAAATGGGCGACGAGGAACTGGAAGCCCTGGCTCCGACACTTGCCCGCGGCGTGTACATGGGCTCACCCGTGTTCGACGGCGCGAAAGAGGGCGAGATCAAGGCGCTGCTTGAGCATGCAGGACTCCCAACGTCGGGTAAGACGACTCTGCACGACGGCATGACCGGCGATCAGTTCGAGCAGCCGGTATGCGTGGGCTACATCTACATGCTGAAGCTCTCGCACTTGGTGGACGACAAGATTCACGCGCGCTCCATCGGACCGTACTCGCTTATCACCCAGCAACCGCTGGGCGGCAAAGCGCAGTTCGGCGGCCAGCGCTTCGGAGAAATGGAAGTCTGGGCGCTCGAAGCCTACGGTGCAGCGTTCATTCTGCAGGAGTTGCTGACGGCGAAGTCCGACGACGTATACGGCCGTACCAAGATTTACGAGGCCATCGTCAAGGGCGAAGCCGCCATGGAGCCGGGCGTGCCCGAATCGTTTAACGTATTGATCCGCGAATTGCAATCGCTCTGTCTCGATGTGGAGCTGATCAAGACCGGGGAGAAGAAGCCCACGGCCAGCGCGGCAGCGGATTAAAGCTAGTAGTCAGTGGCCTGTAAGGCGCTGACGCTGGCTGACTCTGGAATTTGAGCTTTTGAATAATGGCCGGCTGCGAAGCACCTGTGCAGTTTGGCTCATCAGGAATACTGGCCACTGGTCACTGACCCCTGGCCACTTTCTCCCAGGTGCCGTCAGCGGCAACGATACTGCCGAGGAAAGCGGAGGAACACCTTGTTTCGTTCGAGCCCATTCGAAATGCAAAACACGATCGCTGACTTCGATGCCATCAAGATCAGTCTTGCCTCTCCTGAAAAAATCCGGAGCTGGTCGCATGGCGAAGTCACCAAGCCCGAGACCATCAACTACCGCACCTTCAAGCCGGAGCGGGACGGCTTGTTCTGCGCCCGCATCTTCGGTCCCGTAACCGACTGGGAATGCCTCTGCGGCAAGTACAAGCGCATGAAGCACCGCGGCGTCATCTGCGACAAGTGCGGCGTGGAAGTCACGCTCTCGAAAGTTCGCCGCGAACGCCTCGGCCACATCGAGCTGGCGTCGCCCTGCTCGCACGTGTGGTTCTTCAAGGGTCTGCCCAGCCGCATCGGCCACCTGCTCGATATCTCTCTGCGCGACCTCGAGTCCGTTCTCTATTTCGAGGCTTACGTAGTGGTCGAACCCGGCGATGCCCCGGTGAAAGAGCGCGAAGTCATCAAGGACGAAGCCAAGTTCCGCGAACTCGACCAGCAATACCGTCCCGCCGGCTTCAAGGCCATGATGGGCGCCGAGGCTATCAAGGAACTGCTCAAGCGTATCGATACCGAAGGCTTGTCCGTTGAACTGCGCGAGAAGATGAAGAACGAGAGCTCGCTGCAAAAGCGGCTCAAGTATACGAAGCGCCTGAAGGTGGTCGAAGCCTTCCGCCGCAGCGGCAACAAGCCGAGCTGGATGATTCTCGACGTGATTCCGGTCATTCCGCCGGAACTGCGCCCCCTGGTTCCACTCGACGGCGGTCGCTTTGCCACCTCCGATTTAAACGATCTCTACCGCCGCGTCATCAACCGCAACAATCGGTTGAAGAAGCTGATGGACCTGCACGCGCCCGAAGTCATCGTGCGCAACGAAAAGCGCATGTTGCAGGAAGCTGTCGACGCATTGTTCGACAACGGGCGCCGTGGCCGCGTACTGCGTGGCGCCAACAACCGCCCGCTCAAGTCGCTCTCCGACACGCTCAAGGGCAAGCAGGGACGCTTCCGCCAGAACCTGCTCGGCAAGCGCGTCGACTACTCCGGGCGTTCGGTCATCGTGGTCGGCCCCGAGCTCAAGCTGCATCAGTGCGGACTGCCCAAGAAGATGGCGCTCGAATTGTTCAAGCCGTTCATTTATCACCGGCTCGAACAAACCGGCAACGTCACCACCATCAAGCAGGCCAAAGAAATGGTGGAGCAGCAGGATCCCATCGTTTGGGACATCCTCGAAGAGGTCATCAAAGACCATCCGGTGCTGCTGAACCGCGCTCCCACGCTGCATCGTCTCGGTATTCAGGCATTCGAGCCGGTGCTGGTGGAAGGCAAAGCCATCCGCATTCACCCGCTCGTCTGCACGGCGTTCAACGCCGATTTCGATGGCGATCAGATGGCCGTGCATATTCCGCTGTCTCCGGAAGCGCAGGTTGAAGCCAGCGTGTTGATGCTGGCCTCGCACAACATTCTTTCGCCCGCATCCGGACAGCCCATCACCGTGCCCACGCAGGACATGGTTCTCGGTCTCTATTACTTGACCAAAGGCAAGCCCGGCGCGAAAGGTGAAGGCCGCGTCTTCGCCAACATTGAAGAGGTTCTGCTGGCGCTCGAAATGGGTGAAGTGGAAACACTCTCTCCCATCCGCCTGCGCTATACCGGCGAACTGATCGACCTGACGAACGCATACGACGATCAGGACATTATTCACACCGAGCCGGTCCATGTGGACAGGGCTTTCATCAACACCACGGTCGGCCGCGCCATTCTCAACGATCACCTGCCCGAGGCCATGCCGTTCATCAACGGCTTGCTGAAGAAGAAGGGTATCGGCGCGCTGGTCAACTATGGCTATCTGCGCTTCGGCCTGGAAACCACGGTCAAGATGCTCGATGAAGTAAAAGAGTTCGGCTTCAAGTACGCAACCCGGGCCGGTCTCTCCATCGGCATCGACGACATGGTCATTCCAGACAGCAAGAAGACGCTGGTTAAGGACGCCGAGAAGCAAGTTGTCAACGTGCAGCAGCAATATCTCGACGGCGCCATCACCAACGGCGAGCGCTACAACAAGGTCATCGAAATCTGGTCGGCGATCACCGAAAAAGTTGCCGACGAGATGTTCGGGCAAATGCAGCGGGCCGATAAGGAAGGTTTCATCAATCCGATTTACGTCATGGCCGATTCCGGCGCTCGCGGATCGAAACAGCAGATCCGTCAGCTCTCCGGCATGCGTGGATTGATGGCCAAGCCCTCGGGCGAAATTATCGAGTCGCCCATCACAGCAAATTTCCGTGAAGGTCTGACGGTGCTCGAATACTTCGTGTCGACGCACGGCGCCCGTAAAGGACTGGCGGATACGGCCTTGAAGACGGCCGATTCCGGCTACCTCACCCGCCGCCTCGTCGATGTGGCGCAGGACGTCATCATCAGCGAATACGATTGCGGCACGGTGGATGGCATCTACGTGCAGGGAATCGTCGAAGCCGGCGAAATTATCGAGCCGTTGCGCGACCGCATTGTGGGTCGCGTTTCGCTCGAGAA
>Ga0224568_1000154_pt1 | contig 11915 bp, 15 predicted proteins | sample CLU5metagenome_FD_182727 | JGI IMG/M metagenome (GOLD analysis project Ga0224568, IMG submission 182727) | Spruce litter microbial communities from Bohemian Forest, Czech Republic - CLU5 | ecosystem: Environmental > Terrestrial > Plant litter > Unclassified | place: Czech Republic: South... | reverse complement strand
GTTCGCACATATGTGCGGCGCCCTTTGCCTAAACCCCCGCCTCTGCCAATTCATAGGCATGATGGTTAATAACTGGTGGGCGATTAAGGAAGCAGGAGACGGCTAATTAGTGTCATGTAAGTGAACAAACCGTCGTCCGTGCCTGATGTACACGGCGGGCTGGTGAACATCCGCCGCCGCTACTGGCTGCCGCACTGACCCCTCAGTAGGCTTGCCCCGTGGGCAACCGGCGCGAGGAATTCGAACGCGAACTTGAAGGCATCGAGGCCAAGGTCATCGAGCTGTTCGCGATGCTCGCCGAAGACCTGCCCGCGGCCACACACGCGCTGCTGAGCGGCGAGGACGACGCGCTCGCGACGCTGGCCGAGCGCGAGCGGATCATCGACGCGGTCTACCCGGAAATCGAGGAGCTGGCCAACCGGGTCATCTTGCTGCAGGCACCGGTCGCCTCGGACCTGCGCTTCCTGCTGTCGGTGCTGCGAATCGTGCCTGAGCTGGAACGCTCGCATGATCTGGTGATGCAGATCGCCACCAGGGCACACCACATTCTCGGCGCGGACCTGTCGCCGCGCACCCGGGGCCTGATCGAGCGGATGGGCGCCCTGGTAACGGGGATGTGGCGCGAGGCCACCGATTCCTGGTATCAGCGGGACAGTTCCATCGCCGCGCGGCTGAGCCAGCACGACGAGGAAATAGACGAGCTGCGCACCAGCTTGTCGGCCGAGATCGCGTCGGGCCAGATGGCGGTGCCGGTGGCCATGGAGATGACCCTGGTCGGCTGGTTCTACGAGCGGCTGAGCGCGCACGCGGTGAACATCGCCCGCCGGGTCGTCTACCTGGCGGGCTCCACTGGTGACGAGACCGCGGAGCCGCCGCGCTAAGCAGAGCGGCAGCACCAGCGCTGGCACGGCTACCTGAGCCGGGCCGACGCCTGAGCCGGGCCGACGCCTGAGCCGGGCCGACGCCTGAGCCGGGCCGACGCCCGAGCCAGCTGCACACCCGGGCCGGGGAACGGCCGCTCCCGCGGGAACGGCCGTTTGAGGCTGGGCTCAGGAAGCTGGGCTCAGCCCATCCGGCCGGTCACGTAGGCTAGGGTGCGGCTGTCGGCCGGGTCGTTGAAGATCTTCTCGGTCCGGTCGTACTCGACCAGCACGCCGGTGCGCACGTCGCTCGTCTCATCCCTGAGCACCGAGTAGAAGGCGGTCCGGTCACTAACCCGCGTGGCCTGCTGCATGTTGTGCGTGACGATGACGATCGTGTACCGGGACTTGATCTCCTGCATCAGGTCCTCGATCTTGCCGGTGGCGATCGGGTCGAGCGCGGAGCAGGGCTCGTCCATCAGCACAACATCCGGTTCGACCGCCAGCGTACGGGCGATGCACAGCCGCTGCTGCTGGCCGCCGGACATGCCCAGGGCGGACTTGTTCAGCCGGTCCTTGACCTCGTCCCACAGCGCCGCCTGGCGCAGCGACTGCTCGACGATCTCGGCCAGCTTGGCCTTGTTCCGCTCGCCGTTGATGCGCGGCCCGTACGCCACGTTGTCGAAGATCGACTTGGGGAACGGGTTCGGCTTCTGGAAGACCATGCCGATGCGGCGGCGCACCGCCGTCGCCGAGACTCCCGAGGAGTACAGCGCCGCGCCGCGGTAATGCACGCCGCCTTCGACCCTGGCGCCAGGGATGAGGTCGTTCATCCGGTTCAGCGTGCGCAGCACCGTGGTCTTGCCGCACCCGGACGGGCCGATGAAGGCCGTGATCTCATTCTCGTAAATGGTCAGCGAGACGTCGGTGACGGCACGGAAGGCGCTGTAGTAGATCGACACGTTCTTCGCGTCGAACACCGCGTTGCCTGACTTCGGCACCTCGTCACGGACAGAGGGTTCCGGCACCGCGAGCTTGGCGATGATTTCCTGATCCTGCTGTTCCATAGTTATCCCTAGCGCGAATATCGGGTGAACCGTGCGGTGATGAACCGGGCCACAATCATCAGTATGAACGCAATAGCGATCAATGTCAGTGCCGCGCCCCAGGCGCGGGCCTGTGCGCCCACGTACGGGGACTGCGCGTTTGCGAAGATCTGCGTGGACAGCGCGGTGTCGGGACCACTGAAGACATTGCTGTTGGTCGATTCGACGGTGAGGATGGTGAAGATCAGCGGCGCGGTCTCGCCCGCGGCCCGCGCGATCGCGAGCAGCGAACCGCTGACGATGCCGCCGATCGCGGCCGGCAGCACCACGGTTACCGTCACCCGGGCCTTGGTAGCACCCAGGGCGTAGCTGCCCTCGCGCAGGCTGTCCGGCACCAGGCGGAGCATCTCATAGGAAGACCGGATGATCACCGGCAGCATGAGACAGGCCAGGGCGAAGGAGCCGGCCAGGCCGGAGAAGCCGAAGTGCAGTACCCAGATCGTGTAGATGAACAGGCCCATCACGATCGACGGCACGCCGGTCATGACGTCCGACATGAACGCGATGAACTTAGCCAGCCAGCCCTTGCCGCCGTACTCGTTGATGTAGATGGCACCGAGCACGCCCAGCGGGACCGCGATGACCGCGGCCAGGCCGGTGATCTCGAGCGTGCCGATGACCGCGGGGCCCATGCCGCCGGTGCCGAGCGGCAGCACGTTCGGCGGGATGGAGCTGCTGGTCAGGAACTGCCAGCTGATCGCGCCCGCGCCCTTGCTGATCACGGTGACCAGGACGAAGCCGAGCGGGATCAAGACGATCACGAACGCGGCCCACATGAGCACGGTCATGAGCTGGTTCTTGGTGCGCCGCCAGCCGGCTGGCTCGCGCAGGTCTACCGCCTCCGGCGGGACGGCCTCGACAGCCATCAGGCCCCCCTCATCCGTCGCGCGGAGCGTTCCACGATGCCGCGGGCGACCAGGTTCACCAGGATCGTCAGCACGAACAAGAACAGGCCAAGCCCGATCAGGGCGGACCGGAACTCACCGCCGGTGGCCTCGCCGAACTGCAGGGCGATAGCGGCCGGGATCGAGTAACCGGTATAGAAGAGGTGCCCGGTGATCTGGGCCGAGTCGCCGATCACCAGCGCCACCGCGATCGTCTCGCCCATCGCGCGGCCCAGGCCGATCAAGATGGCACCCACCACACCGCCCTGGCTGTGCGGCCAGACGGCGCCGCGGATCATCTCCCAGCGGGTGGCACCGAGCGCGTACGCGCCCTCCCGGTCGATGACGGGCACGGTCGCGATGACCTCGCGCGATAGAGAGGTGACGATCGGCGTGATCATCACGGCCAGGATGAGGCCGGCCGTGAAGAACGAGGCGCCCTCGACGTTCGGGCCGCCGAACAGCGTGCCGAGCACCGGGACGCCGTTCAGGCCCGAGGCGATCGAGGCGTAGATGTGCTGCAGCCAGGGCGCGAGCAAGATGATGCCCCACAGGCCCCAGACCACAGACGGCACTACGGCCAGCAGGTCGATCACGTAGACGATCGGCCGTCCCCAGCGACGCGGCACCACCTCGGTCAGCAGCAGCGCCACGCCGATGCTGATCGGCACGGCAATGATCAGCCCGATCACCGAGCTGATCACCGTGCCGTACAGGAACGCCATCGCGCCGAACTTGTTGGCGCCCGGATCCCAGGTGGTGGAGAAGATCCCCTTGAAGCCCGCGGTGGAGAACCAGTTGCTCGACTGCTGCGCCGTAGTGATGACGATCAGGACGAGGATGACGAGCACCAGCAGGCCGGCCGCGAGGGCCATGATCTGGAAACCCCGGTCGCCGAGCGGCCTGCGGTGCTTGAAGGGGTCGGCGGACCCGGCCGGGCTGGCCGGGTCCGCTTCTTTCAACGTACTCATAACTCTTCGATCACCCGTACTACAGGAGTCACCTAGCTAGGCCTATGAACTGATCTGGCTCAGCTGTGCCACGGCGGCCGAGTCGATGCTCGACGGCAGCGGCGACAGGTTCAGCGCGGTGAGCAGCTGCTGGCCCGGGCCGAGCAGGTAACCGAGGTAGGCCTTCAGCAGTGCCGCGTCGTTCGCGTTCGGCTGGACCGAGTACACCAGGTCCCAGGACTGGTAGGTGATCGGGTAAGACGTCGCGCCCGGCTCGTTCGCAGTCAGGAAGGTGAGGTTGGCGGCCGGGGTGACGTGCGTCGCCGCCGCCGCCGCGCTCGCCGGGGAGGGTGCGACCCAGTCGCCGGCCGAGTTCTTGATCGTGGCCGCGCTCAGCCCCGACGCGGTGGCCGTGGAGAAGTCGACGTAACCGATGGCCCCGGTGGTGGACTTGACGATCTGGGCCAGGCCGCTGCCGCCGTCACCGGCGCGAGCGGTGGACGGCCAGGTGAGGGTCGAGCTGGTGCCAAGCTTCCAGGCACTGCCGGCCGCGTCCACGAGGTACTGGGAGAAGTTCGCCGTCGTGCCCGAGGAGTCGGAGCGGACCGCGAGCGTGATGGTGGTGGACGGCAGGTTAAGGCCTGGGTTGAGCGCCTTGATCGCCGGGTCATCCCAGGTCTTGATCGTGCCCTGGAAAATCCCCGCGAGCGTGGTCGCGTCCAGCTTCAGGCCCTTGACGCCAGGCAGGTTGTAGGCGATCGCGATCGGGCCGACCTGCACCGGGAAGTACAGCACGGTCTTGCCCGCGGGCACCGACGACGCTTCCTTGCTCGGGATGGGTGAGTCCGAGCCGGCGTAGAGCACCGAGCTCGCATACAGGTCAGCGCGGCCAGTGCCCGAGCCGACAGCGTCGTAGTTGACGGTGATGTTCGGATTGGACTGCTTGAACGCGGCGATGGCGGCCTGCTGGAAGTTCGTCTGGAACGTCGAACCGGCTCCGTTGAGCGTGCCGCTCGCCGCGGCCGCGCTCGAGGACGAGCCGCTGGCCGGCGCCGACGAACCGCTGCCCGCCGTCGACGAGCTGGCGGCCGGCGTGGAGCTGCTGCTCGACGAGGATGAACACGCGGCAAGGGACAGCGCCATCGCGACGACGGCGCCACCTACCGTCATGGCCTGCTGTCTGCGTCGCAGTTGCATATCGGGTTTCTCCTTATGAGTTTGCGCATTTACTCGGCCGGCGGCCGGTCAACCTGTGAGATTTGGTGTGCCAGTACAGTTTGCCGACGTAAAACATATCCGCGGGCAAACGCAACATGACCAGACAGCGGCCAAGAGGTTAAGTTATGGTGTACTGGCCAGTTAACCGGGCCGCCGGGCACGCCTAGATCGGGTAACCGCAGGCCAGCTACCTGCACAGAGCGGTAGCGGCGGGGGCGGATGCGGCGGGCAATAAGCTCCGGGGCACAAGTGCTAAAAGTCGTAAGGAACATAACGCGGGCTTGCGCGTCGACGGCTGTATTTACCTTTAAGAAACCGCGAAGATACCATTTGTTATGATCAAATTCACCTTCTATTAATCCAACAAAAACGGCCGCCATACTATTGCATGGCGGCCGTTTGCGGTCAATCGGCTAACTCGACGGCTGGGTCAGACTGTCACGTCCACCTTGGTGACCTGGCCGTAGCCGGCCACGACGGTGCGCTCGGCGCGCAGCCCGCCGGGGGCGAGCACCCGCAGCGTCCACGACCCGGGCGCCGCGAAAAACCGGAACCCGCCGTCGCCGCCGAGCGGCACCTCGGCGACGAACTCATCGCCGGTGCCGAGCAGCCGGGCGTAGCCGGCGGCGACCGGTGCGCCGTCGTGCACCACCCGGCCCTCCACCACGGCCTGGTCCCCGGCCGCCGTGGCCGGCACCGGGACCCCGCCCGCCGGGGCGCCGCAGCCGTCCGCGCTCACCGGCCCTCACCTAGCTCGATCGGCACGCCGACCAGGGACCCGTACTCGGTCCAGGAACCGTCGTAGTTCTTCACGTTGGCCAGGTCGAGCAGTTCGTGCAGGACGAACCAGGTGTGCGCGGACCGCTCGCCGATCCGGCAGTAGGCGATGGTGTCCTTGCCGAAGTCCAGGCCGGCCTCCGCCGCATACAGCGTGCGCAGGTCATCGTCGGACTTGAAGGTGCCGTCCTCGTTGGCCGCCTTGGACCAGGGCACGTTCCGCGCGGTCGGGATGTGCCCGGCCCGCTGTGCCTGCTCCTGCGGCAGGTGAGCCGGGGCCAGCAGCCGCCCGGTGAACTCATCGGGGGACCTGACGTCGACCAGGTTCCGCTTGCCGACGGCGGCGAGCACCTCATCGCGCAGGGCGCGCAGCGAGGAGTCCTGCTCGGCCGCGGTGTAGCTGGTCCTGGCGCGGTCCGGCACGTCCCTGGTCAGCTCGCGCGAGTCCAGCTCCCACTTCTTGCGGCCGCCGTCAAGCAGCTGCACCTTGTGGTGCCCGTACAGCTTGAAGTACCAGTAGGCGTACGCCGCGAACCAGTTGTTGTTGCCGCCGTACAGCACCACCGTGTCGTCATTGCCGATGCCGCGCTCGGACAGCAGCGCCTCGAACCCGGTCTTGTCCACGAAGTCGCGGCGAACAGGGTCCTGCAGGTCCTTCTTCCAGTCGATCTTCACCGCGCTCGGGATGTGCCCCTTGTCGTAAGCGCTGGTGTCCTCATCCACCTCCACCAGGACTATGCCTGGCTCACCGAGGTGGGCCTCCACCCAGTCGGCGTCCACTAGGACGTCCGGACGGCTCATTGATATACCTCCTGGTCGGGACCGGGCGCCGGCTGGGCGGACGGCCTTGTCCGTTGGATGAACAGATACACCTGGCAGCCCAGGCAGAAGTCGAATACCGCGTTGAGGAAGGCCGCAGCCAGCGCCAGCGCGGCAAATACGATGCCGGTCACCGGCGACCCGGCGGCAAAGGCGAGCACGCCGCCCAGCGCGAAGACCGCGCCCACTCCCTGCGCGAACCGGGGCGGCGCCTCGGCTTCGGTGTGCACCGGCGGCCCCAGCCTGGGCCGGATCAGCCAGCGGTAGAGCAGGCCGTATGGCGCATAACGCAGGCCGGCCAGCGCACCGATCGCGAAGATGAGCAGCTGGGCGCCGAGCAGCCAGCCGCTGCGGGTGACCAGAACCACCGCCAGCACGGCGACGGTTATATACGCTCCGAATCGCGGGCCTCTTGGGTCAATTTGCATGGTCGTGCTCCTCGGCGCCTATCAGGCGATGCAGGACCCGCACGCCAGGTGGGGTCCATGGGCTCAGGCCGCGGAGCGAGGACAGATGGCCGTCGCGACGTGGCAGAAATCCACCGCGCGTCGCTTCGTCAGCATCTCTTGCGTCCTCCAGGTCACGTACATGATGCTATTCGGCCTCGCTCCGGCTGTCACTCCCGGAATCCACGGAGATCCCGTTCGCGGCATTGCCGATATTGTCGATCAATTCAGTCGGGCTTGTCGAGAGCTCCGGCCCGATGACCTGGCCAAGCGCGGCGATCACGTCAACTTTGCGCGGCAGGCCGGTGGCCCGCTTGCTGATGGCACCGTCCGGGCCGAGCACCAGGACGGTGGGCGTGCTGAGGATGCGCAGCCGCCGCACCAGGTCCATCCGGGTAGTGGCGTCGACGTCGACGTGCCGGACACCGTCCAGCATCGCCGCGACCGAACCCAGGATCTGCCTGGTCGGCCGGCATGGCGCACAGAACACGGTGGAGAACTGGACCAGGGTGGCCCGCTCCCCCAGAGCGGTGCCGAGGTCAGCCTCGGTCAGCACATCAGCGACCGCTGCCCTGCCCGCGGCGGCCGGCGCTGGCGCCAGGTCGGACTGGGCCAGCTCGGCCTGGGCCAGATCGGGCTGGGCGAGATCGGACTGGGCCAAATCGGGCAGTGGGGTGGACGCGGCGGCCGGACCGGCCGGCTGGACGCCGCGAACCGGCCGGAACCGGCCGGAGTAGCGGCGCAGCACAAGACCGGCCGCCGTCGCCACAGCGAGGGTAACGACCAGCGCGATCAGCCCGCCTGTCATGCCTGACACAGCGTTATGACCGCCGCCCGCATTCCCGGCCGCCCAGGCCGGCCGCCGCACCCAGGCCGGACCTCGGCCGCATCCAGGCCAGACCGGCGTCGCATCCAGGCCAGACGCCTAGGCCGGCACGCTGACCAGCGTCTGGTTACCGGTGGTGACCTGGAAGCTGGCCACCGTCTTGGTCGTGGCGGGCAGCGAGCCCCAGTAGAAGACCTTGCCTTCGTCAATGCCGGTCATCCAGGACGTCACGTAGGCGTGCGTGCCGTTGGTGTAGGTCACCCACATCTGGCAGGTGGTGCCTTCCGGGATGCCCTGCACCTTGGCCGCGAACGCGGTGCCCCAGTCTTCGCTGGCGTACCAGATGTCGGCCTTGACGCCCGCGCTGGCCGCGTCGGCCTGCGCGAACGAGCCGCTGCCCGGGTCGAAGGTCGGGCCGGGCGATCGCGACACAGCTAGGCCGCCGAAGATGCCCGCCACCATTGCCACCACGGCCGCGGCGGCGCCCGCGTAACGCCACCGGTTCCGCCGCCGCCGCGCGGCGGCGAGGTCGAGCACGGTGCCGATAAGTTCCGGCGGCGGCTGCTCTTCGTCCAGCCTGCCGCCACCCTCAATGCGGTTCAGTTCATCCGGGCTCACCCGGGCGAGCAGGGCCGGCAAGCTGGCCAGCCCGGCCAGTTCATCGCGGCAGTCGCGGCAGCTGGCCAGGTGTGCGTCGACCAGGGCGCGCTCGGCCGGGTCGATGGCGCCGAGCACGTAGACGCCAAGTGAGACGCGCGTCTCGGCGCAGTCCCATGTCTGTCCTGTCATGGCGCCAGCCCCCGTTCCTGCAGCGCAAGCTTCAACGCCTTGAGCGCGTAGAACGTCCGTGATTTTACGGTACCTGGCGGAATACCCAGCGTCGCCGCCGCCTCAGCCACCGAGCAGCCACGGTAGTAGGTTTCGATGATGACCTGGCGGTGATCCGGTCGCAGCGAGGCCAGCGCGTCGGCCACCGCCCAGGACTCAAGGGTGCGATCGGCGTCGTCATCGGACGGGAGCAGGTGCAGCGCGGCCTCGCCGAGTTCGGACGGCCTGGCCTGGCGGGCCCGGTAGGAGTCCACGGCCAGGTTGCGGGCGACGGCGAACAGCCAGGGCCGGGCGGGCCGGTCGGCCAGCGCGTCGGGATGCCGCCACGCCCGCACTATGGTCTCCTGCACCAGATCCTCCGCACGCTGCCTGTCGCCGCTCATCAGGTGGAGGGCGTAACGAAGCAGAGCACCGCCGTGTTCGGCGTAAAGCGCCCTGACAAAGGCCTCGTCAGCCATCCGCCCCTGGCGGCCCGCGGTTCTCGCGTTCGGCACACTAGTGAAAACGTAAGGGCGCGGCGACCGGTTCATATCGCCGGGAGATGTTTTTTCTGCCCAGGGGCCGCCGTCGGATCCGTGCTCATTGGTCATGGTCACTGACTTCGCTACGTACATGCTCGGACACGCTCGGATATAACGTCTCCAGTGTGCCGCAACCGCAGCGGATTGCACAGACCGCGGTAAAGCCGGATAACCCGCCCGCGAAAGCCGGCAGCACCTCGACCTCGGCACCGTCGGCCAGTACCTGTTCCTCAAGCATGGCGCGGCTCACCGCGGCGCCATTGACCAGGAAGGATGACCGGCTCAGCACGGCACGCAGCCGCTCGCCGTCAGGCCTGGCGGCGACTATCACGGCCAGCGCGGCGGCCAGCGTCGCGGCCTCGATGACCTCCTCGGTCATACCGGCCGCCTCCTTGGCCGCAGCCCAGTACCTGATTGTCACTGTCGCCATATGAGATATCCTGCCTGCATCGGGACCCGGGCGCTGTTGCCTCCGGGTCCTTGCGCGTTTATACACGTAAGTGGAGGTGCGACGGGTGAGCGACCTGCTGCTGATCACTGGCACGCTCGAAGTGTCCGCGGATGTTCTGCCCGCTCTGGGACTGCTGCTGCATTCGGTGCGGGTGCTGCCCGCAGAGGCAAGCGCGCTGATTTCCGCGCCGCCCACTGACGCCGTGCTGATGGATGCCCGGCGGGAACTGGTGCACGCCAAGAACTTCTGCCAGCTGCTGCGCACCACCGGGCTGGACTGCCCGCTGCTGGCGATCGTGACCGAGGGCGGACTGGCCGCGGTGAGCGCGGACTGGGGCGTCGACGACGTGATCTTGACCACAGCGGGCCCGGCCGAGGTCGAGGCCAGGATCAGGCTCGCCACCGGCCGCCAGGCCCTGGCGGCCAGCGCCGACGAACCGGACGAGATCCGCTCCGGCGAGCTGGCCATCGATGAGGCCACCTACTCCGCCCGGCTGCGCGGCCGCTCGCTCGACCTCACCTTCAAGGAGTTCGAGCTGCTGAAGTTCCTCGCCCAGCATCCTGGCCGGGTCTTCACCAGGGCGCACCTGCTGCAGGAGGTGTGGGGCTATGACTACTTCGGCGGCACCCGCACGGTGGACGTGCACGTGCGGCGGCTGCGCGCCAAGCTCGGCCCCGAGCATGAGGCACTGATCGGTACCGTGCGCAACGTCGGCTACCGGTTTGTCCCAATGAAGAACTCGCGGGACGGCGACCGGATGCTGTCCGGCGAGGGCGAAGGCGACGACGGCCAGGACCAGGCCGGCCAGCCGGACCAGATTGAGCAGCGCCAGGTCGAGCAGCGCCAGGTCGAGCAGCGCCAGGTCGAGCAGCGGGAGTGGATTGAGCAGCGGGCAGGCAGGTGACGGGCCAGCCGGCAACGGAGCTGGCCGATCGGCTGACCGGTGCTCAGCTCAGCGCGGTGCTTGACCTGGTGGCGGCCGCGACCAGCGCGGACGGGGTGGCACCGCTATCCGAACACGGCCTGCTCCGGGTCCGGCACGGCGGCCCGGCCGCCGCAACTAGCCGAGGCAAAACTGGCCAGGGCAAAACTGGCCAGGGCAAAACTGGCCAGGGCAAAGACGTGCTGATCAGCGCGGGCGGCACCGTGGCCGGCTACGGATACGTGGAACCGGTCGCCGACGATGGCGAAGCGGCCGGGGAACTGGTGGTGCATCCGGCCAGCAGGCGCCAGGGCATCGGCGCCGCCCTGGCGCGCGCGCTGGCCGGTGCCGTGGGTGAGGTGCCACTGCGGGTGTGGGCGCACGGCGACCTGCCTGCCGCGGCCGCACTGGCCGGATCGGCCGGCTTCGAGCGCTTCCGTGCCCTGCTGCAGCTGCGGCGGCCGCTCACTGAACCGGTCGCCGAGCCCGTCTTCCCGCCGGGGACTACGCTGCGCACGTTCCGGGTCGGCCAGGACGAGGCGCAGTGGCTGCGCCTGAACGGCCGCGCCTTCGCCAAGCACCCAGAACAAGGCGCGTGGACCATGCGTGACCTGGAACTGCGCGAAGCCGAGCCGTGGTTCGACCCGGACGGCCTGTTCATCGCGGAGCGGGACGGCGCGATGACCGGTTTCCACTGGACCAAGGTGCATCCAGGCCAGGCTGCCAGCAAGAACCAGGACGCCAGCAAGAACCAGGACGGCGCGATCGGCGAGGTGTATGTGGTGGGCGTCGACCCGGACGCGCACGGCGGCGGCATCGGCAAGGCCCTGACCCTGGCCGGACTTCGCTACCTGCGCGAGCGGGGACTGGCCCAGGTGATGCTCTACGTGGATGAGGACAACGTCCCCGCGATCGGCATGTACCAGCGGCTCGGCTTCGCCCGCTGGCACACCGACGTCATGTACCGGCGGCCAGGACAGCCCAGCACAGGACAGCCCAGCACAGGACAGGCCGGAACAGATCAGGCCGGGCAGGTCAGGTGATGCCGAGTACCTCGTCGAGTTCGGCATAGGTCAGCGGCCGGTCCGCGGTCGCGACCGCGCTCAGCACGTCCGTGTACAGGTCGATCTCGTCCAGCGCCACCCGGTCGTGGACGCGAAGATCCAGCTGCCTGGGAATCGCGCTCACCTCCGTCGTTGACGGCTCCCCCCGCATGCGGCAAGGTTACGCGCCGGGATCGGTGCCGCACATGACCCATCGGAGTCATTCGCAAACCACCTTTACGTGCGGTTTTGCGGTAAAGGTCG
>Ga0224568_1000153_pt1 | contig 11976 bp, 8 predicted proteins | sample CLU5metagenome_FD_182727 | JGI IMG/M metagenome (GOLD analysis project Ga0224568, IMG submission 182727) | Spruce litter microbial communities from Bohemian Forest, Czech Republic - CLU5 | ecosystem: Environmental > Terrestrial > Plant litter > Unclassified | place: Czech Republic: South Bohemian... | reverse complement strand
GTGCAGGAGGAGATCCGCCGGCACCCGGCTATCATCATCGCGTCCGCCGAGGGCTATGCACTCGGCGGTGGCTCGACGCTGATCTGCACGTCCGATCTCGCCGTGGTCGCCAAGGACGTCCAGATCGGAACGCCCGAGATCGGATTCGGCTTCTATCCCGGACTCGCCGGTCCCGCCGCGCAGCTGCGGCTGTCGCCCAAGAACGCCGCGTGGCTGGTCTTGACCGGCAAGCGGATCAACGGCCAGACGGCCGTCGACTGGGGCATGGCGAATCTTGCCGTAGATGCCGCCGACCTCGAGGCCGAAACTCTGGCTCTGGCACGCCACGTCGCGCAGTTCGACGCGGTCGCACTCGAATGGGCCAAGAAGGCGCTCTGGCAGATCCCCATGCAGATCACCGATTTCCGTAACGCGCTGGAGTTCGGAGCGTACGTGAACGCCCAGATCCACTCCCGGACCGATTCGCACCGGCAGGCGCTGCGGAACTTCGCGGCGGGCAAGCCCAACCCCGGCCAGGGCCGGAACCAGTGAGCACCCGGCAGCCCGCGCTCGCCGGGCGGCTTTTCGAGCAGACCGCAGAAGGTGAGCTCATCGGCCCGGTTACGCACGGGCCGATGACGGTTATGCACCTGGTCCGGTGGTGCGCGGCAATGGAAAACTGGCACCGCATTCACTACGACTCCGACTTCTGCCGGGACCACGAGGGCCTGCCCGGCCCGCTCATCAACGGCTCGTGGAAGCAGCAGGCGCTCGCTCAGCTGCTGAAGGAGTGGGCCGGACCCGCGGGCTGGGTGGCGAGCCTGAGGTTCCAGTTCCGCGGGATGGACGTGGTCGGCGACACGCTCCGCGTCCAGGCGCGGGTCACCGCACGGAAGCAGCGGGGCGATTACGGCGAGGTGCGGTGCGCCGTGGAGCTGACCAACGGCTCCGGACACGTGACCACGACCGGGGAGGCAACGGTGATTCTCCCGCTGCGGTCCGGTCCCGCGGTGCCGTACCCGGCTCCGTCCGCGGCGGCGGCCACGGATGTGCCCGCCGCTGAGGCAGGGGAGTCCTGCCCGCCGCAGTACCGTAACTACGTCGGACTCAAGTCGGCTGAGGTGGTCACGCCGGACGTGGTCGACGCGAGCTCCGTGCGCCGTTTCATGCAGGCGATCATGGCCAGGGACACAGACTGCCACGACCCGGCCGGTCCCGGGGCGCTCCGGTACGGAGGCGTGGTGGCGTCGCCGCTGTACCCGCTGCACGCCTTGCATATCCCGGCCGACGCCCGCGACCCGCTGGAAAAGGCTCTAGGGGATCCCGGCTTCGACGGCTCCAGCCAGACGCCGTGGTCGTCATTCGGGCTGCCCGAGCTGGAGGGAGCCCCGAACCGCATTCTCAACGCGGGCAACGAGATCGAGCTTTACGCGTACACGCCTCTGGGAGTGCACATCGCGGTATCAAGCACCTACGATGACATTTCCCGTAAAGAAGGCAAGAGCGGGCCGCTGCTGTTCGTCTCCGCGCTGAGCCGCTACAGCGTGCACGAGAGCGGGCAGCCGCTGCTGCAGTCCCGGCAAGTCCTCATCCTCCGCTGAGCAGGGCTGTCCGGGTGACGAGCCAATGACAACAGAGGCGCGCAACGCGTTTGACCAGTGGGTGCGGCCCGGCTGCACGGTCGCACTCGCCGACGGAGTGGGTTCGCCTGCCGGGCTGTACGCGGACCTAGCCGATGCGGCCAGGAGCGCGGGCGGCGTGCGGCTGATCCTCGGCTGGTGCCCGGAGGCGGAGATTGCGCTCGACCTCGGCGCGTTCGCGGACGTCCGGGGGTTCATGCCCGGCGGCGGCCTGCGCCGGGCGGTCGCGGCGGGGACGGTGCGCTACGTCCCCGCCTGGCTGTCCCAGTTGCCCGGCCTGCTCGCCGGGGTCTGGCGGCCGGACGTGCTGGTGCTCTCGGTCCGCGAAACCGGCCGCGGCCTGTGCCTGGGAAGCGAGGCGTCCTGGATTCAGGCCGCGGCCCGGGTAGCCGGCGTGTGCGTCGCGGAACTGAACAACAGCCTCCCCGACGCCACCGCGGGACACGGCCTGGCGCGCGCCCGCATGATCGTGGTCGGCGAGTCCGGCCGGCCGCCCGTCGAGGTGCCAAGCCGGACCGTCGACCCGGTCTCGGCTCAGATCGGCGCCAGGCTCGCCGCCTTCGCGCGGCCGGGCTGCGCGATCCAGTTCGGGCCCGGTCCCATCGCCGAGGCGTTCCTCGCGGCCCTGGAAGCCCCCGTGCGGGTCGACTCCGGCATCATCACTGATGCCGTCGTCGCTCTCGCGGAGCGGGGCCTGCTGATCGGCGATCCCCTGGGTACCTACCTGTCCGGTACGCGCAAGCTGTACGACTGGGCTGACGGGCGGCCCGTCCTGGACGGCGTCGAGGTCACGCACCAGCCATCGCGGCTCTGCGACCTGAACTTGCTGGCGATCAATTCCGCCCTGCAGATCGATGAGCTCGGGCAGGTCGCGCTCGACCAGCCGGCCGGCGGGCGGGCGGCGGGCATCGGCGGTCACGCCGACTACGCCTGCGCGGCCAGCAGGTCCGCCGGCGGGCTCAGCGTCATCGCCTTGCCGTCGGCGCGGCGCGGCCAGCCGACGCTAGTTGGCCGCCTGGCGCTCCCGGTGTCCACACCTCGGTCTGTGGTGGACACGGTGGTCACCGAGCACGGAGCTGCTGACCTGCGCGGGCTCAGCGACGACGAGCGAGCGAATGCGCTGCGGCGGCTCTTCCGCTGAAGAACTAGCAGCTAGCGAGGTAAGGCCACATTGACGGGCATTGACGCCGCCGACTAAAGTAAAAATGTCAGTCAATCAGTCAATCAGACTAACGGACGTTCTAAGTCAAAACCTGATGACCGGCCCCAGGGACGCAGGCCCTCAGGCCGGCTTGACAGTTCATCGCCGGGCGAGAGAAGGGCAAGGGACATGGTGGCTGCCAAGACAACGGTGCCGCGGGTGAACTACAGTGCCCCCGAGAGCATGGGGAGCCTCCCGCCAGAGATTGAGGAGCTGAAGCTCCTGGCCCGGGACATTGTCCACCGGGAGTGCATACCGCTCGAGATGAAGTTCTTGACGCACCGGCCGGGTGACGTGGTGGACCCCGCGGACGGCCCCTGGGTGCTGACACCGACCACGCGCAGCGAGTGCCTGGTGGACGGCGCCCTCCCGCAGTCGGACTGGGATCGGCTCACGAAGATCTCCAAGGACACCGGCTTCTGGACGGCGGACCTGCCGGAGGAACGGGGCGGCCTTGGCTTCGGGGTGCTCGGCAACTTCGTGGTCTCGGAGGAGTTCAAGCGCTCCATCGTCCCCTTTCCCGTTCCTGAGGTCCCGGCGGTTCTTTTCAACTGCACGCAGGAGCAGCGCGAAAAGTACCTGGAGCCGGTGATCGCCGGGGACAAGCTCTACGCCTTCGGTCAGACGGAGCCGGGGGCCGGCTCGGACCCGGGCGGCATGTCCACGCGAGCGGTCCGGTCCGGTGACGAATGGGTCATCGACGGCACCAAGACCTTCATCTCCCGCGCCGACCGGGCCGACTTCATCCTGCTGCTGGCGCTCACTGACCCGGATAAGCGTCAGCACGGCGGCATCACGATGTTCATCGTGGACATGGAAACACCCGGGATCAGCGTGACGCCGGTGCACACCTGGCTGTCGGAGCGGCCCGATACCTTCACTATCAACTTCACCGATGTCCGCGTCCGGCACGAGAACATCCTCGGTGCGGAGGGCGGGGGTTTCGCGTTCGGGCAGCAATGGCTGGCCCTGAGCGACCGCCTGACCCGCGGCGCGATGGCGACGGCTTTCCTGACCAGAGGTCTGGAGATGGCGGTGGACTGGGCGAAGAACCGGGTCACGTTCGGCCAGGCCCTCTCCGAGCGCCAGGCCATCCAGCGCCTGCTCGTCGAGGTGCTCTTGGACATCAAGTCAGTCCGGGCGATCGCGTACGAGTGTGCTTACCGGGCGGACCGCGGCGAGGATGTGCGCGCTTACGCTGCCGCTGCCAAGTTCGTGGGCGGCAACTGGGGCCACCGGTCGATGGACAACATCATGCAGGTGCTCGGCGGCATGGGAGAGGTGACGGAGACCCCTATCCCGCACTGGTACCGGCAGCTGCGGCACGGGCGGATCGGCGGCGGGACCGACGAGATCCAGCGCATGCTCATCTCCCGGGCGATCTTCAAGCAGGGCGTGTCGCTGTGGGAGGCCTAGCCGCGGTGGCGAACCCGACCGCGCCGGATCCTGCCTGCTCGCCGGTATCGCAGGTGCGCTGGTGACTGAGCCAGCGCAAGCACTGGCCGTCAACGGGACCGCCGTCCTCGCGGCACGGGCGGCGAGCCTGTGCTACGAGGACTTCCCGGCCGCCGTCGTGACCGTGGCCAAGCAGATGATCCTCGACACCATCGGCGCCGCCATCGCCGGGGCGGCCGACTCCGGGCCGCAGATGGTCAGGGACATCGTGCTGCGGGACGCCGGAACGGGCAGCTGCTCCCTGTTCGGCGTCCCGCGGGTGCACACCACCGCGAGCGCGGCGGCCCTTGCCAACGGCACGGCCGCCCACGCACTGGACCTCGACGACGTCCTCACCTCCTTTACCGGCCATCCGTCGGCACCGGTTCTCCCCGCCGCATTCGCGCTGGCGCAGGAGGGCCGGCTGTCCGGACGGCAGCTGCTGGAGGCATTCGTGACAGGGATCGAGGCCCAGGCCCGCATCGGCACCGCGGTGGCTCCCTCGCACTACAAGCGCGGATTCCACGCCACCGGAACGATCGGGACTTTCGGGGCCGCCGTCGCCACGGCCCGGATTCTGAAGGTCGACGCACGGGCCATGGAGTACGCCCTCGGCATCGCGGGGGCTCAGGCAGCCGGACTGAAGTCTGAGTTCGGCACCATGACCAAGCCACTGCACGCGGGCAAGGCCGCCGCAGACGGACTGCTGGCCGGACGCCTGGCCGCGCTCGGGTTCACCAGTGCGACGGACATCGCGGCCTGCGCCCAGGGGTTCGCGGCCACCCAGGCCGATGGCATCGACCTGGATGTCCTCACTGCCGCCATCGGCACCCCTTGGTACCTGCTCCGCACGATCTTCAAGATGCACGCCTCCTGTCATTACACGCACTCTGTCTTCGAGGCCGTGCGCAGCCTGCGTGCTGACGTGGCACCTGGCGACGTCGAGGGCATCACGCTCCGGGTGAACCCCGACCTGCTGGCCGCGTGCGACGTACGCGAGCCGCGGACGGGCCTGCAGGCGAAGTTCAGCATGCGGTATGTCGCCGCGCTGGCGCTGGGCGAAGGAGTGGCCGACCCGGGTCAGTTCACCGACGAGGCGGTGCAGACCAGCCCGCTGCACGAGCTGGCCGCGAAGGTGGAAGTCTGTCCGGACCAGAGGATCCCGCACTTTACCTGCGAAGTTCAGCTCCGGGGCAGGGACGGCAGCCGCCACGCGGCGACATGCGACACCAACCGGACCGCCTGGGAGAAAGACCCGGACGAGCAGAGCGCCCCCTTGCTCGGCAAGTTCGCCGCGCTCGTCGAGCCTGTCCTGGGGGTGAACCAGGCAGCTGACCTGGCTGACGCGCTGATGAACCTCCAGGATGTGAGCGACGTCAGCGAGCTGCTGTCCTGATTCCGGCATCAGGAATCATGCGTCGCTTCGCGGTACGGGCGCCTGACTGACCTGCTGGGGGCGGCCCAGCGTCATAGGCCGGCCTGCGGGCCTTACCCATCGAAGTAGGCCGAGGCCAGGTCGGAGGCTCCCTCCCACGGTGCGACACGCCCGTCCTTGAGCAAGTACATCCGGTCGCAGTACTCGCTGAGCAGCCGCACGTTCTGGTCGACGACAAGTACCCCGATGCCCTCGGACCGGCTGATGGTGGCCAGCAGCTCCATGGCGTTCTTCAGCACGCGAGGCGAAAGGCCCAGGCTCATCTCGTCCACCAGCAGGATGCGAGGCCGGCTGATGAGCCCGCGGTACAGCGCGATCATCTGCTGCTCGCCGCCGCTCAGGCGTCCCGCCTTCTGGCGCTTGAGCTTCTCCAGCGCCGGGAAGGCCGCTTCCAGCCTGCTCCGCAGCTCTGGGTCCGGCTCAGCGCGACCGACGAGCCCCAGGCGGATATTCTCCTCGACCGTGAGATCGGCGAAGATGCCGCGCCCCTCGGGCACGTGCGCCACCCCGGCCCGGGCGACGGAGTCCGGGGCAGTGGGCAGCGGCTTGCCGTCGAGGCTGACCCGGCCGCGGCCGCGGCTCTCCAGCGCGGAGATGGCCCGCAGCGTGGTCGTCTTGCCCGCCCCGTTCCTTCCGGCCAGGCCGACGATCTCCCCCCCGCCAACGGTCAGGGACAGTCCCTCGATGATCCGCGCACCGGAGATCTGCACGTACAGGTCCTCGATGACAAGCCCTGCGCCGCCCGGCGGGGCCTGCTTCGTCGCTGCGACCGGGAGGTCCTCGGTCACCAGGACGACCCTCTCGTCACCCGCTTCGCGGCCACGTGGCACCTGCTGTTCCGCGCCCAGGAAGATCTCGGTGACGCGCTTGTCCCCGAGTGCCTCTTGCGGCGTCCCGGTCGCGATCACCGCGCCGAAGTCGAGAACCGTGCAGCGGTCGGCGACGTCGCGGACGAACCCGACGTGGTGCGCGATGACCAGGATGGTGACGCCGGATTCCTGGACCGATTTGACAGCTCTGGCCACCGCTGCCACCTCTTCGGCGCCAAGCCCGGCGGTCGGCTCGTCCAGCAGGAGGAGCACGGGCCTGGAGCCGATCGCGCGCGCGATGTCGACGTGCTTCTGTTCGCCCATGGTGAGGTCGCCCGCCTGGGTAGACCATCGCCTGCGCGGGAACTCCAGGGTGTCCAGGGCCGTGACGGCCCGCGACCTCGCCATACGCCGCCTGCGCCGCTTCTGCGGGGTGTCGGCGAGCTCGGTCCAGACACTGCCGTCCTGGCTCTCGAACGCGCCGATCGTCACGTTGTCGAGTACGGTCAGGTCGGCAACCAGCGAGGGATGCTGGAAGGTGCGAGCGATTCCGGCCCGCCGCCTGGCCGAGACGGGGAGCCCGCCCAGCGGCCGTCCGCCGAGCTCCACGGTCCCCGTGGTCGGCGCCTGGATGCCGCTGATGCAGTTGAGCAGGGTTGTCTTGCCCGCGCCGTTCGGGCCGATGATGGCGTGGATCTCCCCCGACTGCACCGTCAGGGCGACATCTGACAAGGCGTTAACGCCACCGAAGCGGACGCTGAGGTCCCTGACCCTGAGCAGCGGCACTCCCGCGGGCAGTGGTTCGCGGACCAGCCGGTCCGTCTCTTCGCCGCCACGAACCCGGTCAAGCGATGTTCTCCGAAGGGCGGCCAGGCCCGGGAGCAACCGGCTTACGGCCGAAGCGGCCGCGGGGGAAGGGCCATCATGAACCGGCCGGGCCAGGCCGGTCCATCTCCGGGCCTGGCGTACGAGCCGTTCCCCGAGGTCGTACAGCCCGCCGTGGAACAGCACGACGACGGCGAGCAGCAGCAGCGAGAAGATAAAGCCGGACGACGACGACGTCGCCCCGGTGGACAGGGCGTTGATGATCATGAAGAAGAAGACCGCGCCCACGATCGGGCCCGCGATGCTCCCCAGGCCGCCCACGACGACGATGGCGAACAGGTAGATCGACTGGTTCACGCCGAAGGTGTCCGGGGACAGGAAGCCAATGTCGAACGCCAGCATGCAGCCGCCGAGTCCCGCCAGGGCCCCGGCGAGCACGTGCGCCCGGATCTTCTCCCGGCCAACGCGGATGCCCGCGGCGGCCGCGACGGTCTCGTTCTCCTTGACCACCCGCGCGGCGGTGCCACCCCGGACTTTGATATACCGCAGCGCCACCGCCGACGCGATCACCAGTCCTACCAGGGTGAAGTAGTACAGGCCCTTCCCCTCGATCAGGCTGAGCGAGCCGAGCGCCGGAGTCGGCGCGGGAATTCCGCTGGTCCCGCCGGTCCAGCGCGCGAGGCGGGTGCCGTTCAGTACGTCCACCGCTGCCGCGCCCATGAAGAAGGTGCCGACAGCCGCGCCGAAGAACCTCAGCCGCACGAGCGCGGACGCCAGGATGCCGGCCACGATCCCGGCGGCCGCCACGCCGATCAGCAGCGCGCCCCACCACGGCAGGCCGGCGTGCAGCACCAGCGCGCTCATCACGTACGCGCCGACCGCGAAGTAGACGAACTGGCCGAACGAGTACTGCCCGGAGTATCCGGTGAGCACGTCCAGGCCGACCGCGCCGGTCGCGTAGATCATCGACTGGACCAGCACCGACTGGACGGTCGCGCCGGTGAATACCAGGGGCGCCAGGGCGAGCAGCGCCAAGACGATCAGAACCGGCCACCCGACATGATCGCGGGCGCGGCTCAGCATGGCGCACCGCCGAGGCCACGCCTGAACGCCAGAGTTGCGGCCATGATCACAACCTCTCCACCTGCGGTACGCCGAACAGGCCATTAGGCCTGGCGGCAAGGGTGAGCAGCATTATCGCCAGCGCCGCGGCCAGCGACAGGTCGCCGCCTACGTAGGTTGCCACCAGGTCAATGACTACCCCGATGATGATCCCGCCGACAAAGGTGCCGACCAGGCTCGAGAACCCGCCCACGACCGCTGCCGCGAACGCGTACAGCAGCAGTGAGTCCATCATCGACGAGCTGAGCAGTTCGCTCGGCGCGATGAGCAGGGCGACGATGAGCGCCAGCGGGGCCGCGATGATGTAGGCGATCATTGACAGCCGGCGCACGCGCAGCCCCAGCAGCTGGGCAATCGCGGCACGCTGGGCTACGGCCTGGAACTGGACGCCCAGCTCAGTGAACCGGAACATCGCGACGAACAGCGCCGCGACCACGAGGACGATGGCCACCGTGATCAGGTCGGACCAGCTGATAACGGCAGAGCCCAGGGAGATCCCGCCCTGCGGCAGCATGTTCGGGAAGGTGTACGGCTGGTTCTGCCCGAAGAACACGTCGGCCATCGCCGCGAGCAGCAGGTACAGTCCCACCGTCCGGACCAGCAGGTTGGCGGCGCCCCTGCTGAACGGCCGCATCACGACATGGTAGATGAGGGCACCGATCGCCATGCTGATCACCAGCCCGAGCAGTACGGCAACCCAGATGTTCAACCCGGAAAGAAACAGCTCGTAGACGATGAACGCCTCGAACATCCCGATGTTGCCGATGGCGAAGTTCGCGATGCCCGTGGTTTTGTTGAGGAAGACCAGGACAAAGGACAGCAGGCCGATCAGGAGGCCGATCGCGATTCCGCTCACGACCACCGATATGGCTAGGTCCACTGCTCACTCCCTTGTTTACTTCGCCGGTCCCTCCTCTCCCCGGCGCCAAGATCAGGGTGAGGAGGGCGCAGCCGGCAGATACCTGAGCCGGTTAGTTACCTAGCTGGCCGATGACCACGAACTGCCCGTTCTTCACGCCGAAGACGTACAGACTGCTGACGCCGATGTGGTTCGTCTTGGTGAACGTGATCGGCGGGTAGACCTCCGAAGCTTTCACCCCGTCCCAGCTCTCCAGCGCGCTGACAACCGAAGAGCTGGTGACGCTGCCCTTCGCGTCCTTGAGCGCCTGGGTCACCACCTGGGCGGTGCCGCAGCCGCGCAGCGTGACACCGCTGAGCGGGACGCCGGCCGCCTTGAGGACCGAGGCGCACTGGGTGTTACCCGCGGCACTAGGAGCAAGGACGTCTGAGGTGACAATGACCTTCGGGTCGAGGCTCGCGGCGACATTGCTCAGGTAGGTAGCCTGGGAGATCGCGGCGCTTCCGATGAGGTTCTTGTTCGGCGCGAAGTTCTGCGCCGTCATCGCCTTGGTCACCACGGCAGCATCCTGCGGGGTCATGTTGAGCACGACGTAGTCAGGATGCAGCGCCTTCATCTTGAGCACGAACGGCGTCATATCGGCCGTGCCCGGAGGCGTGGAGTACGACGCGAGGAAGGTGCCTCCCGCGTTCTTCACCGCGGTCTGCACGTTACTGGTGATCGCGGCCGCGCCCGGCGTGGCGCTGGTCATGATCACCACGCTGCCCTTGCCGTTTTTCTGGAAGACCCAAGGGATCGCCTCGGCCAGCTGGACACCGTAGTCGGGCATGAGGTTGAAGTACATCGAGTCGCTGGTGCACGTGTCGCACGATCCGAAGACGAACAGGTACGGGATACCTGCTGCCTGGAGAATGGGCATCTGCGCCGGAGGCTGGATGCTGCCGCACTGGCCGGTTACGGCGACGACGTGCTCGGCGGCAAATGCCCGGGTGTTGGTTACGGCTTCGTCGGCCTGGTAGGCGTCGTCACGGGTGTCGATCTTGAGCTGAGCGCCGTGGACGCCGCCGGTTGAGTTGACGTGGTTGAACCACGCCACCATGGCCTTGTTCATGGGTCCGCAACTCGAGCCCACGGCACCGCTCAGCGGCACCGAGATGCCCAAGGTGATCGTGCCAGACGATGCTGAATTTCCCAGACCTGCCGCACCGCCTGAACTGCTCGCCGAGCTGCAGGCCGCGACGAGAACGGCGAGGACGAGAGAGAGGGCGGCAAACGCACCGTGGGTGAGCTTGCGACGTGGCTGCTTTATGGGGTTCTGCGAACTTCTTAGTGCGAACCTGGAACGTCGGTGAGGCCGCATAGCAACTCCTTTGTTGGACTTGTACGTTGGCCGCGGTTTCGCGAACACACGACCGATGACCGGGGCCGTCGGTCCGTACGATTGTCGGTTTGACTGACAATCGGTCAAACTTGGGTCATCATAGCCGCCTGTTCACCGGCCAGCAAGGTGCGGGTCCGAGATCGGCTGGCCCGCCGCCTGGTGCCGCGGCCGGCTCCCATGCGGTGATGGCGCTAGGTTGACTCGCCCTCGGCCTGGCTCGCGTCGTCCAGCTGCCATCGGAGGAAGGTCACCTGGTCAGTGGCCGGGACGAAAATGCCGCGGACGCGCGCGCCGATCTTCAGCGCGGACCCGTCGCCGGTCATGATTCCGTACATGTTCCGGCCGACGCCGTCGAGCTCAACGAGTCCGACGGCATAGGGGATCTCATCGGCGAATGCGGGGTCCAGGGCCAGGTGATAGACCGCATAGCTCCACAGCGTGCCTGCGGCCGGGACCTCAAGCCATCGCCGGCCGGTGTGCTGGCACTGCGGGCACACCGGTACCGGCGGCCATTGAAGGTAACCGCAGTTGGTGCACTCAGGCAGGACAAGCCGCCCCTCGCGAGTCGCCGACCAGAACGGCTCGGTGAGCGGGTCGTCCAGGTCGGGTAGAGGCTTGGGAGAGGTCATGTGTTCGCCTCCGTCGAGAGCAGGGTCGCCGCGCCTTTCCAGAAGTCATGGGTCTGCGCGTGGAGCGCAACCGTTGCGCCAGGCACCTGGCGGTCGCCGCACTCTCCCCGGAGCTGGCGGACCGCTTCGTAGAGGTGCATCCAGTTGTGCGTATAGCTTTCCGACAATTGCCCGCCATGGGTGTTAACCGGAAGCCGCCCGCCCGGCCTGGTATTGCCCGCGGCCAGGAACGGCCCTGCCGCACCCGGGCCGCAGAACCCGTAAGCCTCGAGCATTTGGAGGACCCAGACCGAGGTGCCGTCTTGCAGGTAGGCCACATCGACCTGGTCGGGACCGATCCCGGCCCCCGAGTACAGGCGAGATGCGATCTCTGCGAGCCAAGGGCGCATCAGCTTGTCCGGGTTCTGCTCGTTACGTATGGCCGATTGCTGCGCGATGCTGAGCAGGTGCACGGGAGTCTTGGCCAAATCGCGGGCCCGGTCTTCAGCCGTCACCACGATGGCCGCGCCTCCGTCGGAGATGACCGTAAGATCGGCACGCCGCAGCGGGGCAACAACATAAGGCTGGGCGAGGTAGTCATCGATGCTCATGGGGGTACGGAAGACAGCCAGCGGGTTCATCTGCGCCCACTCCCGCTGGGCGACGGATACCCACCCGAGCTG
>Ga0224568_1000152_pt1 | contig 12021 bp, 13 predicted proteins | sample CLU5metagenome_FD_182727 | JGI IMG/M metagenome (GOLD analysis project Ga0224568, IMG submission 182727) | Spruce litter microbial communities from Bohemian Forest, Czech Republic - CLU5 | ecosystem: Environmental > Terrestrial > Plant litter > Unclassified | place: Czech Republic: South... | reverse complement strand
CACGGCGGATCTTCTTGTCGGTGAGGTAGCCGGACCACCGCTCCACCTGGTTGATCCACGATGATCCGGTCGGCGTGAAGTGCACGTGGAAGCGAGGGCGGCGGGCCAGCCACTGCTGCACCTCGAGGGTCTTGTGCGTGGCGAGGTTGTCGCAGACCAGGTGGACGTCCAGCCCGGCGGGGACCGCCTTGTCGATCTTCTTCAGGAACCTGAGGAACTCCACCGCCCGGTGCCGGCGGTGCAGCTCGCCGATCACGGTGCCGCCGTCGATGTTGAAGGCGGCGAACAGGCTGGTGACACCGTTGCGGGCGTAGTCGTGGGTGCGGCGCCCGGGCATGCCGGGCATCATCGGCAGCACCGGCTGCGAGCGGTCCAGGGCCTGGATGCCCGACTTCTCGTCCACGCAGAGCACGACGGCCTTCTCCGGCGGGTTGCGGTAGAGGCCGACGACGTCGACGACCTTCTCCGCGAACAGCGGGTCCGTGGAGAGCTTGAACCCGTCGACGAGGTGGGGCTTGAGGTCGAACCTCCGCCAGATCCGGCCGACCGTGGACTGCGACAGTCCACTGCGCCGGGCCATCGATGCCCGCGACCAGTGCGTCGCGTCGCGGGGCAGCTCCTCCAGGGTCGCGGTGACGACCTCCTCAACCTTGTCAAGCAGGATGGACGGCGGCCGGCCGGGCCGCTTCTCGTCGCCCAGCCCGTCCAGCCGCTTCTCGATGAACCGGCCCCGCCAGCGGGCCACGTTGTGCTCGGTGGTCCGCAGCTCCGCCGCGACGGCCTTGTTCTCCCTGCCGTCGGCGCAGGCCAGCACAATCTTCGCGCGCAGCGCCAGGACCTGCGACGTCTTCCCCCGCCGGGCCCAGCGTCCTAGCTGGTCCCGCTCGGCGCCCGTCAGCACGAGGCCGGCCTTGCGCCGCCCGGGCCGCGGGGCGTCCGCGAGCCCGGCCGGCCCTGAGCTGGTGAACCGCGACCGCCACTTCCGCACCGTCTCGACCGAGAGCCCCAGCTCAGCGGCAACCCCGGAGTTCCCCTCAGCCGAGTCCGCGCAGGCCAGCACGATCCGCGCCCGCTCCTCCAGGCGCCGATCCCCGGAGCCCGCCAGCCGCCCGAGCTCAGCCCGCACCTCATCCGACAGCGCCAACGGCGCAACAGGAAGCGACATACCAACAGTCTACGGACTTATGTCGCAAACCTCAGGCGGATGACACTAGTGGGTGAGCCTGTTAATTCGTCGGGGGTGGCGGGGGCAGCCAGGCGGTGGCGTCGTTTAGGTAGAGGCCGCAGGCGCAGTCGAGGGCTTCGGCGGGGGTTCCGGCGGGCCAGCCGCTGGGCAGGACGGATTTCTCGTAGTCGTCGTGGCTGGCCCGGTAGATCGCGAACCCCCAGGTGGAGGCGGAGCCGGCGTAGCGGAGCCGGAACAGGGGCAGCACGGTGCCGTCGGGGAGCTGGCCGCTGACGTAGGCGAACTGGCCGTGCCAGCGGACGTCGACGCCGGCGAGCTGGGGCCACCGCTCGCCTGCCCGGGCGGCGAGGCGCTGGCGGAGCGAGGTCTTAGTTGACTCGGGCGGCTTGGCCATATGACCATCCTGCCCCAGGCCGGCGGCTTCATCATGGAGGCTGCCGCGTTCCGGCACCGGGCCGGGCGCCGTCCTCCGAGGAGGAGCCTCGTGCCTGCCAGCCCATACGTGATCTGCCTGGATGATGCAGGCCGGGCGGAGCTGGAGTCGGCCTCCCGGCGCGCTACCGCGCCGTTCCGGCTGGTGCAGCGGGCGCGGATCGTGCTGCTGGCCGCGGGCGGCATGGCGAACAGCTCGATCGCGGACCGGCTGGGGATCTGCGAGGACACCGCCCGCAAGTGGCGGCACCGGTACTGCGAGCGCGGCATCGCCGGGCTGGCCGACGCCCCGCGGCCCGGCCGGCCGCGGGAGTTCCCCGCCCGGGTCGTGGCCGAGGTCAAAGCCCTGGCCTGCGAGCCGCCCGCCGGCAGCGGGAAGCCGCTGGCCCGCTGGACCTGCCTCGAGCTCGCCCGGCAGGCAGCCGCCGCCGGCATCGTCACCGCGGTCTCGGCGTCCACCGTGCGCCGCTGGCTTGCTGATGACGCCATCAAGCCCTGGCAGCACCGGTCGTGGATCTTCCCCCGCGACCCGCACTTCGCCCTCAAGGGCGGCCGCGTCCTCGATCTCTACCAGCGGACCTGGGAGGGCCAGCCGCTCGGCGACGACGAGTATGTCCTGTCCGCCGATGAGAAGCCCGGCGTCCAGGCACGCTCGCGCATCCACCTGCCGCTGCCACCGGGACCGGGCCGGGCGATAAGGACCGAGAGCGAGTACCAGCGCTGCGGCACCCTGGCCTGCCTGGCCGCCTACGATGTCCACCGCGCCCGCGTCTTCGGCCGCTGCGAGCCGTCCACCGGCATCAGGCCGTTCACCGCCCTGGTCAGCCAGGTCATGAGGGCGGAGCCTTACGCCTCGGCGAAGCGGGTGTTCTGGGTCGTGGACAACGGGGCCTCGCACCGCAACTGGGCCGCGGCCGCCCGCCTGAGCGACGCCTGCCCGAACGCGCAGATGGTCTACCTGCCCGTGCACGCCTCCTGGCTCAACCAGGTCGAGATCTACTTCTCCGTCATCCAGCGCAAGCTCCTGACCCCCGACGACTTCGGGGACCTGGAAGGCCTCGCCGAGCAGATCCTCGCCTTCGAACGGCACTACAACGCCACCGCCCGGCCGTTCGACTGGAAGTTCACCCGCACCGGCCTCAACCAGCTCCTGACCCGCCTCAGCCGGCACGACCCCTTCGCGCCCCAGCCACTAGCCGCATGACCCCGACGAATTAACCGGCGCACCCACTAGCGGTACTGATCGATGCTGACAACGCGTCGCCCGCCAGCATCGACGGACTGCTCGCTGAGGTAGCCAAGTACGGGACCGCTCACGTCAAGCGCGCGTATGGCGACTGGACCAGTGACAAGCTGCGCGGATGGAAGGAGCATCTGCTGGCCCAGTCGATCCAGCCGATGCAGCAGTTCGCCTACACGGCCGGGAAGAACTCCACTGACTCAGCCATGATCATCGACGCGATGGACCTGCTGTACACGGGGCGCTTGACGGGGTTTTGCCTGGTCTCCAGTGACAGTGACTTCACCGGGCTGGCGCGGCGTATCCGGGAGTCGGGGCTGACCGTGTACGGCTTCGGGGAACGCAAGACTCCTCCGCCGTTCGTCGCGGCGTGCGACAAGTTCATTTATGTCGAGAACCTAATCACATCAGCCGCTGCCGCGCCTGCTGGGGCTGCGTTCAGCCCGGCCCCGCGTACTTCGTCAGCCAAGCTGAAAGGCGATACCGCGCTGGTGAGCCTGCTGCGCAGCGCCGTAGAGGCGGGTTCGGACGAGGACGGGTGGGCGCATCTGGGCGGTGTCGGCAACATCATCACCAAGCAGCGCCCGGACTTCGACGCGCGCAACTGGGGCTACGCCAAGCTCAGTGACCTGATGGCCGCTACCACGCTGTTCGATCTGGACCCCCGCAGGCCAGGCAGCGGGAAACCTGCGGTGATCTATGTCAGGGACAAGCGCCACGCCAGGTAGCCGCCGAGACCGCTACGCTGCCCGGGGGACGGCCCCGCACGCTGCGCGGGGCGGTAGTCCTCTCGTGTCCGGCGGCTGGTCCAGCGTCCGGCCACGACGTCTCTCATGTCGTATGCCTTGACGAGGCTGCTTGTAGTAAGCCTCTTTGTGGCTCCCTTGTACTGGTCACGGGCAATGCGGGGTCGGGTGCGTCGTGCAGCGTCCCGCCTGTCACGGTCGCGATCTCAGCCAAGGTTAGTGTGATCATGGGCGGCCTTCCCCATCGTCGGTGTGCAGCGGCGCGAACGTGATGCACCGGCCCGTGTAGGAGGCGGCCAGCCGGCTGAGGGTTACCCGGTCGCGTTCCTGGCTCCAGGACGACGGGTCCCTGATCCAGATGTCCGGGTGGTGCTGCTGCCGTCGTAGCCGCAGGCGACGACCAGGTGCCCGCCCTGGCGGCCGTCCACTGGGAACCGCTCGGTGACCGGGACGATGACCGGGGCGGCGTGCAGGCGCCGGGGCAGGTCCGGCGCGGTGACTGCTTCCGCGCTGGCGTATCCCGTAGCCGGCTGCCATGCGGGCGATGCCGGCGTGCAGCCATCCCCGTCCGGTCAGCGCCCGGTTTCGGTCCCCGCATTAATTAGCACGGTCAGCGGCGGCTTGGAACCGAGATAGGCGAGCAAGATCATCCGCAGCGCGGCCATGACACCACGATCGCGCCGCCTGGCAGCTCCAGCATTGCCCACCGTCACCAGCACGCCGGGAACTTTCCAAGGCCGATGGGTCCGCAGGTCAACGGCACTGCCGGGAATCGGATACATCAAAGGTCTGTCAAAGGACAGTCGCAGGTACATGAAGGGCCGACGGGTCACCGAGTCTGGTGTGCGCGGTCTGGCCCGCATTGTCCGTGAATTGGAGGTTGGTGAGCGCCGGGAGGCGCTGCTGGATTGCAGGCATCCGGGACTGGTTCACTGTCGTGCGGCACACCCGGGGAAGCGGGGCCGCCGAGTTCATCGGTCTGCTTCACGAATCCGCCACCTCGGTCGCCGTCCCGTGGTCGGTGACGCCGCTGAGATCGCCTGGTTCGCCTGCATGCTCACAGTGCCCGAGACGGGTGAGCCATCCCTCGTCGGGTAGCGCCAGGCGATGCGTGCGGGAGGAGTCGATCGCCCAGAGCCGCTGGTCGTGGCAGGCGACGGTGCCGCCGCGCTCGGCGTGGTAGTGCCACCAGAGCCTCCAGTCGATGTCGGTTTCGATGATGGTGTTCGGGCCGTGCCGTCGCAGGTAGTAGTCGAGATTGCGCTGGTTCTCCACCAGTGCCCCTGAGGGTTTGGGGTGCCATACATGCAGAGCCCACAAGTCGGGATGGGCGAGGCACCGGGCTCCGGCCTTGGTGGCCCTGGCGCCGAACTCCATGTCCTGGTAGCCATAGCCGTTCATGCCTTCGTCGAATCCTCCGATCCGCCAGTAGAGATCGAGCGGCCAGGCCGAGTTCAGCGGCAGTGCCCATTCTGGGCGCATCGGCAGCGGCTCTGCTAGCGCGGTGCTGATCAGGCCCGCCCGGAGCTCCGGCCCGACGAAGGTGCCCTTGACCCGCATTGGTGTGCTGTCCGGCACCTGCTGGCGGAGGCCGCCAACATCGCCTGACGCGATGGCGTCCAGGACAGTCACGTGGTTCATGGGAGGCAGCCAGGCCACCGGGCCGAGGATCACGTGCTCGGGATGCTCGTGGTGTGCCGCCGCGAATAGTGCTATCGCATCGGGCTGCAAGACCAGGTCGCTGTCGAGCATCACCAGAAGATCAGTGCCAGTGTCGAGGTTAGCTGCACCGATGTTGCGGGCTCGTCCGGTCCGTACGCCCTGGTGGGGGCCGCAACTCACCCAGCGGAGCCGTCCGCGCCACGCGGGCTCGGCGGAAAGCTGCTCGATGAGCTGACGTGTTCCGTCGGTCGAGCCGTCATCGGCGACCACCAGGTGAAAGCCCGTGTTTGTCTGGCGCTCCAGCGAGGCGAGTAGGAGTTCCAGGTTGTCCCGGCGGTCGAACACGGGGACAACGGCCCCGATCACTCACTGCCTCTGACCTGACTGCGGACGTTACGCCAGCTGACCGCAGTTGTGATCAGCTCCGGCTGAATGCGGCCGGCCCGGCCAGGCCCGGGTTGCTCCTCCAGTCCGGCGAAGCTCTCAGCGCCGAGCGCCAGGATCCGCATTCGCCGGGCCTTTCCTTCGTGGTCCATCTCGTTGCGTCATAGGCTGTCAGGGGTCGGGTGCGATTATCGTGATCGTACTTGAGGGGGTGCGGGATCGTAAGGGGTCATATATGTCCGGGAATGCGGATGCGGGGCGCTCTGTGGCCTTGTTCGCCTGCCCGCTCTGCGGGGAGCCCCTGACCCGGGCGGATCGGACGTTCCGCTGCGTCAACGGGCACAGCTACGACATCGCCAAAGAGGGTTACGTCAACCTGCTCCTCGCTCAGCACAGGCACTCCAAAGACCCTGGCTATAGCAAGGAGATGATCACCGCCCGGCGAGATTTCTTCGATGGCGGCCACTACCAGCAGCTCGCGGACGAGATCGCCGGCCTGGCCGGCTCTTACCTTCCGGATCGCGGAACCGCAGTCGTCCTCGACGCGGGGTGCGGCGAGGGTTACTACCTGCGCCGGATGCGCAGCCTTCTGGTTGCGGATGGCATGGTCCTAGCCGGCCTGGATCTGTCCAAGCACGGGATCAGGCTCGCCGCCAGGCGGGATCCGCAGGGCATGTACGCGGTCGCCGGGATCTACGGCATGCCGGTACTCGACCAGAGCCTGGACGTACTGCTGTGCCACTTCTCGCCAGTGAGCGCGGCGAACTTCCAGCGGGTGGTGCGTCCCGGCGGTGTCGTACTCATCGGCGGCCCAGGCGAGGACCATCTGTACAGCCTCAAGGAACTGCTGTACGAGACGCCGGTCCGCTTCGAACCCGCCGACATCCTGGCGGACGCGGCGGGGTTCGAGCCGATCGCGGTACACCGGATCAGCTACAAGCTGGCCTTGCGCGGGCAGGGGACCGTAGCGCAGTTGCTTGCCATGACTCCGTTCTACTGGTCGGCCGATCAGGCAGCCCAGGCTCGCCTCGCCGAGATGGATACCCTCGACACTGATATCGACGTGCTGGTGCATGCCTACCGGCGGACGGAGCCGCCCGCGTGATCAGGGTCCTGGTGGACGGGCGGGTTCAGGGGAGCGACGGGATCGGGCGTTACACCGGGCAGCTGACCAGGGAGCTTCGCGCTCAGGCAGGCGATGCCTTCCGGATCACCGTGCTGGACCCCACGCCGACGCCTCGCTACACCCGGGCCGAGGAACGTGAGCTAGCCGCCGCGGCCCGGTCCGCCGGGGCCGACATCGTTCATGTCCTGGACTACCGGTCCCCCCCCGGTGAGGTACCTTCCCGGCTGATCGCCACGATCCATGATGTGCTGCGGGCGCTCCATCCTCAGTTCTGTTACACCGACGACGCGTTCATCGCCCGTTCCGGGAGATCCGCGCTCGATGAGCTGGCCCTGCTTGCTGACGCCATCCCCGGTTACCCTGCCGGCGCCGCCAGCGTCCACCAGGATTACTACGCGAGGATGCTAGCGTTGACCTGCGCGCGAGCAGACCGGATCATCGTGCCCACGCGCGTCGTCGCCGGGCATCTCGCAGCCGTCACCGGGCGAACTGACCGCGTCGAGGTGTCCGCGTTCGGTGCCGACCACCTGGCGGGCGCCGGCGGGGGCAGCCTGGTCGCCGGGCGGTATCTGCTCTATGTCGGGCAGGCCAGAGCGCACAAGGGACTGACTGCGCTGCTTGAGGCGTACACCATGAGCGGCGCGGCGCGTGCCGGGGTCGCCCTGGCGTTCGCCGGACGGGACTTCGCGCCAGGCGAGCACGGAGCCGACCTGGTCACGGCGGCGCTGGGCCCGGCCGCGCTCCCGCTCGGCGAGGTCGGTGACGGTGAACTGGCGCTGCTCTACACCCACGCCGAAGCACTGACTCATCTCGCGGAGCATGAGGGTTTCGGCTTCACCCCGGTGGAGGCGCTCGCTCATGGAACCAGGGTGATCGCCAGCGACATCCCTGTCCTGAGGGAGACCCTCGGCTCGCACGCCGTGTTCTGCCAGAGCAGCCCCGCGCAGGTGGCACACGCGATCGATGATCTGCTCGCCGCCGATGACACCCCCTTGCTGCGGCGCAGCCGCCAGCAGTGGGCTGCGCGCTACCGCTGGGCCTGCCACGCGGCGGACGTGCTTCACGCTTACCGGCTGGTAATGCGATGAACCGTCTGCTCGTAGTGATGGACATCGGCGATGTGCTGATCCGCACCGCTCCCATGGCACAGTGGCACGACCTCGGCCGCCGGTCCGGCCTTCCCTGGCGCGAGGTAGCCGCCGCCGTCGAGACGGCAGGTATCGTCGGTGCTGTGGAGACCGGACGTGTCTCAGCTCGGGAGTTCTGCGCGGCGATCCGCGCTGTCCTGGACCGGCCTGAACTGAGCGATGCTGACATCGAGCAGGCCTGGAACACCGTCCTCCTGGACGTCGAGCCCGCCCTGGCGGCCGTGGCGCGACGCTGCGCGGACAGCGGAATGCTGCTGCTGGCGAGCAACACCAGCCCGATCCACTGGCAGAAGTCCAAGCACCTGCTGGCCGGCGCCGGAGTTCGCGCGCCTGCGGTGCTCTCCTACGAGGTCGGGTACGCCAAGCCGTCTGCTAACTTCTTCGAGGTGGTCGCCGAAGCCGATCCCCGGGTCCCGCGCAGCGCCTGCTACGTCGATGACCGTGACGACAACGTGGACGCCGCAACGGCGTCCGGGATGACGGGCTGGCTGCATTCAGACCCGGCCGTGACCGCAGCGTTCCTGTGTGATCTCCTGAGCTGATCATCGCACCCCGGAGGCAAGGAGCCGGCCGTGTCCACGCTCGTCTTCGATATCCGCGCCAACCACGACACCGGCGTCTCGCGCTACGGCCTGTCCATGCTGGCCGCAGCGGCGCCCCTTGCCATCGCCGAGGGATGGCGGCTTATCACCGTCGTGAACGCCGTTCAGCACGACCGGGCACGGACAGCCGTGCGCGGGCTGGACACGGAGGTCCTGGTCTGCCCGGATGAGGACGGGTTCGTGCGCAGGTCACCATGGCTCCGGGAGCTGGTGAAGGAACGTAGGGCGGACCTGTACTACACCTCCCATTACACGCTCGATACCCGCTGTGCGGTCCCGTACGTGTTCACAATCCACGATCTCACCCGGCTGCGTTTCCCGGAGTTCAGCTACAGTGACACCGCGTTCGCCGAACGCTTCGGTGCCAGCGAGTTCGAGCTGGTCACCGCTGAACTCGCAGAACTCGCCGCCTGGGACGATCCTCGTGACTCTGATTCGGTCTTCACCAGATACTTCTGGGCGCTCAACCGTCGCCTTGCCGGACGCGCCGCCCGGATCGCCGTCGTCTCCGACGCCACCGCCAGGGACGTCCAGACCCTGCTCCGCGTCAATCCGGCCTGCATCGACCTTGTGCCGTGCGGGGTGGACACCATGGTCTTCCGCCCGCAGGACCCGGCCGCGGTTCAGGCTGCTCGTGAACGTCACAGGCTGCCCGGCCCGTACCTGGTGTTCGTCGGGCTTACCCATCCGCACAAGCGCTTCCCCTGGCTGATCGAGCAGCTCGCCCGCAACAAGGACCGGTTTCCGCACGGGACTCGGCTCGTGGCCATCGGCGGTCATGCCGAACGGGTACCCGAAGTCGCGGCCGTGCTGGAGCGCTATGGGGCGCGTGACCTGGTGGCCTTCACCGGCAAGGTCACCGACGCCGAGCTGGCGGCCCTCTATGGCGGTGCCGCCGCGCTGGTAACCGCCTCACTCAGCGAGGGAAACAACCTCCCTCCCCTGGAGGCGCTCGCTACCGGCGCCCAGGTCATCGCCACCGGCATCCCGCCGCTGCGGGAAACGCTGGGCCAGGCAGCCAGTTTCTACGACCCCTCGGACGGTCAAGCGCTCGCCGATCTCGCCCAGCAGGCGCTGGCGGGCCGGCTGCCCGACCCGGCGCGACTGTTCCGGCCACCGGCCTGGCCGGACTCGGCCCGGGCCTTGGTGACCACGTTGCGCAGCACCCTGGCATGTCACGCTACCGAGACCAAGCCCGCCGGATGAGCGCAAAATCTGCTTCTGTCAGCGCCTCTCCCGTCGTGTCGAGGTGGGTGGCGTAGTAGAGGCTCGGTACCCCCAGGCCGGGCTGCACCTCGACGTATTCCCGGAACGCCGTCAGGGACGGCATCGGCCAGCCGTCAGCGTCGATCAGCCACGACGGATCGGCCGCCCTGGCCATCTCCGCGCGGAAGGACATCTCGGCGGCCACCGAATCCTGCCGGTGCGCGTACACGTCGCCCAGACGCAGCATGTCCTGGACATCGGCGAAGTACGGGTTCGGGGACTGCCCGATGATCAGGGCATCCGGCTTGACATCCTTGGCGGTCTCGTACAGCAACGCCATGCACTTGTAGGCGGCTTCGACTCCGAACAGGCCCGATGAGGCGTCCGGGAAGGCCATACCGTAGATCCCGGGTGCAGCTGAGAGGTGATCGACTTTGAGGCCGTCAGCGCCGAACTCGCCGAGGAGTACCCTGATCTGCTCACGGATCCGTAGCTGAACCTCGGGGAGCGTGATATCCACGGCCAGTTTCCGCCCGGGTGCCGGAGCACCGAACTTCGCCAGCCGGCCTGGCCGGTTCTGTCGGCCAGGCCCATCGGCAGGAAGGAAACGGACGCACTGATCGGCGCTGATCCCGTCCGGATCCCACGGCCCCCACCACAGCAAGACCCGTTTCCCGTCCCGGTGCAGCATGTCGATGAAGCCGCGAAGGTCCGGCCATCGCCCGGCATCGACGTTTTTCAGGCCCCCGGCCTGGAACCAGCGGGCATCGATGATGAGCGTGCCCCAGGGCAGGTCGCTGGCGTCGAACCGCTCAACCAGGTCCCGGTAGTTGGTCTGCGTGCTCAGCATGTACGCGGCGTTGTCAGCCGGGCGTTCCGGAGGGCTGCGGATACGGAACAGATCGGCCTGATAGCACTGGTGCCCCCAGCCGCAGACGATCGGCCGCTGCCACCAGGTCGCCTGCTCGCGTGAAATGCCCGGGACCAGGCCGCTGTCGCGGAGGACCCGTACGTACTTCGCGACGGCATCCTTCGCCGTCACGCCGGAGACCATGACCATGCGTGGCGTCCGGTAGTACCCGCAGATCCGGGGCGCTCCCCAGCAGTTGAGGTTGAGGGCAAAGTCGTCGCCACCGAGGTACTCGTACTCGGAGAAATGGTGCTCACCGGGATCGACGGCCAGGCCGAAGGTCAGCCACTCGCGGCCCGGATCGGCTGAGACCGCGAAACAGAACAGCCCGGGGTTGGCGATGAAGTTCCCGCCGCAGTAGTCGAGATCGGCGTTCACGCTGACCTGCGCGTACTCGTAAGGCCGGAACTCCTGGCGGGCGTAGGAGTTCGGTTCTGGGCAGAAGACCCGTGTGAACGCGGTCGGGGATCCCGTCGAGTAGGCCCTGGCCCCCGTCTGGGTCTTGTCGTTGAAATGCTTGGTCAGCGCGAAGTGCGGGACGAACCCCGTGGCCTCGATCGCGTCGAAGAACCTGATCGAGTCAACCCGGCCCTCGCCGCGGACCTCCGCGTGGAACTCGATGTGGTCAGCGTGGACATCGAGGTGATAACGCTTGGACCACAGCGTGCTCTTCTCGTCCCAGGACAGCCGGTCGTGATCGTTTCCCCGGTAAATGCCCGCCCACGCGACGCTGACGCTGCGATCGAACTCAGCCAGCGTGTCCACGCTGACCACCGGGCGCAGCGGCTGACGGAACGAGCTGAGTTCAACGGTTACGTGCGAAAGTGAGGGACCGGCTCGGACACAGAAGCCAGGCCGGGCGATGCTCACTTCGTCACCCATCCCGGCCCCCACAGCATACGGAAATCCGAACCCCTTGATCCTCTCAGGATTTCGTGCCTACGATTCCCCTTCATGGGCAGCGCAGCCGAAAAGCAGCGAGAGGCGCGACACATTGCACACCCCACCAGTCCTGGTGACAGGAGGAGCAGGGCTCCTCGGTACGAGCGTCATCCGCCAGCTACGGGCCGCTGACCGGGCCGTCGTCGTACTCGACGATGGGAGCGGCGGAACGCTGGAGCGCATCGTAGAGTTCGAAGCAGACCCCGGAATCGTCGTCCACCGTGCCGATATCCGAGATCGCGCGGCGGTCGCCGAGATCTGCGCCTACGAGCGCCCCGTCTATGTGCTGCACCTCGCGGGCCGGCACTTCATCCCCGATTGCGAGGCCGCCCCGGACGAGACCTGGCAGGTAAACGTCGGCGGCACACGCAATCTGATCGACGCGCTCACGGCTAATCCGCCCCGCCGGTTCGGCTTCGCCTCCACCGCCGATGTCT